>Ga0207694_10002066_pt1 | contig 16586 bp, 16 predicted proteins | sample KBSC34metaG_FD_184353 | JGI IMG/M metagenome (GOLD analysis project Ga0207694, IMG submission 184353) | Corn rhizosphere microbial communities from Kellogg Biological Station, Michigan, USA - KBS C3-4 metaG (SPAdes) (version 2) | ecosystem: Host-associated > Plants > Roots > Rhizosphere > Soil... | reverse complement strand
CGCGATCCAGGCGAGAACGGCAAGCGTGGCCGACAAGGCCGCGGCGAGTCCGACGATGAGTCCACGCCGGAACCGGATCACCGGCCGCGGGCGGCCGCGAAGCGCGAGCCGTTGCGGATCTTCCTTCGGCGAAGGAGTCGGCCGAACATCCTTCCCGCCGGCGGTCATTTGCGCCTCCGGAGCGCTCCGTCAGCGCGCGAGCGGACAATCCTCACGACCTGCTGGCGCTTCTCGCCGAGCCGGAGCTCAGCGGCCGAGAAGAGGCGGTCGACCACATAATAATTGCCGCGCATCCGATAATTCACCAACTCGGCCGCGCCGTCGGCTCCCCGAACGAACAAAGGCGGCGCTTCACCCGAAGCGATCGTCGCCGGGAACTGGATGAAGACCTGGCGCCCGTCGTCGAACGCACGAACCGGCCGCCACGGGGGACGGTCGCCCTCGATCGAATAATCGAAATCGAGGGTTTCGACCGCGACTTCCCGCGCGACCGGTTCGGCCGCTTCGGCTCTCACCCGAGTCAAAGCGAGAAGGGCATCGACAGGGTAGGACCACGAAAGGCCGGAGGCCGTGCTCCGCCCGCCGCGGCTGTCGAGATCCACATGATAAACCCGCCGGTCGGTTGCGATGACGAGGTTGGTCGCAAGCCCGGGAGCCGATGGCTTCACCAGCACATGCGCCCGCCGCTCTGCGCCGGAGCCGCTCGACGTGTCGCCGATTACCCAGCGCGCCGTGTCGCCGGCAGCGACTGCGATCAGGGATTCGCCAGGCTGAAGGGCGATGTCGCTCACCCGCCCGGGCGCGGTCTGAAGCCGGTAGGATGCGCCCTCGCTCCAGGAATAAGTGGACAGCCCCGGATCCTGCGCGGCGATCGCACCGGCCGGCGCTGCTGTGGCGGCTCCCGGAACGAACGCCGGCAAGGCGATCGCCAGTGCCGCACCGATCGCCATTATTGACCCTGCTCTCATTGATTCAGCTCCTTTCGGCTGGGTTGATCGAACTGCCGCTAAGAAGCGGCCCGGACGCCGGCGGTGGAACGAGCGCGGGCCCGCGCCCCTGCGGATCCGGCGGATCGAGCTTTCGCGACCAGTCGATCGCATCGACGTAGAGGCCGAGCGGATTGCTCCTCAGCACGTCCGCCGAGGCGGGCGGCTTCTGGACAACCGTCAGGATTGCGGTCCAGCGCGACGTCCCGGCCGCGCTTCCATGGTCGAACGCGGTCTCGGTCCATTCCACCTCGAACGAGCGGTCCGATGCCCGGACCACGCTCGTCACCTGCACCGAGACCGTGCGCGAGCCTATCTCGGCGAAGGGCTGGGCGGAGCGCGCATAATCGCCAAGGAAAAGCGCTCCGCGCGCGGTCACATAATCATAAGCCGAGAGCCAGTTGCGCCGCATCAGCACCGGGTCGAGCGAGACCGAGCGGACATTGGAAATGAACTGGCTTAGATGCCAGGCGACCTCGGCATCGGTCGGCTTGTAATTCGCCTCGAGAGGCTCGATCGCCCGCGCCGCCCCCAAATGGTCGACTTCGACGACATAGGGAACGACGCGGCTCTGCATGGACAGCCAGGCAAGGCCGGCGGCGAGGCCCGCCGACATGATCAGGCCGCCGAAGGCCATGAGCCGCCAGTTCCGGGCCTGGACCCGGGCCGAGCCGATGCGCTCGTCCCAGACCTGGGCCGCGCGCTGATAGGGGGTGACCGGCTCCGGAGTGCGCCCATAGCGCTGGATCGCTCGTCTGAACTTCATCGGGTCATTCCTCTTTCTGGCTGATGTCCGGTTGCGCGCCCGATCCGCCGCGGTCGCCTTCGCGGATAGCCTGGAGCGCGGCATGGCGATGATGACGGGCCGACTGCTCCGAGCGCAGCCGCCGCGCCCATTGGGGAGCGCTGTCGGGAGCAATGTCGCGCGCGGCGGACGAGCCGGCGGCGCCTGCAAGCAAAGCCGCGCGCTCGCCCCGTTCGGCGGCGGCGGCGAGCCCGCCAAGCGAGGCAAGGCGCCCCCGGGCCGCTCCGCCGGCCGCCCGGGCGATCCCGCCGAGGCCGGAAGCGGGGCTGGACGAGCCCGACGTCTCCTGGCCGAGGCGGTAGGCGGTCGCCGCCGCCGAGCCCATTGCGGTCCCCGAGCGAAGCGCTCCGAGCCCGGCGCCTCCGATTCCCCGGGCCGCCGCCGCGGCTCCGCCTCCTGCGACCGCGAGCGTCCCCGCGGCCGCGGCCGCGGTTCCGAGCGCAGCCCCCGCCCCAAGCTGCGGGGCTCCGGCGACAAGGCCCGAGGCGATGCCCGGCCCGAAGATTCCGAGGCCGAACAAGGAAAGGCTGGCAAGAACCAGGCTCATCGCCTCGCCGAGATCGGGCTCGCGGCCGGCAAGCGAGCCCGCGAAATCGCCGAAGAAGCCCGAGCCGATCCCGACGATCACGGCGAGCACCATGACCTTGATCCCCGACGAGACCACATTTCCGAGCACCCGCTCGGCGAGGAAAGCGGTCCGCCCCCACAAAGCGAAGGGGACGAGAACGAAGCCGGCGAGCGTGGTCAGCTTGAACTCGATGATGGTGATGAAGAGCTGCACGGCGAGCAGGAAGAAAGCGAGGATCACGACCAGCCAGGCGATGAGAAGGATCGCGATAGTGAGGAAATTGTCGAAGAAGCTTGTGAATCCGAGGAGCGCGCCTGCCTGGCTTAAAAGTGGCCACGCGGCCTCGAAGCCGGTTTCGGCGATCCGGCCGGGATGGAGCAGGCTGTCGGCGCCGAGCGTCCCTCCGCCGGCGGTCAGGCCGAGCCCCGCGAAGGATTTGAAAATGATATCGGCGAGCCTAGAAAAATTGCCGAGGATCAGCGCGAAGGCGCCGACATAGAGAATCTTCTTGAGGAAGCGGCCGATCACGTCCTGCTCGCCGCCCATCGCCCAGAACAGGCCGGCAAGCGTGATGTCGATGCCGATCAGGCTGGTCGTCAGGAAGGCGACGTCCGGCCCCAGCAGGCCGAAGCCGCTGTCGATATATTGGATGAAGGCCGCAAGGAAGCGGTCGATGATTCCAAGGTCGTTCATCGCATTTCCGGGCTGGCGATGGAGTGTCGCGGAGCTAAAATGAGTCGCCGCGGGACGAAGGGGCGCGCCCCGCGGCGGGCGCGGCGGCCGGGCGTGCTCCGGCCGCCGGCGCCTACTCGTCAGTTGGGCGAATAAGCCTTGCCGCTTCCAAGGAAGCGCGCCGAGGCGGCGCCGGCCTCCGCCTCGGACTGGGCCCGGCGTGCGCGGTCGAGCGACTGGCTCCTGAACTCGGCCGCGAGCATTTCTTCGAGCTCGGATTGCTGCTTCGCTCCGAGCGCAAGCAATTGGTTGGTCGCCTGCTGCGCCTGGAGGCTTCCGGCGGCGCTTTGGCTTCGCTCCGCGAGCTTCGAGAGAAGGTCGCCGTCCTCCCCGACGGCAGCGACGACCCTCGCCTGGACGCTCATGCTGTGCCGGAACGAATCCATCGCGCTGTCGAGCCGCGCGCGGGCCGCAATGGCGCGCTTGTCATTGCCGAGGCTCTCCAGGCGGGCGTCCGGGAACATCGAGCTGAACTCGGTTTCGATCCGGCCGACCTCGAAATTCACGCCCTTGGCCTTCGCCATCAGTCCGTCGATCTGCTTCAAGGTCGAGGTCATTTCGGACAATTGGGGGAAGTCGATCCGCTCGAGGTTCCGAGCCATGTCCTGGAGCATCGCCGCTTCATTCTGAAGCGACTGGAGCTGGTGGTTGATCTGCTCGAGCGATCGGGCAGCCTGCAGCAGGTTCTGCGAATAATTGGCGGTGTCGAACACGGGCATCTGTGCGGCGGCCGGAGCCGGGGCAAGAGTAAGGACGGCCGCGCAGGCGATGAGCATCGGACGGATTTTCATATTCACTCTCCTTCTGAAGGCTGGAGCTTAGGAAAATCGCCGAGCAGCGCCGCCGCCCAGGCGAGACCGCGCCGTTCGAGGAAGCGCTCGGCGAACCGGTCGCGCCCTCCGTCGGCGAGGATAGAATCGATGAGGCGCTGGGCCGCCGGGTCCGAGGCTCCGCAGAGGGCCAAAGCGACCGGGCCGAGCTTCAGGTCGAACAAGCGGTTGCCCCGCCGCGACTGAAGATAATAATCGCGCTTCGGGGTCGCCCGCGCGATCAGCTCGATTTGCCGGGCGTTGAGCCCGAAGGCTTCATAAGCTTCCCTCGATTGCGGCTCGAGCGCGCGGTCGTTGGGAAGGAAGATCCGCTGCGGGCAGCTCTCGGCGATCGCCGGGGCGATGCTGCTCCGGGCGACGTCGGCAAGAGACTGGGTTGCGAACAGGACCGAGACATTCTTCTTGCGGAGGACCTTCAGCCATTCGCGGATCCGCTCCGCGAACAGGGGATTGTCGAGGAAAACCCAGGCTTCGTCGAGGACGAGCAGGGTCGGCCGCCCGTCGAACCGCTCCTCGAGCCGGTGGAAGAGATAAGTAAGCACCGGGTGGATTGCCGCCGGGCGGGCCATCAGGGCCTCGGTCTCGAACGCATGGACGTCGGCGAGCGCCAGCCTGTCCTCGGCCGCGTCAAGAAGGACGCCCATCGGGCCTTCGAGCGTATAGGGAAGAAGCGCCGACTTCAGCGCGTTCGACTGGAGCAGCAGCGACAGGCCGGTGAGCGTGCGCTCCTCGACCGGCGCCGAGGCGAGGTTGAGAAGCGCCGACCAGAGAATCTCCTTGACCTCGGGAGTGACGGACACCTTCTCATGCTCGAACAGCCCGCAAATCCAGTCGGCGGCCCAGCTCCGCTGCGGTTCTTCGTCGACCCGACGAAGCGGCTGGAAGGCGAGCATCTCCTCCTCGCCGCCCGAGCCCAAAGCATGATGGTCGCCGCCCATGGCGAGAACCGCCGCACGCGCCGACCAGCCTTTGTCGAACAGATAGATCTGGGCGCCCGGATAACGGCGGAACTGGAGCGCGAGAAGCGCCAGCAAAGCGGACTTCCCGGCGCCGGTCGGCCCGACGACCAGCATATGGCCGACATCGCCGACATGGGTCGACAGCCGGAACGGGGTCGAGCCCGCGGTCTCGGCAAAGAGCAAGGGCGGACCGCCGAGATGCTCGTTCCGAGCAGGGCCCGCCCAAAGCGCCGAAAGCGGCATCAGATGGGCAAGGTTGAGGCTGTGAACCAAGGGCTGGCGGACATTGGCGTAGGCATGGCCGGGAAGGCTCGAAAGCCAGGCCTCGACCGCGTTCAGCCGCTCGCGGATAAGGGTGAAACCGAGCCCGTTCACCACCCTTTCGACGCTCCGGACCTTCTCGTCCGCCTCGGCCGGGCTCGATCCCGTGACGGTGATCGTTACGGTCAGATAGCCGAAGGAGACATAATCCTGGCCAAGCGCCTGGAGGGCGAGGTCGGCGTCGGCCACTTTATTGTCGGCATCGCTGTCGAGCAGCTGGACCGGCTGGTTGGTGACCACCTCGCGAAGAAGCGCGGTCAGCGACTTTCTCTTGTTGAACCAGTGCCGGCGAAGCTTCGTCAGCGCGCGATTGGCGTCGTTGCGGTCGAGCGGGATGAAGCGGGTCGCCCAGCGATAGCCGAATTGCTGCTCGTTGAGCGCGTCGAACATTGCCGGGCGGCTCGAGCCCGGAAGCCCGAGCAGGGTCACGGTCCTCAAATGAAGGTCGCCGAGCATCGGCTCGAGCCCGCCGGTCAGCGGCGTGTCGGCAAGGACCGAATCCAGATAGAAAGGGGTTTGCGGGACCGCGACCCTGTGCGGCCGGTTGGAAATGCAGCCGTGGAGATAGGTCAGGCTCTCCTCATCGTCGAGCGGCCGGATCAGGGGCACGAAGCCTGCGAAAAGATCGAGCAGGCGATCGGTCTCGGCGGCGAACCCGGCAAGCGCCTCGCGCCAGTCGCGCTCCTTTCGGTCGTCCGGCCGGTCGACCAGCAATTGCTCGGCCCGCGCCTGCGGATCGGCCGGCGGAAGCCATTGAAGGGTGAGCGTGTGGCGGCTTTCGAAATGATCCCGCTCGCTGTCGAACGCCGCGTGCCGTTCCTCGTCGACCAGCCAGGAGACCGCGTCGGGGAAGCTTGATTGCGGATAGCCGGGCGCCTCGCGCCGCTCCGCCTCGAAATAAAGCGCCCAGCCCGAGCCGAACCGGCGAAGGACATTATTGACCCTCGCCGACAATGCCATGAGCTCCGTCTCGGTCGCGCTTTCGAGATCCGGCCCGCGGAAGCGGAAGCTTCGCTGGAAGCTCCCGTCCTTGTTGAGCAGGATTCCCGGAGCGACCAGCGCGGCCCAGGGGAGATGGTCGGCGAGCCGGTCGGAGCGGTCCCGATATTCGCCGATCTTCAGCATGTGAAATAGCCTCGGAGCCTGAGGTGCCGGACCAGCACCATCAGGAAATCCGGATCGCGCCGGGCGGCGAAGACCCCGAGCGAATGGCCGATCGCCCAGAGCGCGAGCCCGGCGATCCAGAGCCTGAGGCCGAGCCCGAGCGCCGCGGCGGCGGTCCCGTTGACGATCGCGAACGCCCGCGGCGCTCCGCCCATGAGGATCGGCTCGGCGAGCGAGCGGTGGACCGGCGCTTCGAAGCCCTCGGGATGCAAGTCGCCGCTCACGAGATCAGGGCTCCCCCGCCGAAGCTGAAAAAGGAGAGAAAGAAAGAGGAAGCGGCAAAGGCGATCGACAGGCCGAAGACGATCTGGATGAGCCGCCGGAAGCCGCCGGCGGTCTCGCCGAACGCGAGGGTCAGGCCGGTGGTGATGATGATGATCACCGCGACGATCTTGGCGACCGGCCCCTGGACCGAATCCAGGACCTGCTGGAGCGGCTGCTCCCATGGCATTCCCGACCCCGCGGCGCGGGCGGGCGCCGCAGCAAGGGCCGCCAGCAAGAATGCGGGCGCCATTCGGCGCCGCCAAATCTCAGGGATCATTCCTCAATCTCCTCGCTTGCCAATGGGTCGAGCCTGACCGGCCGAAGCGCATAGCCGCCGGCCGGATCGAGGCCGTCGACCGCGACGATCTCGGCCAGGCGCCGGGCGATGCCGCGTCCCTCGATGAACAGGACGAGGTCGAGCGCATCCGCGATCAGGCGCCTCGGAACGGTGACCACCGCCTCCTGGACGAGCTGCTCGAGCCGGTGGAGGGCGGAGGAAGCGCTGTTGGCGTGGACGGTCGCGATTCCGCCCGGATGGCCGGTGTTCCAGGCTTTCAGCATGTCGAGCGCCTCGGGCCCGCGCACTTCGCCGATGACGATCCGGTCGGGGCGAAGGCGAAGGGTCGAGCGGACGAGGTCGGCCATGGTGATCGCCCCTGCCCTTGTCCGGAGTGCGACCGTGTCCGGAGCGGCGCATTGAAGCTCGCGGGTGTCCTCGATCAGGATTACCCGCTCGTCGCGCGGCGCGAGCTCGGCGAGCAGCGCATTGGCGAGCGTCGTTTTTCCGGAGCTGGTCCCGCCGGCAACCAGGATGTTGCGCCGGTCGATCACCGCGAGGGACAGGAAGCGCGCTGCGCCCGCGCTCATCGTCCCGGAATTCACATAATCGGCCAGCGAATAGACCCGCGAAGCGGGTTTTCGGATCGCGAAGCAGGGCGCGGCCGAGACCGGCGGAAGAAGCCCCTCGAACCTTTCCCCGGCCGAGGTGCCGTGCGGCGGAAGCTCGGCGCTGACGATCGGCGAGCCGCCATGGGCCTCGGTTCGGGCATGGCTTGCAACGAGCCTGACGATTCGCTCGACCTGGAGCGGGTCGAGGGTCTCGCCCGTATCGACCCGTCCCGATCCCAGCCGGTCGAGGCGGAGCGCACCGTCGGGATTGACCATGATCTCGATCACGGACGGGTCGGCAAGGGCAGCGACGATCGAGCGGCCCATGGCCGTCCGGAGCATCGCAAGCTTGCGCGCCGCGCTGTCGCCGCCGCTCATTCGGAATCTTCAGTGCAAAGCGAGGGCGGAAAGCACGCCGCGCGCAGAAGCGGCCTTCGGCGAGGAGCAGGGTAGGTTCGCATCCGCATCCTCAGAAGCTCGGGACCAGCTCGCCGCGCTTCGGCGAGCCTTCATTGGCGGCGTGGGCGGCGACGATCGCCTCGAACGGGAGCGGATCGGCGAAGCCCGTGTCGAGCTCGTCGCCGGGCCGGAGGAGGTCGAGCTGCTCCGGCGCCTCGCGCCGGGCCCGCCTCGCGCGCCCTGGACGCAGGTCCTTCGCGCGTTCCAAGCCGGCGGCCTCCTCCTCCGGGTCGAAGGCCGGAACAGCCGTGGGCAGCGCTGGAAGGGAGCGCCCGCTCCAGTCGTCGGGGCGGGACGCGGGCCGGTCGGTGTAGACGGACTCGGCGAGCGCCGGCGGCTCGAGCAGCCGGCTCGTGAAATTGCGGTCCTCATAATGGCGAAGCTTGCGCGCGCGGACCGGAGGAAGCCCCGAGAGTAGCACCAGCTCCTCGTCCGGCGGGAGCTGCATCACTTCGCCCGGAGTAAGCAGGGGCCGCGACGTCTCCTGGCGGCTGACCATGACATGCGCCAGCCAGGGCGCGAGCCGGTGGCCCGCATAATTGCGCATTGCGCGCTGCTCGGTCGCGGTCCCGAGCGAATCCGAGATCCTCCTCGCGGTGCGCTCGTCGTTCGACGCGAAGGCGACCCGGACGTGGCAATTGTCGAGGATCGAGCCGTGCTCGCCATAGGCCTTGTCGACCTGGTTCAGCGACTGGGCGATGAGGAAGGCGCGGACCCCGTAGCCGGCGAGGAAGGCGAGTGCCGTCTCGAAGAAATCGAGCCTTCCGAGTGCCGGGAATTCGTCGAGCATCAGCAGGAGCTGGCGCCGGCCCGACGGGCGATCGCCGCTCTCGGTCAGCCTCCGTCCAATCTGGTTGAGGATCAGCCGGACGAGCGGCCTCGTCCTGGACATGTCCGAAGGGGGGACGACCAGATAGAGCGAGGCCGGCCGCTCGCCTTCGACCAGGTCGGCGATGCGCCAGTCGCAGGCCGAGGTCACATGAGCGATCGTCGGGTCGCGATAGAGGGAAAGGAAGGAAAGAGCGGTTGAAAGCACGCCCGAGCGCTCATTCTCCGACTTGTTCAGCAATTCGCGCGCCGCGGACGCGACCACCGGATGAACGAGAGGCCCGTCCGCGATTCCAAGATGGTTGGCGGTCATCATCGCCCGAAGAGTGGCTGCGAACGGCCGCCCGGGATCGGCGAGGAGGGCCGCGACCCGCGCCAGGCTTTTCTCCTCCTCGGCGTAAAGGACGTGGAGGATCGCGCCGACCAGCAGCGAATGGGCGGTCTTCTCCCAATGATTGCGCCGCTCGAGCGAACCTTCAGGATCGACGAGGATATCGGCGATATTCTGGACGTCGCGGACCTCATGATCCCCGCGGCGAACCTCAAGCAGGGGGTTGTAGCGCGCGGAGCGCGGGTCGGTCGGGTCGAACAGAAGGCAGTGCGAGAAAAGCGAGCGCCAGCCTGACGTCAGCCGCCAATTCTCGCCCTTGATGTCGTGGACGACCGCCGAATGGGGCCAGCTGAGCAGGGTCGGGACTACGAGGCCGACGCCCTTTCCGCTTCGGGTCGGAGCAAAGGCCAGGACATGCTCCGGCCCGTCATGGCGAAGATAATGATTGCCGAACCGCCCGAGAAAGACTCCGGCCGAACCGGTCAGCCCGGCACGGGCGACCTCCTTCGCGGTCGCCCAGCGCGCCGAGCCGTAAGTGGTGACGAAACGGGACTGCCTGGCCCGCCAGAGCGATCCGAGCACCGAGGCGGCGCAGCCGAGGAAGCCGCTGCTCGCGGCGAGCGCCCCCGCCCGGTTGAAGACCGCGGGCGCATAAGCTTCATAATGATACCACCACAGGAACAGTGACCAGGGCCGGTAGAGCGGAAGCCGGCCGGCCATGAACCAGGCGGAGCCGAGCCGCTGCTGGTAGCCGAGCATCGCCGCCGCCCATTGGGTCGAAGCCCAGACTCCGAGGATGACGATCGCGACGCTGGTTAGCATCTGGCCGATGAGGAGCCTGGTCGGAGTCACTGGCGAAATTTCCCGACCGTCCGGAATGGCGGTCGTTTCGAAGGCTGGATCGCGCCAATCGCGGCCAATCGTCAGTGAGCGCCCGGAGAAGGATCCTGTCTCTCCGGCGAATCCCGCCGCTGAAGCCAGGCCGACGGACCCTCCGGAGGCCCCGCTCGGGCCGGGCTCGAGCCATTGTTGCGGTTGAACAATTCACTCGGATCGGACCAATTCGCGGCTTCCAGCCGCGGGAACGGCTGTTATCATCGCCACCTGATAGGATTCGAGGCTCGGCGGACCTTTTCGAGTGAAATATTCAGCGATCGAATATGCCGCGGCGGAACCGCTTGCGCTCCGTCACAGCTGGCCGCTGTTCGACCAGTCGCGCCATCTCGACCTCGGCCAGATCCTCAATTGCGCCGCGATTGACGCGGTCCAGCCATCGATCGTCGGAGAGCTTGGATTCCAGCATTCGGGCTGCTGGGAGTGCGACCTTTCCGACCAGTCGCTGACCTGGTCGGGCGGGGTCTATGACATTTTCGGACTTCCCAGGGGCAGCCGGGTGACGCGGGACCAGGCGGTCGCCTTTTACTCGGAGGATTCGCGGCAGAGGATGGAGCGGCTCCGTTCCTATGCGATCAGGCACAAGCGCGGGTTCACGATCGACGTCGAGATCCGGCCGGCTTCGGGCGGAGCCGAGCGCCGGGTGCGCCTCATCGGTGTCCCGGTCTTCGAAGGCTGCCGCGCCGTCCGCCTTCACGGCCTCAAGCTGATCGTCTGAGGAACGGTCGCCGCTCCGCCGCGCCGACGCTCAACTGTCCCGGCGTCCCCGATCGATCCGTTCCAGAAGGCTCGTGATCCGGTCGTCGGCCCGCCCCTCCAGCTCGTTGATCCATTTCTGCATCCCGGCGGCCGCTTTCGCCGAAAGGTCGAGCACCGCGCCCTGCTCCCCGGAAGGTTCGGGATCGGGAAGGATCCAGCCGTCCTGGACCAGCTTGTCGATCCATCTCAGCACTATGCTCTCGCGCACGCTCGACAGCCGGACGAGATCGCCCGTCGTGACGCTGCGGCCCTCGAGCCGCGCAAGCGACAGCTCGAGCAAAATGTCCCAGGCCGGATCGATGAACAGCTCGCCGCTGAACAATGACGAGCGCCGGTTTCGAGCCCGAATGACCCTTTTCAGGGTGTCCGTGGCGCCGGCGCTGAGAAGTAAAGATTGATCATGCTCGGCCACGGGTCCGCCAATCTGAGCGCAATGGCTCTCGCCAGGGTGAAACGAATGAACAGGAATGGCGCTCCGCCCGGTTTCTGTCCACTCGCTTCCGCCGTTTCCGGCGGACCCTCCCAAAATGGGGGCAATGGCCCGGATTTCGGCCCTCGATCGCAACACCCATCGCGCCAGCGTGGGCCGGAACCGTCGAGGAGGCGGAAGCGCGCATCGGCGGCTCCTCCCTAGGCGGCTCGCAGGGCGGCCGCGGCGACTCGGCGGTCCAATGGTCTGCCTTTGAAGCATCGCGGTCAATCGCCAACGAGGGGCGCTCGGCGCCGTTGCGGATCACCGTGCCCGCCCCCCGATGAAGACGTCATCCTCGATCCTGACCGCCACAAGGCGCGTCGTTCCGGACGGAAAATTGTGCCTGGGTAATTTGATGGACCGAAATGATTGTCGAGCGTCAATTATAACGAGGCGACTCGCGCCGGCGTGACGCCAATGCCGTTAAGGCTTATAACCAGCGATCACGAAGTAGTCAGATGGCAGCCAGGATCGATCCCTCCTTGCCGGAGCGGGAGCAACCGGCAGACGCTGAAACGAGAGCCCCTGTTCCTCCGGGTCCCTCGCCGAGCTTCGATCCGGCGGCTGCCGCCAATTCCCGAAAAGCCGAAGGCGCCAAGGGACAGGATTTCTGCGACAGGCTCGTCTCCGGGCTGAAGAATGGCGATCCAGCAGCAACAACGATCGCCTGCACTGTTCGCAATTTGCTCCATCCGGGAAACGGTCGCTCGGTACTTGTCGACGATTATTACAGGCTCGCCAGCACGCTCGACTTGTCCCCTTGGGACATGGAGCGGCTTTATCAGCTGGTGGCTCCTGCCGCCGAGAGTGCCGATGCCCCCATCGCATCCGATTTCGGTTCCATGGAAGAAATGGAACGTTTCAAGGTGGCGCTCGAGGCCGAGACCCCGATCGGTCAGATCGTTGCAATGAGCGCTTATTTGAGAAGCGACACCGCCTAGCTCGTCCGCAGCAAAGCCGCCGGTCCGGACTAGAGCGCAGCTTCGTCTAGCGTCGAACGCGATGAAATTTAGAAAGAAGCCGCCCGGTCAGGTTCGGCGATCACCGTTGTCGATCGGTTGCAGGGCGATCTTTTCCGAGGGTAGTGCTCCTTCCAGCTGGATCTGCCTCAGGACCGCCGGCGCAACCGGCTCCTCGAAGCGGATGCCGCATTGGTCCCCCTTGACCCAGACGACCCGGCAAAGGACCTCCAGAGCGCCGGCCCGCAACAAGCCGGTGCAACCCTTGGGCGGTAGAGGCGAGCCCCTGAGCTTTGCTCCCGACTGCGAGATGTCGGCCAGCTCGGCGAACTGATAGGCATTCATGGTCACGATCGAGGCTTCCATGGAAACCGGCGCTCGCTGGGCGCGCAAGCGTCTGAAGGTCCGTGCCGGTCCTAATGCATTCATCGTCGCAATTCCCTGCCGCCTGGCCACATCCGGCCCGTCGTGATGGCACCTGATCTTTATAGCGCTTTGTGTAGCCAGAGGGTTAAACGCCCGCCTTATTTCCATGCATGGCGCAAAGACCAACGCTCCGCAGCGCAACTCCAGGTCAACGTCCTGCGAAGCTTGACTCCCGTACGGCTGCGGCCTTTCCTGAGCTCGCTCGGCCAGGTGGGGGATTTGCCATGCGTTTTCCGGGCATCTTTGCGCTCGCGCTTCTTGCGCTGGCCGCGCCGTTTCCGTCATTTTCGGGCAATCCGGCTGCCGCAAGGCCAAGGCCGGCCGGCATTTGCGGACCGGACTCCTACATCAAGTCGAGCGGTCACTGCGTTCATCGGCCCGTCCGCGCACCAAAAGCGCCGCCCGGCGCAAGCGCCCGCTGCCGCGATGGAACGTACAGCTTCAGCGAGCATCGCCGCGGCACCTGCAGTCATCACGGTGGCGTCGCCCAGTGGCTGGGCTAGCCCGTCCGAACGCCCGGCTCGCCGAAAAGAAAATAACCGCGGGGAACAGCTCGTCGCCGCCGGGCGAAGGGCCGCGCGGCGGGCAGGACCAGGGAGCTTGAATCACCTTCGACGCGGCCGGCGAAAGATCCGCGCGCGACAAGGTGGTGCTAGGCGCTGCCGGCAACGGCTTTCGCTCGCACGGAATCAAATTGCGCTTTTAGCTCCGGTTGCAGCTTCGCCGCCGCGGCGTCCGCGCTTCTCATTGCCTCCCCAGTGCCGAGGGCGTCTCCGAGAGCGGCCAATGAGGCCGCTCGCGCGAGATGAAGCTGTGCTGCGTCCAATGGTCTCTCTCCATTCGCCGCAATGATCGCGCATGGTCCAAGCCCGATCGAGAATCGCCGATCGCATTGGCGACGATCGCGTTCAAATAATGTGCCCCTTCGGCGTTGATCCAATTGCCGCACTTGAGCCAGTATCCGAGGCTCGTTTCGGCCGAAAGCCGCATCAAATCATTCTCGTCCGCCGTTCGGGAAGACAGCTCGTGGAGCTCCCAGGCCATGTTGTTGCTGGTAGCGGCAATGATGCGGTCGAGGCGTGCGCTATCACCGAGCACGTCGGCAAGATGCAAGGCCCGGCGATAAAGCCGTCCGCCCTCGCGAAGACGGTTTGAGGCGACCAATGCGTCGACCAGCATGAAGCGCACGTCCAGGGCAGCGCCGAAGCCCTGGCCTGCGGCTTCGACATAGGACAATTCGAAGTCCGCGGCGTCGACCGGCTCGCCGGCGAGGATCGCGGCGACGTAAAGCCGGGCCCAGACCCTTGCCGTTTCCAGGTCAGGCACATGCCGGGCGCTGACCCGCCTCCCAAGGACCAGCGCGCGTTTCCAATCGCCCAGATGCTCCCCGATGGTATGAACGGCGATGTCGAGAAAAGGCGCGAGCAACTCCGGCGCCACGCCCTCGTCGGCCGCCTGCTCGAGTTCAACCGCCAACCGCTCGCTTTCCCGGTCATGATACGCCCAGCCCTGCTCGATCAATCGTTCCAGGGAGCTAGATCCATCACGATCGCCCATTCGACTTTCTCCCAAGGGGCCGACGAAGGAAGGTCGGCTATTTGCAAGTTTAGCGAAGTCAGTCAGGTTCTTTCGGGTTCGATCCGACACGAGTCGAGCTAGGGGGCCTATGCTAAGAATGTTGCTCGTTGTCGCCATGGCGATCGCAGCCCAAGGCGTCGCGGCCCAGTCCAGCGTGAAGTGGACGCCGCTCAACGCTTCGAGCCGACAACAGTCCGAGCAGCGCGCACCCGGACCGGCGCCTGTTACTCCAACGGTCACGACCAAAGCCGTTCCGTCTACAGAGGATTCTGCAGCAGCGGCCATCCCGGAGAATCTGGCGCTGCTTCGAGGCAAAAAGGTGATGGTCGGCCGGATCGCCCTTTGCGTGCCGAATAGCTTTCAGCCAAACCTCGCTTACGCCGGAAAAATCGCCACCGTCGTAGGGTTCAAGGCCAACCAGACACTCAACAGCGTAAACCTCGCAATGCTCCCGCCAGGGACTCGTGCGATGATGCAGAACATCAAGATGGGAGGCGTTCTCCTTCTGCAATTCGAGGACGGGACCAAGCTCGATACGTGCGCGCCGCAGGGATCCAACCAACTTTCGCCCAATCTCGAGCTGGCGCCGGGCGAGACGATCCCCGCGGATTCCGTCGCCTCGAATTCCATGCCACCCACGATGACTGGAGACGCGCCGGCTAGCGCTCCAGCGACCATAACCGCGTCGGCCCCACAGTCCTGTCCTCTCGCGCTCGTCAAGGTATCGGCTGGCGACAGTTTCGGGCACATGCTTGTCGACACGCTCACGACAAGCGAGCTCCAGCGGCAAATCGACGAGGTCAATCACGGCGGCGTCGGCAAGCATTATCTCGACGTGCAGGTTCGCAACGACTCCGGAAAGCCCGTAAGAGCGTTCGAATTCTCCGCCGTCTATGCGAACAGCATGGGCGACGAAGGCGCTTCGGCAACCTTCGACTCACAGAACGACAAGTCGATCAAAGCCGGCTCCGTCTACAAGATCTCGGCCATGGACCGCGACCTCCTGATCCAGAATGGCCGCGGCGAAGTTATGGTCTATGTCTCACGCGTCAGGTTCGACGATGACAGCCTGTGGCTGGACAACGGCAGCCGCTCCTGCCGTTTGAAAGCGTCATTCAGGTAAGCGGAGCGGGAGTTTCCCTAACTTCCTCGTAACCTGCTGCAAGTATTAGTCTTTCTGCGAAAGCCAGGTTGTTGACCCCACATTCAGCCCCACAAATCGTGTAGGATTAAGTGAGACTCCATGAGGAGATGACGGATGTGAACGGCTCGAACAGGCAGGATTAGAAGCGCTACTTTGTTCGCGCATTGTCCGACCGGCACGGCTTCAGCATCGCGGGCACCCGGCTCAGTCGCGTCCTCCGCGCTTGAACAACCCCGACCAGGTGGCTATCGCGAGCGACAGGACTATCCAGCCAGCAATCTGGAAGACCACCAGGGCCGCCCGATAGGAAGCGAGTTCTCCAAAAAATTGCCAGCCGCGGATGCTTCGCCCTGCGCGAAGCCCCGACACGCCATCGCCCGTTCCGAGGACACATGTCTTATCATATCCGAGGTCCACGATCGGGATCATGAGGTCGGCTGATGTTAGCAGTGGGTCGAACGACTTCGGGCACTGGACTTGTCGGGTCTCGGTCGACGCATTCGCGACCAGCAGTCCGCGGTCGTCGAGATAGCTTAGCCCTGCTGCGCCGGCGAGCCAGAGGGCTAAAATAGTCGCCGCTGCGCTGCGCCCGCTGAGGCCATAACCAAACAGCGCCCCGAATAGCCACGACCAGGCGCGTCCGATAGGGGTGGGACGAAGCCGTCCTTCGGCAGCGAAAGCGTCGATCAGAGTTAGGCGGGAAGCCTCGAACAGGCCCTGGTCCTTGAGCGCTCGCGCAAGCTGGCGTCCGGGCCTTGGCGACCGCGGATCATAGCGCCGGGCAAGCCAGGCCCTTCGCCAGCGGCGGATTGTGGAGGGGTCGTCGCCATCGCTTCCAGATGGCGTCTTCAGCCTCGCATAGTTGAAATTGTCGAGGCCAAGCCCGGCTCGTCCCGCTCCCCAGCCGTCCTCCGTATGGTCGATGCGGTCGGCAAGAAGCGGCGTCGCCGTTCCGCCAAGATCGATACGGGAGGGCGCTTCGGCCTCGAGGCGATCGGCTTCGAGCTGCCGCTCGATGGCGATGTTCGTGAATTCGAGCTTGCTGTTCGCCTTCAGCTTCAAGTGATGCCAGGCGAGGCTTCCGACGCTTGCGGCGTCGGCCGTCACTTGGCCATGCACTTCGCACCAAACTGGCTCAGCACAGGTCGCCGCGGCCAGCTGAAGCTTGCCTCCGACCCGAACGCGCCGGAAATCGATCGCAACCTTTCCGGGATTGAGG
>Ga0207694_10002058_pt1 | contig 16633 bp, 24 predicted proteins | sample KBSC34metaG_FD_184353 | JGI IMG/M metagenome (GOLD analysis project Ga0207694, IMG submission 184353) | Corn rhizosphere microbial communities from Kellogg Biological Station, Michigan, USA - KBS C3-4 metaG (SPAdes) (version 2) | ecosystem: Host-associated > Plants > Roots > Rhizosphere > Soil... | reverse complement strand
GCCGCATGCGAACGGCAGCAATGTCCCAGACCTTGCCTTCCGCCGTCGACCCTTATCGGCCGCTCAGCCGTCAAATTCTTGCGCCCAGCTGCGGACCGTCAGGTCTCTCATTCGATGCGAGCGACTGGCCGATAAGCAAATGTTCAGTCCGGAGCGAGGTCGCAGGGATAAGACCACCGCTTCTGGCGAGTATATGAACCATTATGTCGAGGAACGGGAGACGGAGATGCTCCCCAAAAGCCGCGACCGCGACCTTGACCTAAAGGCGCCTGGAGTTGAGCTTGCGGGGCGGAAAGCTGAGCTGATGGAGGGGCTGGCAATAGCCGATGAGCGACAAAGTTGGCCTGAGTTTCACGCGCCTCCATGGAAATCCGAGAAATGATAGAGGCGCGGCCGGCGCAAAAGCGATCCCTCCCCGACACCCTGCTTTCAATGAGAGGAAATTTGGTTAGAGCTCAATGCCTCGACATTCCATTTCCTCTACCAGCGCCCTACTATGCGGCGTCAGATGTTCGTGATCATCGCATGAGCACCAGCGCCTGAGCAGTTCATCTTCTCGCATGCGTGAGTGTTGCTCGACGTCGCCTGAATCATCCATGTTCGACCTTCGCTCCTGTCGCATACCGGCTAAGCGGATTGACACTACGGCAACCCAGTCAACGCGGGTGGGGCAAGGGTGTTCCGGCGATGAGGCCGCCGCATCTTGTCTCGGCTACATTCGGAACTTGTTTGGCGCAGCTTCGGCAACCGCATGAAGCGCACATCACCTTTTCACAGCGAGAGCCGAAGCTGCTAAAGATCTTGAGGCAAAGGAATTTCCTGATCTGCGTCAAGGCGGCGGTCGATCTCCTCTCCTAGCTGGTCAAGTTGATCGAATGTCGCAGGTACAGCCAGCACTGTGCCATCGTCCAGAGTCAGGCGCAGGCAGTATCGATCGCCATGTAGTTCGACAGCAAAATGCGAGAGTGACGCGGTCATCATGTTCTCCGATTCAGTTTTTCGCCGTCGATCCGCGCGAGCCTGCGTCCCGTTACACACGTCTGCCCTACAAACAGCAGGATCAAGATGGAGCCCACGCCACCAACGAACAGATCAAAGCCTGACCAAGTTCCGAAGAAACCGGGCCCCGCTCCCAGCATCATCATCATGACGGTGAGGCCAATAAGCATGATCCTGAGTTCTGTCGGGCCGGCTGAGAGATAGGAGAGCTTGAATTCGCCCAGCACGCGAGCGGAGAGAAAAGCATGGATTGATAAGAGGAGATAACCAGCTAAGGCGATTAGGGCCACATCCATGCTGACGAAGGGACTGAGGCCGATCCCCGCCAAGATCAGCAGGGTCGCAAGACCATCGCAGCTGTGATCGATGAAATAGCCGTAGGAGGGACGCTCGATCCGGCGGTACCGGGCTAGGCTGCCGTCCATCGAATCCCCAAACCACTGCACGAGATAACCCAATATGGCGACCAGCAGCCACGCAGCATCGGCATTGCTCGCCACATATCCCGCAAAGGTCATTCCTGCGCCGATCATGCCAGTTGCCGTCAAGCGGTCAGGAGTCACCCATCCCGGCATGCGTTGGCACAACCAATTGAGAATTCGACGCTCGTTCGCGGCGAGCCAATTTTGTTGGATCCGGCACAATGCGGCCGGGGCTTCAAGTTTGACAGACATGGGTCCTTATGAGGGAATCTCCGATATCGAGCAATCTGTCTGACGAGGGGCAGCCGCAAAGTTGGTCTGCATGGTGCAATACCCGTTTCGCGCTTGGCTGGCGCAACGCACCAGCCTCCCTTCCGCCGTGCGGGCGGTTGGCTCAGGCTATTTAGCCCTTCACCGTTGGGCGCGGAAGGAAGGCTTCTATGACCCGAGTGATGCACGTTCATGAAACGCAGGCGTGATCATGAATTTACCGCATATATTCTTTCGGCTCACGGCCGCTTCGAAGCGAGCCACACAGTGTGGATGGTGTTTTCTCCGTCCACCACCGCTGCCACCTCAACTTCATCTACAGCAAAGCCGTTGTTTTGGAGGCGTGCGACAAATGCATCGTCACTATAAGCGGACCAGATCGCCAGAATGCCCCCGGTCTTGAGCGCTGCATGGGCCGTGCGCAGCCCCCAATTGCAATAGAGACGTTCGTTCGCAAGATGGATCAGCCCGTCAGGGCCATTATCGACGTCCAACATAATGGCGTCGAACCTGGCTGCGGCGCTTGCAATCACATCATGAACGTCGCTCAGTTCAAGAACGACACGGCGGTCGGTAAGATGATCCTGGAAAAGATGGGCTAATGGGCCTTTTGCCCAGTCCACGATCTCAGGGATGAGTTCTGCTACCATGATCTCGGCGGTGAGCGGCAGGGACCGCAAAGCAGCGCCAAGCGTGAAGCCCATGCCCAAACCACCGATGAGAACTCGCGCATCTCGTTCGGCGATGCGCTGACACGCCAGAGTAGCCAGCGCTTCTTCAGAATGACGAACCTGGTTTCCCATCAGTTCGTTATCGCCGAATCTGATGGAGTAGTCCTGACCGCGGCGTAAGAGGCGTAGTCGGCCTCCGTCAGGAAGCTCTGCCATGCCGATTAATTCGACCGGAATGGTCGCCGCTTCGTCAGGCGATGCCAACATTGGTCTTTTCCTTTAGTGCTACGACGCGCGTAAACAGCGCCCGGCCGAAATCCGACATCCGCAAGAAGATAGTCGCAGGGCGAATTTTAGTCGCCCGAATCAGGAAGGAGCTTCACTTGATGGCAAACTGTCCGGGTTCAGCCTTGAACACGAGGCGGGCATGGCTTCGGACTGCAGCAGCCGTCTTGAAGCTCTCCTCCTGTAGGTGGGATGTCACGAGAGGATAGCCCTGGGAGTTATACCGTGTTTCTCGGACCGTGAGCCGGAAATTTCCGTCCTCGTCCTTCGTGATGAGGAAGGGGGCAACTTTTTCTCGGCTCATGGTGGCTCCTTATTGGATTGCGAAAAATCGGCAGCGTGTCCGGCTGCCGTTATATACAGGTTCAGCCAAGCATGGCCGCAACGATCTGCTTTAACTCACTGGTGGACAGAACGCCCGCAGGCGCGGGTACGAACGGTCGCTCCGGTCTTTGGCTAAAGGGCAGACGGCGAGTGGCGCCATTGCTATTCGGAAAGATAACATTCATTTGATTAACCTCGCGGCATCCGCCGCATCGTTTGTAATTGGAGTTCACGCGCTAAGGAGCGCGGCATTTTTGGGCCGCCCAAGACTAACGACAGACGACTGGCAGCCGACCCGCCGACACGACGCGACCCAGTGGAGTTCGGTTCCGACAAGGTCCGCGCAGGGCCGCTCCAGAATTCATTTTCTTGGATTGCGGCTTCCACAATAGTGCAGGACACGCGTCGTCAGGATGATGCGCGCTTCTTTCGCGCGAGATATCGCGCATCCCGTGCAGCCTTTTTCTCAGCTTCTGTGAGGACGGTCCTCTCCCGGAGGGCGCTCGCAGCGGCTGCCTCAAGCGCCTGCGCACGTTTCGCAGCTTTTTGCTCCTTGGCCAAGAGCAGAGCCTTCTGGCGCTTTTCGCGCGCAGCGGCCTCTTTGGCCTCCCGGAGTTCCGCCTTTGCGGCCGCAGCGGCTTGGTCAACCGGCGGCTTGTTTTGCAGTTGCTGGAGACCCTCCGTCCGGGCGCGCGCCGCTGAGGCAATACGCTCCTGGAAGGGTGGCTCTTTATATCTCTTCATGCAGGGAATTGTCCTGTGTTCAAGCATTCACCTGAAGCCGCCGGGCAGAGTTAACCGCCCGGCGCCATTTCAGGCCGGCTGGAGATTGACGGCCGAGGTCTTGCCGCGGCGGTCCTGTTCCAGATCATAAGTGACGCGCTGGTCCTTTTCGAGGGTGCGCATCCCTGCTTGTTCAACGGCAGAGATATGAACGAAGGCATCGCTGCTGCCATTTTCAGGAGCGATGAAGCCATAGCCCTTGTCGGCATTGAAAAATTTGACTGTTCCGGTGATCATGCTCGGTCTCCTTGTCGCATGTCCTGGGAACGCGCGACCATTCGCGCACTCCGGCTTAAAAGAGGCAATGTGGGGACAAGGGAGAGCCGAAGCGGCCCGATATCCGTCAAAACGCGACGTTCAGCAAGGTGCTGATAACACAACTCATGGGAAATGCAAAATCGAGCTGGGCGGATCAAATACACCATAGATCGAAATCTGCTGCAGCGCCAGTTCTTGAACAGTTTGCACCGCGCGAACGCGCGGGGGTCGGCAACACCTCCGCCATTTCTATTTACTTCGGACGCGCCGCTTCATCCCGCTTCGCCTGCGCAACCGCATCGTTCAAAGTCGCGTATCGCCAGTCACGATAATGAAAGCGATATACAGGCACCTTGGTGATGCCATAGCGAGCCATGAGTTCGGTTTCGTCAGCAGGTTCCACAGCCATTTTGCTCCCCGATCGTCACAAGCAAGGGGCGACTGACAAGATCACTGGCGGCCGCCAGCCGGGGGTTGTGCGAGCAGCTTTACTGCATTTTCCACCGTTGAGTATCCGGTCGGGTCGGCGATCGCCAGATCGAGCGGCCTTGCGCCCAACGACACGTTGTGGGTGTTCAGAAAGCGGATCGCCTGCTCTTGGCCTAGAAGCACAAATGCGAGGTGAGTGATTAATCCCTGCCGCCTCGCCTGCTCAGGAGAGATCTTCATCTCCCGATTAACGAATGCCCGCCTCCGCGGGCGTACGGGCGCGGTTGTCTCCTCTGTCATGCAGTAATGGCCCGCTCTGGCGCAGTGCCAATTCGGACAGTCCATGGCAGCCAGCCAGCCGAAGCAGGCGCGTTCTTCGATGAAAGTAAATCGAATATCTGACCGCCGATGACTCCGGCGGCACACAGATGCTCGCGCCGGGCCGGCTCGCAAAGCGCGTCCGCGGCGCGCATCAACGAAATCTGATGCTCGGAATAAAGGTGATTGATATCCATGCAAAAGCTCCCTGGTAAGCGGGAGCGCGATGGTCTCTCAGTCAAGAACGCCTACTATGCCTATGCCCTTGATGGTGTCCATATAGGACGCCTTCTCTATCAAACAAGGGGCACTGCCTAGGAGCCGTAGAAATATATCTGCTGAACTTTCTGTTTCTAAAAATCATCATCCACGGGAACATGCGCGCTCATCAATGTTGAAAAAGATTTTCCTGCTGCCGCCGATCATCCTAAATCATTATAACAGGCAATACGCCATGATTTACTCAGTAGTACTTCATTACTTTGAATTGGTATTCAAGGTTATTCAGTTCCAAGTCCATCGACTATTACCAGATGCACTATTGCTCAACTGACTGGACGAACCGGTTCGTTGCTCGGCGGCAAGGCACCCTTTGGCGGACGCGATGCCGGGTCGGGGGCCTTCATGCTCGAGTAAACCATGAAACCGAGAACCGCGACTCCGCACAACAGAATCGCTGCGAGAAGTAGCAAGCAGCTCGCTCGGCGGCTGGGATCGTTCACAATCGTTTCCTGCTCGGTAGATCATCTGGCACGCGGTCAAGCCTGTCTATCACCTCATCGAATGGCGTGTCTGTACCGATCGGGCAATGCCGCCTCACCCATTGCCGCAGAACTTCAAAGTGTCTGTTGGTCAAGTGGCCGACTGAGATGATCTTCTTGACCATACCGTTCTCCTTCACTTGCGAACCCTCCTGGTCGAGTGAAGTGCCCAAAATTCCGCCTGCGATACGACATTCCGCCTGGACGAGAGCGTAGATTGATCGGCCGCACTGCCACCGGAACTTAAATCCTACCGTTCTGTTGTAATTTCGCCGGACACATTGATGGCTCCCCGCTCATGTTCGGTATCTTGAGGCCCGCTCCTATTTCTCCGGAGCGGGCCCTTCAGTCATTCAGGTGAGAGATCCGATGGACACGCCAACCATAGAATTTTGCAGGGCCCAGGCAGCTACCCACTTGGCGCGAGCGAAAGCCAGCAACCTGCCGAACGTCCGTGCGGTCGCTCTAACCGCAGCCAAAACCTGGATGAGAGAAGCCGAAAGCGCAGAACGCATTCTTGAACGGCGCAAGCGGAATGCCTCTGCGAACGTCGGGTAAATAACACGCCTCGCGGGCCCGTTAGAGATCCGGGGTACTGTTCGACACGAAGCCTTTCAGCCGCCGAGATAACTCAGCTCTCCGATGAATAGGATCTAGGGGCGCTCGGCACGCCACGAGCGATGCCGACACCTGCATGCTTCTCTCCCGCTTTTTACGCCGACGGGGATTGGACCCCATGAAGCCGCGGAGCGTTGAGATCCCGTCACAGGAGAGAATGATGAAGAGAATATTTTTAGTTCTGGCAGTTGGAGCTCTCGCCGGGTCGGCTGTCACGGCCCTCGCACAAGATAGCAACCCCGCAATCAAGGACAGCAAGGTCACTCATGTAGGGCACGCTGCCGAGGGCGCAAATTCATTCACTGAGGATCAGGCGAGAGGCCGCCTGACGAAGGCTGGCTATACCAAGATCAGCGACCTTCGGAAGGACGATAAAGGCCATTGGGTCGGCACAGCCGTGAAGAAAGGGAAGAAGTCCAAGGTGGCGCTCGATTATAAGGGCAATGTCACTGTTCTGCCGCATAATAAGTGATTGGAGAGATCGTCATGACCAAGACCGTGACCCGACTGTTCGATGATTATGGTGACGCTCGCAGCGCCGTTCGGACGCTTGAAAGTGCCGGCTTCTCCCGCGATGACATCAGCATCATCGCGAACAAGGATGCCCATGGCAGCCATGACCGTGATGATGACAGCATCAATGAAGATGGTGATGTCACCAAGGGCGCCACGACTGGGGCCGTCCTAGGCGGCGTCGGCGGCCTACTGGCTGGATTGGGCTTGCTCGCCATTCCTGGGTTAGGTCCGATCGTCGCTGCTGGATGGCTCGCCTCCACGGCGGTCGGCGCCGCCGTCGGTGGTGTTGGCGGCGCGGCAACCGGAGGCATAGTCGGAGCATTGAAAAACGCCGGACACGATGACGACGAAGCTCATGTCTATTCCGAAGGTGTGCGTCGTGGCGGCACATTGGTCAGCGCTCGCGTACCCGATGAGCGGAGAGCTGAAGCCGAAGCCATTCTGCTGCAGCATCGCTCCGTTGATGCGGCAACGAGGGGCGCGGATTATCGAGCCGGCGGATGGAACACGTTCGACCCGGATGCTGAACCTTACACAAGTGATCAGATAAGCGCCGAACGGGCGCGATACTCCTCGCATCCGTCGACTACCGGCCTATGAATTATGGGAGCTCCGCCACTTACAGCGGGGCTCCTTCTGCTTGGGCCAGGATGGTCAGCGGGGTACGTCACCGCGCCGCGGGTGCTCATCGTCAGAGCAGTTGGGTCACACCTGGGCCCCGCCTCGCTTTGTCGGGGCGGGGCTTCCCCCCCCCCCCCGCTGCCCCGTGCAAAATGTACCGCAGTGGCCTTGTTGCCGCGCCTCTTGGCTTCCGCTCAACTATCCTTTTCTGTTTCCTGCGCGCGCACGCTTGATCGCTCGCGCCAGGCGCTCGCCAGTATAAGGCTTCTGAAGCAGATGAAACCCGTGTGTTCCTTCCGCGGCAAGGACATGGCTATAGCCGCTCGTGAGAACGACCGGCACGTCGGGATGGCGCGCGCGCATGACCTCGGCAAGCTCGATGCCCGACATTCCAGGCATCACCACGTCGGTGAATACCACATCGAATTTGCGCGGATTGGCATCTATGCGCGCCAAAGCCTCCTGTCCGCTCGATACCCACATGTTGGCGTAACCGAGATCAACGAGCAACTGGGCCGCAAACTCTCCGACCAGCTGATTGTCCTCAACCAGGAGGACGCATCCCACAGGGGTGCCGCGCTCAGCGCTGGACTCTGACTCTTTGGGCTCAACCGGCACCTCCGCCGCCTCGGCATGCGGCAAGTAAAGGAGGAACTTGGCGCCTTGCCCAGGCTTGCTTTCGATGCCGATCTCCCCTCCAGATTGCTTTGCAAACCCGAAAACCTGGCTCAAACCAAGGCCGGTTCCGCGGCCCACTTCCTTCGTGGTGTAGAACGGCTCGAAGATGCGGGGCAGGTCAGCGGCGGCGATGCCCGGTCCGCTGTCGCTCACCGATATCAGGATGAACTGTCCCGCTACCGCTGCATGACCCCGCATCGCAGGAACACCCTTATGTTCTTCCACGGTGATTTTCAGACTTCCCTCGCCATCCATGGCATCACGCGCATTCACGGTCATGTTGAGAATGGCTGTGTCGAACTGGGTTGGGTCCGCTTCGACGATGCAAGGCTCACAGCGGACGTCGAACTCGAGAGCGATGCCGGAACCGCACACCGAGCGAAGCACCTCGCCTGCCGCTTCCAAGCGGTCGGCGACATCAAAAACTTCAGCTTGAAGGGGCTGCCGACGCGCAAAAGCAAGCAACTGGTTGGTAAGCTTCGCTGCGCGATCCGCGGTTTCAGCGATCGAGGCCAAATAGCGTTCCCGCTTAGTTTCTGAAATGTTCTGGCGCCGGAGAAGCTCGACGCTGCCGAGGATGACGGTAAGGAGGTTGTTGAAGTCGTGCGCTACGCCTCCCGTCAGCTGGCCGATCGCTTCCATCTTCTGGCTCTGGCGAAGGGCATCCTCAATGCGTTGCCTCTCTGCCACCTCGGCTTGAAGATTGCGGTAGGATTCTTCCAGTGCAGCCGTCTTGTCGGTCACCGCATGCTCCAGTGAAAGGTTCAACCCCTCCAACAGGGCTCGTGCTTTTGCCTCTTCCTCGATATCGATGCATGTCCCGATCCACCTGATGATGCTGCCATCATCATCCTGCTCGGGAATGCCGCGGCAGGCAAAGCAGCGGTAGGAACCGTCTCCAGCGGCGACCAAGAAACTTTCTTGGAAGGTCGTACCGTTGCGAACCGCCTCCTCCCAAGCTTCTCCAGCTCGTATCCGATGGTCGGGATGGACCGTTTCCAGCCATCGATCGCCAAGCAGTTCAAAGTCTGGCCTGCCGGTGTAATCTTGGAACCGGGCATTTGTCTGGACCAGATGGCCATCGCTGTCAGCCTCGAAGACAAAGCCTGGTAGTGCATCAGTTAGGGTGACCAGTCGCCGCTCGGCGTCGCGCTCGGCGGTCCGATCCCGCACCATCTTTACGAAGCCTTCTCCGCCTTTGAGCTGCATGAGCAGGCCCGAGCCCCAGAAGCGGCTACCATCAGCTCGAACATGGAAGCGCTCGTTTAATGCCCGCCCCTGTACGGAAGCGCGCGCGAATTCGTCCTCCGCGGTGCCGGCCGCCTGATCTTCTGGTGTAAAAATGAGGCGACCATGTTGGCCGATCGCCTCTTCAAGGGACCAGCCGAGCAGTGCCTCAGCTCCGATATTCCAGCTGGTGATCAGTCCCGACTGATCAAAGGTGATGATCGCGAAGTCAGTTGAACTTTCGACGATCATTTGTGCGAGCTGGGCGTCGATCATCGGCATTTTTTCTTGTCCGCTCTGAGCCGACCGACAGCACGGATGTTCGTTGCGAAAGACCGGCGGTGGACCGGGTTCAAGAAGTTCGACCAGCCTACCGTGCGGCACGCGCCTTCGAGCTGGTTTAAAGGTGGCGAGTAGCGGACGTGCTCGCCCGTCATGTTCCATCCGGCATCCATCCAGTCAATACAGCCAAACTGGCAGTTCGTTCCCGGCCGATGGTCGGCCACCAATTTTCGCGACCGGTCGCCAGCGAGGGTCCTCAGGCTTGCCCGTCACTCGCGCAGAACAGGATCGAAAGTGCCTTCACCTGCATCAAGGACTTCGGAGCGCAGGAAGGATATTGCTGCCGCCATTTTCCTGTGCACTGCCAGCTTGAGCCTGTCGGTATGCGGAGTCTCGAATAAAATGATGGGTAGCAATGCATCCAATAGAAACGCGGATTCCAAATGAACTAGGTGGAGACCGCCGGTTCGAACTCCTGGTTAATGCCGTCAAGGATTACGCCATATATCTGCTCGACCGCGAAGGTTACATAGCAAGCTGGAATGCGGGCGCTGAGCGGTTCAAGGGCTATAAGGCTGACGAGATCATTGGACAGCACTTCTCCAAATTCTATACCGAGGAAGATCGGGCAGACGGGTTGCCGCAGCGCGCATTAGCCACAGCGGCCGAATTCGGGACGTTCGAAGCTGAAGGTTGGCGCGTCCGCAAAGACGGTACGCGCTTCTGGACAAGCGTCGTCATCGATCCTGTGATCGACGATGAGGGCATCTTGATCGGCTTCGCCAAGGTGACGCGAGACCTCACAGAGCGCTGGCAGGCGCAGCAGGAAACAGAACGCGCCAAGGAGGCGCTGGCGCAGGCCCAGAAGATGGAGGCGATGGGCCGGCTCACTGGAGGCGTTGCGCACGATTTCAACAATCTCCTGACGGTCATTAGAGCGTCTGCGGACCTCTTGAAATTACCGAACCTGAGTGAAGAGAAGCGCCAGCGCTACATCGATGCGGTTGCAGATGCCGCCGATCGGGCGGCATCACTAACGTCCCAGTTGCTCGCCTTTGCCCGGCGACAGCCTTTGAAGCCAGAGGTTTTCGATGTTCGATCACGAATAGAGGGGATGCGCCAGATCATCGAGACAAGCGTGGGATCACCCGTGCTCGTCTCCCTTGAGGCACTCACCTCTGCCGCCGTGAACGCGGACGTCAATCAGTTCGAAACCGCCCTTCTTAATCTTGTCGTCAATGCGCGAGATGCCATGCCGGCGGGAGGGCAAATCACCATCACGACCCGCATTCTCGAAGGGGTACCTGCCGTTCGCCGACATGCGGCAGCGAAGGGCAGCTTCGTTGCCGTCGAGGTGGAAGATAGCGGCAGCGGCATCGGCGAAGACGTGTTGCAGCATATTTTTGAACCCTTCTTCACCACTAAGGGGCTGAATAAAGGCACCGGTCTTGGCCTTAGCCAGGTTCACGGCTTTGCGAAACAATCCGGCGGTGAGGTCGATGTCCGCAGCGAAATCGGGACAGGGACGAAGTTCACGCTCTACCTTCCCTTGGCGCAAGCCGAGCAGGTCGAATCTGCATCGCGTCAGGCTGCCTCTCGCGAGCAAATCACGACCCGTCGGATCCTGTTGGTGGAGGACAATGAAGTAGTAGGCCAGTTCGCACGGGGACTGCTCGAGGAATTGGGCCAAGTGGTGACGTGGGTAGAAAATGGCAAAGCCGCAATGGACGTTCTCGAGACGTCGGCGGCAAAGTTCGACCTGATCTTCAGTGACGTTATCATGCCAGGAATGAACGGCCTGGAGCTGGCTCGCGAGATTGCCGGGCGGTGGCCTCAGCTCGCGATAGTGCTGACCAGCGGCTACAGCCACGTTCTTGCCGAAGAGAGCGGCCACGGCTTCGAGCTGCTTCGCAAGCCCTATTCGATGGAAGCTCTTATGACGATCCTTGGCCGAGGTACTTAGGTGCCGGGCCGAGCAGTGTCAGCTTTCGGAAAGATGCGGAGCCGCAGGGGCGGCAAAAAATGGCGCTTGGCAGACGCAATTTGGAAGCTGGCTCCCCGCATGTGCAAGGAGCCATCCGCATTCAGATTTCCGTGCCTTCCGCCAGGGTCAGGGCGTCCTCCACATCCACTCCGAGATATCTGACGGTGCTTTCAATCTTCGTATGCCCAAGCAGGATCTGGACCGCGCGCAGATTCCCGGTGGCTTTGTAGATGATCGACGCCTTCGTCCTCCTCAGCGAGTGCGTACCATAATCCTCGCTTGGCAGGCCGATGCCTGTGACCCACTCATCCACTAGGCGGGCATACTGGCGGGTGCTCATATGGGTCGCGTGATCGGTGCGGCTCGGGAAGGCATAATCCTCCAGGGAGCCTCCCCTCAGCTCCAGCCATCTTAGCAGGCTGGCGCGAGCGTCATCCATCAGCTCGAACTGAACGGGCCGCCCGGTTTTTTGCTGGACGACGATCGCTCGCGTCCGGATTTTCCGGTCACAAACAATATCGCTGATCTTGATCTTCACCAGGTCACAGCCGCGAAGTTTGCTGTCGATCGCGAGATCAAAGAGCGCCCGATCCCGGGTTCGACCATGCTGATCAAGAAAGAAGCGAATCGCCCAGATCTGGCGGGGCTTGAGCGCGCGCTTTGCGCCGACCTTGCGTCCAGCGTTCCACGACACCCGCTCACGAGCGGCGGGATCAAATTCTGATAATCCCATGACACATCTCCAGTGGCCATGATGGCCAAGGGGATGAACGTTCAACCAAGCGGGAGCGGCATCGAGGGTTCACCGCAATGTGCATCAAAATTAGCGGAATTCGATAAACTCGTCCAACTTCCTTATAAATCACCTCTGACAGCGACCCTTCCCGGTTGTTCAGTGCCTAATTTTTCAGTCCCAGCTGCAGACCGTCAGGTTCTAGTCTGTGTGCCACAACGAGGAAAGGCGTTTGAATCACGGACATGTACATGGCGATCGCGTAGGCCGTGAGAAGCAGGAGCAGCTGCTTCGGCCAATAAATTGAGTGTCCCCCAAGATGGAACTCGCGCGGGGCGCGCGCCATTTCCCTATCATGGTGCAAAAGAGCAATCCGTTCAGCCTCGCCATGGACAGCTGGCAACTCGGGCTGGAGGCATGGACCGTGATTGGCCTGCGCATACCGAGGCTCCTGACTGGGAACCCGGCCGCTGCGTTGGAGGCTCAGCGCATGATCGTCGAGAAGATCGAAGCTGTCAGCATATTGCAGTGGAGAGCGATGACAGGCGATCTGGGAATGAACTCCGTTTCCGCGATGCGCAATTCCATCGCCCATTATAGAAAGGCCGTGGGTCGCAACCGGCGGCGCCTTTCCCGTAAAAAATGACCCAGTCCAGCCTCTTCGATGTACCCGTCATACCTGGGCTCGATTATGGGGAGGACATGCTAACGCGTGATGAGGAAGCAATGCTCATCGCCGAGATCAACGCGCTGCCCCTGTCGCCCTTTCGCTTTCAGGGCTGGACGGGCAAGCGGCTGACGCTGTCGCTGGGATGGACTTATGATTTCGACAATGGCCGCTTTGGTCCGAGCGAGCCTATCCCCTCATGGCTGCAGCCATTCAAGGCGCGTGCCGCCCGATTCGCGGGCATTGCCGACGGCGATCTCGTCCAGACACTGCTTATCCGTTACGATCCCGGCGCGGGGATCGGCTGGCACAGGGATCGGCCCGTCTTTGAACATGTCGTGGGCATATCGCTGGGAAGCACGACCACTCTGCGTTTCCGCAGGCGCACGCCAAAGGGTTTCGACCGTCTGTCCGTGCCCCTTGCAAATCGCTCCATGTATCATCTGTCTGGCGAAGCGCGGCATGAGTGGGAGCATAGCATCGTGGGCATGGAGACGTGCCGCTGGTCGATCACCTTCCGCTCGCTTTCGGCCAAGGGCATCCTGATTGGACGTGCCGGTTCAGCCGACGTTCCCGCCTGACCCTTGTTCCAACCAAATCCGCGCCCATATCCCTATTATCGTCAACAACGGAAAGGAGGTGGTCTGATGTCTCATTGTCACATGCCGGTCATGGCAGAAACGAAGAGTCTGACCTCCGCCGCGGGGGTCCGCCTCTTCTGAGCGCGTCCAATCGGCTGACAATGGAAAGGCCGTCCGGGAACAACCGGGCGGTCTTTTACCTTGGCGGCGTCTGAAAGCCTTCAGTCCCTTGTGATTGCCAACCTCCCGAGCGCACTTCGTCTGACCCGCCTGAGTCTTGTTCCAGCCGCCATCGAACCAATTGAGCCGCCGAACGTCTAACTGCTCAGAGCCATGAAAATCGCGACCTATAATGTGAACGGCGTCAATGGGCGTCTCCCGGTGCTGTTGCGATGGCTCGAACAGGCCGCGCCTGACATCCTGTGTCTTCAGGAATTAAAGGCGCCCCAAGAGAATTTCCCGGAGCAGGCAATCCGGAACGCGGGATATGATGCGGTATGGCACGGGCAAAGCCGATGGAACGGTGTCGCGATCCTGAGCCGGTCCGGGACCATTCATGAAACCCGGCGCGGCTTGCCCGGCGATCCCGATGATGTGCAAAGCCGCTATATCGAAGCAGCGGTCAATGGCGTCTTCATAGCCTGCCTATACCTTCCCAACGGCAACCCGCGTCCCGGCCCCAAATTCGACTTCAAACTTCGATGGTTTGATCGGCTACATACGCATCTGGACTCGCTCATCGGACTCGATGCCCCGGTGATCGTGGCAGGCGACTATAATGTGATGCCCACCGATCTCGACGTCTATGCCCCCGATCGCTGGCGCGATGACGCATTGTTCGCGCCCGAAGTCCGCGCCGCCTATCAGCGCCTGCTCAATCAGGGATGGAGTGACGCGATCCGGCAACTGCATGCGGACGAGGTCATCTACAGCTTCTGGAAATATTGGCGTGGCGCATTTGAACGCAATGCCGGGCTACGGATCGATCATGCGCTGCTAAACCCGGTAGCCGCTCGCAAGCTGGTCGCTGCCGAAGTCGATACCCGGCCCCGCGCCTGGGAAAAAACAAGCGATCATGCGCCGGTCGTGATCACGCTGGATATCGGGCAGGGGGAGACATGACTCGGCCAACTGCTACCTCGGACGAAGATCAGCCGATCCTCCTTCCAGTGCCGATGGAAGCGCGGCTGGTTGCTGAACTGCCCCTGCCGCCCGGCTGGCAATATGAACCCAAATGGGATGGTTTTCGCGCTGTGGTCGGCCGTGATGGAACGCGCGCCGACATACGCTCCAAGTCCGGAAAGTCGCTAGCCCGGTTCTTTCCGGAAATTGTTGAAGCTCTGCTGGCGACGGCTGAGCGCCGCTATATTCTCGACGGCGAGTTGATCCTCCCTTTGAATGGCGCGCTTTCCTTCGATGCGCTTCAGCAGCGGCTGCATCCAGCGGAAAGCAGGATTCAGCGTTTGTCACGAGAGACCCCGGCGCAGCTCATGCTCTTCGACTGCCTGGCGCTAGGCAACAGCGATCTTATGGATGCGCCTTTGCAAGACCGCCGCGCTGCCTTGGTGCGCTTTCACGCCAGGAATGGGACAAGGATGCTGCGGCTGTCGCCAGCGAGCGACCGGATAGAGAATGCGATGCGCTGGCTGGAACGGAGCGGCGGTGCGCTGGACGGGATCATTGCCAAACTGACCCTGTCCCGGAAAATGCCTCCAGCGGGAATGAGAGGAATCTGGCAAAATCGAAGCTGATTGGAGCTGGAGATTTTGCATGAAGAAGTCGAAGTTCACGGGCGAGCAGATTGCGTTTGCGCTGCGCCAGGCGGAGGTCGGTACGCCGGTTGCCGAGGTGTGCCGGAAGATGGGCGTGTCGGAGGCGACCTACTACCGCTGGAAGCAGCTATACGGCGGCTTGGGACCATCGGAGTTGCGCAAGATGCGGCAGCTCGAGGAGGAGAACCAGAAGCTGAAGCGGCTCGTGGCCGATCTGTCGCTGGACAAGGCCATGCTGCAGGAGGTTCTGGCAAAAAAAGTGTAGCGCCTGGCCGGCTTCGCGAGATCGTCCATTGGGTGCAGGATCGCTATCGGGTGAGCGAGCGGCGCAGTTGCGCTGTTCTCCGGTTCGATCGCAAGACGCACCGCTATCGGTCGGTCCGAAGCGACCAGGCGCCGCTCAGGAACAGGATCAAGGAGATCGCGGCGACGCGCGTACGCTATGGCTATCGCCGCATCCATGTGCTGCTTCGGCGCGAAGGCTGGCCGGTCAATGTTAAGCGAGTGCATCGCCTTTATCGCTTGGAAGGCCTGAATTTGCGGGCAAAACGCCCCCGCCGGCATGTCATGGCCGCGCGGCGGGTGGAACGGCCGCTACCCTCGCGCATGAACGAGATCTGGGCGATGGACTTCGTGTCCGATGCTCTTTTCGACGGCAAGCGGTTCCGCGCCCTGACCGTCGTCGATGCCTACACCCGCGAGTGCCTGGCGATCCACGTCGATCAGGGGATCAAAGGCGAACAGGTGGTCGATGTCATGGATCGCTTGCTGTTCGAGCGTAGCGGCCCACCCGCGAAGATCAGGGTGGACAATGGCCCGGAATTTATCTCCCGGGCGCTCGATCACTGGGCCTACATCAACCGCGTCACGCTGGACTTCAGCAGGCCTGGAAAGCCGACCGACAACGCCTTCGTCGAAAGCTTCAATGGCCGGTTGCGCGACGAATGCCTGAACACGCACTGGTTCTTGTCTTTGGACGACGCCAGGAGCAAGATCGAGGCGTGGCGGACGGACTTCAACGAGACCCGACCTCACACATCCCTGGGGTTCATGACGCCTGCCGAATTTGCTTCATCGGCCGGGGTTAACCCCGGCCGATGAAGTGCCGGATCTCTCATTCTGGCCGGTGGCAGAACCGGGACAGAGTCATGAAGTGCCGGATCTCTCATTCTGGCCGGTGGCAGAACCGGGACAGAGTCAAAAGCTGCCCGGCTCTAATCCCGACTGGAGGAAATCCGGGGGTCACGTCAATTCCAAGAAAAAATACTAGGTCGCGTTGACAAAGTGGATTCCCAATCGGTCTGATTTCTGATTCAGAGCTTCTCTTTGTGGGAGTGGCAATGGCTCGGGGCGATCTGACGGATGAGGAATGGGATGGCTGCTGCCATCAGAGCGAGGCCGTAAATCGCGGCCTGCTCACGATAACCGGCGTTT
>Ga0207694_10002055_pt1 | contig 16644 bp, 11 predicted proteins | sample KBSC34metaG_FD_184353 | JGI IMG/M metagenome (GOLD analysis project Ga0207694, IMG submission 184353) | Corn rhizosphere microbial communities from Kellogg Biological Station, Michigan, USA - KBS C3-4 metaG (SPAdes) (version 2) | ecosystem: Host-associated > Plants > Roots > Rhizosphere > Soil... | reverse complement strand
AAAGAGATCAGCACCTCTGGAGCCTCGAGCCGGCTCTCTACAACCGATCGTCACAAAGACATTAGCGAAGGATCGAAACGACAGGTATCAGACCGCTGAGCAGGCTCTGCTTGATCTTAAAAAAGCCAAACGGGAATCGGAGATCGGGACTGATCGTGGTTTCCACGAGCAATCCGGCGCTCGCCTACAAACAAAGACCGCGATCGCAATTGCAGCCATTGTCATTGGCCTCGTGGCTCTGGCGATCTGGTTTACTCGACAACCGAAAACGCCAACGCCAGCCACGGCAAGGCCGATATATTCCCTGGCCGTTTTGCCAATGGAAAATTTCTCAGGCGATCCGGGGCAGGATTATTTCGCAGATGGCATGACTGAAACACTCATATCCGGGCTCGCTAAAGTTGGTTCACTGCGCGTTACCTCGCGTACGTCTGTTGTGCAATTCAAAGGCTCGCAGAAGCCGTTAAAACAGATCGCGAAGGAATTGAATGTCGATGCAGTCATCGAAGGGTCGGTGCAGCGATTTGGCGACAAGATCCATGTAGGGGTGCGATTGGTTGACGCTGAAACTGAAGGCCTTATCTGGAGTAATGAATATAACAGCGATCTTCGCGATGTGTTGACTCTGCAGAATGAGCTGGCGCAAGCGGTCACTCAGGCAATCCGCATTAAACTCACACCGCAGGAACAGTCGCGTCTGGCTGAGCGGCGTCGCATCAACCCCGCGGCATACGATGATTTCTTGCGTGGCCGTTATTACCTTAACCGCCAAACGAAATCAGATAACGACTCGGCGATTCAGTCATTGAGTCGTGCTGTCGAAGCCGATCCGGAGTTTGCAGGCGGTTGGGCCGAGTTGGCCCAGGCTTATGTGTGGAAGCTCTTCCTGTTTGCACCCGATGAGAAGGACTTGCAGCAGAAAGCCTTTGTTGCGGTTGAGAAGGCGCTGGCGTTGGATCCTGACCTGGCGGAAGCGTATCTCGCCCGCGGGCGTTTGCTGTGGACGCCTGCAAACCACTTTCCTCACGATCAGGCGATTCAGGAGTATCGACGCGCACTTGCGTTGAATCCGAGTTTGGACGAGGCGCGAAATCAACTGGCGGTAGTGCTCGGCCACGTGGGATTGGTAGATGAAGCGCTGGCGGAGTTGGACCAGGCGCTAAAGACCAATCCGGGTAATACTCTCGCGCGCTTTCGTGTCGGCGAGGTTCTGCTGTTCAAAGGCGAACATGAAAAGGCGCTTGCTGCTTTACGGAATGTTCCCGCCGAGACCAATCCCTCTTTAGTGGGCCATCAAATTGTCCTGACTCTGTTTGACCTGGGCCGGAAGGAAGAGGCCGCCGCGACGCTTGAAAAATTTCTAAAAGACTATCCGGAAGACAATCGCGGTTTGTTTACCAGCTTGCAGGCGATGCTGGCGGCAGCAGATGGACAGCCACGAGTCGCTGAAGAAAAAATCAAGTTAGCGATTGAGCGCGGCAAGGGATTCGGACACTTCCACCACACGGCATACCACATCGCCTGTGCTTACGCACTCATGAACCGGAAGGAAGAAGCGATCAAGTGGCTGGAGTCAGCTGCTGACAACGGATTTCCCTGTTACGTTTTATTCGCCACAGATCACAATCTGGATAGACTGCGCCAGCATCCTCGCTTCCAGCAACTCATGGCGCGAATGAAGCACGACTGGGAAAAGTATAAGAGTCTGATGTGAGTCTGAAGGTTCGAACGGCTTTGCACAAAGTATCAGTCGCGCTCTTCTCTGTGCATCCTCTGCGTGCTCTGTGTCTCTGTGGTTTGGTTTTACTTGGAATTCATCAACCACAGAGACACAGAGCACGCAGAGGTTGCACAGAGAAGAAGTCCGACAAGAGACTTTTCGTGCAAAGCAGTTCAGAACCGCTGATAAATCCGGATTGTATTCGTGTAATCCTCGGGTTAGAGTCCACTTTTGGTCACGCTTCACCCGGCCAGTGTTTTCATTCGTATACAGGCAAATTTCCCCACAACTTCATTTTCGTTGTTTTCCGCGTTCTTAGGTGAATTGCGCAAACGGTATGGTCTTTGCTAAGAAGAGTCCGCTCAGGACAGGTAACTTAGAACTCACTACAAACTCAACTCAACATTGCTTTGCCTCAAAAGTCGGAATCGCACTTGGATCGGGTCAGTACAGGGAGCGGTAGCGACCTGGTCAATCATAGGAATCAAGAATCATTAGAAATATCGCATTCTGATCACTGACCAGGTCGCTACCGCTCCCTGTACTGACCCGATCCAACAAATGATTTCTGACTTTTGAGGCAAAGCCCATATCGGTCTCTCAAGCAAGTCTTGATTGTCAGTAAACACGACAACGAACAACTACGAGCAGCGCACGTGCTGAAAGAGTCCTCCTCTCAGTTCGCGAGCTGCTCGAAAATGTAAACGCGCCTGAGGGCGCCTCACCAAAAAGGAGAACATTCATGACCGGATTTCCTCAAAAAAGCTTAGCCTCAGTTTTCAGCACAGTTAGACGACTGGTAATCCTCGCACTAGTTCTCATTACCTTCGGAGCAAGCATCGCGCTCGCTCAAACTAAGGGATACGTGACGAATGCTCTTAACGATACAGTCTCGGTAATAGACACGGCCACGAATACAGTGACGGCCACTATACCGGTCGGACCAGCGCCAATAACATTAGCCGTCACGCCGAACGGCGATTTTGTTTATGTAGCGAATCAGAATAACTCGACGGTCTCGGTGATAAGCACGGCGACCAATACAGTCATTGCCACCGTCTCACTAGGACCTATCGCCATTCCAGGAGAAATAGCTATCACCCCGAACGGCGCTTTTGCTTACGTGGTGATTGGAGTAGGTTCCAGCGTCGCAGTGATAGATACGGCAACAAACACCGTGGTTGCCACAGTACCGGTGGGACAAAGTCCATTCGGAATAGCTATCACTCCGAACGGCGCCTTTGCCTATGTGGCCAACACGAATATGATCTTCAACTCCAGCGTATCGGTAATAGACACGGCAACCAACACTGTGATCGCCACCATACCCGCAGGATTAGGTGCGAGCTCAATAGCGATAACCCCGAATGGGGCCTTCGCTTACGTAACGAATTTCATTGGTGGCGATGTATCGGTAATAGACACGACAACCAATACGATAATTGCCACGGTTCCGGTTGGGGGCTTCCTGGGCGGAATAGACATCACGCCAAATGGGGCCTTCGCTTACGTCGCGCAAGAATCTAACAACACTGTCTCGGTGATAGACATGGCAACAAACACCATCACCGCCACCGTGCCCGTCGGATTCGCTCCACGCGGAGTAGCCATCACGCCGAATGGGACCTCCGCTTACGCCGTGAATTCTCTTAGCAACACCGTCTCTGTGATTGACATAGCCACAAATACAGTGACAGCAACTATACTGGTCGGAGAGAGGCCGCTAAATATAGCTTTTCCGAAACCACAGTCTGCGCAAGACCCGATCGCATCCCTCATTGCTCAGGTCGAAGCACTGATCGCGGGTGGCACGCTTACGCAAAACCAGGGTGCCGGGTTGATCGACAAGCTCAACCAGATCCGTCTCAAGCTCGATAACCATCAAACGGACGTCGCCTGTAACCAGCTTAGTGCCTTTATCAATCAGGTCAACGCTTTCATCAACAGCGGCGCACTGACTCAAACACAGGGCCAGTCGCTGAACGATGCCGCTAACGCGTTAAAAACCAGCCTCGGATGTTAACTCTTCGCCGCAGATTCACGCGGATTCGTCCGCGTGAATTTGTCTCTATTAAGAGTCGGCGCTGATCCATAACTCGTAGTGTCGCGGTCTGATAGCAGTTGAATTTTTGTACCGGCTGGAGAGATCCACCGGATTAACCTTCAATCCGAGTTGATTTAACGCATTTACAAGTTTCTCGGTATCGGCAGGCTCGCTGCCATTAAAAAACCTCAACTCGGTATTTGTGGGACCCTGCTCTAATTTTTCAATACCAGGAACGATGAATCCCTGCTCCTGTAATTTTGATGCTATTTGTTTAGCCATCTCACGTTGATTCTCACTGCGAATATGTAAGTAGATCCGCGGAGGGATTCTGGCAATCGCATCACTTGCTGTCGATTTAACTGTTTCGACGTTTCCTGTCTGATTGATAGTAGTGACTTCCTTGACTGCATTCGTCGCTTCCGCGGCCGCTCCCGACACCTCGGCAGACGGATCATTTTTCGCAATCTCTATTAGCGCCGGGACAAGCTCATCCGGAAGCTGTTTGTCTTTGCCTAGCTGTTCTGCCACTTTGATCGCGAGAAGTCTTTCCCGCGTGCTGTCGCTTGCAAAATGCTTCAAAAGGCTTGTCGCTCGGTCCGCCCTGTGACTAATTTCCTCATTCTGATGCTGCTGAATAACACTAGCCTCATGATTCTGGTCTTGAACGTACGTGTAGATTCCACCGACAGCAGCCACCGCAATCGGTAGCAATAATCCAGAAAGCACTGTGACGATGACTTCTACCTTTGACCACTTATCACGCGTTTTATCTTCCGAACTCATGCGCACCTCCCCAATAAAGCTACCCGGTATCTTCCATACCTTATGGCGTTTCAGCGTGAAAACATTTCGCCGGGAACGTGATATAAAGTCCCGACCACGCTAAAAACCATGGCTCTCTGCTTAATCATTCTTTCGTTTTTACTCCCGCCTCTTTCTTTCAATTCGCCACAGGACAAAACATTGGCGCAACGTTATGAGGCGGCCCAGGAGTTAGTGCGGGCGGGTAAACTTGCCGAGGCGGAGACTGAACTCAAGGCAATTCTGGCTGCGCAATACCGCAGACTTGCAAAAACTTATGTAGCGCTACAGAAGCGTGAACCAGCGCTCGAGGCGGCTGAAGCAGCGGCCAAATATCAATCGACGGATAGCGATCTTCTGATTGAAATGGCTATGGTTTATCTGGAGGCAGCGCAGTTTGATAAAGCTCTCGACCCTCTCCTCAAAGCTGCCCAACTGCAACCGAACAACGCAGACGTCCATAAGACTTTAGGCAAAACTTATTTCGCCCTGGGCGATTACGAAAAATCTGCAAGAGCGCTCGAAGTAGCTCTAAAGCTTGCCCCAAAAGACTTCAACTCGAGTTTCACTCTCGCAATCACGTATCTACAGCAACGCGAGTTTACCGCCGCAAGGCGCGTATTTGATTCGATGATTGCTGAGTTTGGTGAGAAGCCGGAGATTCATATCGCCATCGGTAGAGCATTTCGTGAAGCCGGCCGTCTACCCGAAGCAATCGAAGAGTTCAAAAGAGCTATCGCTTTGAATTCACAGTTTCCGGGCGCTCACTACAACCTGGGCTTAGCATATCTTTGGAACGAAGGCGGCTCCGCAGTAGCCAATGCTGAGGGAGAGTTCAAGATCGAGTTAGCTGCAAATCCAAACGACTTCTTCAGTAACTACTATCTCGGAATTACCTGCATCTTTCAAAGAAAGTGGGAAACGGCAATTGACTTCCTGAAGACCGCCTCTCGAATTCAGCCGAACAATCCCGATCCTTATTTCCAGTTGGGCCAGGCTTATCAGGAATTACAGAAGCACGATCAGGCAATAGCCGTGCTCACGAAAGCCATCGATCTGAATCCGAATCTGCCTCATAACAAGTTTCAGGTCACGACTGCACATTACCGGCTCGCTCAGTCACTGCTCCAGACCGGACAGACCGAAGCGGGTCGCAAAGAGTTGCAAGTGGCGTCTGAGCTGAAGGCCCGCGCGTTCGAGATAACGCAAAGTCTTAGTTCTAAACAATCGACCATGGGTGCATCCAGAGTACCCGATGAAAACGATCAGAAGACGCAAGCTCCTTTGGACCCAAAGATCCGGTCAGAGCTCGAGGCAAATGAAGCGCAGTTAACAAAGATTATTTCCGCTCTTCATAACAGTCTGGGACTTGTGCAGGCAGGACGGCAGAACCTGACTGACGCCGCAGTTGAATTCCGCCTCGCCAAAAAGTGGAACCCTCAACAGGCTGGCCTGGATTACAATCTCGGGCTGGCCTACTTTCGCGCCGAGTCGTACCGGGAAGCATTGGCGCCGCTCGAGAGTGAGATCAAAGCGAATCCGGCAAACACCCAGGCGAGATGGCTATTAGGGCTCAGTTACTTCAACACTCGAGAATATTCAAGAGCCGCCGAGCTGTTGCACGATGTTCTCTCCGCCGGATCGTCAAATGTAGAGCTCTGCTACGCACTTGCGTCGTCACTAATCAAGCAAGGAAAGATCGATGACGCTGAACGCGCAGTTGAGCAGATGGCCGTTTTGACTGGTACAACGCCTCGCCTCTCTCAAGTTCGCTACGAACTTGGCAAGGCGTTGCTGCAGCAGGGTAACTTCGCCAGGGCGGTTTCCAATCTGGAGATAGCAGTGGAGCTTGAGCCTGAGAATGCGCTCTTTCATTATGAGCTGGGTCGCGCTTATACCGCTGCTGGGCGACACGAGGACGGCAAACGCGAGAACGAGACGTTCAATCGACTCAAAAAACCGCAGTAGTCTTTCTCTGCGTCCTCTGCGTATCTCAGCGTTCTCTGCGTTAAAAGTGCGACTTAAACGCAGAGGACGCAGAGATACGCAGAGAGCCGCAGAGAAAACCGAGGAAATCTAACTTGCTAATTCTATTGGCAGCATTTCTGGCATTAAAAATTTACAGCCCGCCTGCCTCCGTTCAGTTCAACGACGTGACAAGCGCATCTGGTATTACCTTCAAACACGCCCTGTCGCCGGAAAAGAAGTACATCTCTGAATCGATGAGTGGCGGCGTAGCGCTTTTCGATTATGACAATGACGGCTATCTGGACATCTTCTTCGTCAATTCCCTCACCGTTGACTTGCTTAAGGCGAACAAGAAAACCGCCAGCGTGCTATATCACAACAACCGTAATGGAACGTTCTCCGATGTCACGGACAAAGCAAGAGTGGGCGATGTCGGTTGGGGAATGGGATGTGCAGTCGGCGACTTCAATAATGACGGTTTTGATGATCTCTATGTCACGAGTATAGGTCCCGATCATCTGTTCAAGAACAACGGGAATGGCACGTTCACCGACGTTACACAGAAAGCCGGTGTAAGCGATCCGCGCTTCTCAACGGGAGCGGCTTTTCTCGATTACGACAATGACGGCAAACTCGACCTCTTCGTCACAAACTACGTCGGCTTCGACATGAATAATCTCCCGACTTTTGGCGAAGGTCCAACCTGCCAATTCAAAGGCGTTCCCGTCCAATGTGGACCACGGGGATTACCCGGCGCGGGTGATTCCCTCTTTCACAACAACGGTGACGGAACTTTCACCGACGTTTCGAAAAAGGCCGGCGTCGCCGACTCGCGCGGTTATTACGGACTCGACGTTGTGGGCAGTGACTTCGACGGTGATGGATGGATCGATATTTTCGTGGCCAACGACTCTACACCTAATTTCCTCTATCACAATAATGGGAACGGCACGTTCAGCGAAATCGGATTCGAGTCGGGCGCCGCACTCGACAAAAATGGCAACGAGCAGGGATGCATGGGAGTCACGTTAGGTGACTACGATCATGACGGGCTGCTGGATCTGTTCATCACCAACTTCGACGATGAATACAACGTGCTCTACCGCAACGCTGGGAAAGGTTCCTTCGTTGATGTTTCCTACGAAGCGGGAGTGGCAATGATTAGTCTTCCTTACGTAGGTTGGGGGACAAAGTTTTTCGACTACGATAACGATGGCTGGGTTGATCTCTTCGTTGCTAATGGACATGCCTACCCGCAACGAGACCGCTATCGTCAGCGCAAGCTTTTGCATAGAAACAACCGCGACGGAACGTTTTCAGAGGTTGCTGCCCAGTCTGGCAGCGCGCTGATGGAAGAGCGCGCGAGCCGCGGCACTGCATTTGGTGACATCGATAATGACGGCGATGTTGATATCGTCGTAAACGACCTCGACAGCGCCCCACAACTATTGCGCAACGACGGCGGAAACAAGAACAACTGGATCATAGTTAAAACGATCGGCACCAAGAGCAACCGCAATGGTATTGGCGCGAAGGTGAAGGTTGTCTCCGGAGATCTCACGCAGCTTGATGAAGTACGAAGCGGCGGCAGTTATATTTCGCAGAATGACTTGAAGCTGCATTTCGGCTTGGAGAAACGTACAACCGTGGACCTCATTCAGGTGCGCTGGCCCAGCGGCGCCGTCGATACTCTAACCAACGTAACGGCAAACAAGGTGGTGACAGTTAAAGAAGGCAAAGGGTTGGTGGAGTAAGAACCTGTGAGGAAAGAACAAGTCAGGAAGAGGGGCTTGCCCCCGCCGCTGCTTGGATGGGACAAGCGGGGGCAAGCCCCTCTTCCTGACTTGTTCTACTTGATCGTTCGTCAACGTTTTGGAATGCATGTGTCGACCAGGACCGCCGGCGGGCTTCCAGATGATTCGCCGAATGCGCCGCTTTTCAAAAACCTTATCGAACTCTTTTATCTCGATAAACTGATTCGCCAGCACGTTCTTGAACTCCTGCCGCGTGCCGCTCGCGGGCCACGTTACTTCCAGAGAAGCAATTCGCGTTGCCTTGCCAATACCAATGTGCTGCATCAATGGCGATGCACCAAACGACCCTCCACTCGAGACTTCGCGATATCTGATTCCCGTCTCCCCGCCCGGTCCCTTGAGCGTTAATTTGATCTTAGCTCCGATTCCAGTGCGGTTGCTCTTGAATCCAACGAGTTTGATAGCGATCCAATTGTTACCCTGACCTGGATTTGCAAAAAGGACACTATTGTATTTGTCCCCGGGTACAGCTCCACCGAGGTTCTCGAATATGTCTTCGTCTCCATCGTTGTCGATATCGGCAAACGATACGCCGTGGCCTTTCTGAAGATGTCCCGTTCCACTCGACGAACTTATCTCCACGAAAGATTTGCCGCTCTGATTACGGAACAAAAGGTTTGGCATTAAAGCGGTGTACGTTGGTGCGCCGGTGCCAAGATAAAAATCGAGAAATCCGTCGTTGTCTACATCACCGAAGTTCGATCCCATCGCCGCCACGCTGCGATCAAGACCTGTCTCCTGTGTCACATCCGCAAACTTGCCATTTCCTATATTGCGGTAGAGTTTCATCGAGTCGCCCTGTCGTGCTAATCCAAGATAGGGCCTTACCCACTCACCATTTGCAAAGAAATAGCTGGCCACGAACAAGTCGAGTTTCCCGTCATTGTCGTAATCCCAAAACCATGTAGGAAAGCTCCAGCGCGGTTGCGCAACTCCAAGCTGCGCCGCAATCTCTTCGAACGTGCCGTCACGTTTGTTGTGATAAAGGAAGTTGTCTTCCCCATAATTAGAGACGTAGAGATCCGGATAGCCGTCGTCGTCGTAATCTCCCCATGCGACAGCTTTCGTAAACGCGGTCCGGTCTACGTGCGCGCGCGCGGAGACATCTTCGAAGGTGCCGTCACCCTTGTTTCGGAAAAGTTGGCTGGGCGTGTGCTCGTGTCCGATGAAGATATCCAGCCAACCGTCATTATCGAAGTCGGCCCACGCCGCGGAGTGTGTTGGATGATCGATGCTCAAGAGTCCCGCCTCGCGCGTTACATCCGAGAAAGTGCCGTTGCCATTGTTGCGTAACAGTGAATTACGCATCGGCCACTCCCACCCACCACGCATCACAAAGATGTCGAGCCAACCGTCGTTGTTGTAATCGGTTTGCACGGAGTTTATCCCGCCGAGTTGCTCAGCGAGGCGCGAACGCGCAGACACATCCGCGAACGTACCATCGCCATTGTTGCGAAAGGCGCGCATCGGCTGGCATGGATCAAAGCTCGTCTCTACGACATCGAGGAATCCATCATTATCGAAGTCGTCGACAATCGAACCGCCGGCCGCGCCGACCGTGTCGAGCCCGAGCGACGGAGCGATGTCCACAAACCTTCCGATATTTTCTTTCGATTCGAAAGCTGCGGGAGGGATCAGATAGTCCCTGGGAACTTTGTCGGGGTATTCGCCGAGCGTCTGGTAGGTGACGTTAAGAAGCCAGCGCACCTCCAAGTTTGAAGGCTCTCGTTCAAGATAACGCTTGAAATACTCGATTGCGCGCTCCGAACCAGAGCGCAACCGATGCCGCGCCGCGGTGGTTAACGGAAAGATGCAAACATCAGCATTGCGATTAGTGACACAGTTCTCGACCTCGCCACGTCGCATGTGAGCTATGCCGAGTGCGGCAAGATCGATGTTCATCATCGCGGCCAGGTTTGCGCTTTCAGTCGAATGCTTCTCGCCGATACGCAAGGCCTCTTCAAACTGTGCAATCGCGTTTGCTGTATCGCCTTTGTAGAGATAAACAGTTGCCGAAGCATTGTGAAGGCGAATCGCCTTAGGCGGATCGGCTGATTCACTGACTTGTTGCAAGGCCATCTCCACCGTGCGCGAAGCTTCATCAAGTGAGGCGCGCCGAATCTCGCACAGGGTTTCGAGTTTGCTTCGTTCGGCCGGCAGCGTCGCAAAGCTGTCGATTAGACCAAAACCCGAAAAGTCGGGAAAGCCGATGGGACCCTGAGATGGCGCCGGAGGTTGCATCTGGCCCAGTCCCAACGACGCACATACGAGCAACGACAGCAGAAGGACTGGAAGGAGAACGAATCGTTTCACTTGTTTTAATGGATCAGGCCGCGAGCTTGTGTTTACGTGTCAGATTCTCAACTAATGCAACTTTGCAGGTCAAGCATGTGGATCGATTCTTATGGTTGAGAAACCACCTGACTCGGTTGTAACTGCCGCTTCTTCTTCCTTTGCACTAAAACAACGATCAGTCCGGCGACAAAGATGATGAAGGAGATTGTCAGCACGAAAGCTCCGGGAATAATGCCGAGCAACGCCTCATCCCAACTCGTGCGGCCGTCAGTGACTACAGGCAACAATAACGAGATGAGAAGCACCGCGGCCCCGAGCAGAACGCCGAGGAGCCCGATGATCATTACGATTTTACCGATCATAGATTTCCTTTCGAGAAGTTAGGGGGTGTCACATAGTAATAGTCGTGCTCTTCTCTGTGAATCTTCTGCGTGCTCTGTGGTTGATGAATTCCAGGTAAAGCCAAACCACAGAGACACAGAGCACGCAGAGGTTGCACAGAGATAATCTCTCTAAACACGTCAACGCCCAGACTGGTTTTGTTTGATCGCCTGATTCAATTCGCTGTGCTCTTGAGAACTACCAAAAAGAGACCATCTCTACTGACCAGATAACGATATCGCGCTGGTTGTTGATGCGCAAAGAATAAAGTCGAAGAGCTCGATTCCGCCGGATCTTTTCTCTGCGCGATCTCTGCGTCCTCTGCGCCTCTGCGGTGAAGAGAACGCAGAGATCGCACAGAGATGAATTTTTGGACACTGCCCAGGCGATCGTGTCTCTTATCATCACGGCCCACCTGTGGTACTTTATCGCGCATCCATCCGTTTTCAGGCAAAACTATGACTACGCGAAAGTGTTTCTCTTTACTGTTGATTACTTTGGTCCTGTCCGCTGTCTCAACGAAAGCCTCCGCGCCGAGTTATCTTTACAAAACGAAGCTGGTACAAGCGGCGCCGGGAAGGTTGCTCGACCTGATCGAATTACATAAAGCGTTGCTGACTGAGTACCGGACTGCGGGTGACGAGCAGCCACTGATGATGCGTCACAGCCAGGGAGATCATTGGGACCTTCTGTTGCTGATTCCGATGAAGAGCTATGCCGATTATTACAGTCCCGAGCGAGTGTCGAAAAGAAGCCAAACCTTCAAAGAGAGTCAGGACAAACTCGACGCCCTGATCGCCTGGCAGGAAGACGTCTTTGTATACGGACCACCACTGGCTGAGACACAGAAAGCATTCGCCTCTTCTGCTTTCTTTCACGTGGAGATGTTTGATGCTCTCGCCGGTAAGCAGTCTGAGTTATTCAAAGAACGCGAAATGGAAAATGCCTATCTGAAGTCGCTCTAACGTCCGGAGAACCTGATCTTCGTGCGTGACCAGGGCGCTGCCTGGGATCTATTTACTATCGGCGCCTATCGTGATCTGAAACATTTCGCGGAAAGCGCCGGCATTCCTGAAGCAGACCAGGAAGCAGCCGCAAAAGCAGCCGGGTTCGAAGCAGCCAACCGTATTGGCCCGTACCTCCGCACGCTGATTAGCCTGCATCACGACACCCTGGCGGTAAGCGTGAAGTAGCGCCCGAAAAAATGTTGGCAGCTACTACATTGCAGTACAACCAATCTCGCCCTACTAATCTCTAACGCCGCGGTTCTTTTCTGAATTGCTGCCGCCGACACGGCAAACTTTCCCCAACAACCTGGCGTGAGATCTCTTTTGAGTGGTGACGTGTGCGATTTGACCTACTAAGCGCCGCACGCTTTGAAGTAGGTGTTCGTGTCCGTCGCTGCGGCGGGAGCGGAGTTTCAGAGTAAGAAGTGCGCTCCGCTCCCGCCGGTAATTGTGTGTCAACCACCGTTTACTTGAGGAGCGACTGATATGCGAATCTTACACGTCGAAGACGATGAGGACACACGAAAACTTGTCGAGTTCATATTGCACGGTAAAGGGTGGCAGGTTGTTTCTGTAGAAAACGCAACTTCAGCGTTCAAGTTCGCCGCGGCGGGCGGGTTCGATCTTTATCTGATCGACAACTGGATCGAGGGCGACACCGACAACGCGTTATGCCGCGGTTTGCGTTCTCTCGATCCACACACTCCGATTCTTTTCTATTCCGGTGCGGTGTTTCCATCTGACGTCGCGTCGGCGCTCGCGTCCGGCGCACAGGGGTACCTCGAAAAGCCCTGTACCCCCGAGGCGCTCGTTGAAGAGATATTAAAGTTGAGTCGGGGTTGATATAACTGCGAACTTTTCAATTCGCTCTCTAGTACATGGAGCATGCCCAATATCTTTCACGACTTGCGCTATGCATTCCGCTCGCTGCTTAAGCATCGCAATTTCGCGGTGGCCGCTTTACTGACGCTCGCTCTCGGAATAGGAATCAACACGAGCATCTTCACGCTCTTGTACTCCCTCGCCTTCCGCGAGCTGCCGGTGAAGGACCCAGAGCGTGTGGTGAATGTCTATCAACGCTTCGAGGGTGAGTTCTCGCGCGAAGTCGAGGGAAGCCCATCGTTTTCTTCTTATCCTGAATACCTGAACTATCGAGATCGAGTTCACGGCCTGGCTGGTTTGGCAGCCTCATCAGACCTAAAACTGAATTTGGGCGGCAGCCCCGTTGAAAAGATCAACGGGCTACTGGTTACGGACAATTACTTTTCGGTTCTGGGCGGAACAAGCGCTCTTGGGCGCACCTTTTACGACAAAGAATGCGCGGCGCCTCTTCCCTGTCCCATTACCGTTCTGAGTTACGGTTTTTGGCAACGAAGATTTGGCTCGGACAGCAGCGTAATCGGCACTTCAATCGTGCTGAATCGCCAGCGCTTCACTGTCATTGGTATTACCGCGCCGGACTTTCGCGGAACTGAGATGACTGTTCCTGATGTCTGGCTTCCGTTGACGGCGAACGAAGGCGTCATGTCAGAGAGCAACTTCACGTCGCGTCCTAATCTTAGCTGGTTAAGTGTGGTGGGACGGTTGAAGGATGACGCCTCGGCAAAGCAGGTGCAGGCGGAGATGCAACTGGTGGCGTCGCAAATGGACCAGGAGTATCCCGGACGAAAGTCGTTTGTCGAGGTGATGCCCGGGTCATATCTCAACTCTCCGGAAGTTCGCAGTGAAGGCATGCCGGTAGCAATGCTGGTGATGGCGGCGGTTGGGCTGGTCCTCTTGATAGTGTGCGCCAATGTCTCGAATCTCATGCTTGCGCGTGGCTCCGCGCGGCGAAAAGAGATTGCGGTGCGACTTGCGCTCGGAGCGAGTCGCTGGCGCTTGGTTAGACTCCTGATGACGGAAAGCCTGCTCCTCGCAGTGCTGGGCGGCACTGCCGGACTATTTCTCTCAGTGCTGCTGCCTCCAATCTTGATCTCACTGGTTCCTGAGCTGGGCCTCGATATCGACTTGAAGCCGAATGCGACAGTCTTTCTCTACATGTTCTCGATTTCTCTAATTACGGGGGTTGTATTTGGACTAGCGCCGGCAATTCAGTCGACCAAACCGGATCTAACCGATGCGCTCAGGTCCGGAAACAGGACGCGCAGTTCACGTCCGCGCCTGCGGAATTTATTAGTCATTGGGCAGGTAGCGGTTTCGCTCGTGCTTCTGATCGGAGCAGGTTTATTGGTGCGCACCTTGCAACGGGCGCAATCCAGCGACGTCGGCTTCGATAGTAAGAAACTGATGGTCCTTTCGATGGACGTATCGGCACTGGGTTACGACGAGGCCCGCGTTACGACACTTCGCGAGCAACTCGCCGAGCGTTTGAAAACCGTGCCTCAAATCAAAGCGATAAGCAGTGCGCAAATCATGCCTTTTGCCGGCAGGCGCGACGATGCAATTGACATTGAGGGCGAGGGATCAGGCATCAGCGTAAACGCTAATCTGGTGTCTCCAACGTATTTCCAAACTCTGGGTATTCATTTGCAGCGCGGACGCGAGTTTACAGACGAAGATGTTCGCAGTGGACAATCACCGGCGGTCATCACCCACGCGATGGCTAATCGTTTCTGGTCTGATGCCGATCCGATCGGAAAACATTTCCGGGACGGTGATGGCAACTGGCACGAGATTATTGGGGTCGTCAGCGACATTAGTAGCACGCACGTAGGTAGAGTTGATGGGCCATTATTCTATACACCGGACTCACTCGTTCACTTAGCGGCGCACAGCTTTGTCTTGCGAACCGATGGGAACATGAATTCCAGTGTGAATGCGGTCAAAGAAGCGGTGCGTTCGATCGATAAAGATGCTTTCGTTACTGTCGAGCCACTCGAAGAAAATGTGAGGCGGGCATTGGAACCGGCGCGAACAGGTGCGTGGTTTTCCGGTGCGATAAGTTTGCTGGCATTGATTATCGCGGCAACTGGCATCTACGGAATGTTGTCTTATAACGTTATCGAGCGAACGAGCGAGGTCGGCATTCGGATGGCGCTCGGCGCACAGCGACGAAACGTTCTGTTGCTGATCGTGGGCGATGGAATGAAGCTGGCGGCGATTGGCACAGCCGTCGGTCTCGCAGTTGCAGTTATATTGACGAAGGTATTGGGCTCGATGGTATTTGGCGTGTCTACAACAGACACTCTCGCTTTTGCAGCAGTGGCGAGCGGCGCACTTGTAGTCGCATTAATCGCCTGCTACATCCCCGCACGTCGCGCCACGAAGGTTGATCCATTGGTTGCGTTGCGTCGCGAATGAAGGTGGTGGTGCGGTGTGCTGGTGTCTTGACGACCGTTAGGCTTTGATCAATTCGCAACGGGCGTCCGGCTCGCTACTTCTACAGGTACTGAAGGCTCTTCACGAAAGAAGGGAGCTGCGTTGCGGACTGGCTTACAATCGGGTGCTGGTTCAGTGTGAAAAAAATATGCCGAAGGCGTTCGCTAATTTCAGCCCAAGGTTGGAGCTTGCGACAACCTTGGGAACCACCACATCAAAAGAAATTCTCAACCCTGAAAGGGTTCGCCAACCGCGGAACCCTTTCAGGGTTCCATCGCTACTGTAAATCGTAACCCAGGGTTCTTGCTTCGCTTCGAACCCTGGGCTGAAATTAGCGAACGCCTTCGGCGTATTTTCAGACTGAACCAATACCTACAATCGTGACCTCTTGTCATCTAACCCATACGCGGATACGATAAACGCGGATTTTTATCCTCACCGAGAATTCGCATGCATGTCATCACGCGCAAACGGCTCAATGAATTTGCTGACACTCATCCTGAAACGAGATCGTCTCTTGCTCACTGGTATCAGTTAATGAAGAACAACGCCTTCTCGAACTTCGCGCATTTGCGCGAGACTTTCCCGTCTGCGGATCAGGTGGGGAAGCTCACAGTCTTCAACATCGGGGCAATAAGGTGCGTCTAATAGCTGCCATCCACTATAATCGGGATAAGATTTATATTCGCGCAGTGCTAACTCATGCCGAATACGATGAGCAGCGCTGGAGGAAATGAGAAATGCAAAACCTCGACGTAACCAAGACCGAAGCCGCGTGGTCCTCCCTGGCTGGAAAGGTCTATGTCCCTCATTCGGAAGAAGAGTATCACCGGCTCGTAGCGCTCCTCGACTCGTTCATAGACGAAGTCGGCGAAGACGAATCCCATCCCCTCGCGTCGCTGATGGAAGTCGTCGGTGTACTGATTGAGAAGTACGAGGATGAGCGTGTTCCCAGGTTAACAGATGGTTGATCAATCGCCGCCGTCAGTGAGAACTATGCACACGCAGCGGAGGGTGCTCGGCAATTCTTCGTCTATGTTGGGAACCTCGCGGCGATTAGGATCGCGATTTACGTATTCTGCTTCAGTCCTGGTCAACTGGATCATCAAGAATTGCTTCGCGTACGGACAGTCGCTCAGCAGCAGAGAGTTGTCTATACCCATCTACGAGCGTGTGAGTGACCACCGTTGGCTCGCCATTACCGGCAAATGCGAACAGGATCAGTCCTGCGATATAAAGAGCTAAGGTAAAGAAAGCGATGTAGCCAGTGCTCGGCGCAAAGGCGGGCTCGTC
>Ga0207694_10002050_pt1 | contig 16661 bp, 9 predicted proteins | sample KBSC34metaG_FD_184353 | JGI IMG/M metagenome (GOLD analysis project Ga0207694, IMG submission 184353) | Corn rhizosphere microbial communities from Kellogg Biological Station, Michigan, USA - KBS C3-4 metaG (SPAdes) (version 2) | ecosystem: Host-associated > Plants > Roots > Rhizosphere > Soil... | reverse complement strand
GACGCAGCAGACGAATTCGAATGATTCGATTTACGACTCCGCGAATTACGTCATCACGCACAATACGGCCAAGATTCTGAATGTGAGTTACGGTCTGTGCGAACTTGGCATGGGAACGAGCGGAAATACGGCGTACAACAATCTTTGGCAGACAGCGGAATCCGGCGGTATCTCGGTGTTTGTGGCGACCGGAGACTCGGGATCCCCCGGATGCGATCAGGGGCAGGCCTCTCAAGGGCCCTATGGAGCGCAGTTTGGACTTGCTGTCAGCGGAATCGCTTCCACTTCGCACAATACCGCGGTGGGCGGGACCGATCTGAATTGGACCACCGCGTCCACATATTGGAATACGAGCAGCGACTCGCACGGCGCGACGGCGAAGGGGTATATCCCCGAAGTTCCGTGGAATGACACATGCACAAATCCCATTCTCGTTGACAGCTACAACAGCAACAACAATAAGAATCTAACCGCAGCGCAACTGTGCTATCAGATTGGTGCCCAGATAATCCAATTCCAAGATGAGCAGAGCGCATTGAATCTAGTCAATACCGTTGGAGCGGGTGGAGGGAACAGCAACTGCACGAGCAGTGATGGCTCACATACGTCGAGCTGTGGCGGAGGGTACGCGAAGCCGAGCTGGCAGACGGGGGTTACGGGAATCCCGAACGATTCGAAGCGCGATGTCCCCGATGTTTCTTTCTTTGCGGGAAATGGATTTCTGAGCAGCGCTTACCTTATCTGCGTTTCAGACTGGGGCACCTGCGTGACTTCGACAGGTGCAGCGTCCGAGCCTTCAGCTGGTGAAATCGGCGGAACTTCCGCTGCCTCCCCTGCCATGGCAGGCATTATGGCTCTGATCAATCAAAAAGCTGGATCGGCTCAGGGCAATCCGAACTCGGTGCTTTACGCTCTTGCGGCTGCACAAAATTATGGAAGCTGTAAGACAGAGAGCGTCACGAATTCGGGATCCTGCTATTTCAATGACATCGATACAGGCACGATCACGATGCCCTGTTCGGCGGGTTCGCCGAACTGCACGGTTGCTGCCAGCGGAAACACCTACGGTGTCCTGAGCGGATTTGACGCGGCAGCCGGTTTCGACCTGGCGACCGGTCTGGGCTCGATGAATGTGGCGAACGTGGTGAACGCTTTTGTGGCGGCTGCTCCTACAGCAACATTCAAGCTGACCGCAGGATCGGCGGCAGCGATCTCGGCTGGCGGAACGACAACGTCGAACATCACCGTGAGCAGTACAGACGGCTATGCTGGGGCTGTGACACTGAGTTGCGCGTTGACCTCGTCACCGGCGAACGCGGTTGAGGCACCCACGTGCGCAGCGACCACCGGTCAGTCGACAGTGACGCTGAGCGCAAGCACCACGAGCGGCACCGGACAGGTGACTGTCAGTTCCACGGCGGCGCCGGCGAGCGCGGTGAAACTGGCTTCGGCGAACCGGACCGGATGGTTCAAGGCTGCCGGTGGAGCCGCATTGGCTTCATTGATGCTGTTCTTCGTGCCCGGCTGGTCGAAGCGGTCACGCAATCTTTTCTGCACAATGCTAGTGGTTCTGGCTGCGAGCTTTTTCGCAGTTGGATGCGGCGGCGGCGGGGGAAGCGGCGGCGGCGGGGGTGGCACGACGAAGACCACGCCAACCGTGACGGTTACACCCGCAAGCACCTCGATCAAGGAAACCGACAGTCTAGTGGTAGCGATCACTGTCGCGGGCAGTTCAGGCACGCCGACCGGCAGCGTGACGATGTCGAGCGGCACCTACAACTCGGGCGCGATTGCTCTCGATGGCACGGGCAAGGCAAGCATCACGATTCCAGGCGGGAAGCTAGCGTCCGGGACGGCTACGCTGGGTGTGACTTACAGCGGAGATACCAAGTTCAACACGGCAACGGGAACTGCGAGCGTCACAGTCGCAAAGGCCCCGACAACCGCGGGAACCTATACGTTCACGGTGACCGGTACGGGCAATGACTCCGCGCATTACACGGCTACAACAACGTTCAGCGTTACGGTGAACTAACCGAATCTGATCTGGCAGGAAGGCCCTCCCCGGTGGGAGGGCCTTTGTGTTTCTGCACGGTTCGGCGGGCACCGGGGGCGCGGTGCATTTTTGGTGCGTTCCATCTCCGCGCTAGAATCGTGAGGAAGTCAAAACCGTTAGGAATGGGCCTTAACTGATCATGAAATCTCTTTTGCTGGAAGAGTACGGAAAACTTGCCATCGCCGATCTGCCCAGGCCCAATCCTGGCGAACTCGAAGTGCTTGTGCGAGTGGCAGCCTGCGGTATCTGCGGAAGTGACGTTCATGGATATGACGGCTCTTCGGGCAGGCGCATTCCGCCGCTGGTGATGGGGCATGAGGCATCAGGAATCGTCGAAGCAGTCGGCGCGGGCGTAAAGGACTACAGACCCGGCGATCGCGTCACTTTCGATTCGACTGTATATTGCGGGCAGTGCATCTACTGTCGCCGGGGCGAGGTGAATCTCTGCGACAACCGGCAAGTGATCGGGGTTTCATGCGGCGACTATCGCAGGAACGGAGCATTTGCCGGGTTCATCGTAGTTCCCGAGCGGATTCTGTACCGGCTGCCGGCGAAGATGTCGTTTCCCGAGGCGGCGATGCTGGAGGCGACTTCGGTTGCACTACACGCCGTGAAGGTCAGCGGAGTGAAGAAGGGCGATACCGCACTGGTGGTTGGCGCGGGGATGATCGGGCTGCTGACCATGCAGGCGCTTCGCGCATCGGGCGTTGGACGCGTCATGATTGCAGACATCGATGAGACGCGGCTTACGCTGGGAGAGTTGCTGGGCGCCGACGAAGCTTTGCGCGGAACCGGCGGCGCGATTGCACAGGCGATTCTGGAACGCACTAACGGAGTCGGCGCAGATTCAGTCTTCGACGCCGTGGGGCGTGCAAAGACGGTGCAGGAGTCGATCGATAGTGTGCGAAAGGGCGGCACTGTAACGTTGATCGGCAACATATCGCCAGAGGTTCCGCTTCCGTTGCAGAAAGTGGTGTCGCGGCAGATCAGATTGCAGGGCACAGCGGCCTCTTCAGGTGAGTATCCGGAGGCAATTCAGCTGATCTCGACGGGGCGAATCCATGTCCGGCCGTTGATTACGGCGGTGGCTCCTCTAGAAGAGGGGCCGCGATGGTTTGAGCGCCTGCATGCGCAGGAGCCGAACCTGATGAAGGTGGTGCTCGCGCCCGGTGAAGAGGGATGAGCGAGCCACTTTTTGATCTGTCTGGACAGGTGGCAATTGTCACGGGGACGAGCCGAGGGCTGGGCCAGTATTTTGCTCGGGCGCTGGCGAAGGCGGGTGCTGACCTGGTGCTGACCAGCAGGCATCGCGAAACCCTGCGCGAGATGGAGGGAGAGGTAAAGAGCCTTGGCCGGCGCAGCGTTTCGCTCGAGCTCGACGTTCAGAACTACGAGAGCATCCAAAAGATGGCCGAAGAAGCGCGCGAGGCGTTTGGACAGATTCACATCCTGGTGAACAACGCGGGCTGCAATGTGCGGAAGGCGGCGGTGGATATCACGTGGGATGACTGGAATCTGGTCCTCGACACGAATTTGCGGGGGAGCTTCTTCGTGGCGCAGGCAGTAGCGCGCGGGATGATCGAGCACGGCTACGGGCGCATTATCAATATTGGGTCAGTCACAAGCGTGTTCGGGTTTGCGGGTTTGGGGCCGTATTGCGCGAGCCGCGGAGGAATCCGACAGCTCACGATGAGTCTTGCCGATGACTGGGGCAAAGACGGCGTGACGGTGAACTGCCTGGCGCCGGGCTGGTTCAAGACAGCGCAGAACAAGGTGCTGTATGAGGATCCGGAGTGGGTGGCGTACCTGACAGATCGCATCCCGGTGAAGAGACCGGGGCTGCCGAACGATCTGGATGGTGCGGTTGTGTTCCTTGCTTCAGAGGCCAGCCGTTATATCACCGGGCAAACGCTGCTAGTCGATGGCGGCATTTCTACAGGAGCGACGCGCGCGACGGTAGCGAAGAGAAAATAGCTGCTATCTACTGACCGAGTGCTTCAGCCTGATGTATTTCGACGGCTGGGGAATCCACGGCTGCGGGCGCGATATCAGCATGCTGGCCCAAGTGGCCGGTTGATTTGCGAACCACCAGCTTTGGGTAAACCGTAATCGCTTCCGGACGCGGATGCGGAATGTCATCGCGTATCAGCGAAAGCAGTGTGGTGGCAGCAGCCTGTCCCATGCTGCGCAGAGGCTGATGAACGGTTGTCAGCGGGGGATGGTGCGTAGCTGCGGATAAGATGTCATCGAAACCAAGGACGGAAACGTCTTTAGGGACGCGCAATCCCGCTTCGCGAATCGCCGATATCGCACCGATGGCTGTGACGTCGTTGAAGGCGAAGATCGCGGTGAACGGGTGCCTGGTCTGGAGCAGCTGGCGTGTAACTTCCTGACCGGGAATCGGGCCGGGTTCAGGGCTCTGCAACTGTACGACGAGATGGCTATCAATCTGCAGATCAAGATCGCGCGCAGCCTGCACGATCGCCTGCCAGCGCAGCTTTGTATCCGAACTGAATTCCTGGCCTTTGATGAATGCGATCTGGCGATGGCCGAGAGACTTGAGGTGCGAGAGAGCAAGATGCGCAGCCTGATCGTGATCGAGCTCAATGTTGATGACGCCGTCGCGACGATCGTGTCCCGAGATCGAGACGACCGGAACGGGCATGTCCTCGCTCATCGGCGAGTCGACGGCGATGATTCCTTCTACGGAGCGCGCGAGCATCATGCGCGGATAGCCCTCGAGTAGATCGGGTCGGTGGCGGTGGCTGACAACGAAGTAGAAGAAACCGTCTTTGAGCAACTCGTCTTCGATGCCGCTGAGGACGGTTGTAGAGTAGCCTTCGCTGATTTCCGGAACAATGACGCCGATGGTGTAGGTGCGTTTCTGGCGCAGGCCGCGGGCCATGGTGTTTGCGACATAGCCGTTCAGCGCAGCAGCGTGAAGAACGCGGCGCTGGGTTTCCTCGGCGATGCGGTGCGCAGTCGCCTCGCCGTTGATGATGCGGGAGACGGTGGACTGCGAGAGCTCGAGCATCGCTGCCAGCTCTTTCAGCGTTATCGGTTTGACGGGCGCCTTTGCCAAAGATTTCTGCTCCGAGTGCTCGCAGATGTCAGCTCGAGTGGAATCCCGCTCGCTGCATCGCTGTTCTCATTTCCGGATTGCGCATAAATGTCTTCCAGACCAGACCTGATCTCAAATTCTCCGCCATCAACACCGAGATGCCCTGGTCGATGCCGAGCACATCGGTGTCGAACCAGTTTGCTGCGGGGTTAAAGGCATCCAGGAATCCGTAACGACCCCATGCCTGCTTACCCCACTTGTCGCGCATTGCGCGCAATACGGAAAGGCAATCGGCGGGGAGAAACGCCAAGGAGCCGGCTGGCGCGCAGGGCACAACTGTGCCGTCCAGTGGACCTTGCGGAGGTGGGCCTCCCCAAGCCGTGTAGCCGCCCTGGTAATCCGACGCTGAAATGCCCCAGTAATCCTCGTTATACCACTTGGGATAAGAGAGACAGAACGCTTTGTGAGCCTTGGTGGCGGTGACGGAGTTGTCGAAGTAGTTGGCCCAATGATCGCGCTTGTTACGGAAGTCGAACCAAGCCTGTGAGTACTGGTGAGTAAAGATTGGATCGTTGCCGCTGATGAAGGTGAATTCGTTGTAGTGAACGACGGGACGTTCCCATGCTTTCCAAGTCTCAGCGTCTACCGGATGAGTTGGAGATCCGAGCGCGAGCAGGTAAATCATCATCAGTTCGCAATAGTGTTCCCATCGCGCATCGAGAAAACCGGATTCTGGTTTCCAGCCCATGGAGAATGTTTTGCCGCCATTCAGCATCCATGGCCAGTCCACTCGTTCGTAGATCTGTCTGGAGAGAGACTTGATCTTGGGATCGTCGAAGTAGGCGTGCGCCATGAGCACGCCGCAGAGGAGCAGGGAAGTATCGATGGAGGAAAGTTCCACATCCTTGACGCGCTCGCCAGTCTCGATGTCGGAGAAGTGATAGAAGAAACCGTGTACCTCGGGAAATTTGTTGAGGTGCCAGTCTAGGGTGGTTCGGACGCGATCGACGATTTGAGAGTGAGGCAGATACTTGCGTTTGTCAGCAATGCAAAGAGCGGTGAGGCCGAATCCGGTGGCGGCGATGCTGGCCATGCTCCGTGGATCGCGTTTGCCGTTCAGATCGTTGCGAGCGCGATCGAGCACCTGGCCGGTTGTCTCGCTGGCTTGTTCCCAAAAGAAGAGGCAGCCCTGACGTTGAAGGTCATCGAGGAAGGCTTCGTCTCCGGGCTTCGGGCGCCAATGATTCGCGGGGGACCCAAGTGAGATGGTGGGGAGGAGAGCACAGCTTCCTGCGGCGGCGAGAGATTGGAGAATGCGGCGGCGAGTGAGCGGGGTGGTGCAAATGGAATTCACAATGGTCTCGTTGAGGTGATCTGATGCGCTCATAAGAGTCTGGCGCAATCGATTGCGCATGGACAATTGTGAGCATCCGGCTATCCCCTCGTCAACAGAATTCGTCGAGGCGCGGCCCTTTGCTTGTGTTGAACAGCTACGAGCACTGTATCGCAGCGATGCTGAGCTTGCAGTGTCTCTCTATCTCCTGCGGTCATTCAGAGCGTTGAGCTTGATTTTCAGCTGCTCGAGTTTCTGTCCTGCTTCGGCAAGTTTGCCTTGCGCGGTGAGCCGCTGGTAGTCCTCGAGGTCTTTCGCTGCGCCTTCAATCAAGGTGTTCAGATCACTGGAAGATTGTGAGGTGGCGACATGCTGAGCTGGAGTTGGATGTTGCTGAGGCGGTTGCTGTTCTCCATTCAGAGAAGGTGCCTCTCCACCGAACAGCGAACGAAGAGCCGCTTCGAAGGTGGACCCGTAGGCAAGGCGGTCCTGTACTGCGAGCACGACGAGCCGCAATTCAGGCATGGGGCTTCGTTCGGCTTGCAGGTAGATCGGCTCAGCATAGATGAGAGCTTTCCCGCAGGGGATGACGAGCAGAGCGCCGCGACGCACGCGCGAGCCTTGCTGGTTCCAGAGCGAGAGCTGCCCGGAGAGCTGCGCATTCTGATCGATGCGCGCTTCAACCTGAAGGGGGCCGTCGACCAGGCGCGTTTTGGGGAAGTTGTAGACAACGGATTTGCCGTAGTCATCGCCATCGCTGCGTCCAGCGATCCAGCCGATCATGTTGTTGCGATTGGATGGAGTGAAGGGAAGAATTTCGACAAATTCGATGCTGGACCCGCCGGGGAGCTTCATCAGAACGAAGTTCGGATCCATGGGGCGCGCAGCCTGGTCCCCATTCGAGGAGGACATTCCAACCTCGGAGGCAACAGTCCACAGGTCCTCGCGGTTGTAGAAGACCACGGGGTCTGTCATGTGATACAGCCCATAGGCGGCGGCCTGCATGCGAAGAAGCAATTCCGGATAGCGAACGTGCTTGCGCAGGTCCAGCGGCATGTCGGATGCGTCTTTGAAGAGCTGCGGGAAGATCTGCCGCCAGGCATTGATGATGGGGTCTTGCGGATCGAAGACGTAGAAGGTTGTGGTCCCGTTGTAGGCGTCGACAACGATCTTTACGCTGTTGCGGATGTAGTTGATGGAACCGTTTCCGACATCGTAGTGAGTCGAGTATGGATACTGGTCAGTCGTGGTGAAGGCGTCGAGCATCCAGCAGAGCCTGCCGTCATCCCCGATCACGATGTATGGGTCCTGTTCGAATGTGAGGAAGGGAGCGAGGGCTTTGACACGGTCGAAGACACTGCGTCTCATGAGCAGGCGACTGTCGGCAGTGATGTCGTCGCTGAAGGGAACCTTAGCGAGATCGCCGCGATCGAAGGCGATGAGCGCACGGCGTAGAAACGAGCCGAGAGGGATACCTCCGGTGCCCTGATAGGTTGTCATGCTGTTGGTCTCGCCCTGCGGATAATCAAATTCTTTCTGGCGAGTTTTCACATAGACATCGGTATTGGTCAGCTCTCCGAAGTAGATTTCGGGGCGCGTGACCTGAATGGAGGGGTCTGTGCTCTGGATGGGCATGTTGCTGAGAACCAGCGTCGGCAGGCCCTCGGGGGTGAAGCCGTTCACGGGGTTCATGGTGACGCCATAGCCATGCGTGTAAATCAGCTTCTCGTTGATCCAGTTACGGCTGCTGTCGGGCAACTTATCAACGCTGAGTTCGCGTGCAGCCAACATTACCTGACGCTCTTCGCCGTTGATTTTGTAGCGATCAATATCGATATCGGGGAAGTCATAGTAGGTGCGGATTTCCTGGAGCTGGCGGAGCGTGTCTTGCAGTGCGCGCCAATCCCACAGGCGGATGTTCTGGAGAGTGGCCTGGTTGTTTGGCGCGTCGACAGCCTCTACCGAGATTTCCGCGGGGAACTCGTGCTGCGTGATGCGGTCGAGGCCGAAGGCTTGCCGTGTGGATTGAATATTGCTTGAGATGTAGGGCTGCTCGCGTACGAGCTGGTTGGGTTTGACCACGAAGCTGTCGACGTACCACGCGGCAATCTGCACAAGGATAAAGCACGCGACGGCCGGGACGCGCTGCGATGAGACGCGCCACGCGCGGGCGCAGAAAGAGATTCATCGCTGCGATACCGGCTCCGATAATAAGAGCGACGCAGATCGCGAGCAGGCCGCCAAGCATCACGTGGTGGTCGGTATATGTGACTCCGTCGAAGATGGTGTGATCGGCAACGAGGCGATCGAAGCGGCTGAGAAATGTTCGTGCTGCCACGATGACGAGCAGGAACGAGCCGGCAGCCGAGAACCAGCGTAGAGGGACCGGAGAAGATTCAAATCTGCGATCGCGAATGAACTGCGAACTGGTGGTCATGAGCAGGAAGAGACCGGCAACCGCGCAGCAGAGGAGGGCGATGACCATGAGCCATCCCACGAAGAACTGCACGGCGGGGAGCGTGAAGAGGTAGAAGCTGACGGTCCTGCCCAGAATGGGATCATGGGGCTGAGCAAGATTTGCAGGAGCCATGAAGTAGAGAGCGAAACGGGTCCACTCGCTCATGAATGTCGCGCCGGAGATAAGGGCGACCAATAGGGAGCCAAGAACGCCGGCAAGACGCAGGACTGGCCCGACTGGCAGCTCGTAACTCTGGTTGCCGAAACGAATGGTTCCGGCACTGGCGAGTTCTTCGCGGCAACCATGGCGCAGGGCTGAAAACCAGGCGTACAGAATTCCGAATGTGGTAACGAAGGCGAGGGCGAACGCGAGCCACTCGTATCCCAGAGTTCTCCAGAAGACACTCGCGTAACCCAAAGAGGCAAACCAGAGGGAATCTACGTAATAGGAGATGATGGTCCGCGCGCTGAACAGAATGATTGCAAGAATGATGAAAACGAATATGAATGAGCGGCGGGGCCGCATAGTTCGATCGCGATGCGGAAATTCGTATGGTTCCTGAACCACGTCTGTCGGCTTCCCTGTCCGGCAAGCGCAATTGTACTGCGATGGGACGTAAGTAATTTGTGCGGGAGCGAGATGCAGTCAGAGTGGTCTGGCCTTTGCACATATCTAGTCGCCGATGACGGGCCCATCTGCGGTAGTCGACAGAAAAAGGTAGTAGAAGATGCGCAGAGTTATTGTGTCATTGCAGAAAGAAGTTCAATCCTGGAATCCGTCAAGGATAGTGGGTTGCCGCTGTTGATCCGCCTCTGACGCAATATCGGACGAGACGCCGCGCGATTCAGTCTGCTCCGTCGACTACGTCAGGCGGGAAGCGTAGGGGCGAAACTTGGCCTCACTCCCGTTAATGGCTGGCGCTGCCTAACCCATCATCTACCAGCACGGACTGCCCGACCCAACAAAGCCGCCCCCGCCGCGGGTGAGTTTCGACTTTTTCAACGCGAAATACGGTTCCATACGGTTCGATACTGAACCAATTTTCCGGTTTTATTTCTGGCAGAGCATGGCAACCGCACAGGTATGAAGTTTCTGCATACCTGCAGTAGATCTACGGGATACCCCTGAGTCAACGGGCTGTAATGAAGATACTTACGCTTCAGGGAAGTCAGGCAGCGGCGGCAAACTGCTCCACTTTTGCGTAACTCAGGGGGCCGTTTGCGATAGAGAAATCCAGAAAACAAGATGCTGAAAGAAAGATGGGCAAAAAAGCCGTAATGAGGGGCTTACATGAGGCGATGCAGGCCTTCCTTTTCCAGTTGACAATCGTCTTTGAGCGACTCTAATATTCGCGCTGGCTATCACCTTAATCGGTTTACTTCAGTGAATAGCATGAGTGATTTTGACCTGCATGCCGGGTCTCTTATCGCCTGCCACACACGAGTGATTCGTCACCGTGCAAGGGGAGTTGCGGCTCGTGCTTTCCGATCTGGCTGTCTTCTCCCCCAACAAATAAACGCAAACAAGGCAACACCATTTCAAAAGGAAGGCCACATGAGAAAAGCAATAACCAGGTATATCCTGCTGACTTTGCTCCTGGTGCTAGGAGGGGCTTTTGCAGCTTACGCACAAGCCAACTCAGAGCTCACGGGCATCGTTACCGACCAAACAGGAGCGGTGGTCGCGGGGGCAACCATTACCCTCACCGACCCAGGTACCGGATCTACCAAGACAACGGAAAGCGGACCGACCGGTTTGTACGACATCAACGGTCTGAATCCAGCCGCCTACAACCTGAAAGTCACAGCAAAGGGCTTCCAGACATTCGCGCAAACGGGAATCGTGGTGAACGTTTCGTCCACGGTTCGCACCGATATCAAATTGACGGTGGGCGCGGAATCACAAACGGTCACAGTTGCGGCAGACGCACTTCAGGTGCAGACTGACTCCAACGTGGTCAGTTCGCTGATCAGCTCTGAGCAGATCAGTGAAATCGCCACCGAAAACCGCAACTTCGCATCGTTGGCGGCACTTGGTCTCGGCGTCAGCTCGGCACTGCCTGATTCCAACACGCCGACATCGGTAGCAGCAAACTTCACCATCAGCGTCAACGGTCTTCGCCAGAGCCACAATATCTGGTTGATCGACGGCGGCGAAGCTGATGACCGCGGCGGCGCCGGCGGCATGAACATCATGCCTTCTCAGGACGCGATCGCCGAGTTCAACATGCTGACCTCGAACTATCCTCCCGACTACGGAATTTCTTCGGGCGCCACGATGAGCCTTTCGCTCAAGAGCGGCACGCAGAAGTTCCACGGAGAATTGTTTGAGTTCAACCGCAACACAGCATATGACGCGAACTTCTTCTTCAACAAGCTGGGCGGGAAGAACGAGCGTCCAGCACTGCACTACAACATCTACGGCGGCAACATCGGTGGACCGCTGTTCATTCCGCACGTCTACAACTCGAACCGGCAGAAGACCTTCTTCTTCTGGAACGAAGAATGGCGCAAGATCCGCAACGCGGCTGGCACGAACATCCAGAACACATTGCCGGATGCAAATCGTCCAGTTGCGGGACAGAATCTGACCTATAAGGTGCCGGCTTTCAGCGCCACGAATCAGATTCACGTTCCGAACATCGATCCGACCAGCTGGTACGCCGTCAACAAGCTGGCGCCGTTGGGACTTAGACCGAACGGCTGCTGGAACGACGCGCAAACCACCCTTGATAGCCATGGAAACCCGCAGTGTACGGTTCTGAACGGCCAGGTGATTCCATCTTCGCTGTTTGATTCCAACGGCATCCTGTATTTGAACTCTGCAGCGTTGCCAAAAGCGACGGGGGCGGACGACAAGGCAGTTTCGTCGAACGTCGTTCCGGTCGAAGTCCGCGATGATATCCTTCGCATCGACCACAAATTCAGCGACAAGTGGGCGATTCTTGGCCACTACATGCACGATACGGTGACCCAGGGATCGGCACAGCCGTTCCTCGGCTGGCTGTGGGCGAGCTACAACTCGATCACCAGCACGCTGTCCAACCCGGCCAACTCCGCTGCAATCAAGCTGAGTGGAACGATCAATCCGAACCTGCTGGTGGAAGCCAGCATCAACTACGACGGCAACGTGATCGACATCACGAACAGCGCCAATGCTGGATTGCCTTCGGGCTGGAACGTGACACCGGTTTCGGGCTTGTTCAATTTCACCCGCAATGCTCTGCCTGGCGTCGGCTACCTTGGCCCATACGGAACGGCAGAAGACACCGGTTCGGCTCCGTGGCATAACGCGGCGCAGGACTATTCACCAAAAGTCGATGTCTCGTACACCAAGGGCAAGCATGCCATGAAGTACGGGTTCAGCTATAACCGGTACACGAAGAACCAGCAGATCTTTGGTGATTCGCAGGGCAACTACTCGCCGTCCAGTTCAACTGGCGACAGTGCGATGGACATCCTGCTGGGATTGACGGACGGGTACAGCCAGTTCCAGGCCACACCAATCCGGCACTACGTGAACCAGACGCCATCGGCATACATAATGGATAACTGGCACGTGACACCGCGCCTTAGCTTGCAGCTTGGCTTACGCTATGACGCCCTGCCGCACGCATGGGAACGGAGCAATGCTGTCGCAACGTTCTATCCCGCGTCGTATAACCAGTCGGCTCTTCCGATCTGGACTTCGGCAGGAACGATCGATCCCAGCAGCAACGGGATTCAGACAATCGGCGGAATTCCGTTCTACCTGAACGGCATGGGCCTGGCGGGCCAGAACGGCTTCCCGCGCGGTCTCGTGAAGAACGACTACAAAACCTACCAGCCACGTATCGGCTTCTCTGAAGATCTGTTCGGCACCGGCAGAACTGTTCTTCGCGGCGGCTTCGGTACATTCTTCGAGAGAATGCAGGGCAACGACATTTACAACACCGCCACTGCTCCGCCGTTCTCTTACAACCTGAGCCTTGGCAGCACCCTGTGGAGCCAGCCTGGATTCAACTATAAGACCGGCGGTAACGCGTCAACAGGCACGTTGCCGGTGTTTGCCACTGGCGGCTACCAGTTCCTGCAGCACGATTACCGGGCGCCTGGCGTAGCGCAGTACTCGCTCGGTGTCCAGCACGAGATCGTTCCTTCGATGATCGGTGTCGTGCAGTATGTCGGGAACCTTGCATGGCATCAGAACGTTGAAGCCCATCGCAACAACATCACTCCTCAAGCCGGTCTTGGCAAGGTCGATGCCGGTGACGGACTCACAACGGTTGCCTGCCTCGGCGGCGACAGCGGAAATCACTCGCCCTACGGCGATGACAGCGCTTGCGTCCCGGGTCTTGGAAAATTCAACGGCGGCACGAATGCCTTCCGCGAATTCCAGGGTTATGGCGATCTCCAGTCTGAAGAGAACGACACGAACGGAACGTATAACGGATTCCAGGTTGGCCTCCGCATCCAAAACAAGTATGGCCTGAGCGGCGAGATCGATTACACGTGGTCACACGAGATCGACATCACCACTTATGACCTGAACACCGTAAGCAATCCGTGGAACATGAAGTATGACAAGGGCTCTGGTGCGCTGGATCGCCGGCACATTCTGAGCGCCAACTACGTGTACAAGCTCCCACTCTTTGCGAAGAGCACGGGCCTCACCCACTCGCTTATCGGTGGATGGGAACTGGCTGGAACCGTTACCGATCAAACGGGCGTTCCGCAGATCGTGACTGGCGCCGGTGGCGTCAGCGCGGGCGGATGGGATCCGGTTGGCCTCGGCGGCGGATACACGGTTCGTCCGAACGTAACGGGCAAGCCGAAGTACAACAAGAAGATGGGCAGCTGGTTCGATACGTCGAACTTCTCCAACGTCATTCCGCAGTGGCAGGGCGGACCTAACCTCGGTTTCGGCAACATGGGCAAGGACTACATCGTCGGACCGGGCCGCGTGAACTTCACGACTTCTCTGTACAAGTCGTTTGCCATGACGGAGCGGGCGCACTTTGAAATGCGCTTCGAGTCGTTCAATACCTTCAACCACACACAACCGAACAACCTGGACGTGAGCTACGATCCTCAGAACGGTGCATTCAGCACCAACCTGAACAATGGCAACACGTTCGGCCAGGTCACCAGCACATGGGATCCCCGCGTGCTCGAGCTTGGCGCCAAGTTAGTGTTCTAAATTGCTGTATCGTCGGGCGCGGCGGAGATCTCCGTCGCGCCCGATTTTTTTGCTTAAAGGATTTCTCTATTGTGTATGCGCACGCCTCACAAATTTCCAAGCGTCTAAAATAGTTCATACGGAATTGCTAATGAAAACGGTTTCGGCAGTCGTAGTGATGTTCATCGCAGCATTTGCCGCTACGGCTCAACAGCGCCCCAGCAGATCTCCTGATCCATATCGTCAACAGGCAATGGAGTTGGAACAGCAGGGGAACTATCCCGAGGCGGAGGCAGCGTGGGCTTCGATAAGCAAAGCAAATCCGCGCAACCCCGAGGCTTATGCACATCTCGCGCTTTTGAAGGCGCGTCAGCAGGACTACAAGGGCGCGATCCCGCTCTATAGAAAGGCACTGGCTTTGGATCCGAGCCGGCCAGCGGTCCGTCTGAACCTCGGTCTTGCGCTGTTCAAGGCGGAGCAGTTCAAGGCAGCCGTCGCAGAGTTCGTCGCCGTCAAGAAGAAACTGAAGCCGGACTCACCGGACGCTCAACGCCTCGACGTCTTGCTTGGCATGTCATTCTATGGCCTTGCACAATACGCGAACGCTGTTCCTTATCTAAAAGCGGCGGCGCAGCGTGACCAGCAGAACTCGCCGCTGCTCCTTTCGCTCGCGCACAGCTGTTTATGGTCGAAGCAGTTCCAGTGTGTGATGGATACCTATCATCAGATACTCTCGCTGAACGCGGAATCGGCTGAGGCGGATATGCTGGCCGGCGAAGCGCTCGACGAGATGAAGGATAACGAAGGCTCGACCAAAATGTTCAGGGCAGCGGTGGCCGCAAATCCCAAGGAGCCGAATGTTCACTTTGGGCTCGGATACCTGCTTTGGACGCAAAAACAGTATCCAGAGGCGCTTCAGCAGTTTCAGGCAGAACTTGAAAATGATCCGAACCACGCGCAGTCACTGGTCTATCTCGGCGACTGTTACCTGCAATTGAATAAGCCTGACGAGGCACGACCTCAGCTGGAAAAAGGCCTGGCGCTCGATCCTTCGCAGTGGCTTGCCCACCTGGATCTCGGAATCATCGATTCGGACGCCGGCCGCCATGAGAAGGCCCTCCGAGAGATTAACCAAGCGGCGAAACTCAAGCCTGAGGACGTCAATGTGCATTGGCGCCTTGGTAGGCTGCTTCGGGCCATGGGCCGAACCCAGGAAGCTCAAGTGGAGCTTGAAAAGGCCAGGAAACTGAACAAAGCAGCTGACGAGGATCTCTACCAGAAGATTGCAAATGGCGCCAAACGCCCGGACCCGTCGCAGGTACAGGAACAACCGCCCGCACAGTGAGGATGGAATTCGGCCCACAGCGGACACTTAAAGTCAGTGGCAGCTACCCAGCTTTGAGCCTTTCATGGCGGTTCTCGTGGCCGTTCGGCTGAGCATTTCGCACCTGGGCTTCAACTTCCCTGATCCTCTGGTGCAGACGAGCCTTGATCTCCTCGACAGTCGCACTCTCGCCCAGATGTCCAGTCTGGTCGAAGTGCTGGAGATAGGTCTGCAATTCCAGCAGGAGTTCTTGGGGGAGTCTATGGCCCATGACGGGTTAATTCTCTACATCGAGCCCCTGAAATGCAAGATGACTGGCTTTTGGAAGCAGGGGTATGTCCATATTGCGACACGGGCTATACTTCTGGCGGGCAATCACTTTTTGCCGGCTGCAGCCGCAGAGGACAGCGCCAGGCCCTGAGCGACAGAGGTGAACTCGTCGCCCCCCTGAATCCGCTCCGGTCCAAAGCGCTTGGTAAACAGCCGTCGGACTGCGGGGACAAAGGAGGTTCCTCCGGTAAGAAAGACTCGATCCACGTCGTGGGGTTTAACCCCACTGCTTCTCAGCAGGACGTCAACGCTATGCTCTATCGTGGCAAGGTCTTCGGTAATCCAGCTCTCGAAATCTATCCGAGCGACGGGGATTCTCAGCTCGATGCTGGAAATACCCGCGATCCCGTCGCGGAAGGTGAACTCGGTGCGTTCCCGCTTTGATAGCTCGTACTTCGCCTTCTGCACGGACTGATGCAGCTGATAGCCAAGATCACCTTCGACGATTGCGATCAGGGCTTCGATCTTCTCGGGTTCCAGAGCTCTAATCTTTGCGCTCTTCAGGATTTCACGAACATTATTTGTGCGGAGAAACGAAAGGTAATGCCAATGCTCGAGGTGTGCGTAGATCCAAGCCGGGACAGCGGGAAGAATTTTGTTAAGCGAGCGGGCTTCCGAATTCGAGCCCAGGGCCGGCGAAACCAGCTTACGAACGATCCGCGCATCGAAGGCATCGCCGGCCAATCCAACGCCCGTATTGCCGAGCAGGTCCTCTGGCTTTCGGCCGCGCCTGCGGACTTCAGGACCAACGCGCAGGAGAGAAAAATCGCTTGTGCCGCCGCCGAAATCGCCAATGAGTATCAGCTCGTCTCGATCTAAAGTGGCTTCATATGCGTAGGCAGCGGCAACAGGCTCCAGTTCGAAATTTACTTCTTCGAAGCCCGCATCGAGAAAGGCTTCTCGCAGTCGTGAAACGGCGAACTCGTCTTCCTCTTCTGACTC
>Ga0207694_10002049_pt1 | contig 16666 bp, 16 predicted proteins | sample KBSC34metaG_FD_184353 | JGI IMG/M metagenome (GOLD analysis project Ga0207694, IMG submission 184353) | Corn rhizosphere microbial communities from Kellogg Biological Station, Michigan, USA - KBS C3-4 metaG (SPAdes) (version 2) | ecosystem: Host-associated > Plants > Roots > Rhizosphere > Soil... | reverse complement strand
GAAAGAAGTTGCTCGCTGTTTAAGTCGGAATTACTGCCAAAGTTTTCGACGCGACTGCGCCTTTGGCGCAGTCGCGTCCGGGGCCAAAAAAAATGCCAGCCGAGTGCTGTTGCACCCGGCTGGCAGATTCATCTCAGGGAGATTTATTCAGGACGCTTTAAGCGGTCACGAGATCGATTTCGGGCCGTCCCGCACGGATGATTTGATCGGCAGCACGGAAGATCTTTTGGGCGCTCTTTTCGGGTATCGCTTCCGCGTCAAAACCACTCCCACGGCTGATCCAATTTTGAATATACCCGCGACAGAAAGTGGCTCCCTCAAGTCCCAAAGATTCACAACAAAGAAGCGCCACGGATTCCGCTTCGACTTCGCGCAGACTCCGCGGCGTCGTCTCAGCATCGGCGAAATCCGCCTCATTGGTATGGCCTAAGATTACGTGGGCTTATGTATTGCAAAACATAAGGTCACTTATGTTGTCTATAAAGTTATGTGGGTTTGTCGCTCTAAGTTGTTGGGAATGAGCTATCGCCTCTCTCTGTACTCAACATAACGTTTGGTCTGGGGTTTCAATCAGCAACTCGCTTCTGGTCTTTTCAATTCTCTAGTCAACCTCCGGGACAATCGGGGAGCAGTGACCAATTGACGATTGTTTAAGGAGGCTCGATGTTCAATGAACACGTGTGAAGAAGTGTTCTCCGGGCGTATCGATACGCCCTATCACCACAATGGACCATTTGCTGATGAACGAGCGCGCTACCTGGCCCATCTCCTCCAGCGTGGTTGGGCGCGCGCGACAGTGATCGGTACAGCGTGCAAGCTGGCCGCCTTTGCGGCACGCATTGATATCAACTGCGAGGGTGGTGTGACCGTGGCCCAGATCGAGGCTGCGGCAGAGGACTGGATGAGCATGCGCAAGCACTACTTCCGCCGCGATATTGGACCGCGCAAGGCGCGAACCAAGTTTGTGAGCGATGCCACGAACTGGTTGCGTTTCATCGGTCGCCTGAAAGAACCGGAATGCTCGCCGGTTCCCTATGCAGACTTGCTGGCGGAGTTCTGTGCCTTTTTGAAGCAAGAACGAGATCTATCATCAGCCACCATAAGAAAACGGCGGCATGATACCCTCGCTTTTCTCGCTTGGTTTGAGCAACAACACCGCCCTTTCAACGAGGTCAGGGTCCGCGATATCGAACGGTTTCTGGCCTTGCCACGAAGTCGACCCTGGAGTCGCGTCACCATCGCTGGCTGTGTCGCTTCTCTGCGTTCGTTTTTCCGCTACGCCGAAGTGAGAAAGTGGTGCGCTCCGAACATCGCTGCCACCATTGATGCGCCGCGTCTCTACACCTTAGACGCGCTACCCGCTGGCCCTTCCTGGACTCAGGTAAGGCAACTGATCGCAGGTATTGGCAAGGAGCGACCAAGTGACATTCGCAACCGCGCCATCATCATGTTGCTGGCTGTTTACGGCTTCCGCAGTGGTGAGGTCTGCCGGCTCCGCCTTGAGGATCTGGATTGGGAGCGAGAACTTGTTGTCGTGTCTCGCTCCAAGCAGTATCACAAACATCAGTACCCGTTGGTGCGGGAAGTGGGCGAAGCCATCTTGCTTTATCTCCGCCAGGCGCGTCCACAAACAGATCTTCGCGAGGTTTTCTTGCGGTTGCAACCGCCGTTTGAGCCACTCACAGTTGCCGGACTCGGGACCATGGTTCAGTTGCGGCTGAAGTCTCTTAACCTCAAGCTGCCACACTATGGACCACACGCTCTGCGACACGCTTGCGCCAGCCATCTGCTGGCCAAGGGGCTATCTCTCAAGGAGATTGGCGATCATCTTGGACACAGTGATCCGCGCGCCACACGCATCTATGCCAAGGTTGATTTGGAAGGCTTGCGGGAAGTCGCCCGTTTTGATTTGGGAGGCTTGCTATGAAACTACAACAAGCCGTCGACCAATATGTTTCGCACAAACGATCGCTAGGCATGCAGTGTCAGACGATGGCCCGCCAGTTACGGGCCTTTTGCAAGGCCAGCGGAGATATTAACGTTGATGAGGTAGGAGCAGAAACGGCGCGCGCGTTCATTTACGGCAGTGGCCCCGTCACTTCCAATTTGCATGGGAAGTTTCATGTCTTACGCGGTTTCTATCGTTACCTGTTAAGCCGCGGCTACATTACGAGCTCACCGCTCCCGGTTCAGATCCCAAAGGAACCGGAGCGTTTGATACCCTACATCTACTCGCGCGCAGAACTGCATTGCCTGCTGCAAGCGGCGCAGAAAGAGTCACACTGGTGCAAGTTTGAACCTGTTACCATGCGCACACTTCTGCTCTTGCTCTATGGTGCCGGGCTTCGCATCAGCGAGGCGCTACGCCTCACAATGGGCGATGTAGATCTCGAACAATGCTTGCTCACTATCCGTGAGACAAAGTTTTACAAAACTCGTTTAGTTCCGCTTGGCGCTGATCTCAGCCAAGCTCTAACCATTTATCTTGCCGCTCGCTTTAAGGCAGAACATCCCTCGCCACCGGAAGCGTTCTTGCTGCTGACGCGACATTCTCTGCCAGTGAGCGTCCAGTTGGCAGAGGACACTTTCAAGCGTTTATGCCGAAGGGCTGGCGTTCGCCGCAAAGATGTCGGACGCTTTGTACCACGGCTGCACGATCTGCGACACACGTTTGTAGTGCATCGACTCACGGCCTGCTACCGCGACGGCGGCGATGTCCAACGATTGCTCCCTCAACTTGCGACTTACCTCGGGCATGTGGATCTCGATTCCACTCAACGCTATCTCACTTTGACGCCCGAACTGCTTAGCCAAGCCAGTAACCGCTTCGAGCAGTACGCCGCTCCGGGAGGTGTGTTATGAATGAACAATCTCTATTAGGACCATGGATACGGCGTTTTCTTTTGGAGCACTTGGTCAATGAGCGCAACCTGGCTCCCAACACGCAGCGCAGCTATCGCGATACGTTTTGCCTGCTCATCCCGTTTGCGGCTGAGCAACTGCAACGAAAGGTCGACAAGATCAAGGTCACCGAGATCTCGGCCGCTCTGGTGCGCAAGTTCCTGACCTATCTGAAGGAGGTTCGACACTGTGGCACCAACACGCACAACCAGCGCCTCGCAGCCATTCATGCTCTGGCTGTTTTCGTAGCCAATCGCAGTCCGGAACATCTCGCCTGGTGCAGTGAAGTCCGAGCAGTTCCATTCAAGAAATCGGCCCGGACTGTCGTTCATTACCTCGACAAACTCGAGTTGGATGCAATGTTGGTAGCGGCAAAGCAACGAGAGCTTACTGCACAAGGTCGGCGCGACTACGCCATGCTGTTGTTCCTATACAACACTGGTGCGCGCGCTGATGAAGCGGCGCGGCTCACGATCGCTGATCTCCATCTCACGCCGGCAGATTGGAACGGACAAGCTTACGTGCAGATCCGAGGTAAGGGTGGCCGCACGCGCCAATGTCCACTCTGGCCTGCGACAGTGCGCGAGATCGAGAACTCGATTGGCAAACGGCAGCCGCACGAACATGTTTTTCTGACCCGCCTGCTGCGGTCATACACCCGAGTTGGCATCTATGAGCTAGTTAAAAGGTACGGACAGAGGGCGGCGTTAGCCGTGCCCTCAATTGCCACCAAGCAGGTCAGCCCACACATCATTCGGCACTCGACAGCCATGCACTTGCTGCGAGCGGGTGTGGACATAAATACCATACGCGGCTGGCTGGGCCATGTCTCACTGAGCACCACCAACATCTACGCGGAGATCGATCTGGAGATGAAGGCGAAGGCCCTCGCCAAATGCGAGGTAACCGAAGAACCACAGCAACACAAGCACTGGCGGGACCAGCCTTCTTTGATGGAGTTTCTGCGTACCTTGTAGCACGACAAGGCTGAACGTTATGTGGTCGCTGATTAGTGAGGCTTGCAACAATCAATAACTTACGTCCTCAGCGACCACATACCCACGAAGACGACATTATGGGCGGCTTTCATTTCGGAATATCTGCGGTATATCATCGCCGGGGATTCGGATAAGTGGGGAACATTGAGTGACTTATTGCGTCTAATCTTGCATGGAACGAAGAGCCAGCATCATCCTGCGATATTTGGTTGACCTAAGATCAATTCTCTTGGGCTTCGCTATCCTTAACCTCACAACCGCCTGGCTGATGGACAGGGAGATACGTATGTGTACTCTTGGTCCCTATCCCACCCGATTGGCCTATTTGATTGAACCAACCATTCTCCTTATTTCTTCTCTCTTTCTAAGCATGAACCGGCGATGGGGGAACGCGGTCGCGCTTCTCATTAGTGGCTGCCTATTGGTTGCTTACGCCCGCTTTCTCCTGGTCAACAATGATCCTGTAACCGCCCTCGAATATTGGACTCATTCGGAAGTACTACACCTATCTAGACAAATTCTCTTCGCGCTGATTGTTTTCTCTTACTCCGCACTTTCACTCAAGAAGAACTTTCTGTCTCGGAAGGTCACAGCACCCGCCGGATAACACCGTAGTGTTAGCCAGTCTGTAGTCTCCCGTGTTTACGACTGCCTGGACCTCACAACCAGCGAACAGTAGAGACCAGCGGTTTCCAGACGAAAGTTATGTAAAGGCCAAGAGGCAGGCGGTGCTTCATTCCAAACGACTTCTCCGCCCAACATTACATAACTACCGACACAACATAAGTGCCCGAGCTCGTGAAAAAGTGTCTTGTATGGGAGTTGCGCAACGGGGTTAATTGCTACCTGTCGCTTGCGCGCAAAGCCCTGAACATTTCCGTCCGTGTGGTCGAATGGAATGCGCTCAATACTCAGCGCGCTAAGTGCTCTTTCTGCGTTCCACTCCGGGATCGTAATCGGTTCAAGTTCTTGCCCGTCAGTCTGCCCCAAAACGAACCAGCGCGCCTTATAAACAAAGCTGGTATAGGTGTGTTCTTCGTCTGAATCTTCCTCGCGGCGCTTGCACGTAATCGGCATGCACAACGTGAGCGCCCGTTCGCCCCGTTTAACGAAACGGCCTAAGTCTTTCCACTTCGGAAAAGTGTTAATCGGGCCGGGCTGTAATCCGCGCATCTGACATTGCACAAGCGCGAGAATTTGATTCCCCGTCGAGTAGGCATGAAAGGCGCTATACGCTTTCATGATCAGACCTGGCTTAGTTACGGCTTCGATGAGTAGGGCAGACCACTTCGGGATTGCGGGTGATTGATTCTCCATTTTCGCGTGCTCCTTATCGGGTGACTTGTTCGAGCGAAGTTCGGCCTTGCAGTCACTCCAAAAACCGGCTGGCGTAACGCATGGAGCACTTGAAGCGGAGCGTATGAATTTTCCGGGGTGTATTCGTGCTGGTGGTCGGCGATTAGAGCGGCGCTTTGAGTAAAAGTAGTAACAGTCTATTCGCCACGGTAGAGTTGACCGCAATTTTTGGCAAACCGATTTGCAGGAAGCCGTAAAGCCTTTATTTTCAACGACAGTGCAGCAAGAAATTTATTGATTTCTTCCAAACGTCAGGTTTACTCTCGGCGCGTTCGTTTTTTCTCGCCCGCCTCCCAAGGGCACCATGCCAGACACACTTCTAAAACGCCGCCCGTAATGAGTCTGGCGGCCCAACGAAGGTGAGTCTATGACTGGGCAGACGGCTAGAAAACCGACAACATCGTTTGCAACAGTTGGAGGGTGATGTCCTCCATTAACTGATATTCGTAGTCTGCGTCATCTTTCGGCTCAAGCGGGGTCTCGCCTGAAGTTGTTGCGGTCGCTGAGTCTGGCGGTGGTGGGGGTGGTGTCTTGCCGCCAGTACCGATCTCTCCCGCAAAAGTCGCAGTCGTGAGCGTTAGCATAAACACGGCCACCAGACACAGGTGCTGAAGTGTTTTCATGGTGTTCTCCTGAAAGGAAGATTAATGGTTGTTGGTGACAGCAAAGCACAATGGTTAACAGGCTGTCTCCTAGTTGGCTCTTGAGAGCGGGATCTTAGCATTCGACAGACTTGGTACACATAGCGATCCACCGGGGCTTGCAAACTCAGTTGCAAGTAAAGGCTCACATGAACTCAATAAGGGAATTGCGTGAACAGCTAACAGACCAAAACCTCTCGTCGAATCAGCGAGCGCAACTGCGTTGTCAACTGGCGCGTCACTTCGAAGATCAAGGTGAATATGAAGCGGCTCGCGAACTAATACGCGAGCTATGGCCTCGCATGGACGAACGGCCAGTAGTGGAGGGGCTTGATGAGGAATCGAAGGGAGTCGTTGTGTTGCGTGCGGGTGTGCTGGCGGGATGGATTGGGAGCGCCAGACTGATCAGTGGAGCGCAGGAAACAGCAAAGAATCTGATCACTGAGAGTATCGGCATTTTCGAAGGACTGCGAGAGAACAGTCGAGTAGCGGAAGCACAGATTGAGCTTGCTTACTGTTATTGGCGTGAAGGCGCATTCGATGAAGGGCGGGTAGTGTTAACTGCGGCATTGGACCGTCTCCGTGATAGCGATATCGAATTAAGGGCCAAAGCATTACTTCGAAGCGCCATGATTGAGAGGTCATCCGTTCGGCACAACGAAGCGTTGAAAATTCACACGGAGGCCGCACCACTATTTCAGCAGATCGAGAATCATTGCGTCATTGGGAGCTTCCACAATGAATTGGCTATTGTCCTTCGGAATTTGGGCTCAACGGAAAAACGGGAAGATTACATTGATCGTGCTTTGATTGAATATGCCGCTGCTGCTTACCACTTTCAGCAAGCGGGCCACATACGTTATCAAGCTTGCGTCGAAAACAACCTGGCCTTTCTTTTCTGGAAGGTTCAAAGGTTTGCAGACGCACACGATCATCTCGACCGAGCGCAGATACTCTTTGCGAGACTTAAAGACGAGGTCCACGGCGCGCAAGTTGATGAGACACGTGCGCGAGTGTTGCTCTCTGAGGATCGGGTCGTAGAAGCCGAAAAAACGGCACGTCGAGCGGTGCGGACACTCGAAGCGAGCGACGAGCGGTCGTTGTTGGCAGAAGCTCTGATTACGCTCGCAACATGCTTGGCGCGTCTTCGACATTTCCAGGAGGCACGTACAGCGTTAGATCGTGCGATCGAGACAGCACAGCAAGTTGGGGATTTTGAAAGTGCGGGCAACGCGGCTCTGACAATAATTGAACATCTAAGTTCAGAGCTATCGGACGACGATCTTGCTGCGACTCTGGTGCGAGCCGAAGTGCTGTTGGAAAACACGCAGGACACCAACACAATCCGGCGACTGGCCAAGTGCGCGTGCCATGCGGCTTCGCTCCTACATGCCTCACCTGAGTTTCCGTCAACTTTCAATTGGGCAGCGCTTTCATTCGATCAAGAGCTAATTCGCTATGGAAAGCATTTGATCGAACTGGCGCTGAAACGGTCGGAGGGTTCGGTTACGGACGCTGCGCGCTTGCTCGATCTGAGTCACCAAAACCTCTCGTCAAAGATCGTGCGGTACAAAGAGCTTGCCAAGTTCCGAAAACCAATTAGACAACGAAAGCGCAGCAGTATTGACAGTCGTAAATCCGAAGGCGATGCGAGCGTGGAGCGAGGCAAGACGGACGCGGTTACGATTTTGCTCGTGGAGGACAATCAGATAGTAGCCGGGGCTGTCCGCGAAACGTTGGAGCTCAAGGAGTGGAAGGTAGAAACCTGCACGGATGGAACCGCCGCACTCGAGAGGATTGCCGGCGCTACTCATTACGATGTACTGCTGCTGGATTACAAGTTGCCGGACGTGGACGGATTACAGCTTGTGAAGCAGGCGCGGCAACTGGTCCATCGCTCCCAAACTCCGATCATCATGTTTTCGGCTAGTCCCGTTGAGGCAGCGGCCCGCGATGCAGGAGTAGATGTGTTCTTGCGAAAGCCTCAAGACATCGGGTCGCTTGCTGAGACGATCGATCGCTTGCTTGAGGAACGCGATCAAGAGCAGTAAGAAAATTTCGTAGTGAAAGGTCTGGCCTGTGGGAGGGACGGATCTTTCATCCGAAGAGCCATTCGCGATGTCGGGCCGCGCAAATGCCAGTCGCGAATGGCTCTGCGGGGGCAGCTTTGAGTCACTTTTTACAAGCTCCCGCGTGGACGCCGTAATCCTCTAGGGGTGGGGCGAGCAGGGAGCCACTCGCGAACATGGCAGCACGAACGCGCATCCTCGCGAGTGGCTTTCGGGGATGAACAATTCTCCCGAGGGGTCGACAGTAACGACAAGGATCTCCTATGGCTGTTGGCCCCGACTTAAGTTGACAAATAGCGGCACTGGAAGATGCGACAAGGCCGCGCATCTTTCAGAACGCAGAGCCACTTGCCAAGGTGGGGTTTGCAGGTGGCTCTGGCTTTAGGACTCGCCACGTTTGAGAGGGCGTGGCGACAGGGGGCCGACGCTTCCCGACCGCCCAGAACCACGGTCGGTCCCTACTTCTTGACATCCCGCCCTGGCTCTCTTGGGTCAGTGTGGGTTAAGGGGCGTCAGTGTCGCTTTCAGCGAGGGACATTCGACGCCCCTATTTTTTGATCCGATATGATGTTAGACCCGGAGCAGTGGGAGTTGGTTTTGCAGGTTTACGCGGGACATCCGGTCCCGGCGTTGACTCTCGCATATCAACTGATCGAAATAAGGCGATCTCTAAAGCGCGGACAGAAAGGGATAGCGGACGCTACCGCTGGTTTGGATTTAGCGGTTGAAGCTCTTTACCATCACACTGACTTCCACAACATGGCCCGCACATTTTTTCAGCAAACAATCGAAGGCAACCTTAAACCTGAGCAAGAGGAAAAGCTGCGGCAGCTCGGCGTGAAGCTGTGAACAAACAAGAAAGCGGCGACAACAGCGGCCGCTTTCTAAAATTTGACCATAAGTTGGGGTTATCTCATCCACTCAGGGCGCTCAGCGCTAATTGTTACTCCAATCACAGTACCGCTATCGACACGCTCACCGCCACGCGGCGTCTGATCAATGATTAGTCCAGGTTCAACCGGGAGATCATGCCGATTCGCCAGAACACGGATCTTGAGATTTGCATCGAGCAATTTCATTTCCGCTGACTTGTAGTTTAACCCTACAACCACGGGAACCGATGTTTGTGGAGGTCGTGAAGCTCGTTCGCGCATCACAGAAAGCCCAAGCATGGAAAGAGCGATTGCGGGAAGAACCACAGAGCACATGATGATAAGGCCGATATATACCGTAAGCGTAATTATCAGTAAGCGCTTTTTGCCTCGTCCGTAATAACCCAACAAAACGCCAAGAATAAATCTCATTGTAAGTCTCCTCTTTGCACACGAATAGAACAAGAACACTTCCCGCTCTCATTTCAGAAAACTAGTTGTTCAGGCGGATTGACTGTGGGATCGACCTGCGATGTGGAAGGGGAGCGTGTTTCGCAAGATAATTGGTGCGGCGAAGGTTGAATGAAAATCGCGCCGCCGCGTCAACTCAAGCGTTATGTGGCTGCGTGTTGAGAAAGGATTTGTGAGATATGGCAAAGAGAGAAGGCTACGAGGTAACTGATGAGTGGTTAGAGCAGATTAACGAAGAGTTGCGAAAAAAAGATGTACCTCACAAGCGTAGACCTTGGGATGCTTGGAGAGAATGGTCTAAGCATGTTGGCGTCTCAACTTCTTTAGGGGATGAAGATGTAAAGAAGATATTTGAGTGGTTCGAGAAAAACGCGAAAGCAGGTTCCCAATATATTGGCCCAATGTATGTAGGGTCACTTTATTATGATTCATGCTTCTGGCCTATAGTAATTCCTGTTGTCTTCGGTAGCGTTAACCTTGATGCGTCGAAATCTTTAAGAACGATGCCGGATTCTATCAAGGCGCGTCTTATGCGAGATCGTGATTCATTCATAAATTTTGCAGCCATTTGGGCTGATTGCGCAGATTACGGTTTCGGCATCGAAGAGGTAATCAAAAACAATAGCATTGGCGCATTCGGCCAAGAGTTGTTTAGGAGTGGGAACCAGCAACTAAATGCAACAGTAACTCTTCTTCACGAAGATATACCGAATTCAAAGTCAATGGAATCCGCAAGGATGGCTACAGAAATGTTCCTGAAGGCTTATCTAGCTGGGAAGATAGGTCTTACTGAGAAAGAGGCAAAAGATAAAATTGTGTAGTGCACCCCTAAAGTGAAACAGAAAGTTAAGAAAGTTTTAGTTGCGCCAGCGAACCTTCGAACTCGACCGGTGGTCGGTAGCCGATGGCTGAGTGAAGTCGCTTGCGATTGTAAACCGTTTCGATGAAATGCTCGATCGAGGCCCGAACCTCGGCGAGTGTTTCGTAGTCATTCATATAGATCTCTTCGTATTTAAGTGTGCGCATGAAGCGCTCCGCTTTGGCGTTGTCATAGGGATTGCCAGTGCGGCTCATGCTGATCTCGATTTGGTGTTGACGCAAGACCGCGACGTAATCAGTAGCGGCATATTGCACACCCTGATCGGAGTGGTGGATTAGCCCCGGCTGAATGCTGCGTGTGCTCAGCGCCATCTGCAACGCGGTCAGAGTTAGTTGCGTGTCGATGTGGCGCGAGATGGCCCAACCAATGCAGCGACGACTAAAAGCGTCGAGTAACACCGCCAGGTAAATGAACTCACGCAGCAAGCGAATGTAAGTGATGTCGGCCACCCAGAGTTGATTGATGTTTGAAAGCACCAAGTCACGTGTCCGATTTGGATAGACCGTGAAGTGGTGCCGTGAGTCAGTGGTGCGCACAAAGGCGCGTTGCCGCAGACAGAGCAGATTGTCTTCGCGCAGCAACCGCAAAACGCGCTTGTGATTAACTTTGACGCCGCGCCGGTGTAGTTCTGCGGTGATCGGTCGATAGCCGTAGGCGCACATCTCCAAGGCGATCGTTTGTATCTGCGAGCGCAACTCCTGCTCATCCTCGTGGCTGGTGCTGGGCTGGCGCAATTGCCGCCAGATGGACGAACGCGACAGACCGACCGCCTCGCCGAGCTGGGTAGGGCTCCGCTCGGCGGTCGGTCTCTCTTCCAGATGTTGACGCAGCAGTTCCATGAACAGTTGCCGGCGGCGACGGTCTGTTGTCAGCTCTCGCTTTCCAGTTTCTGCAAGAGCTTTTTTAAAAAGTCATTCTCCATGGTGAGCCGCCCCACCATGCGCTCGAGTTCGTGCATGCGTGCTTCGTCAGTGTAGGCGTGACCACGTCCAGCAAAAGCGCGATCCTGATATTGTCGATGCTGTCGCCGCCACTTAGAGATCGTGTTTTCGGTGATTTGATATTCGCGAGCGACTTGCGCCTGGGACTTGCCGGCCTCAACTTCGCGAATCACTTTGAGTTTGAATTCGCGAGTGAATGTGCGTCGCTTGACCGCTGCAGTCCGCGCCGCTATTGCGCCCTTCTTCGTCATCGTTAAGCCTCCCGCCCTCTCGGGCATATGTGCTTAACTTTTTGTTTCAGTCAAGGGTGCAGTTCATTGGTCACAACATTGAGAAAACTCTTGATAGATGTCTGGCTGTAGATAATCAATCCGAGCTACAGGTTATCCGTCCCGGTTTAAGTTGCTTTCCAGAAATCGGTGATAGGTATAAAGGCACGGATAAAACTCCAAGCGAGCTTAGGCAGGGTTATCAAATCGCGCAGTTTGTAGGGACTACAGTAGTTCGTGCATTTACTAATAGGGATGTGCGTAAAACCTTAAGGATAGGTTGAAGCCTAAAGATAGGCGGGCCACATAACTGTAGGTCGAGCGGACGCGTAGCAAACTGCGCTTGCTGACGCCGCTCAACATGACGTTAGGCGCTAGCACGTAATGTATATTTCTTGGGCAGCATCGATCGGCAGTTAGGAGGAAGAGAAAATGAGTGAAGGGATTGGGGAAGCTCTAAGAGAGGCTTTCGAGGCAAAACTCGAAGCTTTAGGGCAGCCATTTATTGTGCACAGCAACATAAATACACCACATGCCTCTCAGATTGAGGTAAATGGCTTGATAAAATCAGAGAGAAGAAACACAGGTCAAATGGTATTTCAGTTTCTTGTTCCTATTGATGTCAAAGTAGGTTCTATACTTCAGATTAAAGGTGGCAGGGACTTCTGGAAGGTTATTGATACCGAAGATGTTGTTAAGTATGGGGTGCTAGTAAAGTTCGAGGTTTATGTTGAAAAGGTAAATATTGCCGGACAACCTACGCGGTTTTTGTCTAGAGGCAATACAACTTACAAAACGGAAATACACCTAAGTAATAGCACGGTTGGCATCTTGAATACTGGCGAAATAGAAGATGTCCAATCAATTTCAGTAAACGTCTCAACGCTCGCCGAGTCAGGTCATGCTGAAATGGCTAAGGCCATAAAGGAATTGACCGAGGCTGTAGCTGCCAGCCAAGAGTTGTCTGCTGATGAACGCGCATATGTCTTAGAGAACCTTGAAGAGCTGAGCAAGCAAGCATTGTTGCCTTCAAATGAGCGCGCAAAATCGGGTGTTATCAAATCGCTTATGGCAGGCGTAGGCGGTAGTCTAAGTGCCGCAGGCGGGTTAGCGGAAGTATGGTCTACTTGGGGAAGCGCGATTCGGGCATTCTTCGGGTTCTAGCGTTGCGTCTGTCTCTGGACGCCGCGCCGAAAATTTGTGGCCAATTTGTGGACAGAATTCGCAGCACATCGCGGTGAGGCGGTGGCAACGAATGGGAACGGACTACAAAACCCTTGATTTTCTTTGGTGGCTGCAACTTTCGAAAGGGCAAATACTTAACGAATTGCCTGTCGTCTAATCGGAACCGTGAGGTCGGAGGTTCGAATTAGTGACCGTTAAAGCGACGCGTCAAGTTGAAGAGTTGTTAAGCGGTGTCAGCTTAGCGAACCCCGCCATACTTAGAACGCTTGAGATAAGGAAGCCTAAAGCTTTTGGAAACTCCATCTCCCTTGAAAATCCCAAAGATCCGCATTCCCTGTGGGAATTTCAACGGAATCAAAGTCACCGGATACATCACCACTAAAGACTGGTCGCCATCATTTTCGCTGAGAGAAAAATATGGATAAGGCTTATCAATTTCATGTGGAAATACTTGAGGCTGGATTCTAAGTGTGTGCCTGAGCACATCTAGCCATTTGTCATTCTCAAAACTTACTTTTTGATGATTCAAGGTGAAAGAGTGGTAATGCTGCAATGCCCTGCTAAAGGCATCCACTAGCATCTCAGAGAGGTAATAAACATGATACAGATTGAAGAGAATATCCCTTGCAAAGGAGAAAGCTGAGTTCCCATCCTCATGAAGTTGAAAAGAAGGCCCCGGAACTCCGTCAGGGTCTGGCTCTTCAAGATAATAACCAAGTCTTACTTCATTAGCATTATAGAAGAATATGCCACGCAAACGATTTTGCCGGTGCTTGAGTCCATTTACTAAATGAGCTAGATAGTTGTCTCGATATTCAGAAATTGATTTCTTGAATTTGTCTAACGTCGGAAAGCCAATGAGATCTAACCATCTATCCGTGAATCGAATGTTGGCGAGTTTGGTTTTGCCCACTTTTACTGGAAGTGTAGTTGGATCAATAAGGCTTGCTAGAATCGCGTAGCAATCATCAACGTGTGCTTGCAATGAATGAATCAGATCTTTCTGAGCTTTGAGCAAGCCTTCATAATAGCCTTCGCCACTCGGCAATTTATCAACATGTTCATTAATGAATTCTCTGGTTTTGAAATATTCATCCAATAGATTGCTGAAGTCGGCGACTAACTGCTCGAATGAGACGTTATAAATTCCTAGAGGCGCACGGCGAGAATGTTGGTTGATAAAATAGTAGCTATCCGGAATGTTTCCGAAATAATTGAGCGCAGAGGGGGTAAGAGTCCCATCCTGGTTTTTTGACCTGGCTATTCTCATCATTAATCGGCCAGTCTTAGCGTAATGTTCAATACACTTGCGGACTGCGTTGTCTGATCGCTCCTAAATGGGCTTACCCGGCACTTTAGGCGCCGGTTTAGGTTTCGTGCGGATATAATAATGCATGTACGGTTAGGTTTGAGCGTTTCTATTGAGGTAATAGGACGCTTCGGCATAGTACATTTGCTGGCTCATGAGAATTTCAACACCCACACTACCAGGAACTGCTTTTTCATTCCGAACAGTAGAACAGTATATGTGAGTTACGGAAGAATGGTGGGAGTGCGCGAACAATACGCGAACATCGAAGAGCCGAAAACAGCCTAAACGAGCCTACATCAGCCTAAAGCGCCGCTGACGTAAGCTCGTTATAGTCAACAAGATCCGTTGATTTCAAACCACTTCCGCGATTCGGTAGGCGGCCCTGAAAAGGCCGGCGTCGGCGGTTCGATTCCGTCCCTGGCCACCATTAAATTCAATACTTACAGATAGCCACCGCCGTTTCCCTCGCGCGCCGATAGCACGATGGTAAGATCTTACAGCCCATGCGGAACGGTACCTTAGACCACCAAGGCAAATGCAACAGACTCAGTGTGATTTTAATCCCTTGCCAGTAAGAGTTGGGTGATCTTACTATTTCGTTGAGCTTTCCCTAGCCGGAAGCTGTTCTGAGGCCTCAGTGATACCAGTCACACCTCATAGTACTTTCAGTAGTCCTACTTAATTGGTCACAAGGCGGTATGTAGCCGCACTCGGTATTTGCATGCCAAAGCAAAGAAGATTCTTAATGCCTCGCAGACTTTGGACCGCATATCTCCGCTCACATTGCTTGGACTGATAATGTCGGGCATTGGGCCACAAAAGGATCTTTTTTGAAAACTTCGAGAACAAGGGCTATGTCAGACCGTACAAAAGTTTTCATTAGTTATAGCCACCAGGACGAAGATTGGTTAAACCGTCTTAGCATCCACCTGAGACCCTTGGAGCGTGATTATGGCATTGACATTTGGAGCGATAGAAAGATTGGAGCGGGTTTAAAGTGGCGTGAAGAGATTGAGAAGGCTATCAGCTCTGCCAAGGTGGCCGTCTTATTGGTCAGCGCATCATTTCTTGCTTCAGACTTTATTGCAAAAGACGAACTTCCACCGTTACTTAATGCTGCCGAAAAAGAAGGGGCAACGATTTTACCGGTCATCATCAGTGCTTCCAGGTTTTTGAGAACTAGCAACCTTTGTCAATTCCAAGCAGTCAATGACCCTTCCATTCCCCTAATCAATTTGCCACGGGGTGACCAGGAAGCGATATTGGTAAAAGTGAGCGAAGCCATCGAAGCTTCACTACGACCTTCGGCAAAGACTCATATATCGTTATCAGAGAAAGACAGTCTAAAAGGTACTGCTCTTCCCACACCGGCAGACGCCAATTCAATTGCCGAAAAGGACTCTCCCGTCAAGCCCTCACGTTTCAATAAGCAGCGTCGGTACGCCTTGATAATTGGCACTATTGTTATCTTATCAGTGCTGGTTGGGCTGGTTTTTATCAATAAGTCAATGAACCGTAAGGCGGATTCAAAAGCCACGCTTTCGGAGCCGACTGTGCGGGTTTACTTTGATTACATTACCCTTGCACCAGACCCGACAGATTCTACGAATTGCCACGTAACCCACCACGTTGCGCTTCGCTTTGAAGTGCCGGAAGGCCAGCAAGCTGTGTATCGGGGTCGTATAAAGACGAACGGCCCCACGGAGCTCGATTCCAATCCAAGCTGCGAGGTACTGAACTGGAACCAATGGAAGGGCGATCCGACTTATCTTGATTTTTCGATAGAAGAGAAGCCGCAACCGGGCAGTAGTTTGGATATTGAGGCCGCAGCCTACGAGGATACTAAGGTCACCCTCGAAGGAGCAAAGATCGGGTCTCATCTTCCATACCGCACAGAATACGCTGTCGTTATCATCGATTACTCTCGAATGAAATTCAAAGAACCACCCGGCGATATTCGCGGCCAGTTAGAGTTCCGTGGGCCGCGCGGCGAGACCCGCACGGAAAACCTAACTCCGCTCTCTCATCCAAAAGTGGGTGACGATACGGTCACACTAATGCGTCGCAACATGCCTGCCGATTCAAGCATTATTCTGAGGTGGGGGACTCAGCAATGAGTCAAGAGTTTAAGTGACTTTGCCCGAAAGTCTGATTTCTCTGTGCAACCTCTGTGTTCTCTGTGTCTCTGTGGTGAGTTTTGCTGCGAATTCAGTTAACCACAGAGACACAGAGAACACAGAGGTTGCACAGAGAAGAGCGATCTGCTGACTTTTCGTGCAAAGCCAATCCGCATGCTGTTGCAACGACTGCCAGCCTTACTTGATTGGCAGTCGATTAGTAATGAAATCTGCAACTCGAGTCGCCGCCGGCGGATCCAGGTTCGCCAACACCGCAACCACATAACCTGGCCCAGGGCAGATCTTCAACTCGCCATTCATACCGGGCGCGCCGCCGCCGTGGCCGAAGCATCGGGTCCCGTTGAGCGTCGCCTCTTGAAATCCATAAGCATACTTACCACCGTTCGGTGTCTCGACTTTCCCTGTCGTGAGCATCTCAGTGTACTGCGGCTTGAGTAGTTTGTTTGTTTGGAGTGCCGTCGCAAACTTCAATAGATCCTCAACCGTCGAATAACCGCCACCCGCAGAAGTCCCGCGATAAGGAAGTGTGTCAGTGTTGCGCTGCCAAGCGCCGCCATCTGAGCGCATGTAACCAGCGCTGCGATCGGCAACCACCTGGTCTTCCGGCTCCGAAGCAGTAGCTGTCATTCCGGC
>Ga0207694_10002041_pt1 | contig 16724 bp, 16 predicted proteins | sample KBSC34metaG_FD_184353 | JGI IMG/M metagenome (GOLD analysis project Ga0207694, IMG submission 184353) | Corn rhizosphere microbial communities from Kellogg Biological Station, Michigan, USA - KBS C3-4 metaG (SPAdes) (version 2) | ecosystem: Host-associated > Plants > Roots > Rhizosphere > Soil... | reverse complement strand
GACGGTAAAGCGGGTTTAGCCGGCCTACGCCCCCGCTTTCAGGGCCTTATCCGCCACGAAGACGCTCATCGCGACGTGATAGAGCGTGCTGGCGGGCGCGTTGTTGGTCAGCAGCGTGCCGTCCTCTGCGAAATGGTCCTTCCACAGGCCGGGCTTCATGTCGGGCGCGGTCAGGTGGCGGTCGTACATCCAGTCGAACGTGGCCTTGAGCCGCTCCGCCGCTTGGCCGTCGCTGTGCAGGCGCACCGCCTGGGCCTTGGCCGCCTCGGTCAGCGGCCAGGTGCGGCTGCCGCTCTTCATCACCACGCCGTCGCCCCGCACCTCGTCGACGATCCGCGCCGGCGGGCGCACGCCGTACGTGTAGGCCTTGGCCAGCAGCCGGTCGACGATCGGTTGGGTGATGGTGCCGGTCAGGCGCTGATACTCGCAGAGCAACCAGGCCCATTCCATGTGATGCCCCGGCTCCCACATTGCGTCGGCGCCGCCGATGGGCACCCAGTCATGGTCGAAATATTCGGCCAGTATGCCGGCCTCGGGCCGGAAGAAATGGGTCTTGAGGTAACCGAACTTCTCCCCCGCCCGGCCGAGATAGCGCGCCGCCCCGGTCGATTCGTGCAGCGCCAGCAGCGCCTCGAACAGATGCATGTGCGGGTTCTGGCGCAGCACCTCCGGCGTGTGCGGATGGCTGTCGAAATAGCCGCCGCGCGGCGCCGTCAGCGCCTCGTCCAGATAGGCCAGCGTATCGTCGGCCAGCGCGATGGCCTGCGTATCCTTGGTCAGGCTATAATAGGCGGCGGCGGCCAGCAGCACGAAGGCATGGGCGTAAAGATCGCGGTTGCCGTCGACGATCCCGCCCTTGGCATCGACCTTGAAGACGAAGCCGGGCTTGCCGTCGGGGCTGCGGTAGCGCTCGATCATCGCGTTGAAGGCGCTGTCGATCTTGTCCCGGCAATCGGCCCAGCCGAGCTGCATCGCCCGGCCATAGGTGAATATCTGCCGCCCCTGCACCGTCAGCCGGCGCGGCGCGGCAGGGTCGGGATTGCCCTGGAAATCGAGGATCTCGTGAAAACCGCCGCTCGCGGGGTCGAAGCCCCGGTCGATCCAGACCGGCAGGCAGTCGCGGATCAGCCAGTCCCGCATGCGGTCGACGGACTTTACGGTAGCGACGGGAACGGAGGCGGCTTTTTTCATGGGTAAAGTTTTACCATTTCTGGCCGTTGATCGTAACCGCTTCAGGCCCGGGCCAAGCCCATGATCCGTTGGATCATTTTGCCGCGCCCACCCGCTGCCTTCGCAATGTCCCGCCACAAGGCACGGTCCAGCTGCGAGAAATGCCAGTTGCCCAGCTGGCAGCGGGGCGCCAGCGGGTAGCCGGCATAAAGCGGCAGCTTGAACCGTTTAACGCCCTGGCGCTTGAGAAAGGTCCGGTCTTCGGCGGCCAGAACGTCCAGCGATCCGGCGCGGTTGGCCTTCTCGACCAGTGCCTTCACCCGGCGCCGGTCTTCCTCGAACCGGTCGAGCTTGTCGAGATAGCCCGGCAGCTCATCCATATGGCGATCGAGCCACTGCTCGACATGCGGAAGCACCCTGTCTTCCGCCTCTAGCTGTTTCGCCACCCTGCCTGCCGCATCGGTGAGCGCTGCCTTCACGTCCTCGTTCACCTGGGCATAACGTGCCGAAACCCCCGCGCCCAGCAGCGCCGCCAGCGGCACGCTGAGCGGGCCGGTGAGGAAAACGAGCATCGTGAGCAGGAAATTCGCCGATCGTCCGGCACTCTCCTCCATCAGCCCGCCGACATAGTGCGAGAATTCGGTCAGATACCGGCGCTTGAACTCCTGCCGCAGCAAGGTGTCGTTGCGATTGCTGATCATGGTCGATTAACGCTCTGCGCCGCCCTTTGAGCCATGGACGACGATCTTCCTAGCACAATATTCCGGCAAAACGCGGGCGCAGATCGCGATAGAGCTGGCGGAACAGCGGTAGCCGTTCGGCCAGTCGGGCAGCGAGCGCAGGATCGGGCTCGATCCTGCCGGTGTCGGCCGGTGGGATGCACACTGCCTCGACCGGTTCGCCGGTAATGCCCAGCCGCGCGAGGCGGGCGGCGCCGAAGGCGGGGCCGATCTGGCCCTCTTCGCTCAGGATCAGCGGGCGATCGAGCGCAGCGGCGATGATGCGCGTCCAGAAGACGGAGTGCGCGCCGCCGCCGGCCATGCGGATCGGCCCGACTTCGCTGCCGGCCGCCGTCAGCGCATCCAGCCCGTCGCGAAGGCCCAGCGCCACGCCCTCCAGCACCGCGCGGGCGATGGCGGCCGGCCCTGTCGCGGCGGTAAGGCCGAACAGGACGCCCTGGGCGAACGGATCGCCATGCGGCGTGCGCTCGCCCGTCAGATAGGGCAGGAAGACCGGGATATCGCCCTCGGCGGTCTCTGCCAGCGCGAGCAAAGCCTCGACGTTGCCCAGGTTCAGCAGTGCCGCCGCCCAGTCGAGGCAGCTCGCGGCGCTGAGCATCACAGACATCTGGTGCCAGCGGCCCGGCAGCGCATGGGCGAAGGCATGGACCGCCCGGTCGGCATTGGGCCGGAACCGGTCGGTGGCGACGAACAGCACGCCGGAGGTGCCGAGCGACAGGAAGGCATCGCCGGCATGGACCACGCCCAGCCCAACCGCCGCCCCGGCATTGTCGCCGGCGCCGGCAACGACAGGCACCCGCCCCATGCCCCAGCCCCGGGCGACCTCCGCCCGCAAAGCGCCGGTGATCTCCGGCCCCTCATGCAGACTGGGCATCTGCGTCTCGGAAAGGCCGGTCGCGGCCAGCATCTCCGGCGACCAGCACCGCCGGGCGACGTCGAGCCACAGCGTGCCGCTGGCATCCGACATGTCCGACGCCTTGTCGCCGGTCATGCGCAGGCGGACATAGTCCTTGGGCAGCAGCACGGACGCGGCGGCGGCGAAGACCTCCGGCTCGTGGCGGTGCAGCCAGAGCAGCTTGGGCGCGGTGAAGCCGGCCATGGCGATATTGCCGGTGATGGCACGCGAGTGCGGCTCGGCCGCCTCCAGCTCGGCGCATTCGGCCGCCGAGCGGCCGTCATTCCACAGGATCGCAGGCCGCAAAGGCCGGTCGGCGGCGTCGAGTACGGCAGCGCCATGCATCTGGCCGGCGAGGCCGATCCCCTGGACGCCGGCCCGCAAGGCCGGATCGAGCGCGAGAACGGCGGCCGTGGTCGCCTGCCACCACGCCTCCGGTACCTGCTCCGACCAGAGCGGATGCGGGCGCGAGACAGTGAGCGGCGCGGAGGATTGGGCGACGACGGCATCATCGGCGACCAGCACCGCCTTGACCGCGGAGGTGCCGATATCGATGCCGAGGAACATCAGATGCTGCCCCCAACGGCCATGTCGAGATTACGCCTCATCCGGCAGGCTTTCGAAAGGATCATGGATGCGAATGCCGGCAAGCATGAAATCCCGCGTATTTCTCGTCAGCACCGTCAAAGCATGAGCCTGCGCGGTGGCAGCGATCATGATATCCGCCAGTCCGACCGTTTTGCCCAACCCCCGAAGCCGATCGGAAAGAGGGCCGGCAAGGCGCGCAACGACGAGATCGACAGGCAGAACCCGACCGCCGTAGAGATGGAGTACGGCGTCGAGCCAATTCGCCAACGCATCGGCTTTCGCGCTTGCGCCAGATCGCCGAAGCCTCGCTATTCCGTCTTCGATCTCCAGGATCGTGACGGCAGACAAGTATAACTGCTCGGAATGCTCATCCATCCAGCGGCTTAGCAAAACATGCCGCTGAGCCCGCGAGAGCGCGCCAGCTGAAATGACGTTCGTGTCGACCAGATACATTCGGATGGGACGGACGCTAGAACGCCACAACCCTCGGGGATGACGAATCGCGATCGGGCAGATCGCCTGGCTCGATCGGGGCGGACATTAACAGCCTTCCAAAGGATGGTACGCGGGACATCCGCTCCCACTCGTCGAACGCGACAACAACGGCTTGCCGTTTGCCATGCCGAGTGATGATCGACGGCTTCCCGCTCAGGGCCTCATCCACAACGGATGATAACGTCGCCTTGGCGTCGCGCAGCTGAATTTCCCGCACGGTAAATCCCCTATATGACCACAGTGGTTATATAGGGGATTATGAACCCGCGACAATCCAGATTCTTTACCTCAGCGAGGCGTTCAGCTTGTCGAGCGCGGCGGAGCCCGGGCAGAGCGCCGTTTCGCCCAGCTCTTTCAGCGGGGTCTTCACGGTCTTGATGTGGGCGTGCATGTCTTCCGGTTCGGGATCGACATAGATGAGGCCGGTGACGATCTCGCCCTGGGCATGATGCTCGGCCAGGAAGCGCTGCGCGGCGACCCGGTCGTTGACGTCATAGTCGCCGGCCAGCTTGCGCAGGCGCAGGATCGAGCCGTCATGCTGCTCGACCTCCTGGATCGTGCCTTCGGCATATTCGGTGGTGATCTCTTCCCGCTGCGGGATCACGTCCAGGAAGTTCACCGCTTCGTTGTGCTCGCGCACATAGTCGAAGCTCTTGGTCGAGCCGGCATGATTGTTGAAGGCGACGCAGGGGCTGATGCAGTCGATGAAGGCGGTGCCCTGGTGGGAGAGCGCGGCCTCCAGCAACGGCACGAGCTGGGTCTTGTCGCCGGAGAAGCTGCGGGCGACGAAGGTGGCGCCCAGCTGCAGCGCCATGGCGACCATGTCGATCGCCTCGTCCTGGTTGGCGATGCCCTTCTTGCTCTTCGAGCCGCGGTCGGACGTGGCCGAAAACTGGCCCTTGGTCAGGCCGTATACGCCGTTATTCTCGACGATATACGTCATGTTGACGCCGCGACGCATCAGATGGGCGAACTGCCCGAAGCCGATGGAAGCGCTGTCGCCGTCGCCCGACACGCCGAGATAGATCAGATCGCGGTTGGCGGCGTTGGCGCCGGTCAGCACCGACGGCATGCGGCCATGGACTGAGTTGAAGCCGTGGCTGGCACCCAGGAAGTAGGTCGGCGTCTTCGACGAGCAACCGATGCCGGACAGCTTGGCGATCCGGTGCGGCGGCAGGTCGAGCTGGTAGCAGGCCTGGATCAGCGCGGCGCTGATCGAATCGTGGCCGCAGCCGGCGCACAAGGTCGAGATCGCCCCCTCATACTCGCGCCGCGTATAGCCGAGCTGGTTCGGCTGCAGGCTGGGATGATGGATCTTCGGCTTGGTGAGGTAGCTCATATTAGACGGCCTCTTTCAGGCGCTGTTGAACCGGCTGAAGGTGGACCGCGATACCTTCGGAGATGAAGGCGGCGGTCACAGGGGTGCCGTCATAATGCAGCACCGGGATCAGCTTGGCCGGGTTGATCTCGCACTCGTTGATCACCAGCGTGCGCAGCTGCGCATCGCGGTTCTGCTCGACGATAAAGACGGTGTCGTGCGCGTCGATGAAATCGACCACTTCCTGGCAGAACGGGAAGCCGCGAACCCGCATGAGGTCCATCGGCATGCCGTCGGCTGCCAGGATCTCGGCCGCCTCGGCCATCGCCGGGCTGGTCGAGCCGTAATAGAGCACGCCGACCTTGGTCGCGACCTTGGCCTTGTGCTCGATCGGCTGCGGAACCCAGTCCTTCGCCGTTTCGAACTTCTTCAGCAGCCGGTCCATATTGTCCTTATAGGCCGCCGCCTCCTCAGTGTACTTGGCGTAACGATCCTTGGACGAGCCGCGGGTGAAGAACGAGCCGCGCTTCGGATGGGTGCCGGGCAGCGTGCGGTACGGGATGCCGTCGCCGTCGATGTCGAGGTAGCGGCCGAAATCCTTGCCCGCCTCCAGCATCTCATAGGTCATGATCTTGCCGCGGTCGTATTGGCGGCTGTCATCCCACTGCAGCGGCGCGCACAGGCGCTCGTTCATGCCGATATCGAGGTCGAGCAGAACGAAGATCGGCGTCTGGAGCCGGTCGGCGAGGTCGAACGCCAGGGCGCCCATGGTGAAGCACTCGTGCGGGTCCTCGGGGAACAGCAGCACATGCTTGGTGTCGCCGTGGCTGGCATAGGCGCAGGCCATGAGATCGCACTGCTGCGACCGTGTCGGCATGCCGGTCGATGGGCCAGTGCGCTGCACGTCGAAGATCACCGCCGGAACCTCGGCGAAATAGGCCAGCCCCAGGAATTCCTGCATCAGCGAGATGCCGGGGCCGGAGGTCGTGGTGAAAGCGCGCGCGCCGTTCCAGGCGGCGCCGATCACCATGCCGATCGAGGCCAGCTCGTCCTCGGCCTGGATGATGGCGAACTTGTTCTCGCCGGTCTCAGGATCGATGCGGAATTTGTTGCAGTACTTGGTGAAGCCCTCGGCCAGCGAGGTGGACGGGGTGATCGGATACCAGGCGCAAACCGTGGCGCCACCATAGACGGCGCCCAGGCCGGCCGCAGCGTTGCCCTCGAGCATGATCCGGTCGCCCACCGCGTTCGCGCGCTTGATCCGGACCCCGAGCGGGCACTGGAAATTCTTCAGCGCATAGTCGCGGCCCATGTGGAAGGCATGGATATTCGGCGGGATCAGCTTGTCCTTGCCGCGGAACTGCTCGGCGATCAGCTGCTCCACCACCTCGGCCTCGATGTCGAGCAGGGCCGACAGCGCGCCGACATAGATGATGTTCTTGAACAGCTGGCGCTGACGAGAATCGGTATATTCGGCGTTGACGATATGGGTCAGCGGCATGCCGATGACGGTGATGTCGTCGCGGAACTTCGACTTCGGCATCGGCTTGGACGAATCGTAGAACAGATAGCCGCCCGGCAGGATCGAGGCGACGTCCTTGTCCCAGGTCTGCGGGTTCATCGCCACCATGAAATCCACGCCGGCGCGGGCGCCGAGATAACCGGCCTCCGACACGCGGATCTCATACCAGGTGGGCAGGCCCTGGATGTTCGACGGGAAGATGTTGCGCGGCGCGGTCGGCACGCCCATGCGGATGATCGACTTGCCGAACAGCGTATTGGCCGAGGCCGAGCCCGACCCGTTCACATTGGCGAATTTGATGACGAAATCGTTCGTCGCGACTATCGGTTGCATGCGTGCCCGTCCTTAGCGTGCGCCATCTCGAGGAAGAATTTCTGCATATCCCAGGCGCCGGTCGGGCACCGTTCGGCACACATGCCGCAATGCAGGCAAACGTCCTCGTCCTTGACCATGAAGCGGCCGGTGGTCAGGCCGTCCGAAATATAGAGATCCTGCGTCAGGTTGACCGCCGGGGCGCTCAGCCGCGTGCGCAGGTCTTCCTCCTCGCCGGGTGGCGTGAAGGTGATGCAGTCGGTCGGGCAGATATCGACGCAGGCGTCGCATTCGATGCACAGCTTCGGCGTGAACACCGTCTCGATATCGCAGTTTAGGCAGCGCTCGGCCTCCTGGAAGGCGAGGACGGGATCGAAGCCGAGCTCGACCTCCATCTTGATGTCCCTGAGCGCGACCGCCTTTTCACGCAGCGGCACCCGATAACGCAGGTCGTTGGAGACCTCGTTGTCATAAGACCACTCATGGATGCCCATTTTCTGGCTGACCATGTTGAACAGCGGCGGCGGCCGGTCGTTCACATCCTGGCCCTGGCAGAACTTGTCGATCGAGATCGCCGCGTCGTGGGCATGGGCCACGGCCCAGATGATGTTCTTCGGACCGAAGGCCGCGTCACCGCCGAAGAAAACGTTCGGAATGCTGGACTGCAGCGACGCCTCGTTCAGGACCGGCAGGCCCCATTTGTCGAACTCGATGCCGGCATCGGCCTCGATCCAGGGGAAGGCGTTTTCCTGGCCGATCGCGACCAGCACGTCGTCGGCCTCGATGAACACGTCCGGCTCGCCGGTCGGGACCAAGTTGCGCCGGCCCTTTTCGTCGACTTCGGCCTTCACCTTCTCGAACCACATGCCCTGCAGCTTGCCGTTGTCGTGCTGCACGCTCTTCGGCACGTGATAGTTGAGGATCGGAATATCCTCATGGATCGCGTCTTCCTTTTCCCAGGGCGACGCCTTCATTTCCTCGAAGCCGGACCGCACGACCACCGTCACGCTGTCGCCGCCCAGGCGGCGGGAGGAGCGGCAGCAATCCATGGCGGTGTTGCCGCCGCCGAGCACGATGACCTTCTTGCCGATCTTGGTGATATGGCCGAACGCCACGCTGGACAGCCAGTCGATGCCGATATGGATATTGGCCCGGGCCTCCTCGCGGCCCGGTACGTCCAGGTCGCGGCCGCGCGGAGCGCCGGAGCCGACGAAGATCGCGTCATAGCCCTCGGTCAGCAGCTGCTTCATGCTGTCGACGCGCTGGCTGAGCTTGGTCACGGCGCCGAGGTTCAGGATATAGCCGACTTCCTCGTCGATCACCGTCTCGGGCAGGCGGAATTTCGGAATCTGGCTGCGCATCATGCCGCCGGCCTGGGCATCGCCGTCATAGATGACGCATTCGTAACCGAGCGGCAGCAGGTCGCGCGCGACCGCGAGCGAGGCCGGGCCGGCGCCCACCAGCGCGATGCGCTTGCCGTTCGGGGCGTCCACGGTCGGCATACGATGGGTGACGTCGTCCTTGTAGTCGTAAGTGACGCGCTTCAGCCGGCAGATCGCCACCGGCTCCTTCTCAACGCGGCCGCGGCGGCAGGCGGGCTCGCACGGGCGGTCGCAGGTGCGGCCGAGGATTCCCGGGAAGACGTTCGACTTCCAGTTGATCATGTAGGCGTCGGAATAGCGCCCATCGGCGATCAGCCGGATATATTCCGGTACCGGCGTATGGGCCGGACAGGCCCATTGGCAATCGACGACCTTATGAAAATAATTCGGGTCTTCGATATCGGTCAGTGTTACGCGCGCGCCATCGTCCATCGAATCATCGCCATTCGCAAAAGGGGGTGGTGTGGCTCAGCCTGGTCAGCCTTGAGGGTCCGTTCAGAAACATCCGCTTAGCGCTGGTTGCCGCTAACGGCAGTCCCCTCCTCTGGTCGTATATCATTGCTTAGCTGCATCACGTTATCGCACATATGCACCAAGACTCGGCACGCTGCAACGAAGAACGAAACGACACAGTTCAAGGCAATTGATATTTGCGTAGCAAAATTTTTGCAATATCCCCGGAACCTTCCATACGGGTTAATACTTTCCACAAAGTGCGTAATTTTTCCGGCATTCAAGCGATGCAAACGCAAGCCACAGCGATTTTTTCGCGAAAAGATCGCGGGATAGCCGCCACGGCCACCCTGGCCCTGCTGCTGGCTTGCAGCGTCTGCCATGCAACCTACGCACAACAGTCATCCACGGATCAGACCCAAAAGACCCCTGCGGAAACCCAGAAAGCTCCCGCTCCACCCCCGGACGCGCAGCCCGAGGGGGATCCCAAGACCGGCGAGGTGAGGCCGCCCGATGTCGATCCGAAGATGGCGAAGAAGGTTCCGGACGTCGATCCGGGCATGACCCAGCCACCCCCCGACAAACAGCAACCGGCGGCGGACGGGCCGCCGAAGGTGCAGCCGAAGTAGGCTGGGGGGTTCCGGATTTCGGTTCGTCACTCCCGCGAAGGCGGGAATTCAGTGTCAGAGCCGCGTCCGCGGCGATATGACTCCGCTGAAGCATCCCCGGTCCCCTGGATTCCCGCCTTCGCGGGAATGACAAGATGAGGGGGAACAGGCCTGCCTGTCCCGCAAGCTCTAGCCCGACCTACCCGACCTCGCTAATGTCCGCCTCCGCTACGGAATCCAGGAGGCGATTTTGAAGACCCTAGCCGCGGTCGCGTTCGAGGCCGGAAAGCCGCTTGTCATCGAGACCGTCGATCTCGAAGGGCCGAAGGCCGGCGAAGTGCTGGTGGAGATCAAGGCCACGGGCGTCTGCCATACCGATGCCTTCACCCTGTCGGGCGACGATCCGGAGGGGCTGTTCCCCGCCATATTGGGCCATGAGGGCGCGGGCATCGTGCGCGAGGTGGGCGCCGGCGTGACGTCGGTGAAGCCCGGCGACTATGTGATCCCGCTCTACACGCCGGAATGCCGGCAATGTAAGTTCTGCCTGTCGGGCAAGACCAATCTGTGTCAGGCGATCCGCGCCACCCAGGGCAAGGGCCTGATGCCGGACGGCACCAGCCGCTTTTCCTACAAGGGCCGGCAGGTGCTGCATTACATGGGCACCTCCACCTTCTCAAACTTCACGGTGCTGCCCGAGATCGCGGTGGCGAAGATCCGGTCGGACGCGCCGTTCGACAAGGTCTGCTATATCGGCTGCGGCGTGACCACGGGCATCGGCGCGGTGCTGAACACCGCCAAGGTGACGCCGGGCTCGACCGTCGCCGTGTTCGGTCTGGGCGGTATCGGGCTGAACGTCATCCAGGGCGCGCGGCTGGCCGGCGCCGACATCATCATCGGCGTCGACCTCAATCCGGCGCGCGAGGCCTTGGCCCGGAAGTTCGGCATGACCCATTTCCTGAACCCGAAGGACGTACCCAACATCGTGACCGCCATCGCCGACCTGACCGACGGCGGCGTCGACTATTCCTTCGAGTGCATCGGCAATGTGAACGTGATGCGTCAGGCGCTGGAATGCTGCCACAAGGGCTGGGGCGAGAGCGTGATCATCGGCGTGGCCGGCGCCGGGCAGGAGATCGCGACCCGGCCGTTCCAGCTGGTGACCGGCCGCGTCTGGAAAGGCTCGGCCTTCGGCGGCGCCAAGGGCCGCACCGACGTGCCGAAGATCGTCGACTGGTATATGGCCGGAAAGATCAATATCGACGATCTGATCACCCACACCATGCCGCTGGACAAAATCAACGATGCGTTCGACCTGATGCATCACGGCGAGTCGATCCGTTCCGTCGTTCTTTACGACTGATCCCGCGCAGCATCACCGAGAACAGTATTGTGCCTTTGATCGAGCTCGCGCCCCAGGCGCTGTGGGGACGCCCCGTCATCGTTGGCGGCGGCGTCGCCGGCGCGGTCGCCGCGCTGACCCTGTCGCCCCGGCCGGCTGTGCTGGTCGACCCGGTGCCGATCGGCCGCGAAGCCGCCAGCCGCTGGGCCCAGGGCGGGCTGGCCGCGGCGGTCGGCCCCGACGATTCCCCGCATCTGCAGGCCGAGGATACGATCGCCGCCGGCGCCGGCCTGACCGATCCGGAGGTTGCGGGCTGGATCGCGGAGGGAGGCCCCGCCACGGTTGCCGCGCTGGAGCGGTTCGGCGTGCATTTCGACCGGACCGAGAGCGGCGCCTTCTCGCTGGGGCTGGAGGCGGCCCATTCCCGCCGCCGTATCCTGCATGTTCGCGATGCCACCGGCAGCGCCATCGTCGAGGCGCTGGGCAAGCGCATCCTGGAAACGCCGTCGGTCGAGGTTCTGACCGCCGCGGCGATCCGGCTGGCGGTGACGGACGGCAGGATCACCGGGGTCGTGATCCGCCAGAACGGCGGGACGGTCCTGCTGCCGACCGGCATCGTCGTGCTCGCGACCGGCGGGATCGGCGGGTTGTGGCAGGCGACGACCAATCCGATCGGCGCGCGCGGGGCGGGCATCGTGCTGGCGGGCCGCGCCGGGGCGGTGCTGGCCGATCTCGAATTCGCCCAGTTCCACCCCACCGCCCTGGCCGTCGGGGCCGACCCGATGCCGCTGATCAGCGAGGCCGTGCGCGGCGAAGGCGCGGTGCTGGTCAACGAGAAGGGCGAGCGCTTCATGGCCGGCACGCCGGGCGAGGATCTGGCGCCGCGCGACGTCGTCGCCCGCGCCGTCTTCGCCGAATGGGCGCGCGACGGCGGCAGCGCCGGGCTGGATGTCCGCCATTTCGCCCCCGGAGCCTTCGCCAGGCGCTTCCCGACCATCAACCGCGTGCTGGGCGAATACGGCCTCGATCCGGAGCGCACGCCGATCCCGGTCCGGCCGGCGACGCATTACCATATGGGCGGGGTCAAGGTGGACAAGGCCGGCAAGACCAGCGTGCCCGGCCTGTGGGCGGCGGGCGAAGTCGCCTGCACCGGCCTGCACGGGGCGAACCGCCTCGCCTCCAACTCCCTGCTGGAGGCTGCGGTCTGCGGCCGGCTGGTAGCGGAGGATGTGGCGGGCTTGAGCGCCGAGACGGCCGCGCGGGAGACCGGCATCGCAGTACCGGCCGCCACCGAAAACGGCGCCGTCGCGGCGATCCGGGCAACCTTGAATCGCGACGTCGGCGTGATCCGCAACCAGGCGGGTCTGGAGCGGGCGATCGTCAGGCTCACCCTTCTGCGCCGGGAGACCGCCGGCACCACCGCCGAGGATTCCGTGTCGCTGGCACTTCTGGTCGCCCGTGCCGCGGAGCGGCGCAAGGAAAGCCGCGGGGCGCATTTCCGCTCCGACGCCGAGCCGCAGGCCAATCCGGCGGTGCATTCGGCCTCGCACTGGGACGAACTGGCGGAAGCCAAGGACGGATGATTGAATCGGGCTGGTAATATCCCCAATCTTCTGGAATTCATCCCTGAAACGCACCAACAGAACGCAGACAGCACATGACCCTGCGCAACGGCTTCCTCGACAGTATCGGCAACACGCCGCTGATCCGCCTCAAGCGCGCATCGGAGGAGACCGGCTGCGACATCTACGGCAAGGCCGAGTTCCTGAACCCGGGCGGTTCGGTGAAGGACCGCGCGGCGCTAGCGATCATCGAGGATGCCGAATCCCGGGGCCTGATCCAGCCGGGGGGCACGATCGTCGAGGGCACGGCCGGCAATACCGGCATCGGCCTGGCGCTGGTCGGCAATGCGCGCGGCTATCGCACCGTGATCGTGATGCCGGAGACGCAGAGCCAGGAGAAGAAGGATTTCATCAAGCTGATCGGCGCCGAGCTGCGCCTGGTTCCGGCGGTGCCTTATGCCAATCCCGGCAATTACGTGCATGTGTCGGACCGGCTGGCGCAGGAGCTGGCCAGGACCGAGCCCAACGGCGCCGTCTGGGCCAACCAGTTCGACAATACCGCCAACCGCGAGGGCCATCGCCGCACCACCGGCCAGGAAATCTGGCGCGACATGGGCGGGAAGATAGACGCGTTCACCTGCGCCACCGGCACGGGCGGCACCCTGGCGGGCGTCGGCATGGCGCTGAAGGACCATGACCCGAAAGTCAGGATCGTGCTGGCGGACCCGATGGGCTCATCGCTCTACAATTACTACAAGCACGGCGCCCACAAGATCGAAGGCGGCTCGATCACCGAAGGGATCGGCACCGGGCGGGTCACCGCCAACATGAACGGCGCCCCGGTCGACGATGCCGTGCAGATCCCCGACGAGGAAGCGCTGCCGGTCATCTTCGACCTGATCAAGGAAGAGGGTCTGGTGCTGGGCGGATCGAGCGGGATCAATGTCGCCGCCGCGATCCGCGTCGCCCGGAATCTGGGGCCCGGCCACCGCATCGTCACAATCCTCGCCGACGGCGGCTCACGCTACCAGTCCAAGCTGTTCAACCCGGAATTCCTGCGCTCCAAGAACCTGCCGGTACCGAGCTGGATGTGACACGGTAGGATGGGTAGAGCGCAGCGAAACCCATCATTCATTCTCCCGCCTACCCGATCAGCTTCTCCACCGCGGCCAGCAGTTCGGCTTCCTGGAACGGCTTGCCGACCCAGGGGCGGTCCCTGAAGCCTTCGATATCCCTGCCGCCACCGCCCGTCGCGAAGATGAACGGGATGTTCAGCGCGGCCAGCTTCTCCGCGACCGGATAGACCTTTTTGCCCTTGAGGTTGAGATCGAGGATCGCGGCGGCCAGCGGGCCATCGTCGATCGCAGTCATGGCCTCGTCGATAGTGTTGGAAACGGCGACCTCGTATCCGGCATCGGACAGGATCGTCTCGATCAGCAGGCAGATCAGTACTTCGTCTTCGACCAGAAGAATCCGGCGGCCGGCCAACTTGTTTTCATCACCAGCCATAGCCCCTCTCCGGACCTGTACAACTTACCCCAATCAACGCAATCACCTCTTAAAACAATAGTTGCAAGCGTGGGAGAAAAACTCGGAATGCCTTTAACGTTCCAAAATTATCGCGGCGGAGCGCGGGACTGACGGTCTGCCCGCGTACCTTGTAGCGAGGAATGAGAGCGCGCGGCAGAGACTTTTCCCGTGCGATCCGCTCAACGAAGGGTTGCGATTTTCGCTGCCTAGGCAGGAGTGACGTGATGCAGGAGCATCGCTATGCTACAGCGCAGGGTGACGTTCTGACTGGATGGTCGGACGTGCCGCTGCCGGCTGACGGCCCGCCACTGCCTTCAGGTGGCGGGGAGCCGGCATCCGTTGGGTCCCTGATCTCGGGTCTGGGACGCAAACTGTCGATGGCAACCAGGGATCGGCGTACCGTGTCCGTCCGAGAGTCGACCGAAGCGAGCGGCGAGCCGGCCCAAACCGGCGACGCGCTGGACCGCGCGCTGATGGCCCGCATCGTCGCACGCGACCGGATGGCGTTCACCATGATTGCCGAGCGCCACGCGACCGTGGCGCTGGGCCTGGCGCAGCGCATCGTGCGCAATTCCGCCGACGCGGAGGATGTCGTCCAGGAAAGCCTGACGCGGCTGTGGGTGTTCGCCGACCGCTGGAATCCCGATGCCGCCCGCTTTTCGAGCTGGTTCTACCGGATCGTGACCAACCAGGCGATCAGCCGGCTGAGGCGCAAGACCAGCGAATCGATCGATACGATCGAGGAGCCGTCCGATTCGACCCCCGGGCCGCACGCCCAGCTGGCCGGTCGCGAGATCGGACATGCTATCGAAAAAGCGATGAATCGTTTGCCGGATCGGCAACGCGCCGCTATCGCATTGTGTTACGATCAAGGACTCAGTTGCGCGGAAGCCGCGGATGCGATGAATGTTTCTGTCGGAACGATGGAAAGCCTGCTTTTCCGTGCGCGGCGCAGCCTGCGGGAATGGCTGAGCCCGATCGCGGCCGAGCTTGAGGAGCAATGAGCATGAATACGAAAGCTTTCGAGATGCTGCTCGACCGGCTGGGCACCGATTTCGACGCCTGGCCGTCGGACGAGGCCCGCGAGGCCAAGGCCCTGCTGGCCACGTCGGGCGAGGCGCGCAAGGCCTATGACATGCTGCTCAGGATCGAAGGGCTGATCGGCGCCAGCCGTCCGCGGGTCGCCGCCGGGGCGGAACAGGCAGTGATCCGGCGCGCGCTGGCCGATATCGCGCTGCGCGAGGCCTCGCCGACATGGCTGGACCGTTTCCGGGCCCTCATCTTCGCGCCGGTGCCGCGGGCCGCCTTCGCCATCAGCCTGGCCGCGCTCGGCTTCGCCGTCGGCATCGCTATCGGCAATCCGCTCGAAAGGTCCGCCGACACAGGTGGCAGCATGATCACCGCGAGTGGGGACGATGTCGTCTTTTAGCATTCCGCGGGGCGCCGCCCCCTATCGCTCCAGGCTGGGCTGGCTGCCGCTGTCGGTCGCGCTCAATCTGGTGCTGATCGGGCTTGTGGTCGCCTGGGAGCTGAACCTGCCGGCGCCGCCGCGCCAGCCGATGGTCACCTGGCAGCGTGAGTTGATCCCGTCGCTGGCGTCGGGCGACGCCGCCATCGTCACCGCGGCGGCCAGCCGGATCGCCGAGGCACAGGCAGAGGGCGATCTGGGAATCCATCTGCAGTACAACAAAATCCGCACGATCCTGGCAGCCGATCCGCTCGATAAGGCCGCCCTGGCCGAAGCCTTCAACCAGATGGCGACCATCCGCCAGACGCAGCAGCTGAAAACCGGCGCGGCCTTCACCGAAGAGCTCGATTCGCTGAGTACCGACGGGCGGAAGAAGATCCTCGCCGCCATGGAAAAGCAGGGCCAGCGCTGGCGGCCGACACAAGGCCGCTGACCGCCCCATTGACCAAGCGGGCGTGGCGCGCGAAGAAGACAGGCGCCTCGTTGTGAAGCGCGACCATCGCCATCAAGGACCTCGACATGTCGGCATCGGTTAACCGCAAGCATTCGGTGAGCATGCTCGCCGCAGTGGGTTTCGCCCTGACGCTGGCCGGATGCAGCACCTATCACTCCGCCGCCAGCGGCAACTTCTCCACCGAACGGCTGACCAGCGGCGGCGGCGGGGCGGGCATTCCCTTCCAGGTCGACGGTTCGGTCGCGGGCGTGCGCGGCGCGGCGCTGGCGACGGCGGTGGCGGGCGCGATGCCCGCGACGGTGGCCGGGACCGCGGTCCACTACGCCGCCTGCGAACCCTATACCGAATGCGCGGGCGATCATCTGGTCTGGACCTTCGGCCCGCCGGCGGCGCGCCCGTCCTCGGCCTATCCGGCGGCGCTGGGCACGAACCTGAACTGGTTCGGCGATTACGAGCCGTCGCCCACCAATGTGAGCGTCAAGGTGGCGCTGTTCCAGAACGGCAACCCGGTCGCCAGCGTGTCGGGCCAGACCGACGCAGCAAGCCCGAACGACCCCGCCTTCCAGTCCCTGATCGCCAGCATGGCATCCCAGGTGATGGACGGGACCGACATCTTCGACGATATCGGGCTGCCCTGATCTAACCCGAGACGGCGCGGGCGATCGCGAAGGCGACCGCCGCGGCGATGCCGCCGATCACCATCGTCTGCAGCGCCGAGCGCAACGCCTTGCCACCGGTCAGCGTCCCCTTCACCCCGCCGAACACTGCGAGCGCAACCAGCGTAAGCGCGATCGACGCCCAGAGCGCCGTGCCGATATCGCGCACCAGCATATAGGGCAGCAGCGGGATCAGCCCGCCGACCATATAGGACAGGCCGATGGTCAGCGG
>Ga0207694_10002039_pt1 | contig 16728 bp, 17 predicted proteins | sample KBSC34metaG_FD_184353 | JGI IMG/M metagenome (GOLD analysis project Ga0207694, IMG submission 184353) | Corn rhizosphere microbial communities from Kellogg Biological Station, Michigan, USA - KBS C3-4 metaG (SPAdes) (version 2) | ecosystem: Host-associated > Plants > Roots > Rhizosphere > Soil... | reverse complement strand
GCCGGCCGTGCGCCGCCTGGGCATGAACCCCGAGGTGACCGTGCGCAGCCGCGGCATCATGGAGAAGTGCACCTACTGCGTGCAGCGCATCGAGCGCAGCCGGATCGACGCGCGCGTCCACAAGCGCGCCATCGCCGACGGCGAGCTGAAGACGGCCTGCCAGCAGGGCTGTCCCGCCGAGGCCATCGTGTTCGGCAACCTGAACGATCCCAAGTCCCAGGTCTCGCGCCTGCACGCCGACGAGCGGCGCTACGACCTGCTGCACGAGATCGGAACCCGCCCGCGCACGGCGTACCTGGCGCGCGTGCGCAACCCCAACCCCGAGCTCGCCAAGGTTTGAAGAAGGCCTGAAGGTCGAGGCGACATAGAACATGGCCAGCACCAGCACCGCACCCATCGAATCGCCGACTGGTGATCCGCTCGAGCCGCGGCCTCTCATCGAGGGCGCGCAGACCGACCTTTCGCTGAACCAGTCCCTCCTCAACCACGTCTGGATGGGCGCGGGCAAGGGCTGGTGGATGCTCTTCGGCCTGGCCCTGGCCGGACTGGGTCTGCTCGGCATCGGAATCACCGTGACGCTCGCCAAGGGCGTCGGGATGTGGGGCAACAACATCCCGGTCGGTTGGGCCTACGGCATCATCAACTTCGTCTGGTGGATCGGTATCGGTCACGCCGGAACGCTGATCTCCGCCATCTTGCTGCTCTTGCAGCAGAAGTGGCGCACCTCGATCAACCGCTTCGCCGAGGCGATGACGCTGTTCGCGGTCATGTGCGCGCTGCTCTTCCCGCTGATCCACACGGGCCGTCCGTGGTTCGCGGCGTACTGGCTGCTGCCGTATCCCAGCGTCCAGGGCATCTGGCCGCAGTTCAAGAGCCCGCTGGTATGGGACGTCTTCGCGGTCTCGACCTACTTCACCATCTCGCTGTTGTTCTGGTTCCTCGGTCTCGTTCCAGATCTGGCCTCGCTGCGTGACTCGTCCAAGAGCCCGACCAAGCGGGTCATCTACGGGCTCTTCGCGCTCGGCTGGCGCGGGTCCGGCCGTCACTGGGCCGAGTACCGGTGGGCGTATCTCCTCCTCGCGGGCTTGTCGACGCCGCTCGTGCTCTCGGTGCACACCATCGTGTCCTTCGACTTCGCCGTGTCGGTTCTCCCGGGCTGGCACACGACCATCTTCCCGCCGTACTTCGTCGCGGGCGCTGTGTTTTCGGGCTTCGCGATGGTCGTGACCTGGATGGTGCCAGCCCGCCAGTTCCTGGGGCTGAAGCACGTCGTCACGATGAAGCACCTCGAGAACATGAACAAGGTCATCCTGGCCACCGGGATGATGGTCGCCTACGGCTACGTGATGGAGCACTTCATCGCGTGGTACAGCGGCAACGAGTACGAGTTCTCGGTCTTCTTCCGCGTCCGGCAGCGTGGCCCACTGGCGCCTGTCTACTGGCTGATGGTGTTCTGCAACGTCATCGTGCCGCAGATCTTCTGGTTCAAGAAGGCGCGCACCAGCCTGTTCATCATGTGGGTCGCGGCCTTGCTGGTGAACGTCGGCATGTGGTGCGAGCGCTTCGTCATCATCGTGACGTCGCTGCACCGGGACTTCCTGCCCTCGAAGTGGGAGCTCTACACCCCGACCTGGGTCGACTGGAGCATCTACCTCGGGACCATCGGTCTGTTCTCGACCCTGTTCCTGTTGTTCCTCAAGTTCGTGCCGGCCGTGGCCGTCACCGAGGTCAAGGAGCTGCGTCACGAGCTGGCTCACGCCCATGGCGCCGGCCACGGGGAGGCCCACGGATGAGCCACGGCGCAGGGTTCGTTCCACGTCGGTTCGTGCTCGGCGAGTTCGCCGATTCCGACGCGATGTTGAGCGCGACGAAGCAGATGCGCCTCAAGGGGCACAAGAAGCTCGACACCCATAGCCCGTATCCGGTGCACGGCATCGAGGAGGCGCTCGGGCTCGGCCGCGCCAAGATCCCGACCATCGTGCTGTGCGGCGCCATTCTGGGCGCCTGCCTCGCGTACTCGATGATCTACTTCATGAACGTGGTCGACTTCCCGATCAACGTCGCGAACCGCCCGCCCCACAGCCCGCCCGCGAATATCCCGATCACCTTCGAGCTGGCGGTCCTCATGGGCGGCGGCTCGGCGTTCTTCGGTCTCATGGCGCTGATGCGGCTGCCCGAGCCCTATCACCCGGTGTTCGAGGCCGAGTCCTTCCGCCGTGCGAGCATCGACACGTTCTTCGTGTCGGTCGAGGTCCCCTCTGATCAGAACCCGGATACGGTCGCCGCCGACCTCCTCGGGTTCGGTTCGGTCGAGGTGCAGGTCATCGAGGAGTCGGAGCGATGATGTCGCGCGCGGGCTCTCTCCTGTTCCTCGCGCTCGGCGCGATGGTCGCCGCCGCGTCCTGCAACGAGCAGGCGCTGAACCCCATGGCCGACATCCGCCAGCCGCGCGAGCGGGCCTACCGGCCGAGCGACTTCTTCGGGACCGGCCTGGTGATGCAGGCGCCGCCCGAGGGCACCGTGCCCCGCGAGCGCCGAACCATGAACCCGACGCTGACGTCGGGCATCTCGGGTTACACCGGCCGCTTCGGCGAGAACGGCGAGCGCATCGTGCGCTACGCCAGCCGCATCCCGGTCCCGGTCACGCCAGAGCTGATGGCGCTGGGGCGCAAGCGATACGACATCACCTGTGGCACCTGCCACGGTCCGGCCGGTGACGGAGAGAGCATCGTCGCGAAGCAGATGGCGCTGCGCCCGCCCCCCTCGCTGCACCTTTACGCGAACCGGGCCCCTGGATACATCTTCGAGGTCGCCACCAAAGGCTTCGGCATGATGGCGTCGTACGCGGCCGAGCTGACGGTGGAGGAGCGCTGGGCCGTCGTCGCCTACATTCGCGCCCTCCAGGTCAGCCAGAGCGTGCCGGCCGCCGAGCTTCCGCCCGATGCGCGGCGACAAATCGAGCAGGAGAAGCCGTGAAAGTGGAAGCGCAGGGGATCCAGAAGTTCGATGGCGGCCGCAGCCTGATGCTCGGCACGGGCGCGATCGGCGTCCTCGGGCTCCTCGGTACGCTCGCCGGGATGGCCAGCGGCGACGCGCGGCCCGCGTACTTCTCTTACCTCTTCGCCTTCACCTACTGGGGCGGGATGGCCCTCGCGTCGGTCGTCCTCCTGCAGATCTTCCACGCCTTCCGCGCCAAGTGGATGGTGGTGCTGCGGCGAGCGGTCGAGGTCATGGCCGTGACGGTCGTGCTGTTCCTGGTGCTCTTCATCCCCATCGCGATGGGAATGAAGCACCTCTACAGCTGGGTCGATCCGTCGAGCGAGCTGCCGGCCGAGGCCCTCAAGATCCTCAAGCACAAGGAGGCGTATCTCAATACGCCGTTCTTCGTGGTCCGGAGCATCGGCTACATCTTGCTGGCCGCGCTCATCTCCCAGCGTCTGTTTGGTCTTTCGGTGAAGCAAGACGAGACCGGCGACGTGCAGCTCACCGCGCGTCAGCGGGCCTTCGGAACGGGGGCGCTGCCGTTCATCGCGCTCGCCTTCAGCTTCGCCGGGTTCGACTGGCTGATGAGCCTGAACCCGCTGTGGTTCTCGACGATCTTCGGCGTCTACTTCTTTGCCGGCAGCTTCGTCTCCTGCATCTCGCTGCTCGTCATCATCACCGACCGCGCTCGCGGCAAGAACCTGTACGGCGATCTGGTCACGGTCGAGCACATCCACCAGCTCGGCAAGCTGATGCTGGCGTTCACCTGCTTCTGGACCTACATCGGGTTCTCGCAGCTGTTGCTCATCTGGATCGCCGGCCTGCCGGAGGAAGTTCCCTTCTACCTGGTGCGCATGAAGGGCGGCTGGGCCGGCGTCAGCGTGTTCATGATCATCGGGAACTTCTTCCTCCCGTTCGCCGCGCTCCTGTCCCGCTCGCTGAAGCGCAACCGAGGGCGGCTGGCACTGGTGGCCTTCTGGATCCTGCTCGTACACGCGGTCGACATCTTCTGGCTGGTCATGCCGTCCCTCAGCCCTGACGGCATTCCGTTCCACTGGACCTTGATCCCCGCGTTCGTGGGCATCGGTGGCTTGACGGTGGCCTTCGGCCTCTGGCGCGTTCGGGGCCGCTTCACGGTTCCGGTCCGAGACCCCTACCTGGCGGACTCTCTCGCCTACAAGGGCCCGTAGATCATGGCGCACTCGCACTCCCATTCCAGCGATTCGCACGGCGCCGCGGCGGGCACCGACGGGATGAATCTGAAGAAGATCATCATCGTGGGTGTTGCGTCGCTGGCCGTCTTTGCGGTGGGCATCGTCTGGGCCTACTTCATCCTGGTGGGCGAGCGCAGCTCGATTCAGGAGGCGACGGGCCACGCCAGCGTCGCGAAGGAGCTGGGCAAGCCAGAGATCGGGATCGTCGACCAGGTGCTGTTCAGCCACGACAATCGCCTGGAGCTCTGGAAGGCCGAGCGGGCCAAGCACCTGAATTCCTACGGCTGGATCGATCGGAGCAAGGGCCTCGCCCGCATGCCGATCGAGGAAGCCATGAAGCGCGTCATCGCCTCGCCCCCCGACATTGCGGGCGAAGGCGTGCCGCCGAAGGCTGCGCCGGTGGCGCCTCCGCCCGCGTCCGCGGGCGATGAGGAGTCCAAGAAGGACAAGGGCAACCACAAGGCGGGGAAGGCCGTCGAGCGAGGCCCGGAGAAGGTGAAGGCCGAGAAGGCGGGTGGCGCTCCGTGACGTTGCTGCGCGCTGGCACGACCGCGTTCGCCGTGGTTGGCCTGTCGGCTGCCGCGAGCGCGCCCGCGCTCGCGAGCAATCGCACGCCGGTGCCGACGTTTCCCCTCGAGGCCGAGACACCCCTGACGGCGCTGCAGGACGTGGACGTGATCGAGCACATCGGCGACAAGATCCCGAGCGGCCTCGCGTTCCGTGACCCCGAGGGTCACCCGGTCGAGCTCGACGGGTTGCTCGGTAACAAGCCGCTCCTCGTGACGCTCGGGTACTACCGCTGTCCGATGCTTTGCAACCTGGTGCTGGACGGGCTCGTCAAGAGCATGAAGGCCTCGGGCCTGGTTCCCGGCAAGGACTTTCAGGCGCTGTCGATCAGCATCGACCCGAAGGAGGACGCGCAGCTGGCCGTCTCGACCCGGACCCGCGTGCACGCGGCGGCTGGGCAGGGCGTCGACGGCGCGGCGTGGCCCTTCCTGATGGGTGACGCCGTCGCGAGCCGATTGCTCGCGGACGCCGTCGGCTTCAAGTACGCCTACGACGCCAAGAGCGGCCAGTTCGCCCACGACGCGGTCACGTTCGTGCTCACCCCCGAGGGGCGCATCTCTCGCTACCTGTACGGCGTGGACGTCCTGCCGCGCGACTTCCGCCTGGCCCTGGTCGAGGCCGCCGGCGGCCGCGTCGGAACCTCGTTCGACCGGCTCCTTCTCTCGTGCTTTCAATATGATCCGCTCAACCGCAAGTACGCTCCCTACGCACTCGGCTTCGTGCGCATCGGCTCGGGAATGGTGTTCCTGATGCTGGTGGGCCTCATCACCGTGCTCTGGCGCAAGGAGATGGCCATGCGAAGAAGGAGGGTCGCATGAACGACATCATGCGCTCCATTCTCTGGCTGCCCGAACAGGCCTCGACCTTCGCCAAGAAGGTCGACCAGCTCCACTATTTCATCTTCACCGTCACCATGGCGAGCTCGCTGCTCGTCGGTTTGGCCGCGGTGGTCTTCTTCTTCAAATACCGCGAGCGCCGCGCGCGCCAGTCGACGCCCATCGTCGAGCCGAGCGTGCGCTTCGAGCTGACGGTCATCGCCATCCCGCTGATCTTCTTCCTGGCGTGGTTCGTCCAGGGCTTCCGCGACTTCGTCTGGTACACCACGCCGCCCAGGAACACGATGGACGTGTACGTGATGGGCAAGAAGTGGATGTGGAAGTTCGCGTATCCGGATGGTCCGAACGCCATCGGGACGCTTCACGTCCCGTCCGACCGGCCAGTGCGTCTGCTCCTCACCAGCCGCGACGTCATCCACTCGTTCTACGTTCCGGACTTCCGGGTCAAGATGGACGCGCTGCCCGGGCGATATACCGAGCTGTGGTTCGAGGCGACCAAGCCGGGGCGTTACCAGATCTTGTGCGCGGAGTACTGCGGCACCTGGCACTCGCAGATGTGGGGCGAGGTCGTGGTCATGCCGCCGGCCGAGTTCGACGACTGGATGACGCAGCAGAAGGCGGGATTGCTGTCCGACCGGGTCGACACCGGCGGCGACGACGGCCCGGGCTTTCACGGCACCCTCGTCGAGTACGGCAAGCGCGTCGCCATGGCCCAGGGCTGCTTGAAGTGCCACTCGCTCACTGGCGAGCCGCACATCGGGCCGACCTGGCTGGACCTGTACCGGCGGCGGGAGACCCTGGAGACGGGCGAGACCATCATCGCGGACGAGGGCTACCTGACCGACTCGATGATCGACCCGCGCGCCAAGATCGTGAAAGGATACAAGCCCGTCATGCCGACGTATCGCGGCAGGCTGACCGCGCCCGACGCGGCGGCGCTGGTCGAGTTCATCAAGTCGTTGCGCAGCCAGAACCTCGAAAACGTCCCGTCGAAGGAAGCGGTCTATGAGCCAGCCCGTCGCTAGCGCGATTCCTGCGCCGACCGCGGCGCCGGTCTATCAGGAGATCAACTACCTGAACGCCGACCGCGGGGTCGCGTCCTGGCTGAAGACCCTCGATCACAAGCGGATCGGGGTCATGTACTTCGCATCGGTCCTGATGACCTTCCTGCTGGGCGGCATCTTCGCGATGATCGTCCGCTTCGAGCTGACCACGCCGGAGCCGACCTTCATCGGCGCGAACACCTACAACCGGATGTTCACGCTGCATGGGATGGTCATGGTCTTCTTGTTCATGATCCCAGCCATCCCGGGCGTGTTCGGCAACTTCTGCTTGCCGCTGATGCTGGGGGCCAAGGACGTCGCGTTCCCGCGACTCAACCTGATGTCGCTGTACGTGTACTGGATCGGGTCGGCCATCGTCCTGACCGGCGTCATCACGGGCGGCGCCGACAGCGGGTGGACGTTCTACGCGCCTTACAGCACGAGCACGCCGATGACGCTGTTTCCGGTCTTGCTCGGCGTCTTCGTCCTCGGCTTCTCGTCGATCCTCACCGGGCTCAACTTCATCGTGACGGTTCATACCCTGCGAGCCCCCGGCATCACGTGGATGAAGATGCCGCTGTTCGTGTGGGCCATCTACGCGACCAGCATCATCCAGGTGCTGGCGACCCCGGTCATCGGCTTGACCACGCTGCTGGTCGGCATCGAGAAGGTGGGGGGCTTCGGTTTCTTCGATCCGGGGCGGGGCGGCGACCCCGTCCTGATGCAGCACCTGTTCTGGTTCTACTCGCACCCGGCCGTCTACATCATGGTGCTGCCGGCCATGGGTGTGATGAGCGAGATCGTGGCCGCCTTCGCTCGCAAGAACATCTTCGGCTACAAGATGATCGCGTACTCGTCCCTGGGCATCGCGTTCGTCGGGTTCTTCGCCTGGGGCCACCATATGTTCGTCTCGGGGCAGTCGTCGTTCGACGGCGGCGGTTTCGCCGTGATCTCGATGCTCGTCGGCGTTTTCACCGCCATCAAGGTCTTCAACTGGGTGGGCACGCTGTACCGTGGCGCCATCCTGGTCACCGCCCCGTTCATCTACCTGTGCGGCTTCCTGTTCTTCATCGTGTTCGGCGGCATGACGGGCATTGCGCTGGCGACCATCTCGCCGGACGTACACTGGCACGACACGTACTTCGTCGTGGCCCACTTCCACTTCATCATGGTGGGCGCGGTCATCATGGCGTTCCTGGCCGCCATCCACTACTGGTTTCCGAAGATGTTCGGAAAGACCTACAACGAGGGCTGGGCGATGGTCGCGGCGGCCTTCATCGTCCTCGGGTTCAACGCGACGTTCATCCCGCAGTTCCTGGCGGGCAACGCCGGCATGCCGCGCCGCTATTACATGTACCCGGAGCGGTTCACGGGCCTGAACGTCGCCTCGACCATGGGATCGACGCTGTTGGCGTTCGGCTTCGTGATGATCCTCATCTACCTGATCTTCGCGCTCTTGCGCGGGAGGATCGCGGGCGAAAACCCCTGGCACTCGAAGGGTTACGAGTGGCGCACCAGCTCGCCGCCCATCAAGGAGAACTTCGCGGAGACTCTGGAGTATCCCGAGGAGCCACACACCTACCGCGAGCCGGGCGAGGAGCCGGAACATGTCATCATCTGACGCCAGCGCACACGGCGGCGGCCACGGCGACGCCCACGGTGGCAATCCCCACCTGGCGCATCACTTCGACAGCATGGCGACGCAGAACCATGCGTCGCGGCTGGGCATGTGGCTGTTCCTGGGGACCGAGGTCCTGCTCTTCGCGGGCCTCTTTCTCGGCTACTCGGTCTACCGCCACTTCTATCACGAGGCGTTCAGGGCCGCGTCGCACCACCTGAGCCTGACCCTCGGGACCATCAACACGGTCGTCCTCATCACGAGCAGCTTCACCGTGGCGATGGCGTACTACTCGGTGAAGAAGGGAAACAGCAAGGCCGCCGCCGGTTTGCTGACCTTCACGATCCTCTGCGCGGTGGCCTTCTTGTGCATCAAGGGGGTCGAGTACAACGAGAAGTTCCAGGAAGGCGCGCTGCCCGGGAAGTGGTTTCACTTCCACGAGATGCAGGGATACCCCGGCGCCAACATGTTTTACACGGTCTACTTTCTGACGACCGGCCTGCACGCCTTCCACGTCATCGTCGGGATGGCGGTGCTGATCTGGGTGTTGCGGCGGACCATCCGGGGCGATTTCGACAAGAACTATTACATCCCGGTCGAGCTCGGGGGCCTTTACTGGCACCTGGTCGATCTGGTCTGGATTTTCCTGTTCCCGCTCCTCTACCTGATATAGGGACTTGCGGAGACGCGCGTGGCTGATCACAAAGACAAACACGAAGACGAGGCTCACGAGCACGGCCCGGGCCGCTATGTCGTGATCTGGATGGCGCTCCTGGTCTTCACCATCACGACGGTGGTGACCGGGCATATGGACCTGGGGGCGGCCAACCTGCCCCTGGCCATGGTGATCGCCACCGTCAAGGCGACCCTGGTGGTCCTGTTCTTCATGCACTTGTGGGATGCGGAGGGCATCAACCGCCTGGTGTTCGGCGTCGCGATCGTGTTCGTGATGGTCCTCCTCCTCGGCGTCTTTGGGGATCTGTTGACGCGGATGCCGGAGGCGCTGCCCACGGGACAGCCGGCGCACACCCTGGAGGGGGGCGACATGCCTTCGTCGCACGGGATGCCGGCGCACCGGCCGCACGGAGAGTAATCTCACCTCGGATCCGGGCGGTCACCGCGGCCCCGAACGGGGTCCGGGGCGGATCGGTCGGGCCTTCTCAAAACCCGAAAAACGAGGCAAGTTTCCTTCATGAAGCGCGTACACAATTTCGGAGCCGGTCCCGCCACGTTGCCTGTCGCCGTCCTGGAGGAAGCCAGCCGGGGCGTGCTCGAGATCGGCGGCTCGGGGATGTCGGTCCTCGAGGTCAGCCACCGCAGCAAGGTCTACGAGGCCATTCACTTCGACGCCCGCGATCGCCTCCTCAAGGCCATGGGCCTGGACGCCGCGGAGTACGGGGCGCTGTTCCTGGGAGGCGGCGCGAGCCAGCAGTTCGCGATGCTGCCCATGAACCTGCTCGGCGGCGGTGCGGCCGACTACGTGAACACGGGTGAGTGGGCCAACAAGGCCATCAAGGAAGCCAAGCGCTTCGGGACCGTGAACGTGGCCGCGAGCTCGGAGGACAAGAAGTTCTCCTACATCCCGAAGTCGTTGAAGCTGACGCCGGGCGCGAAGTACGTCCACATCACGACCAACAACACGATCGAGGGCACCGAATACGTGACCCTGCCCGAGACCGGCGACGTTCCGCTGGTGGCGGACATCTCCTCGGACGCGCTGGGGCGCGCCTACGACTTCAAGAAGTTCGCCCTTGTCTACGCGGGTGCTCAGAAGAACCTGGGCCCCGCCGGCGTGACGATCGTGGTCGCGCGGCGGAAGTGGCTCGACTCCGCGACGGACGAGATTGCGGCCATCTTCTCCTACAAGACCCACCTCAAGAACGATTCGCTGTACAACACGCCGCCGGCGTTCGCGATCTACATGGTCGGGTTGGTGCTGAAGTGGGTCGAGGCGCAGGGTGGGGTCGTCGCGCTCGACAAGCGCAACCGCGAGCGGGCGGCCGCGATCTACAACGCGCTCGACTCCTACCCGGACATCTATGATCCGGCGGTGACGGACAAGGCCGACCGTTCGTGCATGAACGTCACCTTCCGGCTGCGCGACGCCAGCAAGGAGAAGGAGTTCCTGGCCGGCGCCGAGGCCAAGGGGCTCGACGGCCTCAAGGGCCACCGCTCGGTGGGTGGCTTCCGCGCGTCGATCTACAACGCCATGCCTCAGGAAGGCATCGACGCGCTGGTCGCGCACATCCAGCAGTTTGCGAAAGCGTAGGGGGGCTAGCCCCCCTACGAGACCCCCCAACCCCGCAGGGGGGACTTCGTCCCCCCTACGAGACCCCCCGGATCTCAGACCGACGCCGGCGCGGCGAAGCCGCGCCTCCCGGTAGCCTGGACCCGCTCGCTGCGCTCGCTCTGGCGTCGCAGTGAGCGGGCGGTTCCGGTCAGTTGTGAACGGTGGAGGCGAGGGAGGGGAAGGCTGTGGTGCGGGCGGCGACGGTGGGGCAGCGGGGGATGGATTGGATTTGGTCGCAGAGCTTCTGGTAGCGGGGCTCTAGGGGGTGGTCGACGGTGCGGGGGCGCTTGCCGGGGTCGCGGATGGTGATGGCCTTGGTGTGCAGCTCGGGCGCGTCGACGTTCAGGATGGTGGCGAGGGCGTGATCGAGGACGGCCACGCGGTGCGGGTAGTGCCGCGGGTAGCCGGTCGTGATGTAGCGGGGGCCGTGGTTGTAATGGGCCCAGTAGGCGTGGTCCTTGTGCTGGCAGGGGATCCTCTTGAGCCCGGGACGCAGGTGGCCGTCCTTGTCACGGACCTTGACGGTCACGGTGGTGGTCGCGCCGCCATCGCGCCAGTAGGCCAGCTCCTTGGCGCCCTGCTCGATGTTCGTCTCGGGCCTCGCCAGATCGGTCCAGCGGACACCACGGACGTTCCCGTTGGCGCAGCGACCCTGCCGGTCGAGGACGCAGCGGATGCCCATCAAGCCGGTGTCCTTGGCATAGACGACCTGGTCGCGCATGGTCGCGTGGGCCGCCTTCTCGTTGAGATCGCTCTCGTTGATCATCACGGCCAGAAGCAAAGTTGGGCTGAGGTCGTGCTGTTTCGCCGACTTGAGGATCGCCCGCGCGACGCCGTCGCACTGGGCCGCCGTCCAGGAGGGCACCCCCCATCGAATCTTGTCCTTGATGGCGCACACGGTCCGCGAGAGGCAGGCTGCGTCGGGGATCTTCGGGTCGGGGGACGCCGGTGCGGTCGGGTTCGACTGGTCTGCCGGGGCGGACGGGCGGGCGGGGCTCCCTTGGGCCGGGGGCAGCGAGAGCGCTCCGGTCACACAAATCAGGGCGCGGATTGATAAGCCGGGCACGAACGGCACTGGGCCACCTCCCTAAAACACGTCTTGAACATCGGGGTCGTATCGTGGGACGTCCGGAGGAAGATCCCGTCGCGCGAGTCGATTAGATTGCATCCTTCGAAGGAGGAGCGCAAGGTTGGCGCCCCCTCCCCATCGGCGGGTTCTCTCGGAAATACATAGGCAAATGCAACATGTCGACGGGCGCCTCTAGCCATCGCAGTCCTCTTGACCATCCGGCCATCGAAGCCATCTGGGTCGCCGCTGCGCAGGAGGTTGGCTGGCAGGTCGAGCGTACGTCGGCGGCCTTCGCGACCAGCGACGGACGGCGCACGATCTCCATCGGCGTCGACGAGGTGTTGGACGCCGATGACGCGTTGGCGCAGCTCATATTCCACGAGCTGTGTCACGCCCTCGTGCAGGGACCGGCCTCGTGGTCGCAGCCCGATTGGGGCCTCTCGAACGATGACGACCGGGACGTGATCGCGGAGCACGCCTGCCTGCGGGCGCAGATTCATCTGGCGGCGCCTCACGGCCTGCGGGCCGCCATGGCCCCGACCACGGAGTATCGTGCCTATCACGACTCCGTGACCGGCGATCCGCTGCAAAGCCCCAGCGATCCGGCGGCCGTCCGTGCCCGTCAGGCCCTGGAACGACCCGAGAGCCAACCGTGGCTCGGGGCGCTGGAGCGGGCGCTCGCCCGAACCCGTCTGGTCCTGGATGGCGCCGCCCCCGCGGATGAACCGGCGCGTGGGCCCTCGCCCAGCGGCGACACCGCGAGCGCGCATCACCCGGTCGGGTTTCCTTGGGGCCCGCCGGAGGAGACCTGCGGCAGCTGCGCCTGGCTCTACGTGGGGGGCCGCGGTCCTGGTGTCGAGCGGTGCCGTCAGGCGGGCGCCGAATCCGCGCCGGAGGGTCAGCGAACCTCTCGCCACGAGCGGTCCTGCGAACGCTGGGAGCCGCCGGTCGATTGCCAGACCTGCGGCGCGTGCTGTCGGGAGGCCTATCATTCGGTGACCGTGTCGGTGCGCGACCCCGTGGTCTGGAAGCAGCCCGCGCTGATCGTGCGCCACGGGCACCGCTTCGAGATCTTGCGCAAAGGCCCGCGCTGCGCGGCCCTTCACGATCGCCGGGAGGAGCGGTCCTCGACCGGCGAGCCGGCCCCGTCGGCGCTGCCGGCGTCCACGGCGGCGCGCGCTCATGGAGACGCGGCGGCGCGGGCGGCCGCCGCCCGCGCCGCGGTCCAGGGCGCGGTCCCCGGTGCCCAGGGCGGGGCGCCTCCGACTTTCGCGTGCACGATCTACGACGATCGTCCGCGGGCCTGTCGCGACTTCGAGGCCGGCGGGCGCCATTGCTTGGTGGCGCGCCGGCGCGTCGGCCTGTCGGTCTGAGGGGAGACCGGGCCATGGTCACGTCGGTCGAGCTCTTCATCCCTCTCGATGAAATCGACGAGGTCGTCCCCTCCGCCACGCGCGGCAAGGCCATTTCGGCGGCGCCCGATGCTTCGGCCGACGTCGCCGACGCCCCCGGGGCCGCGGAAGAGGACGCCCCGCCGGTTCTCGAGAATTCGAGGCTCTTGCGGGAAGCCGAGAAGACGCTGGGTCGGGCGTCGGGCTCGCTCGGGGCGGTTCGCGTCGTGCGGCGATCGCTGGACGCGCGGAAAGGTCGGCCCATCGGTTACCGGCTGCGCTGCCTGGTCGGCGCCACGGAGGCCGACGTGATCGCCGAGAGCCCCGCGCCCGCCGATTCACCCCGGTGGCCGTCGGGACGGCCCGCCCCGCGCGTGGTGATCGTCGGCTCGGGGCCGGCCGGGCTGTGGGCCGCGCTGCGCCTGTCGGCCGCCGGGGTCTTGCCCACCATTCTCGAGCGCGGGCGCGCCGTACAGCCCAGGCGCGCCGATCTGGCCCGCCTCACGCGGGGGACGCTGGATCCCGACTCGAACTACTGCTTCGGTGAAGGCGGCGCGGGGACGTTTTCAGACGGAAAGCTCTACACCCGCTCGAAAGATCGGGCCGCCGTCGCGGGGGTCCTGCGCGATCTGGCCCGCTTCGGAGCGCCGCCCGACGTCGAGATCGACGCGCGCCCGCATGTCGGCTCGAACCGGCTGCCCAAGGTGCTCACGAGCCTGCGCCACCACCTGGCGGCGGCCGGGGTGGCCTACCGGTTCGAGAGCGAGGCCACCGGCCTTCGGCTGGAGCGCGGCCGGGTCCGCGCGGTCTTGCTTCGCGGAGGCGGCGAGGTCGAGGCAGACGTCGTGATCCTGGCCGTCGGACATTCGGCGCGCTCGGTGTACGAGTGGGCCCACCGCGCCGGCGTCGCGCTCGAGCGCAAGGCCATCGCGATCGGCGTGCGCATCGAGCACCCGCAGCCGCTCATCGACGAGATTCAATACGGGCGCGCCGCCGGACATCCCCGCCTGCCGCCGGCTCTGTACGAGCTGGCCGCGACGGGCGCGGGGCGAGGCGTCTACAGCTTCTGCATGTGCCCGGGCGGCTGGATCGTGCCGGCCGCCACCGAGCTGGACGGCGTCGTCGTCAATGGCATGAGCCTCTCGAAGCGTGATTCGCGCTACGCCAACGCCGGCCTCGTGGCGGCGATCGACACGGACGACTTCGGCCCGGCGGGCGCCGGACCGCTGGCGGGCGTCGAATTCCAGCGCGCGATCGAGCGCGCCGCGTTCGTCGCCGGAGGAGGCGCCTTCCGCGCGCCCGGGCAGCGCCTGGCGGACTTCATGGCCGATCGGGCGAGCCCCACCGTCGCCGATTCGAGCTACCGGCCGGGGGTCACGCCCGCGAGGCTCTCCGCCGTCTTGCCGCCGCCCGTGGCGATCGCGCTGCGCGAGGGGTTGGCCCAGATCGGCGCGCGCATGTCGCGCTTCCTGCATCCCGACGCGACCTTGATCGGCGTCGAGACCCGCACCAGCGCGCCCGTGCGGGTGCTGCGCGATCCGACGACGCTCATGTCGCCGTCCTGCGAGGGGTTGTATCCAGCGGGGGAGGGCGCGGGCTATGCCGGTGGGATTGTCAGCGCCGCCATCGACGGCGCACGCATCGCCGATCAGATCCTCGCCCGGGGTTGAACGGCCCGCGGTCGAGCCGAGGGCGCGGCGGGCTCGAAGGCTCTTCTCGCGTCAGCCGAGGTGACCGGTCACCTGGCGTACCCAATCCTTCTGAGCATCTGTGATGACCTCGAACCGTACGCCGGCCGTGTGGCGTCCGGCGTCGGTCTCGCCGCACCATGCGACCCGACCCTTGACCCACAGGGGCGGGACCCGCTCTTCCTCCACACCGTCGACGACCAGGAAGAGCCCCAGCGTCACCTCGGAGCCCTCGGGCAGCGATCGACCGAGCTCGATGCCGACGCCGCCCTCCGACAGATCACGGGTGGTGGCGGTGACGACGGCCTCCCCGAGGTGAATCTCCGCCGACATCCGGATCGGCGTTCGATGAAACTGCCGCTGCTTGGCGTAGGCGGTCGGCCGACGAGGCATCGTGGTCATCGTCTGTCCTCCTCGTCTGCTCGGCCTCCGAACTCAAGCCCCTGACGCGGGGCATCCGCATCGAGCCCCTACCGGAAGGGATCGTCTTTGTCTTCGGGGCGTTCGGGCGGCGCAGGATCGGGCCCCGGGTCGTATCCGACCGGCCTGACCTCGCCATCGAGGAAGCGCATGAAGAGGTCCAGGAACCGGTACTGATCGGAGTCGACCTGCACGAACATCACGCCGACCTGGTACTTGCCGAACAGGGCCGTGCACCACGCCGAGCGCCCCTTCACCAGCAGCGGCTCGGAGACGTTCGATTCGCCGAGCGAGAGGACCAGTCGGATCTCGAGGTCGGTGTTCCGCGGGATCGCGGTGTCGCTGACCAGGCAGAGGCCGAGCCGCGACATGTCCCGCGTGCGCGCCAGGACCACCCGTCCGTCGACCGAGACGGTGGCTTTGACGTCGATGGTCTTCCGCTTCTCGCGCCGCGCATCGGGGCGGGGCGGCGGCGTCTTCGAGTCGGGACGTGGACCTTTCTTCAAGGGTGAGCCTCCCCGGGGCCGTCGCTGGCCGAGCGCAGCGCACCGGCCGCATGAAAGAAGTCCCGGCCCGTCAGAGCCTCGAGCTGTGCCTCGAGCTCCGCGACGTGCAGCCTCCGGCTTTCCTCCGCGTCGGGCGAGCTCTCGGTCTTCGAAGAGCCCACGAGGAGCCGCCGTCGCTCGAAATAGAGCCGGACCACCAGAGACTGAATGTCACGTCTGACGTCTGCCATACGAAGGGCCTCGGAGTGCGCGTGCAACTCGTCGGAATTGAATACCATCCTAGACAGGTCCCACGTCGCTCGCCACTCGTATCGAACGTCATCTACCGCACTGACGTCCAGAGGCGAGCTGGCGACGGTGTCGTCCAAGGTAAGCCCCTCGGTCCGCGCAAACCGACGGAAGAGGCGGAACCGCAACTCGGGCAGCCAGCCTGCCAGCCGGGCCCGCAGCAAGAAGCTCCGGGCACGTTCCGGCTCTGCCAGGGCCATCGCGACCGCCGCCCGGCACAGCTCGTCCACGCTCGGGTCGCTCGCGCGGGAGGCCCGGACATCGCCCGTCGCGGACCGCTCGGTCCGCGCGGTTGGACGGCCGGCTGTACCGGCGCTATCGGCAGGGGCCGGCGCATCGGACCCGTCCGCGCGTCTTTCGTCGGCCTTCGCGGCGCCGTCGTCCCTCACCCACATGAGGGCGAACAGGACAGGGAGCAGCAGTCGGCGCGAGCCAATGCACGAACCGGACCGAGACGACGACGGTGATTCATTCATGGGTGACCTCCAGGACGTGGGCGAGGGCGGCGCGCTCCTCCGCGTCGATCGGATCGGAGGAGGGCGCGGAGTCGGCCGCCGAAAGCGCGAGCGCCGCACCCTCGAGGTCGCTTCGTCGTCGCAGCGCCTCACGCATGAGGCGCCGGTGGAGGAGCGCCCGACCGGAGTCCCGCTCGATCGCAAAGCTCAGCAGCACGAACGCGCGCACATCCCGCCGGCCGCCCCCCGTCGCCCAGGTGAAGTCCAAGTCGACGCGGGGAAGGACGGCTGCCCACCAGGGAGGCCGCCTGCCATCGAGAGAAAGATCGATGAAGCCGGTGCTCGAGCCTGCCCAGTACGG
>Ga0207694_10002033_pt1 | contig 16754 bp, 11 predicted proteins | sample KBSC34metaG_FD_184353 | JGI IMG/M metagenome (GOLD analysis project Ga0207694, IMG submission 184353) | Corn rhizosphere microbial communities from Kellogg Biological Station, Michigan, USA - KBS C3-4 metaG (SPAdes) (version 2) | ecosystem: Host-associated > Plants > Roots > Rhizosphere > Soil... | reverse complement strand
TGGACTGGGCATTGTTACCGCCGATTTCAACAATGACGGCTGGATCGATATTTACGTCGCGAACGATGGAGATCAGAACCAGCTCTGGATCAATCAGAAGAACGGAAGGTTTGTGAACGATGCGCTGTTGGCGGGCTGTGCGGTCAATCGAAACGGACAAGCTGAGGCGGGAATGGGTGTCGATGCCGGAGACTTTGATGGCAACGGCACTGACGACATCTTCATCACGCACCTGATGGACGAGACGAACACGCTCTACCTGAACTTGGGGGACGGACTTTTCGAAGATCGCACACGCGAGGCGGGGCTTGGTATGCCGGGTCGTCGCTTCACGGGTTTCGGCACGTTCTTCTTTGATTACGACAATGATGGGTGGCTCGATTTGTTCGTCGCGAATGGAGCGGTGCAATTGCTGCCTGAGCTCGTGCGGCAGAAGAATCCGTTTCCGTTGGGCCAGCCGGATCAATTGTTTCGAAATACGGGGAAAGGGAGTTTTGTCGAGATCGTGGATGAGCCGGAGTTTTCATTGCTGGAAGTTGGTCGCGGCGCTGCGTTCGGTGATGTTGATAATGATGGTGACACGGATTTCCTTATCACGAATAACAATGGGCCGGCGAGGTTGTTTCTCAATCAAGTCGGAAACCGAAATCACTGGTTAGGATTGCGACTCGTTGGGAAAGCTGGTCGTGACATGTTGGGCGCGCAGGTGGAGATCGTTGTCTACGATACGAGGAAACTGCGGCGGCGAGTGAGAACTGACGGCAGTTACCTTTCCGGAAATGATCCGCGGGTACTGGTTGGGTTGGGCGCGGCGACGCGAGTGAAAGCAGTGCGTGTCCGTTGGCCGGGTGGTGCGGTGGAAGAATGGAAAGAGCTTACAGTTAACCAATACACAACACTGAAAGAGGGCATAGTGCGTTGAAGAAGCACAGAGGTGTTTTTTACGCAAAGACGCAAAGATCGGAAAGACGCAAAGGCGCGCCCGAAGCATGTGACCCGCCTTTGCGTTTTTCCGATCCTTTGCGTCTTTGCGCGAAATTCCTTCTTTTGGCCTTTGTTCTCACGCCACCACCTGTTCATTCGCAGGATCTCTCAGACCTCGAAGAAAGCGTTCGCGACCAGATCATGACTGCACAAGCCGCTCTCGCAGCTGCCGCAAAAGGCCCACCTATCGCTTTGAGCGAAGAATATGGGAAGCTCGGCCAGCTCTACCACGCTTATTCACTGTTCTCCTCGGCGCGCGATGCTTATCTGAACGCCAACCGGCTTGCCCCGAAAGACTTTCGCTGGATCTATCTCCTCGGAAAATTAGACCACCAGGAAGGCCGTTTCGACGACGCCATTCGCCGCTACCAACTCGCACGCACGCTGCGGCCTGACTACGTCGCCACGCTCGTAAACCTTGGAAACGTATTCCTCGACTTGAACCGTCTGGAAGATGCACGAGAGAGTTTCAGCGCCGCACTGGCGATCGATAAGAACAACCCTGCGGCTAATTACGGTCTCGGGCAAGTAGCAGTCTCAAAGCGCAACTACGCTGAAGCCGTGGATCATTTCGAGAAGACACTGGCGCAGGTGCCCGACGCCAATCGTGTCCACTACTCGCTGGCGATGGCTTATCGCGGACTCGGCGACGCTGAAAAAGCGAAAGCTCATCTTGCTCAGCAGGGATCGGTTGGCGTCCGTGTGGCAGATCCGCTGGTTGATGGACTAAGGGATTTGATAACAGGCGAGCGCGTGTATATTGCGCGCGGAAAAGTAGCCTTCGAGGCAAAGCGATATGCAGACGCGGTGACTGAATTTCGCAAAGCGGTTGCGTCAAAGCCCGACAGTATTACCGCGCGCATCAACCTGGGTGCCGCACTCTCGCAGGTCGGTGATCTGAACGGCGCAGTCGAGCAGTTTGAGGAAGCGCTTCGTCTCGAACCCGGAAGAGTAAACGCGCACTACAATCTCGCCGTACTCCTCGCGCGTCAAAACAAACACGAGCAGGCGATTACACATCTGCGCTCTGCTTTGCGTGTTGAAGAAAACGATCTCAACGCCAGAGTCCTTTTGGCCCAGGAGTTGAAAAACGCAGAACACCCGGATGAATCGCTGCTGGAGTACTCACGTGTGGCCTACTTACTCGCCGCCTCACCACAAACTGAACTGCGCAATGGCGCTCGAGCCCTCGATCTAGCACAACGTGTCTTCAGCGCAACCAGCGCTACACAACACGGCGCCCTCGTTACACTCGCACTCGCGGAACTCGGTCGATGCAGCGAAGCCGCCGACTGGCAACGACGAATGATCGCGGCAGCAGAGCGTGAAGGGAACACGAATTTACTCGCCAGCCTCCGCGCCGGTCTCAAGCTCTACGACAACGTCCAATCCTGCCGTCCTGCAAATGAAACCCTCGTCCGCGACTTGTTCTTCCAAAAACAAAATTAGCCAACAAGATTTCTCTGCGTAACCTCTGCGTCCTCTGCGCCTCTGCGGTGAGTGAGCAATAAAAACTGGTAAAACCGCAGAGACGCAGAGGCTACGCAGAGAGTAATTCATTGACTTGTGCGTGCTCCCGCCTTAGATTATGCGCCACGTAAAACTTACCGCGGTCTGCTGACGCGATTCTTCCACGTGACCAGCATTCCTTATTGGCCGCGAAACGCTCTATCAAATCCGTTGGCGCCCAACCAATCGCGCTAGCCCTTACCCGAGGAGACCTCCTGATGCTTACCCACTCTCGTCGATCAACTATTGCCTCGATTGTCATGTTCGCGCTGCTGTCGTCAATAGCGACTGTGCACGCTCAACAGGAAAACAAGGACCAGAACAAAAAACCAAAGGACGAAAAGACCACCCTCTCCAAACAAGAACGCAAGTGGCTCGAAGTCTATCGATTTAGCAAACAACGTTATGAGACAAACCCCGACTTTCGCCTGGAAGTCGACGAAGCCTACCGGCGTATGCAACGCGAGCATAGTGAATATGCTTTCTCAATCAACCGGCAAGACGCCAAAGGCAAGCTGGTGAAAGAGGATAAATATAAGGTAGACGGCACGACCTTATACGAGAATCCGCTCGCACAGGATTACGTAAATCGCGTCGGGCAATCCATGGCGCCGGTCGGATCTGACAAGCTCTACGCATTCAAGATCATGCTCAACCCGGTGCCCGAAGCACGATCGCTTTCTACCGGTACGATTTATGTCTCAACCGGCTTACTCGCTTCAATCGACAACGAAGCTCAACTGGCTTACGTGCTCGGACATGAGATCGCGCACGTCGAGAAGGAACATTGGAGGGATGATGTTCTGGTAGCTGAAGGAGTTGAAGATTGGAACGAAAAGAATCGGCAACAGAAAGAGAGACTTGGTTTGATAACCAAGGTCGGATTAAACATTGCCACGATGGGGATGGCAAACGCCGGAAACTTTACCGGATTCGCCAGCACCATGTTCGCTGATGCAGCAATGCCCACAATCTTCAAGCTCGCGATGCCCGATACAGTAGTCGGGTGGGATCGCCAGCAGGAGGACCAGGCAGACGAAGCGGCACTGCGTTACATGTTGGATCGCAAATACGATCCGCGCGAGGTGCCGAAGTTCTACGCTAAGCTGAAAGCACTCAGTCAGCGCGATAAGCGCGCAGGGTTAGGATTCATTGCCAGCGCCGCTCGCCTGTCAGAACGAGAACCGTTACTAACCAGCATGATTCCGCTCATGGCCGGCTCAGCTTCAACTATGCTCTTTTACGGCGCGATGAACCTCAATATGAAGAATATGCAGGACCAGATTCAAGAAACTGTGAAGGCCATGCTGCCAGAGGAGAAGGAGACCGACACCGGTAAGAAGCTTGACCCAACTGCAAATGCCGCAGGCCGCGAGCAAGCGAGTGAGACGGCTGTTACTGGCGAGTATGCCGCCCGAGTCAAAGAGTTGTTAGACGCGGGTGAGTTGATTGGTAGTAGCGCTGAGTTCCAATCAGTGATGGCTGCGATTCGACGCGACAACGGTATCCGCGCGTTCTACTACGACATGTTCAGTATGGCTCGTGAAAACCTCGAAGAGTCGATCAGAATTCGGTCGAACGATCCGGTTGCACACTACTACTACGGTGTAGTGCTCAAACTAACAGCGCGCACGTTGGGAGAGAAACAGCGAGCTCTAAATGAATTCGCACTCGCGGTCCAGTACGATCGGCGCAAGGTCCTCGCAGAGCCATATCTCCATCGCGCTCTCGCGATGATTGATAGTAGAGAATCGCACACGCGCGAGATCGTCGAGAATCTCAAAGAATACGTTCAGTTGTACCAGCGTCAGAATGCCGGCGCACTGCCTGCGAGTATGGATATGATTTACGACTACATGCAGGACGCGGGTGAGACGTCCTGGACCGCGATTCCGGCGATGAATGTCTCGACGAAGAATATCGATCCGGTTGTGGTTACGTCACCGGTTCAACGAACAGTCGCAGCGGCGGCGAGTGAGCCATTGCCGGCGCCTTCGCCCGTCACGCAGCCTAAGAAAACAACTACTCGACGGCCATAGCAGTAGGAGACAGGATTATCATGTCAATCATGTAAATCCTGTCATCCTGTCTAACATGACGATCCCAAAATGAGACAAAGAATCCTCTTAGTCCTTACTCTCGGATTGCTGCTGGTCCAGCTTGAACGTGCCCAGGACCTCAAGACGGTACCGTCCCGAGCCCCGTTCTCTCTCGAGATCCCTCAACTCAATCGCTCGGGAATCACGTCGTTGGAAGTTCGTATTGCCACGACTCAGATAAACACCGTCAAGATTCATATCGCGGAGCCTGCCGCAGATCAGATCGCGTACGAAAGGATCTACACGGTCGTTAATGCTGAGTCGGCCAATACGATTCAAACTGTAAGAGCAACTTCTACTGGTAAAGTGGTGACACTGGATTTGGAGAAGCATGAGCGGTTTCGTTTGCAACCGGGCAAGAACGTGGTCGAGATCAGCGCCGTCGATCGCGCGAAACAGGAGTTTTACGCTTCGTTTGTGATTAATGCGGGAGCTACCCCGGCAATGAAATCGACGCGCCCGGTTATATCAGCGGGTTCTTCGCAATTCGGTGGTCGTCGCTATGCGTTGGTTGTTGGAGTCTCACGTTATAAGTTCCACGAGGGTGGTCTGAACGACCTCGAGTATGCGGACGCCGACTCGCGGAGCATTGCAGACTTTCTTAAAACTCGCGCGGGTTTTAAAGACGCAGACATCAGTTATCTGGAAAATGAGAACGCGACAGTCGAGAATGTGCGTGCGGCGGTTGATCTCTTTCTCGACCGGGCGCGTGAAAACGATCTGGTGTTTTTATTCGTTGCGAGTCATGGAACGCAGGATCCGTTCGACCCGAAGAACCTGTATCTTGTACTGCACGACAGCAAAGTGACCAACATGTCGCGCACGGCGCTCAACATGTCTGAGTTGCAGACGTTGTTTACGACTCGTTTGCGGGCGAAGCGAATGGTGATTTTGATCGATGCTTGTCACAGTGGCGGTGTCGATACCGTGCCGGTGAGTGGAGCGCGCCAGCTCGAGCGTAACGAAAACAACACCTTCAACGTTTACGCCGAGAAGCTCTTCAGCGGCGAGGGGCGAGCGCTTCTGACTTCGTCTGACGTCAACGAGATCTCGCAGGAAGGGAAGAAGTGGGGCGGCGGGCATGGGGTGTTCACGTGGGCGGTGCTTGAAGGACTGGGCGGTGCGGCAGACGTTAATCGCGATCGCGTTGTTACCACTGGCGAGCTTTTTGATTTCGTCAGTGATAAGGTGCGCGAGCAGACGAACGGACGCCAGAGCCCACGCGCGCTGGCGGGGACAAACAGAGATTTTCCATTAACCACAGTGAGACGATAACTCTTATGTACAAAATTTTCTTCGGTTGTTTGATTCTAGTCGCAGCCACGTTTGTAAGCAGCCGCGCTAACATCGAAACCTCTGAAATGCGTTGCGGCTGGTTCAGCAACCCCACGCCCGGAAACGCCTCGTTACACGACCGCGACGCCGAGTGGATCATCGGCGTCCAGGGCGGCCATCAAGCCGAAGGCGACTGGCCCGAGTTCGGCCCCAAGCAATGGATCGAAACCAACGTCCATTACGGCTACGGCTGCGCCTGCATGAAGGTCCAAGTAGATCCTGACACGCACAGAGTGATTGAGATCGAGAGCGCCAAAGCCCGCCCGTTGTCCGCCTGCCGCGCCGATCGAAAGTTGAAACGCTGGGGCTTTAAGTGACGGAGTCTGATGGCTAAAAAGAATCAAAAAAAGCAAAGACTTCGAACTAATTTGAGAGTGCTAACCGAACTGCCACCAGGTGTGAAGTTAGTCCGTACACTTGAAGGGCACCAGAACATCGTCTCAAGTCTGGCTTTTGATCCGCAGGGAAACAGGATTGTCAGCGGGAGTTTCGATACAACGATGAAGTTCTGGGAGACAGATAGCGGCAAGTTGCTGCGGACGGTCAAAGGGAATCAACAGAGGATCTTGGGTTTGGCTATTGATCCGCAGGGCAATAGGATCGGAAGCGGAAGTGCAGACGGTACGGTGACGCTTTGGGCCATGCGGCGTGGCAAATTGCTTCACAGGTTTAAAGGACATCGCGACTCCATCAGGAGTCTGGCTTTCAATCCTCAGGGCGACACTCTTGCCAGCGCGAGTGATGATAAGACAGTAAAGCTCTGGGACGCTTCCACTGGAAGACTGCTGCACACACTTACAGGCCACCAAAGCCTTGTAACGACCGTGGCTTTTGGTCCACAACGCGACAGACTGGCCAGCGCGAGTATTGACAATACGGTAAAGCTTTGGGAGCCGCATCGCACCAAATTGCTATGCACCCTCGAAGCTCATCGTAACGGCGTCTTTAGTTTGGCCTTCGATGCGCAGGGCGGCGTATTGGCCACAGGAGGTGGTGACGACACAGTGAAAGTGTGGGAAACGCGCACTGCCAAACTCTTAAGGACGCTAGAAGGACACACGAACCGCATAACTAGTGTAGCGTTCTCCTCGAACGGTTTTCTTTTGGCCTCGCAAAGTGAGGACCACACCATACGACTCTGGAGTTGCGAAACATGGGAGACGGTCGCGATAATACCGGCGACAACGATCGCGTGGTTCTGGCTTTCCACTCTCACCTTTCATCCGACACTGCCGCTGCTCGCGAGTGCGAGTTCACCAACCTACGGCGCGGGATTTCCGCGTGATATCCACTTGTGGGAGCTGGATTACGGCGTGCTATTAGGTAAGCACACGAGTGAGTCGGCAGCGCTTGCAGTCCATCACACAACCGGAAAGATCGTAGTGGTCGGTGATCATAGCGTTGGCAAATCGGCACTCGGACATCGGTTGATCCATGGTGATTATAAGGAGCAGGCGTCGACGCATGGACAGCAGTTCTGGGTCTTTCCTGCTTTAAGTAAACTCCGCGAGGATGGTACGGAATGTGAGGCAATCCTGTGGGATTTTGCGGGTCAACCCGATTATCGACTAGTGCACGCGCTCTTCGTTGACAACGCTGACTTGGCGCTCGTGTTGTTCGATGCTTCGGACATTCATGATCCATTACACGGAGTCGGCTTCTGGCTCAAGCAACTGCAAACCGGACAAAGTCGCTGCCCGATCATTCTAGTAGCTGCTCAGACCGATCGTGGAACTTCACCACTCACAGCAGACGAGTTGACAGCATTTTGTACCAGTCATGGAATTGTTGGTCCGATTGCAACCAGTGCTCTAACGGGTGGTGGCATCGATGAACTCATCGACCGTATGAAGTCACTGATCCGCTGGGAGGAGAAGGCGACAACGGTCACGACTACAACGTTCAAGCGAATTAAAGACTATGTGCTCAGTCTGAAAGGAACAGAATCTCAAATTATCGTCACCCCAGACGAACTCCGTAAACGTTTAGAGGCAACCGATGCCGAATGGCAATTCACTGATGACGAATTGCTAACAGCAGTGAGCCACTCAGAGAATTACGGTTACGTAAAGCTCTTGCGAACATCCAAAGGCGAAATACGAATCCTGCTAGAACCGGAAAGGCTGAATAATCTTGCATCGTCGTTCGTGTTGGAGGCGCGCCGTAATCCGAAAGGGTTAGGTGCACTCGAAGAGAAACGACTGCTGAACGGCGGCTACGACTTCCCGGAAGTTAGAGATCTGGTTGAGTCCGAGCGCGACGTACTTCTCGATTCAGCCGCGCTGCTGTTTCTCGAACACAACGTTTGTTTCCGCGAAACGGATCCGCTGCGCATGGAGCCATACCTGGTCTTCCCCGAGCTGATCAATTTGAAGAAGCCTCTGGATAACGATGCTGTGACAGAGGACGCCGCTTCTTACACTGCTACTGGTCCAACGGAAAATGTATTTGCGTCTCTGGTTGTGTTGCTCGGTTACACACATACTTTCACCCGCACGGCCCAATGGCAGAACAACGCACGCTATGAAGTTGGTGAAAGTTTAGTATGTGGATTTCGACAGGAAGCCGAACGCGATGGTGCGTTGGATCTAGTGCTCTGCTTCGGTCCAAAGGTGGGTCAGCCAGTGCGAACGCTTTTTCAAGGATTATTCGAGAGTTTTTTGGCGCGACGCAATCTGACCGTGCAGCGTTACGAAACAGTGCGATGTAGTAACAATCACTTGTTGAATCGCGTGATCGTTCGTGAAGCGATGCAACAAGGATATGAAACTACGTTCTGTCCACGATGCGGAGAGAAACTAACACTGCCCCCTATGGCCGAACCCATCCAGCTAACACGAGAAGTACAAGACGAAGTGGAAGCGCAACGTCGTATCGCCGAGCAACGGACACGCTTCGAGCAAGCAGTCTTCCGTCTCCACGCCTACATCGAAGAGCAGAAGATTACACCGCCCGAGTGTTTTATCAGTTATGCGTGGGGTCAGCCGGATCATGAACGCTGGGTGGAAAAACGTCTCGTGGATGACTTGTTGAAAGCAGGTTTACAGATTGTTTTTGATCGCAGAGAAAACCAAATCGGCGATAGCCTCACCCGGTTTATCAGTCGCATCCCGTACTGCGCCAGTGTTGTGGTTGTCGGAACTCCTTTGTACTTTCAGAAATTTGAGAACCGGCTATCGTCGACTGGCAGTGTCGTCGCAGCAGAAGTTGATTTGATAAGCCAGCGATTGATTGCGACTCAGGAAGAAAAGCGAACGGTTAAGACGTTGCTGCTAGCGGGTGAAAAGAAGACTTCACTGCCGCCGTTGATGTGGGATGCCATCCATGCGGACTTCCGAAACGACGAATCCTATTTCACGACCGCCTTCGATCTCATTTTGAGTCTCTACGATCTGCCGCCGACACACCCGGCCGTGGCCGATCTGCGCGAGTCTCTTCAGCCACCAGGATTCGCGTTCCGAAACTAATTCTGTGATTTTTGTGCCTTTTGTGGCTAAAACTACATACTGGTTGGCGGGCGCGTGATCGTCCGCATTCGCTGCTGCCACTTGCTGTGCGGTATATCGAGCGCTTCGAACTGTTCGCTTGCATCTCTCAACGACTCGCCGCCCGCCTTTCGCGTCTTCAAATAAAGCAGCGACGCCATGATCGCAGTGATCGGAGTGACGAATACATTCAACAACTGCCACAGCGCCGACGGCCCTGACATGGAGAAGTTGAAACCAACCTGCTTCGGAGACCAGTCGTCGTGAAACTGCAGCGTGAAGTCTGTGTGCACCGCCGCCTTCCAAACTAAAACCGGCAACGCGAACTGAACTAAAGTTATAACCAAGACTGTTCCCAACGCTCTGCGACTCAGAATTCTGCTGCGCCGCAGTGTGCCGCGCACGTCTTGCTGTTCCATGATCGCCACCGGCGCGTAAAGTCCGAAGATAAGCGCAACGATCAATCCAGGTATCACAAACAAAATTGAGCCGAGCAGAATCAACATCAACACGAGCACCGATGTGAGCGCGAAGATTCGCCAGCGTCGCTTTAACGCCTTCATTGCAGTACCAATCCGTACCGCTCGCAGCGGCGCGATCGTGAGTTGCAGCACAACCGGGACAGTCGCTGCCGAAACAAAGAAGTACGCAAACAGCAGTGTGATGACCATCGTGACAAACATCATGATGGCGAAGGTCATCAATTGTGTTTGATCCAATCTTTCCCCATCAATCACGTCCAACACATTCAAGAGCGCGAGCACGGTGAACGGCGCATATCCTAAAAGCGCGATCTTGAAAAACGTCGGAAAGTGTTCGCTGTAGAGCGCGAATGCCTGTCGCATCAAGTGACTCGGCCCTTCCCAACTCGCACGCATTGCCGCCGCAAATCCGGCAGCGCTCTGCGGTCGCTCCGCAGGATCCTTAGCGAGCGTAGACATCACGATGCGCGCCATCTTTCGCGGCAGCTTGCGATTCTTTTCGCGGATAGGCGGAGGCGCAGCAGTCTTATGCAACTCGATCACATCGTGCGGCGAACCCGCAAACGGCGCCTCGCCGGTCAGCAGCCGGTACGCAATAACCCCAAGACTGTAGATGTCTGTGCGCGTATCGAGATGATCGCCACGACATTGCTCGGGCGACATGTAAACCGGCGTGCCCATCACCGATCCGACCGCCGTCAGACTGTCCGATTTGATCAGCGTCGCCGATTCCTCAGAAGAAAACTCACTCAGATCCGCGTTAATCGGCGTAGATCCGCGGCCAATTTCATCCGCGCCTCCAAGCTTCACTAACCCGAAGTCGAGCACCTTGACCGTGTAACCACCACGACCATTCGGCTCGATCCAGATATTGTCCGGCTTGAGATCCCGGTGAATGATCCCGGCACGATGCGCTTCTTCGACTGCCGCACACACCTGTTCCAGAATGTCGATCACCCACGCGATCGGAAGCCGCCCTTCCTCGTCAACGATCTCAGCCAACGTGCAACCATCGAGATACTCCATCACGAGATAAGCGACTGGACCATTCCCCGTGTGTGCGATACCGAAGTCAGTGACGTCAACAACGTTTGGATGTCGCAATCGGCCTGCGGCTTCAGCTTCACGTCGAAACCGCGCGACAAACTGATCGTGCGCCGAGAGCTGCGGATGAATGACTTTAACCGCCACGGTGCGTTTCGTGCCGAGATGCGTCGCACGATAGACGGCGCCCATTCCTCCTTTACCGAGGAGTTGTTCGATCTGATATTTGTTATCCAGTGTGTCCACGTCGAGGTCTAAAAATTTGCAGCTTTCGCCAAATTCTTATAGGCTCATCGTCGCTAGCAGCATGAAGATATCTCGACTTGCATTATTACTTCTACTTCCGTGCGCCGTCACCTCATATGCGCAGGAGTCACCGGGCGGGATCGGCAAATTCGGCTCTTCAGTACTCACGCAGACTGGGCAGGACCTAGCTCCATCAACTTTTGCAGCGCCAGGTCCCGATTACGCGTCCTACAGAAAAAATCCTACATTCAAGAAGCTGCGCATTCTCGCGAAACCGGATGCTGGATACACGGAGGAGGCGCGCCGCAACAACGTCAGCGGACAGGTCGTGCTTTACGTATTGTTTGCAGAGACAGGTCACATCAATCAGATTAGTGTCGTTAGAGGATTGCCGTTCGGCTTAACTGAGCGCGCCATTGCTGCGGCGCGAAAAATTGAGTTTGAGCCGGCGGAGTTGGATGGCAAGAAAGTGGCTTATCCACTGGTCGTCGTATACAACTTCAGGCGTCACTGAAACTCAACTTTTGAACTCCGAAGCGCGGCCAAAAGAACTCGACGATTCCGATTAATAACGCAGGCAAGTAGATCAGGGAGTTGATGACGAACATCTCATCGGGTGAGTCGCCTAGCCAGGTTGCGTAAAGAAGCAAGCTGGCGATTGTTAAGTAAAAGATCGACAGCCTTGGTATGAAGCAGAGGAAGAGAACCAGCCAGCAAAAATACCAGGAGAAATGCGGCGCGAACAGCACCGTCGTCGCCGTTGCCAGAACCAATGCGTGTTTCAGCGTGTCTTCACTACGCCCTCGCAAGAGCACCCACAACGCGATCGCGCCCATCACAAACACTGTCGCAATCATGTAAGTGACGACTGACAGCTCTACTCCGAATAGCTTACGCACCAAGCTCAAGGCGTAGTACTGTTGGCCCGAAATTAGTCCCATCTCGTGTGTGTATCCGGGCAGCGATCCAAGTACGGCTGCTGGTCCAACACTGAGATACGCGAGATAACCGGCGATGATTGTCGTTGCCAGCACTGGTGCGATTCGCCAGCGTTTCAGCATCGCAGGGGCCAAAACGACCGGGAAGAGTTTAACGAGCGTGGCGCAAGCGAGCGCGAAGCCGGCGCCGAGATCGGATTTCCTTTGCCACGCGAGAAACGCCAGGGCGATAAAAGCAATGGAAATAGCGTCGACATGTCCGCTCCCGGCAAACTCCCAAACGACAAGCGGGTGCCATGCGTACATCAGGAGGAATTGTCGCGGACGGCCGAGTAACGCGAGCAACTGGGCCACCGCCCAGAATGTTACCAGCTCGAACAGGATCATCGTGGCTTTCATCCATGTGACACTCTCGCTGATCCTGGTCGTAAGAAAGAAAACGACTTGAGCCACGGGGGGATAGATCGTGTGGGCCCAGTCTTTCCGGTTTATCTTCGGATAGATCGTTTCATCACGCAGGCGGGCCAGCTCGGGCGCGGCGGGTATATAACGATAGGGATTAACGCCCGCGGCTTGTACGCGTCCGTCCCAAACGTATCGATAGATGTCGTCAGATAAGTATGGCGGAGCGAAGAGTATGCTCAGCCGAAATACGATTGCGAATGCGATGGCGATGAGAAGAGTTGAGTTTGAAGAGCGGGCACGAATGACGATCCATGCAGCGAGCAGATAGATCGCCGATTGAGCGAACGCGATCTTCATGAAGAAGCGTATGCCGCTAACCCCACTTGCATTCAGACCCACCCGGTAAAGCACAACCGAAACACAGCCCAGCAGCACAAGGACAATAGTGGTTTTGATGTCGACGCGTAGTCGTTTCACAGGATGACAAGATTTACAGGATAAACAGGATAATCTTGTTAATACTGTAAATCCTGTAATCTTGTCTACGACTACTATCTCACCACATCAGTGCCCAAACTCGATCTCGAAGCGGGCTGCCATGCGGTAGAGGGTTTTGCGGTTGATGCCGAGGATTTCGGCGGTGCGCTTGCGGTTGTTGCCGGTGGCGTCCAGGACGAAGAGGATGTAGCGGCGCTCAATCTCGTCGAGATTCGGTAGCCCCGAAAAGAGCTCGTCGAGATCGTCTGACGTGAGCGGCGGCGTGTCGTGTGATGGTTGGCAACGAATGCGCGCGGGCAGATCGTCCACGGTCATAACGCCACCCTGATTCAGCGTTACCGCACGCTCGATCACGTTTTCCAGTTCACGCACATTTCCGGGCCAGGAGTAGGCGGTCAGGCAATGCATGGACTTCTGGTCCAGTGCAATTGAAGGCATTGGTCCGGGCGCGTGTTTTCGCAGGAAGTGCGCGACCAGGAGGGGAATGTCCTCGCGTCGCTGTCGCAACGGTGGCAGGTGCAACTGAATAACGTTGAGACGATAAAGTAAGTCGCCTCGGAAAGCGCCAGAAGAGGAAAGCTTCTCCAGATCGGAATTACTCGCTGCAATCACGCGCGCCCCAACCTTGATCGGCTCCGTTCCACCAACCGGAACCACCTCGCGCTCCTGCAACACGCGCAGTAACTTAACCTGCAACGCGGCGCTAGTCTCGCTTATCTCGTCGAGAAACACCGTACCTTCACCTGCCTGCTCGAAGATCCCGCGCTTGTTTGCAATCGCGCCGGTGAATGAACCCTTCACGTGTCCAAACAACTCCGACTCGAGCAACGTTTCCGTCAACGCGCCGCAGTTCACTGCCACAAAGCGTTCCGTCGATCGTGCGCCGTGGTTGTGAATCGCACGCGCAACGAGCTCTTTACCTGTCCCCGACTCACCACTGATTAGCACCGCCGCGCGCGAATCGGAAACACGCGCGATCATCTTGTAGATCTCCAGCATCGGAGGCGTGCGTCCGATCAGTCCCGAAGTGCCCGCCTCGTCATCGAGCTCAGATCTCACTTGTTTGCCCGTTCCGTTTGCGAGCGCACGCCGCACAATCGCTACCAGCTCGTCGATATTGAAAGGCTTGCTGATGTAATCGAACGCTCCTTCTTTAACTGCCCTGATCGCAGTCTCGATCGATCCAAACGCAGTCATCAGCACGACGGGAATCGATGGATACTCGCGACGAACCATCTCCAGCAACGACAATCCATCGAGCGGAGTCTTCATGCGAATATCACTGAGCAGAAGATCCGGTGGTTGTTGGGCCACAGCCTCGAGCGCGGCCTCGCCGCTATTCGCGAAGACAGCGCCGAAACCCTCGCGAGCAAATACTTCGCACAGCAGCTCGCACGTGACCGCATCGTCGTCGACAGTCAAAATCTGCGGGATCTTACGCGGCATCTAAACTCGCCTCAGCAAACTCCGGCGCAACTGACTTAACCTCCACCGCCGGCAGGACCACTCGAAACTCGGCGCCCTTCTCGACTTCCAACGTGCACTCGATCCGGCCACCATGTTCGAGAACGATCTCGCGGGCAATTGCGAGACCGAGGCCGCTGCCGGATTGTTTGGTGGTCCACATCGGCTCGAACAAATGATTCTTCGCGTCGTCGCAGATGCCTGTGCCAGTGTCGATCAACCGCACCTCGATCACTTTCGACGCCGCGAGGTAATTCGTAACAAACTTCATCTCACCACCTCCGGGCATCGCTTCGAGACTGTTGTTCACGAGATTGAGAAACACCTGGTGCAGACTCTCGCGGTCGGCAAGCACCGGCGGCAGACCTTCGTCGAGCTGCTGCGACACACGGATGTTGTGCGACTCAAAGATGGGCGCAACCAGCAACAACAGCTCTTCAACGATCAGATTGATGTCGGTAGGTTGCGGCTCGATCGGCCGGCGGTGTGTGCGCTCGAGCAAACTCTTCACCGTGTGCACGATCGAGGCGAGTTGCGCGTTGATGATCGTCAGTCGTCGTTGCGTGTCGCCACAGCTCGGATGATTCCGCGCGAGTAATTGCAGGTGCCCGTTGATGGCGTTCAGCGGTGTGCCGATCTCATGTGCAAGCGAAGCAGTAACCTGGCCGATTGCCGCCATCCGCTCCGCATGCGAGAGACGTTGTTGCGTGCGGATCAGATTTCCATTGGCCGCGCGTAACTCAGTTGTAGCGAGGTGAACTTTCTTCACCAGCTCGTTATTCAAACTGCCAATCTGGCTCAACAACTCTTCGCGCTCTCGCGATCTGGACGCAATGTCGTCCATCATCTGATTGAAGTTACCGGCAATTTCTCCCAGCTCATCATCGCGATGCACCAATGCGCGCGCCGAAAGATCGCCGTTGCGAGCGTGAGTCATTGTTACGACGATGTCTTTCACAGGTTTGCGAAAAAAGTAGACAAAGAGGAGATACAGCAGGAGCACCGACGCGATCACTGCGCCAAACAACACGAGGTTGTACTCACGATGAAGACTACTGACCAGATTGCGGTGATAACTCTTGACGACGAGCGCCTTGATGAAACCGGTGTGTTGACCGTTGCCGATCGGAGTCGTGATCAGCCAGTACACGCCATCGTTGCGATTGATCTGAGACGAGGTCGCGCCGGTCGTGATCGCGGGACCGCTGTCATCCCATGCGGAGAGAAGATTCGCTGTGCCTGAAGCGGTCGTGGCGATTAACCGCGGGACAGTTTGCTGGTTCTCATAAACGTCGATCTGTCTGAAGTCGGGGCGCGAACTGACGACCAGTTGCATCTCCTGTTCGAGATCTTCGAGGTTTGAAAAGTAGTCGTACTCGGCGATCCGGTTACCGAGCGCGGTCGTCTGGCTGACGGCGTTGTCGTAATGGTCCTTCTCGATGAGCGATCGGATTCTGCCGCTGTGGAGGTACGACGAAGCTAGCAGGATCAACGACATCGAACCAGCCACAAGCAGCAGAATCTTTTGCTGTAGGTTTACGCGCAAACGCATTGCGAAAAACGCATGGCAATTCCTGTGCACTTGAATTACGCCGGGTAGGGGGGCAGTTTGAATACGCCGAAGGCGTTGACTAATTCCAGCCCAGGGTTCGAGCGCAGCGAGAACCCTGGGTTAGTTGTTAACGATCAAATGAACCCTGAAAGGGTTCGCCTAACGCCTAACCCTTTCAGGGTTTCGCGTGTATTTCAAATCTATACCCAGGATTGTCGCTACGCTCCAATCCTGGGCTGAAATTAGCGAACGCCTTCGGCGTATTTTCAAACTGACCCACTACCGTTACGCCTTCGGCGTTACTTGTGGCTATTTAGGACCGGGAGGCAAAAGAGCCACATGGGTTATTCGTAGCGCTCGATCATGCGATAGAGCGTGCGTCGATCGATGCCGAGGATTTCGGCGGCGCGTGTGCGATTGCCGCCCGCGATCTCGAGGATGTAAAGAAGGTAGCGACGTTCGAGCTCGTCGAGCGCGGGTAGATCTTCGAAGAGCGCGGATAACGGCGCGCGCGCGGCGGTGCGCACCTGCGCTGACTGGAGTTTCTCCGGCAGGTCTTCCGGCGCGATAGCGTGACCGCGCGCGTGCAGCACAGCGTATTCGATCGCCGACTCGAGCTCGCGCACATTCCCAGGCCAGTTGTAAGCCACGAGCGTTCTGATGGTTTCTTCTGAAAGAGTTAATGGCCCGTGTCCTTCTCGATCAATCACGGT
>Ga0207694_10002029_pt1 | contig 16764 bp, 15 predicted proteins | sample KBSC34metaG_FD_184353 | JGI IMG/M metagenome (GOLD analysis project Ga0207694, IMG submission 184353) | Corn rhizosphere microbial communities from Kellogg Biological Station, Michigan, USA - KBS C3-4 metaG (SPAdes) (version 2) | ecosystem: Host-associated > Plants > Roots > Rhizosphere > Soil... | reverse complement strand
CGAGTCAGCAAGTGTGCGGCAACTCGTCGGAGAAAACGCGGAGAGTGCCAAGCGCTTATTCCCAAGCAGACTTCCGCAACTAAGATCAACACAAGAACTGGATTGGTGTATTCCATGGTGCAAACCCTTATTTGATCGATGCTTAGGACCGCGTCCCGATTCAGAAACTACGCCTCTGTCTTGTCGTGGCAAAAGCGACAACACTTCAAACGTTTTCGTTTCGCGCCATCGTCTTCGAGTCTGCCTCGCTCGGACATCTGTTGAAATCCGAAAAGGGGCTATCTCAAAGAGGCGGCAGCACCACGGCCGTTCCTAGCTTGGAATCTGCCGATTACCATCAAGTTGCGCAAACAGCGCAGCACGCATTCAACGTGCATGTCCGGTAGTGCCAGATCCCGATACCGCGCTGGAATTGCTCGAGCCCTGCCGCCCCTTTTCACTGTCCGGTGGGTTCATCGCACCTCCTGGATTGAACTTCCTCGGCCTCTCGCCGAGCATTCCTTCCAATCTGGCTCCGAAGCAATTGTCCTCCTGAGACTGGCGAGTGTCAATGGGTTTGTCACGCCGCGGCGAACGCCTATCGGGTGCGTTTACCGTGGATCGTCCGCTGCGGCCCCAGCGCGCCGCGCTCGGCTACACGCCGGCGGACATCACCTATTGATGTCGGGCGACCTGTATCACTATCCCGAAGAGATTACCTACAAACGCGTCCCGTCTTTCGATTCCGACAAGGAGCAGACCGCCCAAAGCCGAGCCATGATCGAGGAGTTCGTCAGAAGAACAACGGCCAACCATGGATCCAGAACGATTAAACCGCTGGGATCAACACCGTGGCGCCAAGTCTGCGCCCGATAAGTCTAATTTAAAGAAATCAAACCGATGCATTGACGCGATCTACCGCGTGTTATAGCCTGTCGCTAGTGAGTGGGCGCGATCAGCCGAACGTATGGGAGCGCTGGGTTCGGCATCCGCAGAGGCTTTGGCTACGAAGAGCGCTTTTTCAGGTGCACTTGTGGAGCGGCATCGCGCTCGGGCTCTACATCCTCATGATGAGCTTGACCGGCAGTGTGCTGGTCTATCGAAACGAGCTTTACAGAGCAGCAACGCCGGAACCAATTGTCTCAAAGGTTCCGGGCCCACGATTGACCGACGATCAACTGAGGGAAGCCGCCGGGCATTTGTATCCAGGCTACCGGGTCATAAATCTCGTCCGGGCGCTGAATCCCGATCAGGCTGTAGATGTCTGGCTAAGCCGGGGCGCTGCGATCAAAAAACGTCTGTTCGATGCCCGAAGTGGAAGCGATCTTGGCGATACGTTCCCCGTCGGCTTTTGGTTTGTCTCAGAGCTGCTAAATCTCCACGACAATCTGGTGGCCGGATCAACGGGCCGGATCGTCAACGGCGCGGGCGCAGTTGCGATGCTGGCGTTGACGATGACCGGCATATCGATTTGGTGGCCGGGCATCAAGAAATGGCGCCGCAGCCTGACACTGAGTCGCGGGGTCGGGTGGAAGCGCTTGAACTGGCAGTTGCACAGCATGATCGGCTTCTGGACTTTTGGGTTCGTAGTGGTGTTTGGGCTTAGCGGCGTCTATCTTTGCATTCCTGAGCGGTTTCAGGACCTCGCCGACTGGCTTGAGCCTCCCACTGCCGCGAATGCCGGGATACGCATCGTTGACAGTGTGATTTATTGGCTCGCCTACTTGCATTTCGGACGCATTAACGGGATTGGGATTCCTTGTAGCGGCCCTGGGCTTTGCGACCAGGCGACGAAAGCGATTTGGGCAGTATTCGGGCTGGCGCCGGCGGTGCTCTTTGTAACGGGATCGATCATGTGGTGGAATCGCGTACTGAGCGTCCGCCTGGCAACGGCTCATCCGGACGCTCGTTCTATTGCTACTTCCTCATGATTGTGCACCCGCGCGGTACAATCGTTCGGGTTGTTGGGAGGTAAATCCGATATGCGAATCCTGCTCACTCTGATGATGCTCGCGCACGTTTGCGCAGCCCAGAAAGTTTCCACTCAGGAGCTGCTGCAGATGGCTCGCATGCGCACGCCAGGATTGGAGCAGGCTCTGCGCGACACATTGGGTGCCGACAACATTCAAAAAGGCACAGCGGCGGCGGGCGAGATGGGTGATTTTGTATTTGCCGTGGCTGCGGAGAAAGGTCCGGCGCTCCAGATTAACAACGAAGCGCCGATCGCCGCGTTCAAGGCCGGTTCGCTGTGGGTGGTCCAAAGCCGCCTGACCACGGGGACAGCGTACAAGTACACGTGGATCGCCGATGGGAAGCCGATTGGGGGCGCCAACAACTTGCCTGCGTTCGGACCCGACAGCTACGCCAAGCGCGGCGTGCCGGAAGGCAAACTTACCGGACCCATTGAAGTGAGCAGCAACATTTATGCCGGCGTGAAGGCCAACGTGTGGTTCTATGTGCCTGCGCAGTGGGATGGCGTGACGCCACTCGCCGTGCAGGTATGGGGTGATGGCCAGCAATTCACCGGTGCGCGTCCGGGCCAGTGGAGGGTTCTGGAGACGCTCGACAACTTGACGGCTCAGAAAAGGATTCCGCTGATGGTCAGCATCTTCATCCAAGCGGGTACAGGCCCCGAGCGCAATCAGCGATCCATCGAATACGACATAGTCAGCGACGCCTACTTGCATCGCCTTCTCGACGAGATTTTTCCGGTCGTCGCCAAGAGTGTGAAAATGCGCACCGACGGATACAGCCGCGCGATTCAGGGCCTCAGCTCAGGCGGCATCATGGCGTTCAACGCGGCGTTCCACAAACCTGAGGAGTTTTCGCGGGTCTTGAGTTGGATTGGGAGTTACACGGCGCTGCAAAGATCGCCTGGGCATCCGGAAGGCGGTGGTGAATACCCGACCATGGTGCGCCGCGAGCCCAAACGCAATATCCGCGTATGGCTTCAGGATGGGTCCGCGGATCTCGACAACACGGCCGGCAGTTGGCCGGCAGCCAACATCGGCATGGCGAACGCGCTGAAGTTCAAGGGCTATGACTATCACTTCTCCTTCGGCGTTGGGGAGCACAACAATGGGCAGGGCGCTGCCGAGTTGCCGGAGGCCCTCACGTGGCTGTGGCGCGATTATGATCCGGCAAAGACGTCGCAGGAGTTCCTGCAGGAACCAGCGGAAAAAGATCAGCCGGTCTGGCGCGTGGTTCAGTTGAATCGGAAGTAACTATCTTTTGTCCGGCAGTGCAAAAACGTACAACTGCGCGCCGTACGTCGGATAGCGAACCTCCGGGGCGAGGACGCTGGGGACACCTCGCGTGCTGCCCCCTCCCAAACCTGTGGTGACGGCGACGTACTGTTTGCCGTTCACGCTATAGGTCATCGGAAAGCCCTGCACCGATGTACCCAGGCGACTCTGCCAGAGTACCTTGCCGGTCTTGACGTCGACGGCGCGGAACACGCGGTCCATGTCGCCCGCGAACACCAGGCCGCCTGCCGTGGACATTACAGCCGTCAGGAACGGGGACCGCTGTTCGAGCTTCCAGTTCTCCTTGAGTGTGCGGACGTCAAACGCGGCCAGCTTTCCAACATTGCCGTTTGAACCGGGCATTTCGAAGAAGCGGCGCGCCGCTCCAGCGCCGCTGGCCCCGCCCTCCACGAAGTTGACCTTTTGCGCGATCATCTCTTGACAACTCTGCGCCAGCGGGAGGATGAGCTGGTTCGTCGGCTGGTTATAGGTCATGGCCTGCCAATTCTTGCCGCCCTCGGAGGTGGGGCAGCTCTGGACCCAATCGCCGATTCGCTGCTCTACGATGTCGTTGCGATAATGCGGCTCGCCCGTGGTCGCATCGAAGGAATCGTACACGTTCTGGAACACACCTTCCTTATGTCCGAGGTATTTCCCGTTGGTGCGGTCGAGCTTCCAAATGATGCCGACCTTGCCGGTGCTGAACACGATCTTCTGACCGTTATCGTCCACCAGGACGCGCTCGAACACCTCATCGAGATCGAGCGACTCGCCGGGAGCATGATTGAAGTACCACTTGAGTTTGCCTGTGTCGATATCCAGCGCGACGGTTGAGTTTGCATAGAGAGTCGAACCGTTGCCCGACCCCCGGCTGGGCCGCATCCATGGCTTGGCCTGCGCCGTGCCCCAGTAGGTCAAATTGAGATCGGGATCGTAGCTGCCGGTGATCCAGGTTTCGCCGCCCACGCGGAAGAGGTCCGGAAGGCTTCCCCACGTGTCGCCCCCAGGCTCGCCGGTCTTCGCAATGGTGTAGAACTTCCAAAGGAATTTGCCGGTCCTGGCGTCATACGCGCTAATGAAGCATTTTTCGAGCTGGTAATAGGAGCAGCCGGTGCCGCCCAGCCCTTGCACGATCTTGCCCTTGGCGATGAGCGGCCCGCTGCTGGTGGAGTAATTGTACTTAGTCCGGTCCCCGATGGGAGTCTCCCAGACAACCTTGCCTGTGCGAGCCTCCAGTGCGAAGATGCGCGCCTCGCCTGTGGTGAGGTAGATCTTGTCTTCGAAGATCGATAAGCCGCGCTGCGAACCTCCGGTATCGGATTCGCCGATGCGATTTTCCCAGATGAGATCGCCCGTGCGGGCATCCAATGCCTGCACGATGTTGCCGGGATTGTTGATGAACATCACGCCGTTATGCACGATGGGCGCAGCCTGATTGGTGCCATTGTTCATCGCCCAGGTCCAGGCCAGCTGAAGCTCATTCACATTCGTGGAGTTGATTTGGTTTAGCGAACTGAAATTGCTTGCCTGGTAATCGTGGCGGATCATCAGCCAGTCCGCGGGGTCCGGCTTGCGCAGCATGGCTTCAGTGACAGGCGTGAGATTCTTCGCCTCTCCCGCGACGGTGAGACCGCGAGGCACCACGGCCGCCTGCTTGCCTTGTTTGGCCTGCTCCTTGCCTTTGGCGGCTCCTGCTCCCGCTGGTGGAACGACTCCGGTAGCGATGGTGCGAATCCCGACGGTGCTCGACGCGGTCAGCGTCTGGTTGCCAGGTCTTGCTCCGTTCGAATCCAGAATAAACGCGGCGATGTTGAGATAGTTCTGCTCACCCAGTGTGGCGTTGCCGGGAGGCATAGCTGCCTGCATGAATCCGATCAGGTCACCCACGGTCCGGCCACCCCAGGTGCCCACGAACTGCGGGCCGGCGAGTTGCGGTGCATCATTGCGGCCTCCCAGATCGGGCCCGTGACAACCGGCGCAATTTGCCTGATACGAAGCCCGTCCCGCCGCCGCTTGAGCGGCCGTATACGGAGCCACCGCGGTGCCCTGTTGGGCAGTGACGATCATTACGCCGCAGATCACCGCAATCGTCAACATCAATGCAAAGTGCTTCATTCGCATTTCACGCTCCCATCAGCCGGTCAGACTACAGCACAGTAGTCGCCGGGTCAAGGGTCAAACAATGTGTTGCTTGTTTTGATCTTCTGCCTGTTGCAGAATGGGTTGCGCATGGATGGGTCCATGTCAGGAGGCTGTATGCGTGGTGCAATGCTTTTTGCGGCCGGACTCTTCGCGGGTTTGGCGATGCAGGTAATGACGGCCCAGAACACCGGTAGCGGTGTCGTGATGATGAATCACGTTGGAATCAGTGTGCCCAATATCGCCGAGGCGGTTACGTACTACACCCAGAAAATGGGATACCGTGAAGCGTTCCGGGTCAATGACGCGAAGGGGCAGCCGCGGCTGGTCTACATGCAGATCAGCAAGAACACGTTTCTCGAACTTAACCCGATAGCCGCTGGGCGACCCGCCGGGTTTAGCCACTATGGCCTCCACGTCGAGAACGCGGCACAGGCGGTCGCGAGGTTCAGGAAAAACGGTCTGACGGTCACGGATACGAACACCAGCGATACGAAAGCGGTCCTCGCCAACATCACCGACCCTTATATGGGCCGCATTGAGCTGACCGAACTCCCTCCGGAGTCCATGCACTACAAGGCGATTCAGAGCTGGAAGTAGGAGAACGATATGTACGCGAGATTCGCGATCCTGGCGTTGTTGATCGCTATCGGGGTCGCCACGGCTCAACAGCGTGGTGGAACCGCTCAGACTGATAAAGTACAGCCTGTAAACAGCGGCGCCAATCCCTATCAAGTCATCCGGGATTGGGCGCATATAGATGGAAGGCCGTGGGGCGGTTCCAACGGCGTGGCCATCGACAAAGATGGCAAGTCCGTGTGGGCGACGGACCGATGCTCGCCCGGGACAACCCCAGGCTGCCTCGGCACCAAAGCGAACCCTGTCCACCATTTTGACGATTCCGGGAAGGAAATCGGGAGCTTCGGCGGCGGCATGTTCGTGTGGCCCCATGGCATCCATGTCGATCGAGAGGGGAATGTCTGGGTGACCGACGCGCGAACCCCGAGCTCCGATGACCTCAAGAACTTTCCCGGAGAAGACAAGAAGGGAAGCGTGGTCGTCAAGTTCAGTCCCGAAGGCAAGGTCCTGATGACGTTGGGCAAGCCGGGCGTGCGGGGAAACCCTCCCGAGGCCCTGACTGACCCGACGGACGTGGTGACCGACCCGGCCAATGGCGACGTCTACATTGCTGAGAGCCACACGGATGTGGCGGATCCCAATCTCGTCGGGCGAATCTCGGTGTTCGAGAAGACCGGAAAATTTCTCAGAGTCATCGGCAAAGCAGGAACAGGGCCTGGTGAGTTCCGGACACCGCACGCGCTGGAGTTCGATTCCAAGGGCCGGTTGGTGGTTGCTGATCGCCACAACCATCGCATTCAAGTCCTGACGAAGGCGGGGAAGTTTGTCCTTGAATACGATGATTTCGGCCGCACCAGCGGGTTGGCCATCGACAAGAGCGACGTGATATATACGGCCGACTCGGAGTCGACCGAAAGGGTTCACCCAGGCTGGCAGAGGGGAATCCGTATCGGAAGTCTGAAAGATGGGAAAGTAACCACGTTTATTCCGCCCCACGTGGTGCCAAATTCTCCGGACGGCGCCATGGGGGAAGGCATCGCCATCGACGCCACAGGCAACGTCTATACGGCGGAAGCCCAACTGCGCGGCGTGACAAAATACGTCAGGAAGTAGAGCCGATCGCGCTCGATCTGCTGTTCCGGAATCCGCCTAACGGGCTGGCTGTCGGATCGCGAAGACGAACCGCTGCCCGTCGGGGCTGATGAATTTGGTGTTGCCCCCCGCCACGTCGCGCAGCTTGAACAGCAGCTTCGGCTCGCTGACCTGCACGGCGGGCCCGGGAGTTACCTCGACCGATTTCAACTCCACCTCCTCCGAGCCAGGTTCGGAACGAGCGTAGAAGACCTCCTTACCGTCGTTCCGCCAGATATTGCCGCCACCGGGACCGTCCTTGGTGGCCTGCACTTTGCCTTCGTCGGCGAGCGCGGCCTTGGCCAAGTCGAATGGCCGGATGAAGATCTCGATCCTATTGTTCGACTCCGTGGAGCCGTAAGATATGTAGCGTCCATCCGGAGAAACGCGCCCAAAGCCGACTTCGTATTCCTCTCGCGACATTTCGATGGCTTTCCGCGCTATCGGGTCCGCGCCTTCCAGCCGCGCGGCCATCAAGATCGCGCCGCCATCGAATAACACGTGCTGGCCATCCGGGGTGAAGTCAGTCAGGCCAAGACCAGCGCCTGGCGTGTAGCGGAACAGCATCTCCTCGGGACCGCCGTCGGAGCTCCGCCAGTAGATGCTCGTATACGTACCGCGGTTCGACTGGTAGGCGATGTGCTTGCCGTCGGGTGACCACGTCGGGTTGTTATGCGGAAAGCTGTCGTTGGTGATCTGCGTTTCCTTGCCGTTCTCCAGATCCACGGTCCAGATGTTGGCGTTGCCCGCTTCGATATTGTTGCGGACGAAGGCCAGCTTCTTGCCGTCGGGCGAAAACGCGGGTTGCCCAATTTGGGCAGGCTCGCCAATGGTCCGGACCACCTTGCCGGTCCGGTCAAACATCGTGAGCTGCTGCAGGCGAGGAGCCGGCGGAAGTGAAAACACGATGCGCTCGCCGTCGCGGCTCACAGAGCCGAGGTTTCCTGGCGCGGCGTTGGGACCGTTGGGGATAGTATTCGGAGCTTTGAACAGCAGTTTAGGCTTGCCGAACTCAAGCGTGGGCGAGGTCGATACGGACACAGCCATGATGCCTCGGTCGGCGGCGAAGTAATATAGCTCTCGTCCGTCGCGCCGCCACCAAACCATCCCTAATCCGCCCTGATCCGAAATTTGCCATTTGCGCGCGGGCGCGTCGGGGTTGGCGGGATCGAAGGCGCGCACCCAGACTTCATTGCGTCCGGTTTCATTCGAGCGGTAGCCGAGGAAACGGCTGTCGGGTGACAGCCGCGCTGCCACGATCTCAGATTGCGAGCGTGCCACGACTACCGGTTTGCGGTCGCCCTCCAGCGGCAAAGCGTATAGAATGTTGTCGCCTAACTGCGACACGTAGTAGTTGATGTATTTGCCGTCCAGTGACCAGTCTGTCGGAACGGTACCGGCTCCCGGCAGCTTATAGAGAAGCTCTTCAGTACCGCTGCCATCGGCCTTAACGCGGTAGATGCCGTCGTAGGAGTCGCGCTGGGCCGCGAACGCGACCCAGGCGCTGTCGGGCGCCCAGACCGGCGAGCGCACTGGCTCGCGGGATTTGCTTTTGGTGAGCTTGGTGCCCGCACCAGTCTCAATGCTGATGACCCACAGGTCCGCTGTTTCGTTCTCCAGATCCTGCCGGATCACAGCGATGCGTGTAAGGTCGGGAGAGATACTCGGCTGATTGTAGATAGCGCGCTCACCGACGACCTTGATCACCTTACCCTGGCGATCAAAAAGTGTCAGCTGGCGGGAATTCTCCTCCAGCGCACGCGCGATATTTTTGGCTTTCGCCGCAGCCTTGGCGGCTTTGGCCTTGTCGGCATCGGATTCCTGGCCGTGCGAGAGCATGGGAACGAACAGCAGTACGGTGGCCAGCGCGGCGGCTGTCGAGAGGGCAATGATGTCGCGTTTCATGGTTTTCGCTCCTTAACAATTCTGCGGACAGGCTGAAACGACCTTATCGCCGGGCAGAGTAATCTGCCTGAGCAATCCCCAGCGTGAGCCATCGCGGGCGCGGCTGGCTTCGACCTTCACCGGCTTGCCGATGGCCACCTCAAAGTCCGGTTTACCCACGCTGCGCTCGCGGAAAAAGAAGGGCGCCGGGCCCTCATACTTCCACGTTTCCGCGTCGCCGGACGCGGACTTGGTATCCACCAGAAACTCGATGTGCGGATTGCGCCAGTCAATCTTGGTGAGTGTCCCGGAAACGGTCACCCGATCGTTGAAATCGAAGATTGCGGACATGTTGTGGTGTGCCGTGGCGGTGATGGAAACGGCCAGCACGAGTGGAGTCGCCAAGGCGAAGCGAGCCGGTAAACGGGGAGTCATGCTGCCTCCTTTATGCAGATCATAACGCTAGACGTGAGAAAAGGTTCCCGCAAACTATAACCGGGCAGGCGCCGAAAAAGTTATGCGTACTGGGGAATTTGGCGAATTCGCGTCGTCCAGCGGCCTTCTCCTGAAAGCTATATGATGAACAAACTATGCCAGAAACGGGTGCAGACGAACGCACGCTGGCGCGCGTTGTGGACCCGCAAGACAGGTGAGCCCATGAATGACGATGCCACTCGCAGCATGGGGCCGCCCCAGGGTCCGGACGCAACCAAGACCAGCGCCTTGCCCTCCCCTTCGCGCGAGGAGAAACGGTGGCTGCCTTCCAGCATCGGCCGCTACCGCGTCATTCGCCTGCTAGGCGAAGGCGGGATGGGGGCCGTATATGAAGCCGAGCAAGAGAACCCGCGCCGCACGGTGGCTCTTAAAGTCATCAAACCCGGGCTGGCCAGTCCGGGCATGCTGCTCCGCTTTGAACGGGAATCCCAGGCGCTCGGCCGCTTGCAACATCCTGGCGTTGCCCAAATCTATGAAGCCGGGATGGCCGAAACGCCCTTCGGACAGCAGCCCTTCTTCGCCATGGAGCTCATCCGCGGCGATTCGCTGCGGCACTACGTGGCCGCGAACCACCTTGGACCGCGCCAACGTCTGGAACTCATGGCTAAGATTTGCGACGCGGTTCATCATGCGCATCAACGTGGCCTGATCCACCGGGATCTCAAGCCCGGCAATGTCATTGTCGATGAATCAGGGCAGCCTAAGATCCTGGATTTCGGATTGGCGCGCCTGACCGATAAAGATCCGCTGGCGACGCAGCAGACCGACATGGGACAACTGGTGGGGACACTGTCCTACATGAGTCCTGAGCAGGTGTTGGCCGATCCACTGGAACTCGATACCAGGACCGATGTTTACTCGTTGGGAGTCATTCTTTATGAGCTGCTCACTGGCGAGCGGCCCTACCAGCTGAACGCAAGTATTGCAGACGCTCTCCAGACCATCCGGCAGCACGACCCCGCGCCGCTCGGCACGATCAACCGGGCATTTCGAGGCGACGTGGAAACCATCGTGGCCAAGGCGCTCGAAAAAGACAAAGCGCGGCGCTACAATTCCGCGGCGGATTTCGCGGCGGATATCCGGCGCTTTCTGCACGACGAACCTATTGAGGCAAGACCGGCCAGCGTCCTGTACCAAGTCCGGAAGTTCACGCTCCGCCACAAGGCCTTGGTGGCTGGAGTGGCCGCGGTCTTTGTGGTGCTGGCCGCGGGAATTGTGGTCAGCGCTTCGCAGGCATCGCGCGCCGGGAGAGCGGAGCGCGCTGCGATCCATGAGCGGGATCTCGCCACCGCCGCCGGGCAAGCCGCCACGCGGGAACGCGACCGCGCCCTGGACGCGGAGCAGAAGGCCACCGAAGCCCGCAACCGCGCCGTCAGCGCCGAAGATCAAGCCATCCAGGAGCGCAATCGGGCGGTAACGGAGAAACAACGCGCCGATACCGAAGCCGCCAGCGCGAAGGCCGTAAGCGAGTTTCTGCGCACGGACCTGCTGGCCCAAGCCAGCGCGAGTAGCCAGGCCACAGCGAACACCAAACCCGACCCCGACCTCAAAGTACGCACTGCTCTGGACCGCGCCGCCGCGAAGGTCGCCGGCAAGTTCGACAAGCAGCCGCTGGTGGAGGCCTCCATCCGCCAGACCATCGGCAGCACCTATAAGGACTTGGGCCTATTTCCGGAAGCTCAGGGCCAATTGGAACTCTCCGTCAATCTGTTGACGCGCGGCTTGGGCCAGGAGCATCCGGATACGCTGGCTGCCATGATCGAGCTGGCGAGCCTCTATTCGCGCCAAGACAAGTACGAGCAGGCCGAGGCGCTCATGGTCAAGATACTCGCGGCGCAACAGCGGATCCGGGGCGAGCAGCATGAGAAGACGGCTGAGGCGATGAACCAACTGGCCGTGGTCATCACGCGCCGGGGGAGATTCGCCGACGCTGAACCTCTGCTCGTGAAAGCTCTGGCTGTCCGGCGCCGCACTTTGGGCGACGAGAACGTTTTCACCTTGAGCACGATGAGCAACCTGGCGACGATTTACTACAGTCAAGGCAAGTTCAGCCAAGCCCTTCCGCTGTTCGCCGGGATCCTGGCCACGGATCGCCGCGTCTTGGGCGAAGAACATCCCGAAACCTTGACGGTGATGAACAACCTCGCGGCTGTGCATCAAAGACTGGGCGAGTATGCGCAGGCAGAAGCCTTGGTAGGTGACGCCTTGCGCATCAGCCGGCGTGTCTTGGGCCCCGAGCATCCGGACACCTTCCGGCGCATGAACAACTTGGCCGTGGTGTATATGGAGCAGCGCAAATACCCCCAGGCGGAGGAGTTGTACGCCGCCGTCCTGGCCGGATGGCGCCGCTTGCTGGGCGAGGAACATTCCGACACGCTCACCGCCACCGAGAACCTGGGCGTCTCGCATTTGAAGCAGCGGAACTATGCGCTGGCAAAACCGCTGCTGACCAGGACCCTGGAATTACGCCGCCGCGTTCTGGGTCCGGAAAATGCGGCCACGCTGCGAGCCACAAACCATGTGGCGGCGCTGCAATTGGAGCAAGCAGAATACGTGGAGGCTGAGACTCTCCTTCGATCTCTCCTATCCCTCTACGAGAAGATCGGGTCCAACTCCTGGCTGCGATTCAATACCCAAAGTCAATTGGGAGCCAGTCTGACCGGACAGAGCAAATTCGCAGAAGCGGAACCATTCCTGGTCGCCGGATACAACGGAATGGTGGAACGGCAGGCGAGTATCCCCGCCGCAAGCCGCCCCGATCTGGAATCCTCGGGAATTCGATTGATTCAGCTCTACCAGAACTGGGGCAAGCCGGAGAAGGCCGCCGAATGGAGCAGGAAACTTGAGGGGAGCAGGGTCGCAGCCGGTCAAAAGCCGTGACCCTGCCGAGTCGAAGCTAAACGGGTTCCGAGTCGAAGGTAATGTCGAGGGTATCCGGGTTGCTTTGGCCCGTGCGGACCTGGGCGGCCCCTGAGCCAACACCGGCGGCGGCGGCCATCGGCTGCGCGCCGGCAGTCCCTACCGTCGCTACCGAAGACACCACGTTCAACGAAGTGGTATCGTTTCCCCCCGCAAGATCCAAATAGGCAACGCCAAAACAATTTCCGCTGGACGGAGTAAAGGTAACGCGGCAGGCTTGCGCCGCGCTGAACGAGATGGACGTGGGTGCCGTCGGGTAGTTGCGGCTGTTGGGATTGACGTTGAAATTTGCACTAATGTTGAAGTCGGCCATAGATTTCCTCTTTTCTGGAGATTTACCCTTAAAGGGGTTTCGAGTATATACCCTTTGTTGCTCGAATTGTAGGGTGTATTCTCTGGTCTAGGTGGCCCATCGTTTTATCTCGCGTTCTTTATTCGATCGTCCGCGGGCCATCGGGGAGCACCCAGCGCCACCCGTCGGCGAGGCGCCGGATTACTTGCAGAGCGGACACCACGCGCCAGTCGGGATTGCGGGCGGGACTTCCCTCAATTTCCAGGAAATCGCCGGTTTGGACGGTATCCTGCCGGACTCCCTGGCGCGCAAGATTGTCCACGCTGGTCCATTCCGCCTGCCAGGTGCCCGAGTTCTTGGTTTCAATGGTCAGCATGACATGGGGATTGACGAAGGATACCTTCGCCACCTGCCCCTTGAGGGTGACCCGATGGTCCGTTAAGTAAAACATGCTGTAGCTGTGGTGAGCCCACAACCTCGCCGTGCAGGTCAAAAGTAATGCCCATTGTCGACGTTAATACTTTCATTTCGTTCCTCTCCAGTTCTCCGTCTGCGGTTGTACGCTCTAGCACCTGCCCGGCCGACATTACTGTTCTACAGACAGGTCGCCAGGAACCCGGTTGCTCCTCCCTTACCACACGCAAAAGGGCGGTAGAAGGTCAACAGACGTCCGAAGATGATGACTCCGGTCCACAGAAACAGAGAGGCTCCGCCGATCCATTTGGCGGCCAACGGAGCGTCGGCTCCCGCGCCGAGAACGTTCACCTTGCGGAACACGGCAGAATAGAACGTAAGCACATTAAGACCCGCCACTGCCATAAACAACATCTTGAGATGAAAAGCGGAGTTGTACAGGTACTGATCGGGCGCGGTAACCAAGAACATGGAGCCAGTGATGATGTTGAGAATGTATCCGCCAATGCCCCACGGAATCAGCCGGTGCAGCGCGGAAATCGGAATTCGCTTGGCGATGCCCAACAGGCGCATATCGAACATGCCAATAGTCCCGATCAGGAGGGAGAGCCCGATGAAATGCAGCGACTCGCAGATCGGCCAGCCCCACTTGGAGGTCATGATGGGTTTCACGATCTCGACGCTGCCGAGTGTAGTAAGAAGCCAGTGCTGGATTTCGTATACGGTCATTGCCTTCTCCTATTGGGTGAGCCGCGTATAAGTGTAGGCAAGCAGGCGGCCCGCAAAAATCGCCCCAGCCCAGCAGAACAGGGATGCACCCGCCAGCCATTTCCCGCGCGCAGGGATCTCACCGAGATCCAGATTCGGGTTCTGAAAGATCGACTTCGCGATGCTTCTAAGGATTGCCACGGCGAATCCGATGCAGGTCAGCTTCAGATAAAATACCGGGTTGGTCAGGGCCTTGGTGGGATACGCGATGAGCAGCAGCACGCCTGAAGCCGCATTCAGCCAGAATGCAGCCCACGTCGCCGGAAGAAACCGTTTTAATTCGAGTAAGGGAACACGGCGCGCCACGCCCAGGATGCGCAGGTCCACAGCGGAGCTCAGCCCCGCCACGAAGCCCATTCCGATGGTGTGATAGGCGAGAATCATGGGAAACGCGAACACGTTAATCGATTCGCGCATCCATATGCTCAACGCGGTCGATTCCAACCAGAGAAGAAAGTGATCCATAGGCGCCATTTTTTGCGATCGTCGGCCGATGGTTTATCCTACGGCTTGCCGGACGCGTTTCCAATAACCTAAAAGATACTTGTCCGGCGGACACTCATGTACTGGCGCCCCCTCCGTAAGGCCGATCTCTCGCACTGTCTAGAGATTCAGCCGGCCTGTCTGGGTGACCAAATCGTGGGTCGCCGTACCGCTCTTCGTATCTGGAAGGCCTTCTTAGACAACCCCGCCTTTCAGGCCACGGTGATTGAATCCGAACTCCCGATCGCGGGACACAAAATCGTCGCGTGCGGCATGGGCGTATTCGTCACGCGAGAATTCGCAGACCAGGAGATCAGCGAGCCGCGGCCCGGGCTCAACTCTCGCATCATTGCTCGAATCGCGGCCGGCGAACCGGTCGTATTGAGTCGTGCCGAAATCGGGGCAGGAAATGCCGGCGAAGGGCTCGACTTCGTCAATATGTACGGGACCTGGCTCGATGGGATCATGAACCCCGATCAGCTTGCGGAAGTTCACGCGCTACTGGGGACCAGCTTCGTCGAACATTTTGCCGGCTATCGCTTCAACCGTGTGTTGAAGGAGGCGATCGGCGATTCCAGGATCGCCCTGGCGCGCGCCACCGGAACGTACCGGCTACTCGCAGAATTTCCCGAGTCTGAGAGCGCGTTGGCAGTTGTGACCCGGGAGAGCGCTCTCACCGCACCGTACTCGGCTGCTGCCACCATCTATCGATACCGGGCGCCAGTACTTCGTTTGCGCCCTGCCGAACAGGAGTTGCTCGCTGCCGCTCTCAGCGGCAAGACCGACGCCGAACTCAGCGCGGATCTCGGGCTGAGCATTGAGGCAACCAAGAAGCGGTGGCTGTCGATTTTCGACAGGGTGGATCAATTCAAGCGTGAGATCCTGACTCAGACCGAAGCGGATAGCGACGGCCGTGGACCGCAAAAGAGGCACCGCGTCGTCGCTTATATCCGGAGTCATCCAGAAGAATTGCGGCCATTCTCTTGGGACACGTGATTCCAATGGCGACCCAGGAAGATCGCCACCAGCAGCAGCACCATTCCAAAAGCGCCGTTAGCAGCAGCATCGGTTGCCATTAGGCCGCGGGCACCCCAATGTCGATAGCCCAGCCCGTCCAGCCACGTCATGTAGGTGATCGGAAGGTTCCCGGCTGAATTGAGAACGGCGTACCCGGTGGCCGCCGCATGTTTTCGGCGACCCACGATATCGAGCACCATGGCCGTGAACACGGCATAAGCGAATCCGGCCGAAACTGCATAACCCGAATACCCTACACCGTAAGTGAAGGGTGTGGCGTGAGAAAACCCCAGGTAGACACCGAATAGGGCCGCCATGCCTCCCGCCAGGGCATAGGCAAACATCCGGCCGATCTTGTCTGCGACAACGCCTCCGATGAAGCAGCCCACTGCGGAGAGCAAACCGCCGCCGATACCGGTGACCCACATTACCTCGTTTCCCGAGGCATGATAATCCTGACCCATTCCGGAAATCAGGTTGCCAATGGCCGCACTACCCACCGGCGAGAGGAGGAACACTAACCCGATCCACGTCCTGCGTGAACAGAAAATTCCCTTCATGTCGTGAATCAAGGCTGCGGCTTGCGGACCGATCGCCCGGCGAACCGGCGGGGGTTCCTTTATCAGAATGGCCGCGATCGCCGGCAGGATTATCGCGGCGAAGATCACCACTGCCACTGCCGGCAACGACGCATGATCCGCCAGCCAGATGAAAAGGCCGCCGCCAACGGCGGCACCTCCCGTGTTACCGCCCTGATACCACCCGGCCGAACGCCCCCGAAGCGCTATCGGCATCGTGGTGAGCAGCGCTCCGCAGGCCGAACTCAGCAATCCTCCAAAAGCATTCATCAGAAACAGGAGTGCCGTCAGCAGGACATGGGAACCGTGAATGTTGAGAATCGCGGCGCCACCGGCCAGGCCCGCACCGAGCGCCGAGAAGACTACCCAGGAGCGCTTTCGGAGTCCCGCGTCGGCTAGCGGCGACCAGAGGAATGACCAGATCGCGGGCAGACTTGCGACGACGACAATCTTGGCGATTTGGTCTACGGATATCCCATACTTTCGCAATAGATACGGCATCAGGAGGATCGTCACCGAAATTGTAAAGGCGTAGGGCAGCACCAAGATCGCGAAAAGCGCAGGCGCGTTGTGCAGGTGAGGGGCCTGAGGCGATTCAGTAGGCGCGAACAGAATCCCTACTTCTTACTTAGCAGGCTGCCAGAGCATGACATAGCCGCCCACATCAGGATCGCGAATCAACGCTGCCCGCCCTTTGTGGAAATCGATAATGCCGCCTTCCGAGACGGTGATCGCGCCGTTCGCTTTGGCTCGGGCATAAGCGGATTGAATGTTGCTGACCTGAAGGCCGGCAAAGTTGGCGTTGATGTCCTGGAATTTGATTGGGGGAGCCGTTTTGCCC
>Ga0207694_10002026_pt1 | contig 16771 bp, 15 predicted proteins | sample KBSC34metaG_FD_184353 | JGI IMG/M metagenome (GOLD analysis project Ga0207694, IMG submission 184353) | Corn rhizosphere microbial communities from Kellogg Biological Station, Michigan, USA - KBS C3-4 metaG (SPAdes) (version 2) | ecosystem: Host-associated > Plants > Roots > Rhizosphere > Soil... | reverse complement strand
GCCCATTTAGATCACTCCTGCCTGCTTGAGCCGGATCACTTGCTCCAGCGTCAGGTTGGGCCCGTATTCCTTGGCTTGCCGCAAGTCATTTGTGTTGAGGCCGGTGTGAGCCGCGTCAATGAGTTCGCGCATCTTAGCCTGGGGAAACGCATCTTTGAGGGCGCGGATCAGATCGGGCTGTAGGCCTTCATGAGCCACGTCGATGGCTTCCTGGACGGTCAGGTTCTTGAAGCCCGAGTCGTGCAGCGCGCGCAGATACCGCGCGGATATACCGCTGTGCGCCAGGTCGACCAGTTCCTTGACAGAGAGTTTTCCCCACCCGGACTCCGCAACCCCGCGCAAGAATTCGGCCGATACGCCGCTGTTGCGGATTTCGATGATCTCATCGACGGAGAGATTGCCATAACCGGCGGCGACCAAGGCGGCTAGAAACGATCCATTGGGTGCGGCTCCGCCCGGACGCTCAACGGCGCGCTGTTGTTCGTTCTGGGCCCGCAATTGGGCCCGCATAGCAAGCAGTCGCTGCTGTTGGGCCTGCAGCATCCTTTCGGATGCGCGAATCTCGTCTGAGGAGCGGCCTTGTTGTCTTTCGGCTTCTAACTGCGCCTTCTGGGCGCGCATTTGCAACTCTTGCGCGCGCAGGACATCTTCCGTCTCGCGGATCTGGGATTCGAGTTGAATTATCGCCGGGTGGGCAGACGTGTAGACACGCTGCTTCTCCGCGAGCTCTTGCTGCAATCGTGCAATCTGTTCAACCGCGCGCTGGGCCTCCGCCTTACTGGCCTGGATATCGCGCTGCAGGTCCTCAAGATCCTGGGCGGCGATCGGCCCTTGAGGCGCTTGCGGAGGCCGCGGAGCAACCGCGGGCACGGGTGCGACCGGAGGCACGGCAGGCACGGACTCGACCGGCGGCACCGAGCGCTCCTGTGCAAATGCGATCCAATGCGGCGCCTGCGCTCCGGCGAATACTAATCCGAAAAGAATCGCCGCGCCCAACGCCACGCGTGTCAGTGAAACGCGTGGAGCGAAATCACGGCCGCTACGCAATAGCGCTTCGATTCGCTCGCCCAGATGCGAAGCTCGACCAGCCATGCCGGTCGCCAACAGTTGCCGGCGCCGCGCGGAGCACAGCTCAAACAGGCGCGTCAGGCTGGCCGCGTAGGGGCGAGCCTCGCCGGTGTTCGCGACCACCCAATCGTCGCAGGCGGCTTCGCGCTCTTGCTCGATGTTCCTGATCAGCCAGACGGCCACCGGATGGATCGGAAGCAGCGCGCCGATCAGGCGTGCGAATAGATTAGTCCAGTCGTCGTAGCGGGCGATATGGGCCAGTTCGTGCAGCAACACGTGGTCCAGTTCTTCGGGCGTGAACTCGTTCAGAAGGGTTTCGGGCACGATCACCGCGGGGCGGCGGAAGCCTACGGCCATGGGTGAAACGATTTCACTCGACACCAGCAGCCGCGCGGTCCGGTCGATACCGCAAGCCAGCAGCCAGCAGTTGAAGTTCACCATCCGCTCCGGCGAGACCGCACGGCTCCGCTCGGTGATGCCGCGAAGGTAACGATAGCTGCGGACAATCTGCACGATCCGGAATAGCGAAAGCGCGGACCAGATCGCGAAGATGGCGAGCAATCCGGCTCCAGCGGTGATCGTGAGAGGTCCGGCCATGCCACCGGCAATACCAGGAGATGCTAGCGGGGTCTCGACGCGTGCCGCAGCCACGGGCGCCGTCGCCGCCTCCACCGGATTCGATGCGGATTCGTAAGCCGGGAGTGGAGCTTGAGACCGTGGGTTCGTATGTTGTGGCGCCAGAGGCAGGATCACGACCGCAGCCAGCACGGCCCACCAGACGGCGCAGCGTGTCGCGGCGTTGATCCGGATATTCACGCGCGGCAGGAATCGGAGGGCCGCCCAGACCAACAGCGCGATCAAGGCGCTTTGCCAGAGACTATTCAACAAGGCTGCGAAAGCCGTGCCAAGGATGTTCATTTCGCCCTCCCCCCTCCTTTAATAACTTCTTCTGAGATGCGTTTACGAATTCTGGTTAGTTCCTGTTCGCTTAATTCCTCGTGTTCCAGAAGATTGAGTACCAGTTCTTCAGGTGAGTCGCGAAAAAAGCGGCTGAGCAGCCGGCGAACCGCGTTACGGCTGGCCTCCTCCTGTCCGACCACCGGATGATACAGGAACGCCCGGCCCTCATTGGACTTGGTATGCCGCACGTATCCTTTATCCTCAAGGATTCGCATGGTGGTGAGCACGGTGTTGTAGGCCAGGCCGAGCGGCTTGGGAAGCGCTTCTGCGACCTCGGCTACGGTGGCCGATCCCTTACGCCAGATCACATCCATAAGGCGGAGTTCGGCTTCGGTAAGGTCCTGAGATTTCTTGCGGGCCAAGAGTCGCTCCTTCAGAACTAAGGAATTAAGACTTCCGCAGCCAGAATACTCCCAGACGCGAATGCCTGTCAACTATAAAATTAGGTGATGCCCCACGCACACCCATTGCAACGGACCATCGGCCATGTGATACTTCCCCTGCGGGAGGTGGATATCTCATGAAGACCGTGACGAAAGCGGTACTCGTACTGTTGGTCTCTGGTGTGGCTTTGCTGGCCTCACAAGAGGGGCCAAGAACCTACGTCGAAAACTGCATCTGCTGCATGTGCTCCTACTTTTTCGGCGAATAAGCGGAACGCTCCGCAGTTACTAACGCTCGAATGTAGTGGCATTGTCTTTCAAACACGGGAGGAATAGACTGTCTGCATGTCTCCCGAACCCGCTCACGGGCCGCCGCCACTGGCAATGCCCTCCGATCAGCCCCCCGTAACCAAGATGAGCGAGCCCGCCCGTCTGGCGGGTGTGTTCTTTTCGCCCGGCAAAGCGTTTGCGGATATCGCACGGCGGCCGCGTTGGTGGATCCCGGTGATTCTATCGGCCATTCTCAGCACGGTTTATCTGAATGCGTTCACCCAGCGAGTAGGATGGGAATCAGTAATCCGCCCAGCTATCGAGAAAAGTCAGAACACACAAAACATGCCCGTCCAGCAGCGCGAACAGGTGATCAGGACTGCTGCTGGACTATACAAGTACTTAGGCTACGGATCCATCCTGCTATCACTGTTGTCAGTTTTCATCATTGCTGTCATCCTGATGTTCCTTTTTGACACCATGATGAGCGCCGGTGTCGGTTTGAACCGCATGATGGCAATCGTCGCCTATGCGTTTCTTCCCATGATGATCTATACCGCCCTGTCCATGGTGGTCCTGTTTCTGAAGGATCCCGACGAGTTCAATTTGCAGAATCCCCTGATGTTCAACGTGGGGGCGTTCTTAAGCACAGACGCCCCAGCGGCGTTGCGCAGCCTGGGATCCTCAATCGATCTGTTCTCGCTGTGGGTGGTCGTGCTCCTGGCCATCGGAGTCTCTGCGGCAGCGCACAAGATCAGCTTCGGAAAAGCTCTGGCCGGTATCGCGTTGCCGTGGGCACTCTACGTCTGCATCAAGGTGGGAGCGGCGGCCGCAGGCTTCTCGAATGGCTGACCGGGGTTACCTAAACGTTAAGATTGAGGCTTGATCGATATTCATAGCCACGTGCTGTTCGGCTTGGACGACGGTGCGCGGACGCTGGAAGATTCGCTCGCTATGGTGCGCATGGCGGCGGAACACGGCACTACCGACCTGGTGGCGACACCTCACGCCAACCTCACGTTTAAATTCGATCCGGACCAGATTGCCGCGCGGATGGCGCAGGTCCAGAAAGCTGCGGGCGGCGTGTTGCGGCTGTATACGGGCTGCGATTTTCATCTGAGTTTCGACAATATTCAGGACGCCATCGAGCATCCCAGGAAATACACCATCAACCAGCAGCGCTATTTGTTGGTGGAGTTTTCCGAGCTGCTGATCTTCAAGAATACCGAGGACATCTTTGCGCGGCTGAGAGATGCCGGGATGACTCCCATCGTCACTCATCCCGAGCGCAACGGTCTTCTGCGGCAGCGGGTTGAGAATCTCGCCAAGTGGGTGGAGCAAGGTGCGCGCATGCAATTGACCGCGCAGAGCCTCATCGGCGGATTCGGCCAGCGCGCCCGGGAATTTTCGCGTGAGCTGCTGGACCGCGGGCTGGTGCACGTGATCGCCAGCGATGGCCACGATTGCGAGCGGCGTCCGCCCGTAATGGATCAAGCTCGGACGTGGCTGCAAAACAAGTACGGAGAGGCGCTGGCCGAGGCCCTGTGCGTGACCAATCCCGGTGCGGCGCTCTCCGGAGACGACATGGGCTTGCCAAGCGCCGATTCGGAATCCTCCGTGCGGAAGTGGTACAAGTTCTGGCGGTAGCCTTTCCTCAGTTCTCTCTGAGACAATCCTCGCCCGTATTCCACAAACTCTGGTAGCAGGAGTTTCTTTCGCAACTCAGAAGGAAATCATCCTGGGACTCACCAAGCGCGAGCTATGTCTGAACACACGCTATCCGAACAAAAGTGGTATGCGCTGACCGTGCCATATCAGCACGAACGGCAAACCGAGAAGGCGCTCCAGTCGAAGGGCCTGGAGACTCTGATGCCTGTATATCGCAGCCGGCGGCAGTGGTCGGACCGGGTGAAAGACGTGGAAATGCCGCTGTTTGCTGGCTATGTTCTTTGCCATTTTGACCTGATGAATCGAATTCATGTGATGGATACGCCAGGGGTCGCCAGGATCGTGGGATTTGGAGGCGCGCCGGCGGCTCTGGAAGATTCTGAAATCGCCGTGATTCAACGGATGCTCTTGTCGAAGCTGCCGCTGGCGCCGTGGCCCTACCTGAAAGCCGGCGACCGGGTGCGAGTGGAGCACGGGCCTATGCGCGGACAGGAAGGCACACTGGTCCGAACCAAGGACTCGGTGCATTTGGTGATTAATATCGACGTGCTGCAGCGTTCGGTTGCGGTGCAAGTGGACCGGGAAGCGGTCGTGCCGATCGGTTGCGGGAAAAGCTCATGAGAATCATGGCGGTGTGCTGGATTGGTCTTCTTGCAGGTTCTGTGTTTGGACAAGCGCGCCTTCCGGCTGGTTCGATCGACCCCGGGGCGAATCTTCCGCCGCGGCCCATCGCAGCAGGCGATCTGCTGTCCATTTCGGTATACGGCGCGCCGGAGATGTCGCGCACAGCGCGGGTGAGCCAGGAGGGGTCGATCCGGTTGCCCATGCTCAAGAAGGCGATCGAGGCGCGCGGGACGGTTCCAGCGGAACTCGAGCAGCGCGTGGCGGACGCCTTGAGCCAGGCGGGACTCCTGGTAGATCCGTCGGTGGTCATCACCATCGCCGAGTATGCGACCCGTCCGATTCGAGTCGCGGGCGCGGTGCGGCACCCGTTGACTTTCGACGCCACCGGACCGGTGACGTTGCTCGAAGCTCTGACGCGCGCGGAGGGACTAAGCGGAGATGCCGGCGCCGATATTCTAGTGACGCAGGCGAGTCCGGGCATAGGGCCGGCCGCCGGCCCGTTAACAAGGCGCATCTCGGTGAAGGCCTTGATCGAGACGGCCGATCCGGCGGCCAACGTAATCCTGAAGGGCGGCGAAGAAGTGCGCGTTCCCGAGGCCGGGCGGGTATTCGTGGTCGGGAACGTCAAGAAGCCCGGCGCGTTTCCGGTAGGCGACGGGACCGGGATTTCGGTGCTGAAGGCCTTGGCGCTGGCAGAAGGCTTAACTCCCTTCTCGACCAAGCTGGCCTACATCTACCGGCCCGGCGAAGGCGGCAAGCAGGAGATCGAAGTGGCGCTGCGCAAGATCCTGGAGCGCAAAGCGCCGGATGTGGTCCTGGCGGCGGGAGACATCTTCTACATTCCCGATAACCGCGGCAGCCGGGTCACCGCCAGCGTGATCGAAAAAGCCGTGGCGTTTGCGGCGGGAACAGCTTCCGGCGCCCTGATCCTCGGCCTGAACCGGTGAGGCAACCATGAGTCCCTTGTTACACGGCATGGATCCAGAACGGTGGCCGGCACTGCTCGACAGCCTTTCCGTCCAGGACCCGGAAGACGCCCGCATCCCCATCTCGCAGTATGTCTGGATCTGCAAGCGCCAGCGCTGGAAGATTTTGGGATTTTGCGCGCTGGCGGTGATCGCCACGGTGATTGTATCCGCCCGTCTGACGCCTGTTTTCGAATCTACGACGACGGTGGACGTGGACCGCGAGAGTCCGCCGGGAGTGTTGGGGCAGCGCACGCCCACGCAGTTTGCCTTTCGCAATCAGACTATGCTCACCGACGCCCAAGTGCTGCAGCGTCTCCACTTCGAGCGCGCCGCAACTGAACTGCAAGCGGCCAGTAAGAAGACCATCGAGATCATGCGTGCGTCCCCCTACCAGAAGACGGCCAACGCCGGGCTGTTCCTTAAAGCCCTGGGCGTCCGGCGTGGAATCCTGCCGCGCCTGCTGGCCGCGAATCTTGGGAACCAGTGGGCCGATCCCGAGGCGCTGGCGCGTTTGGCTGAGTTCACTTTGTCCGCGCCCGAGCTGCGGGAAAGCGAGTTGGCGCAGATCGCCGCGCTGCCTTTGGGCTCGCGCATCAAACTCGATCCGTGGCGCAATCAGATCACTCTGATCAAAACCCGTCCTTTGGAACTCTTATCGCCGCGCGAGAAGATGCCCTTCGAGATTACCCCGTTTATCCTTTACTTGACTCGCCTGCCATAAGCTCTTCCAAGTGTTCCCCGGTCTCCTGCTCCACCTTGGCGTGCAGGCTGTTCCCGTGCGCATCCATGGTGACGATCGCGGCGAAATCGTGCGCGTGCAGATGCCACATGGCCTCGGGAATCCCGAAGTCCAGCAGGTTCACGCCCAGCACCTTGTCGATCGACCGCGCATAAAATTGCGCCGCCCCTCCGATGGCGTTCAGGTACACGGCGCCTGAATCTTGCAGCGCCGCGAGCGTCTTCTTGCCCATCCCACCTTTGCCTATCACCGCGCGCACGCCGTAATTCCGGATGATATCGGCCTGATACGGTTCTTCCCGTATGCTCGTCGTCGGGCCAGCCGCCTTGACGGTCCACTGATCCCCCTGCTTCAGCATCACGGGACCACAGTGATACAGCACTGATCCCCGCATATCCACAGGCGGCGGATTCTTCATCAGGTGCGCATGCACGGCGTCGCGGCCCGTAAACATCTCGCCGGTGATCAGGACCACGTCGCCCACCTTGAGCGCCCGAACCTGCTCCTCGCTCAACGGCGGACGCAGGATCACTTCCCTTCCCGTCAACGGGAATCCTTCGCCGCGAGCCATTTTCGCTACCGGCCGCGCCGGATCGCGATACAGCCATTTCGTGATCGCCCCGCTGGACGCGTCAAGCCGCACGCCCAATCTGCGAAACGCCCAGCATTCGTAGGCGACGCTCACGAAGAAGCTCGCAGGCAGACGATTCGCGACGCCGATCTTACACCCGATCAGCGACGACTTGCCGCCGAATCCCATCGCGCCTACGCCGATCTTGTTAGCCTCATCCATGATTTCGGCTTCGAGCTTGGCGAGGTCCGGATTCGGATTGGTATCGTCCAGCGTGCGGAACAATTGGTATTTCGCCAGCAGGTACCCCTGCGCCCGATCGCTACCGATGCAAACTCCCACCGCTCCCGGCGCGCAACCCTGTCCCTGCGCCTGCCACACGGCGTGCAGGATGCACTTGCGGACGCCTTCGAGATCGCGCCCCGCTTTGCCCAGATGCTCGAGCTCCATGGGCAGTGAATACTGGATGTTCTTGTTCTCGCAGCCGCCGCCCTTGAGGATCAGCTTCACCTCGATCTCGTCGTTCTCCCATTGCTCGAAGTGGATCACGGGAGTCTCTTCGCCCAGGTTGTCGCCGCTATTCTTTCCCGTGAGTGAATCGACGGAGTTGGGCCGCAGCTTGCCACGCTTGGTCGCCTCGGCCACGGCCGCGCGAATGGCTTTCTTGATGACGATTTGATTCACGCCCACCGGAGTATGGACGTCGAACGTGGGCATCCCGGTGTCCTGGCAGATGGGTCCCTGGTCATCCGCCGCCATATCGATATTGGTCGCGATGATCCCCAGCGCTTGGGACGCCTGCGTGTGGGGAGTCTCCGCGGCGATGGCGATCCCCATCGCTTGCCGCACATCCGGCGGGAGGTTGGTAGCAGTCTGGGTAATCAGTTCGACAAGGCTTTCCTGAAGAAATTGCATGGGGTTTATTCCGAACCTTGATTCTACCGTTCCCCGGACCGATTGTGATATTCTCCAACGGTGCTTAAACCCGTTCGCCTGGCGATGATCGCCGCCCTGGTCTTGGGGCTGCTCGGATTGTTGGGCGGCATCTCGAATCCGCTATCGCTTCTGAGCGCCGTCATTTACTTGGCCGCGGCGATCGGCCTGCGGCGCGGCATCGCGTGGTGCGGCTTCGGACCTGCGCTGTGGACCGCTGCACAAGTTGTGCTGGCGATTGAATTGGTTGGGCACTGGAAACAGCTAACGGCCACGAATCTCGCGGCCGTGGTGGTTTCGATATTCATCTATTTACCAGTTGCCTGGATTTTCTACCGCGCTGGCAGGGCTCTAGTTAGCGCGGGCTCGCGACGGTCTTTCGCTGCACCTTGGATCGCTTTAACCGCCCTTACTCTTGCGTTAGGTGTGACTTTCTTGTTGGTGCGGCCGTACGTCATACCTACAGGCGCGATGGAAGATACGATCTTGATCGGGGACCACCTGTTGGTTCCGCGCTTCGGCACTCATATTCCCAGTCGGGGAGATATCGTCGTCTTCCCCTATCCAGTGGATCGTACTCAGACATTCGTGAAACGTTTGATCGGAATGCCTGCGGATCGAATCCGGATCGTCAACAAGGAGGTCTATCTGAACGGCAGGAAGTTGACTGAGCCGTATGCGTATCACAAGACTGGTTACATCGACTCCTATCGCGATAACTTCCCCAGCGATCCGAACGTACGAGTGGATCAGCGGGCCACAATGATGCTCCGCGAGCATGTAGAAAATGGAGAGGTCGTGGTACCTCCAAACAGCTATTTCGTTATGGGAGACAATCGCGATAATTCCCTGGACAGCCGTTACTGGGGTTTCATTCCGGCCGATGAACTCATTGGCGAGCCCTGGATCATCTATTGGTCCGTTGACTCTCCGGCCGTGCTCTTAACAGGGCAGCCCAGCGCATGGGCTTCGTTAGGGAGGATCCGCTGGAACCGCATCTTGACCGTGATTCACGGCTATCCCATCTAGCAGCCAAACGTCAGCCTGCCGTCGTGCTGGATCGGGCGGTTGTGAACTGATCCGGACCCTTCTGCGCCGGCAACGCCCCGATCTGCCGCAGCAGCCCGAGTTGATCCCAGCTATTCCAGCCTTCGACGATTTGTCCGTTGGCGATGCGCACCACAACGATCCCTTCGATACGGATCCCCCGGCCCGTCGGCGCAACGCCTAGCTGGCCGCCCTGGTGAGTGCCTTCGACGGTGATCCGTACAGTGACCTTGTCGCCCTCGGCCATGATGTCCTCGATCGTCATGCGGATGTCCGGCAGCGCGCCACGCAGGTTGCTCGCAAAGATCTTGAACTCGGCGGGGCCGCGAGTTGTAACGTCCGTGTCGCCCAAGCCGTATCCGACGCCGTTGGCCGCGAACAGCTCGTCGATAGTTTCTTCCCGCCCTTGGTTCCACACTTCTTCAAACCAGCGGCGGACCAGCGTTTTGTTAGCTTCGCTCATGGATGTTCTCCCGGCGGCCACTGTATCAAAAAACGAAAGCGGCGAGCATCCCCTGACATCGAGGCGCCCGCCGCGTCCATTCCTTACGCGCACAACGGAGCGCGGCTGAAACTGCCGCGCCCTGTGCGCTTCTGACTCCTGTCTTCTGACTCCTGACTTCTAGTAGCGATAGTGATCCGGCTTGTACGGACCTTCCACCGGCACTCCCAGATACTCCGCCTGCTTCGGCGATAGCTTGGTCAGCTTCACGCCGATCTTGTCCAGGTGCAGCCGGGCGACTTCCTCGTCCAGTTTCTTCGGCAGTGTGTACACGCCGACCTTATAGACATCCTTGTTCTTCCACAAGTCGAGCTGCGCCAGCGTCTGGTTCGAGAAGCTGTTCGACATTACGAAGCTGGGATGGCCCGTCGCGCAACCCAGGTTCACCAGGCGCCCTTCGGCCAGCAGGAAAATGCTGTGCCCGTCGGGGAAGGTGTACATGTCCACCTGCGGCTTGATTTCGGTCTTCTTCACGCCCTTCGCTGTGTTCAGCGGCTCCACCTGGATTTCGTTGTCGAAGTGGCCGATGTTGCACACGATCGCCTGATCCTTCATCTTCTTCATGTGATCCAGCGTGATGATGTCGACGTTCCCGGTCGTGGTCACGTAGATATCGCCGCGGCCCAGCGTATCCTCGACCGTGGTCACTTCATAACCTTCCATCGCGGCTTGTAACGCGTTGATCGGATCGATCTCGGTCACCACTACCCGCGCGCCAAATCCACGCAGCGAATGCGCTGAGCCCTTGCCGACATCGCCGTATCCGCACACCACGGCGACCTTGCCCGCCACCATCACGTCGGTCGCGCGCTTGATACCATCGCTCAGCGATTCACGGCAGCCGTACAGATTGTCGAACTTCGATTTGGTCACCGAATCGTTCACGTTGATGGCCGGCACGAGGAGCTTGCCTTCCTGCTGCATCTTGTACAGGCGATGCACGCCGGTGGTGGTCTCCTCGGAAACGCCCTTCCATTCTTTCGCGAGATCGCTCCAGCGCCGCGGATTCTCGGCATGAACTTCCTTGAGCAGATCCTTGATCACCTTCTCTTCATGGCTGCCCGATGGAGTATTGACCCAGTCCGACCCCTGTTCGAGTTCCACGCCCTTGTGGATCAGCAGCGTCACGTCGCCGCCGTCGTCGACCACCAGCTGTGGACCTTTGCCGTGGGGGAAGCTGACTGCCTGGTAGGTACACCACCAGTATTCCTCGAGCGTCTCGCCCTTCCAGGCATACACCGGAGTGCCAGTCGCCGCGATCGCCGCCGCCGCGTGATCCTGCGTCGAAAAGATATTGCAGCTGGCCCAGCGCACGTCCGCGCCCAGGTCCTTCAGAGTCTCAATCAGCACCGCCGTCTGAATGGTCATGTGCAGCGACCCGGTCACGCGCACGCCGCTTAGCGGTTTGTCGGTGGCGTATTTCTTGCGGATCGACATCAGGCCGGGCATCTCGGCTTCAGCGATGCTGATCTCTTTACGGCCCCAGTCGGCCAGTTTCATGTCCGCGACTTTGTAGGCCAGCGTGGCCGGATTCGCTACGGTGCTCATCTCCAAGGCTCCTTTAAACTTTATATCGTAAAATCTCGATACTACGATATAATACTAAATAGGGACGCATGGCGTCAATCCTCAAATCCCTCAGACTGCTGGCCGATCCGAACCGGGTCCGCATCGTGCTGCTACTCGAGCGCGAAGAGCTTTCCGTGGCCGAGTTGCAGGAAATCCTGGCCATGGGCCAAAGCACCATCTCGACGCATCTGTCGCAATTGAAGCAAGCCGGCATCGTCGAGGATCGCCGGACGGGCAAGAATATCTTATATCGTCTGAAGGCTTTTGGAAATGGTACGCAAGATCAAGTTCTGGACGTTTTGCGACACGCTGTCAAGGAAATCCCCGAGGCCGGCGAGGATCGCGACGCTCTGCGTCTCGCCCTGCGCCGCAGGCAAGACAAAGTCCGTTCCTATTTCGACGAGCTGGCGGGAAAATTCGGACGGCAGTACGTTCCCGGCCGCTCGTGGCAGGGCTTGGCGGAAACATTCCTAATGCTCATGCCGCCACTGGTGATCGCCGACCTAGGCGCAGGCGAAGGAACCTCATCGCAACTGCTCGCCCGGCGTGCCAAGAAAGTGATCGCGGTCGACAATTCCGAAAAAATGGTCGAGTTCGGATCGAGCCTGGCACGGGCCCACGGTGTCAAAAACCTCGAATACCGTGTAGGCGATCTCGAAGACTTGCCCATCAAGAAGGGCGAAGTGGACGTCGCCTTCTTCAGCCAATCTCTGCATCACGCCCAGCATCCGCCGCGCGCATTGGCCGAGGCGTTTCGCATCGTGAAACCGGGCGGACGCGTCATCATCCTCGATTTACTGAAGCACCATTTTGAGGAAGCCCGAGCGCTTTACGCCGATGTGTGGCTCGGCTTCAGCGAAGTCGAACTCCGCCGCATGCTAAGCGACGCCGGATTCCAGAACATCAGCACGGCCCTGGTGCATCGGGAAACCGACGCCCCGCACTTTGAAACCATCCTTGCCGCCGCTGACAAGTAATGTGTCAAATGACGGCAGAATCCAGGGCAGGCAAAAGGATTGTCGCCTTCCGTCTAGAACTTAGAATGCTAATTTCAGTGCAACCTGCATGATCCGAGGATCCTGCGCGGTCAGGATCTGGCCGAATTGCGCCGTGTTGCTGCGCGCGGTAGTCACGGCGCCGGCACGATAGCTGTTGGTCAGGTTAAAGGCCTCGCCGCGAAGCTCCACATTGACGTTTTCACGCACCCGGAAGCCGCGGGATAGCGCCATGTCGATGGTCCAGAGACCGGGGCCCGGGACGTTGGACCGGCCCAGATTGCCAAATGTTCCTGGAGCTGGCTGCGCGAACGCTGCCGGGTTGATCCAGCAGGTGGCATTGGGGTTGTCGCACAAGGGATTCGCCAGAACCTGGTTGGGACGTTGCGGCCCGGCGGAGCCAGTGAGTGCGAAGTCGATTCCGGTGGTCACCGTTTGATACGCGCCCGACAATACCCGGTAACTGGGTGACAGCCTCCAGTCGCTGCCCAGCGTTCGCAGGATTGTATTTTGGAATTTGGGCGACTCCATCACTGCGGTGAAGTTCGCGATATGCCGGCGATCCAAGGCCTGGGTCCCGTTGGTCGTATCGGCCGTGAAGGTCTGGCAATTCCCGCGATCGCGACGCCGGTTATTGACATCTTCGTAGGTGCCGCCCGCGGGGCCGACATACGAGCCGATAGTAACGTCACCGATGCAATGCGACCAGGTGTAGTTCGCATTGACGCTCACGCCCCGGCTCAGGCGCTTCTGGACCGACAAAATCATTCCGTTGTAGCTGGCGGTGCCTCCCGATTCAAACTGATCGACGAAAGACAGGGCTCCTCCCTCGCTCGCGGCTGGATTCCTCAGGTACGCGATTCGGCGCTGATTGGTATTCGTGGTCGAATTGCATCCCGTGGTTACGCCGGTCGGGCAGGTTCCCAGCGTACCCGGTATGATGGTCGCCGGATTGAGCTGCATACTCACCCAGAGATGCGAGGTCTGGGTGCCCAGATACGTTGCCGAAACCAGCCAATCCTTTCCGAACTGATGTTGGACCGCGAAGTTCCAGGTCAGGACCGTAGTCCCTTTGGCATCCGGCTGCTGCGCGACGTAGGAACCGAATGAAACGAACGGAACGTTGGGGCCGATCGTAAAATTGCCGGGGAAAGGATTCCCGCCGGGGTAACTTGCGTACGGGTCGCCGAAATTCAACGGTCCGTTGACGGTCACGGTACTGGCAAAGGGTGGTGCCGTGGCTGGCGTGGACATGATCATCACATTCGGAAAATCGTATGCCACTCCGAATGAAGTCCGGATCGACGTCTTTCCGTCCCCCTTCGGATCGAACGCAAGTCCGACGCGCGGAGCAAACTGGTCGAACCGCTTGCCTACGCCCGTGTTGCCTTCGAATCCGGGATCTCCGGCGTACAGCAATCCGGCGGGAGCATTTTTGAATACCGTGCTGTGGACCCCGTTGTTGAAACGCGTACGATCGAATGTAAAGACGGCTCCGTTATTGAGACTCTGCGGCAGGAACGGTTCCCACCGGACGCCCAGGTTGACGGTGAGCCGGCGCGATACTTTCCACGTATCCTGCCCATACAAACTGTGACCCCACTTGGTGGTGAAGACTGTATTCGGCGTCGCCTGCAGGAAAGTGCTGGCCTGGCCTAGCAGAAAGTCCGCCATCCCCAAGCCGGTAAATTGTGAGTTGAAAGTGAAGGAGCCCACTGAGAAAACATTGGCCTTCTGGCTGTGCTGGTACTTGAAACCGGAATATCCGAACGCAAACTGGTGCGATCCCCGGATCATGTTCAGGTCGTCGGACATTGTGTACGTGGTGGGAACGAAGGCAGCCTCAACGGCCGTTCCCACGCCAATGTTCGGTCCGCCGGTTACGCTAACCACCGTCTGATGTGCCAGGTAACAGTACATTTTCACGTTCAGGTCACAACCCGAGAAGTAGTCGTCATTGAAGCGGTGAACTGCAACACGATTCGCTGACGTTCGGAACTGATTTACTGTGGTCGGCGAGATCAGAAACGTGTGACCGAGAGTGAACGCCTGCGCCAGGTTATCAAGCCCGCCCTGGGCCGTGTCCAGAAGGTTTTTCGAAAAGCCGTAGGATGCCGGCTGCAGGAAAGCGGTCGCCATATAGCGCCCGAAGATTTGCTGGCGGGCGCTGAGCTGGTAATCGATACGGCCCAGCACTTGATAGTCGTTGATTTTTGTGACCGGCCCGTAGGGAGTCGAGCCGCAGGGATTCGTGGTGGTGGGCAACAGCTTCGTGATCGCCAGGGCCTGAGCGCTAAACAGACTCGCCGGAATCTGCTTTCCGGGATACAAGGCCTTGGGAGTAGAAGTGGAGTTTGGGTCAGTCAAGTTGGGGAAAGTGGGACAGCCGCTGAAATCGCCTGTCAGCATCTGGGCCGTGGGAACGAAACCGGTCAAATCGGCGGGATCGGAGCGCGTCTTGGTCCCCTGGTATCCGGTGAAGAAGAACAGCTTGTTCTGCATGATCGGTCCACCGAACGTGCCACCGTACTGATTGCGTTTCAGCGTGTCGCGGCGCAGGGCCTTGAAGTTGCGAGCATTCATCTCGGCGTTTCGGAGGAACTCGAAGGCGCTACCGTGATACTGATTCGTTCCGGACTTGACGACGGCGCTGACGGCCGCGGCAGAGTGGGTTCCGTTCTGCGCGGTTAGCGTACTGGTTTCTACCTTAAATTCCTGCAAGGCGTCTGGGAACGGGAACGGAAGGTTCACGGCATCGAACAAATTGTTGTACGCCGTCCCGTCCAGAGCGTACCCGATCCCCGAGAGTTGGCCGCCCGCTACCGAGAAGTTCAGTCCTCCCGGCATGCCTGCCGTCCCGTTTTTTCCAGCGGGAATTGTCGCGCCTACCAGTGTGAGAAGCTCCACTGCGTTCCGTCCATTGAGCGGCAGCTCAAGAATGCGCTTGTTCTCGATCACACCGCCGATGCCTGTGGTTTGCGTTTCCACCTGCGTAGTGTTGGCCTCGACTTGGATGCTCTCGCTGACCGCGCCCACTTTGAGCGACACGTTCAGAGTCGGATTCGAGGCCACTTGCAGCACGATGCCGGTCTGCACATAAGTGGAGAATCCCGTCTTGGTCACTTCCACCCGGTACGGCCCGATGGCTAAGTTGGCGAGCGCGTAGGTGCCGTCATTGCCACTCGTCGTGGTCCGGACGACGCCAGTGTCGGTCTGGATGGCTTTAATCTCCGCACCCGGAATCGTAGATCCAGCGGGATCCAACACGACTCCTTGAATCTGAGAAGTGGCTTGTCCCCATAAACAGGTTCCGAGAACCATCCCCAAAAAGGCGAGATACGACTTGGATCTCAGCGAATTCATAGAAACCCCCTTTGACTGCGCCCGATACTACTAAAAGGGCTAACGGGAGTCAATCCGGTCGTATTTCAACGCTGCGTCTTATGATGGAGGCAGCTCCATGAAGAATCCCTGGCTTCACCGGCTCGCGATCTTGTTGGCCGTCTGTACGCTCCTGCTGATCGTGGATGGCGCGATCGTCGGCCCGGGAGCGCAACCCACCCCCGCGGCGATTTCCACACACCGCATCGCCGCAACCGGCACAAGCTTATTGGCGCTAGGTCTGGTGCTCTGGTTTATATTCACCGACTCGCGTCCACAGGCCCGCCGCTTGGGCTGGCTCACTCTGGCGCTGGCAGTGCTGCAGGATTCCGCGGGTCACACCGCCGTGCTCACGATGTTTCCGATAACCGCCGGGATCGCGCACGCCTTGATGGCGCCGCTCTTTTTCGCCGCCGTGGTGGCCATCGCGGTGGTTACATCGCCTGCCTGGAATCGCGGCCACGAACACGTGCGCGACTATGGCTGGCCGTCCATGCGATCGCTCGCCATCCTGACCCCGATTCTGGTGATGTTGCAGATCTTGCTAGGTGCGTGCTTCCGGCTGAAGGCCCTGACGCTCCTGCCGCACGTTTTAGGAGCGATGTTCGTAGCCCTCGCAATTCTGATGGAATCGATCTTCGTTCTGCAACAGTTCCCATCCCATCGAGCCCTGCGTCCGGCCGCCAAGACGCTATTGGGCATCGGGTTCGGCCAGGTGTTCCTCGGCCTCACCGCGCTGATCATGAAGTCGATGGCCGATGACACCGCTGCGCCGGTGATCATCACGGTAGCAGCTCACGTGACGGGCGGCTCGGTGACTCTGGCAACCACCATCGTCCTGTCCATCCTGATCCGGCGCAATGTCCAGCCGCGCATCGAGCAAGAAGATGTCGCGGCTTAGTTGATGACCTGCGCGGCGTTCACGGGCGCGCCCTTTGGTTCCCAGTAGCCGATCCACCGGCCCGCCGTCACCACCGAAATCCACAGAACTATCGAAAGCGCGGCTGCCAGCTTGGCTCGTCCCGGTATCGCAGGGCTGCGATCCAGGTCCCCGATATTGCGATAGACGCCGCGGAATACCAGCGAGTGAATG
>Ga0207694_10002010_pt1 | contig 16833 bp, 16 predicted proteins | sample KBSC34metaG_FD_184353 | JGI IMG/M metagenome (GOLD analysis project Ga0207694, IMG submission 184353) | Corn rhizosphere microbial communities from Kellogg Biological Station, Michigan, USA - KBS C3-4 metaG (SPAdes) (version 2) | ecosystem: Host-associated > Plants > Roots > Rhizosphere > Soil... | reverse complement strand
CCTGCGTGCGGAGATCGCGATGCTGCGCGCGACCGGTGGCGTCAACACGCATCGCGGCGCGATCTTCGGCCTCGGTCTGCTCTGCGCCGCAGCGGGCGCGCGCGAAGCCGCTGGCGCCGTGTGCGGCGAAACGCTTGGCACGATCGTCGCACGACGCTGGGGTGCGGACATTCTTGCCGGGCCGCGCCTGTGCGCCAGCCACGGCGAGCGCGCGCGGCAACGGTACGGCGCCGGTGGCGCCCGGGTCGAGGCCGCGCGCGGATTTCCGAGCGTTTACCATGTCGGCATCCGAGCCTTGCGCGATGCCAGGCGGCTTGCGCCGAGCGATGCCGAGGCGCAGCGCGTGCATGCCTGCCTCGCGCTCATTGCGACCACCGACGACACCAATCTCCTGCACCGTGGCGGCCGCGATGGACTCGAATTCGCGCAAGCCAGTGCGCGCGCCTTCCTCGAGCGCGGCAGCATCGCGCAGGCGAATTGGCGTTCCGCTGCCGCGATGATCCACACCGCGTTTGTCGCGCGCCGGCTGAGTCCCGGCGGCGCGGCCGATCTGCTGGCGATGAGTTTATTCGTCGATCGACTTGACCGCGAAGGCGACATCGGCGAGCTGCCGCGATGACCTTGGCGATTCTCTGCTCCGGCCAGGGCGCGCAACATGCGGGCATGTTTGCGCTGACTCGCGACACACCTGCGGCGAAACCGCTGTTCGCCGTCGCCGCCGCGTTGCTTGGCTACGATCCGGGCGATGCCTCGCTTGCGGCGCAGAATCTGCTGCGCAATCGCGACGCCCAGGTGTTGTGCACGCTGGCGCCGTTATGCGTCGTCGCCGCACTCGGCAATGCCTTGCCGGCGCGGCGCTGCGTCGCTGGTTACAGCGTCGGCGAGATCGCGGCGTGGAGCGTCGCCGGCTTGATCGAACCCAGCGCCGCGCTCGAACTCGTCGCCGCGCGCGCGCGGGCGATGGACGCGGCGAGCCAGGGTGATGAGGGCATGCTGTTCGTGCGCGGCTTGGCGCGCGAACTCGTCGACGCGATGTGCGCCGGTCGTGCAGCAGAGATCGCGATCGTCAATCCGGGCGAGGCGTTCGTGCTTGCCGGGCAGCGCGATGCGCTCGATGCCATCGCGATCGAAGCAAGGCAGCGCGGCGCGGCGCGCGTGGTGCCGGTCGCGGTGCAGGTCGCTTCGCATACGCGCTTTCTGGCCGCCGCGTCACCCGTGTTTCGCGAGCGCCTCGCGCAGGCGCGCATCGCGCGCGCGCTGCGCCCCGGAGTGCGGCTGTTCAGTGGCATCGACGGGGCAACCGTGCTCGATATCGGCGTCGGCCTGGACAAGCTTGGCGCGCAGATTTCGCAGCCCGTGCAATGGGCGGCCTGCATCGACGCCTGCGTCGAATCGGGAGTGACCGCCTTCCTCGAACTCGGCCCCGGCCGCGCACTCGCCGAGATGGCGGCCGCGGCGTATCCGTCACTGCCGTCGCGCAGCGTCGAAGACTTCAAGTCTCTGCACGGCGTGCGCGATTGGCTCGTGCGCATCGACGCCTAGCGCTGTTTCGACCTAGCTGCCAACCCGATCCAGTCGCGGGACTCGTTGCCGTTGCCGTGGACTGTGGCGATCCGACACGCAAGCCGGGCCGAGCGGAACGCGCGAAATGTGGAAGAAATCGATGGAAAAACAAGCCCCCGGCTCAACTTGTTGATGTCATCCCGCGCTTCACAACATTGAATGCCGCCTAACGGCAGCGCCGCATTCAGCTGGCGTACCTTGAGCCACCCCGCGGCTGGGAGTAGCTTCTCCCCGTAATCTCCCCCCGCAGGGTAGATTGCGATATTGACCCCGAGCATCGAGCGCTCGGGGTCTTTTTATTTTCCGACAGGAAAATCAGTGCTCGTCACGAAGCGGCGACTGCGTGGGTTACACACACCTGTGCGTCAAAAGATGTAGTGCAATCCCACCGATGCCGACCAGCGCAGTTCGATCTGTAGGCCGTTGACGCGCTGATGCAGCGGAACCTGCGCGAAGGCATAGGCTGAAAATCGGCGCGAGAGATTCCAGGTCATGCCGGGACTGAGGTAGATCAGGGTTGCACCGCTGTTGTCGATGTCGGCATTCGCGCCCTGCTCGCGCTTCTCGAAGCGCGCATTGACCTGCAACTGCGGCACGAAGGTCTCGCTCGCGGTGTAGCGCAAACCGGCGTTGAGATTGAAGCCCGTGCCCGGTTTGAAGTTTTCACGCGAGTTCAGCGGCACCTGCAGCAACGCCTGGCCGAAGTAACCCCAGTCCGCGTTGAACGCGCCGAAATGGTAGGCGCCGAGCAACAGATCGGTGGTTCCAGTGCCGAGCTGCAGGCCGCGATCGACAGTCTCGCCCTGCTGCGGTCCGGTTTCGAACTTGCTGCCGAACGCCCCGGTCGGCAGCTTGACGCCGAATTCGACGCCGGTGTCGCGTTGCGCATCGAAGCCGGAATAGCGCGCAAGCACACGCAGATCGCCGATGCCCTCGTCGTGCGAGGTCGAGACCGCCTCGTCGCCCGCGACGATCGTGCCGTGCGAACGATTGAACCAAGGCAGCGCGACGCTGACACCCCAGTCCTTGCCCGGGCTGTAATCGAGTGCGAACGTGTAGTTGCGGTTGGTCGTGTACTGCTGCACTTCGCGCTCGTTCGGAATCGCGACAGTTTCGCGGGCGACGCTGCTCGTGCCTTCGCGCAGTTGATCCTGGTCGAAAAAATCGAAACGCGCGTCGAAGCGCCAACCCTTGCTCGTGGCCAATCCCTGACTGGCCCAATCCGAACTCAGGGTGCAGCCGCAGGCCGAGCAGGCGAGCGCAGCCGGCGACGCCACGGCGGTGAACAATCCTGCAAACAGGCAACGAACGACGGGACGCATGCAACTCCTTGATAAAAACCTGTGTGGCGAACCGTCACCTTGCCGGTTGCGTAGTCTAGGCGACGCGCTTCGGCCAAAAATGCGGCAGGATGCCGCATTCGTGCGCAGGCTTACGCCGCGACTGCCTCGAAGTACGGCGCCGGCGCGTACGACAGTTTCGGAACAGTCCTATATTCCAGTCATCGCAACGGACGTTCATTTTCGCGGAGCATGCGGCAAGCACATCGGCGCGACGACCTTTATGTCTTCGTGTCGCGCCCCTATCTTCCGCAGGCGACAATCTTTTTCATCTTCAACGGAGCAGGCAATGGAACTCGGCATGATCGGCTTGGGCCGCATGGGCGCGAACATGGCGCAGCGGCTGGTGCGCGGCGGACATCGCGTGGCGGGATTCGACTTCAGCGCGGAAAGCCGCGCACGCGCCGCACAGAATGGCATCGACCCGGTTGCGTCGCTGGCCGAACTCGTCGCCGCGCTCAAGTCGCCGCGCGCGCTCTGGCTGATGGTGCCGGCAGGCGCGCCGGTCGATGCGACTATCGACAACCTGCTGCCGCTGCTCGCACCGGGTGACACACTCATCGACGGCGGCAACTCGATGTACAAGGACACGCAGCGACGCGCGCAACGCCTCGCCGAACACGAGATCCACTACGTCGACTGCGGTACCAGCGGCGGCGTCTGGGGTTTGCAGGAAGGCTACAGCCTGATGATCGGCGGCGACGAGGCCGTCGTGGCGAGGCTGGCGCCGATCTTCGCCGCGCTCGCACCCGCGCCCGATCGAGGCTGGGGTCGCGTCGGTCCGGTCGGTTCCGGGCACTACACCAAGATGGTCCACAACGGCATCGAGTACGGCATGATGCAGGCTTACGCCGAGGGCTTCTCGATCCTCGAGCACAAGCAGGAGTTCGCCCTGGACCTGGCTCAGATCGGCGAGATCTGGCGGCACGGCAGCGTGGTGCGTTCGTGGCTGCTCGACCTCACCGCCGATGCGCTCAAGAAGAACCCGTCGCTGCAGGGCATCGCGCCCTGGGTGGCCGATTCGGGCGAAGGCCGTTGGACCCTCGCCGATGCAATCGAGCTCGGCGTCTCGACGCCGGTCATCGCGGCCTCGTTGCTCGAACGCATTCGTTCGCGCGACAAGGATTCATTCTCCGACAAGCTGCTCGCAGCAATGCGCAACCAGTTCGGCGGGCACGAAATGAAGAAGGAATAGCACGCCGCCAGCTGCGGCGGAATGGACTAAGGCGCGGCGGGCGACGCGGTCTGCGCGTCGGCGATCGCGCCGGCGAGTCGGTCGCGCGTGGTCTGCAGCTGGCGCGAGCCGAGTGCGGCGAGCGCAGTTTTCGTCGCCGCGGCGAAGCGGCTGTCGGCATCGGCTAGCGCACGCTCATTGTCGGCCAAGTCCTGGATATAACGCGGCGCATCGATGCTCGTGCCGGCTTGCACGACCGGCTGACGCGAACGCTCGAGTTCGACGCATTCGCGCAGCGCGTCTTCCATCTTCGTCCACGGTTCGATCTGCGTGGGCGTGAGCAGCAGGTCGGCGCGCAGTTTGCGCATCTCGCCAAGCATGGCGCGCAGCGAACTGGGCGCGCGTACGGCCGCATCCGGATTTTTCGTTGCGGATGCATTGCTCGGTTGCCCACCATGGCTGCCGTGTCCGCCGTGACCACCCATGCCGCCTCCCATCTGCGCGGCGCCGGTGATCGGCCAGGCCACGGCCGCCGCGATCAGTGCAACGAGCAGGAACTGTGTCGCCGTGCCGCGCATCTGCGCGTGCGCCGCGGGAACCGCGGATCTGGCTGCGGCGTAGGCGAGGCGCGGCGAATTTGCGTTTGCCGGCGTCGGGCGATAGACGAGGGGCGCGAAGTTGCCGAGCCGGCGACACCAAGCGTCGGCGTCTTCGGCGATCGAGATTTTCGTCATCATGCTGGTCGTTTCCGAATGAGCGAGTGCAATCGAACCGGCGCGAGTCTGGAAACGAAACGTGCAGGAAATGTGGAATGCGCGATCCGGACCGATGTGCGTTCAGCAAGCGGACATGTCCGCGGCCGGACCGCGCGACTCGCTTCAGGAAAGCGCGAGTTTTCCTATTACATCAACGTCTTGCGGAACACAGCCTGCGCCTTGACCCGCGCATAGCCTTCACGTTCGTAGAAACGGTGCGCGCGCTCGCGCACCACGTTGCTGCGCACGCGCATCAACGCGAAGCCGTGCACCCGCGCCCATTGTTCAGCGGCCACGAGCAAGGCCTTGCCGACGCCGATACCACGCGCGGACTCGTCGACGACGAGCCCGGCCAGCTCGGCATAGGGTGCGTCTTCGAGCTGCAGACACGGCACGACATGGGTCCAGCCGACGACCCGGCCTTCGGCCGCAAGCGCCGCGACGAAGATTTCACCCGCGCTCGCGGCACGCACGCGCGCGTAGCGCTCGCGCATCTCAACCGGTGCCGTCGGATAGCCGAGTTGCGCCGACAGCGCCGCGATCGATTCCACATCGCGATCGTCCGCGGTGCGAACGACGATGCGCGCTTCAGTCGCAGCAGCCATCGCCGCCCTTGACCGTATGTGCATGCGTCGCCGCGACACCGCGCGTCAGACCGGCGACGCTGGCCACATAGTGGTCGGCGATCACCTTGGCCACGCACATCGACACGCGCTTGCCGGTCGGGATGTGGATGAACTCGTTCGGTCCGTGCGCGTTCGAGTGCGGACCGAGCACGCCGGTGATGAGGAATTGCGCGCCGGGGAATTTCTCGCCGAGCATACCCATGAACGGAATCGAGCCGCCCTCGCCCATGTACGCTGGCGGCGGCCCGAAGAATTCCTTTGACGCGGCATCGACGGATTGCTCCAGCCACGGCGCGAGTGCGGGGGCGTTCCAGCCGCTGCCGGCCTTTTCGAGATCGAACGTGACCTTGGCCCCGTACGGCGGATCTTTTTCCAGCAGTACCTTCAATTCGGCGCCGGCCTTGACCGCATCGAGCGTCGGCGGCACGCGCAGGCTGAGCTTGACCGCGGTAAACGGCCGTAGGACGTTGCCGGCCGAGTCGAGTGCGGGAATGCCGCCGACACCGGTAATCGCGAGCGCCGGCCGCCAGGTGCGGTTGAGCACGAGTTCGGCGTCGTCGCGGCTGACCGGCTGCATGCCTTCGACCCACGGGAACTTCGAATACACCGCATCGCCGAGCACCTTGGCCGCCTGCTTCGCCTGCTCGATGCGCTGCGCGGGAATCTCGACCTGGAATTCCGCCGGCACGATCTTGCCGGTGTCCTGATCCTCGAGTCGCGAGAGGATCTTGCGCAGGATGCGGAAGCTCGACGCGACCACGCCCGAGGCGTCGCCCGAGTGCACGCCCTCTTCGAGCACGCGCACGGTGAGATTGCCGCCGGTCAGGCCGCGCAGCGAAGTCGTCAGCCAGAGCTGGTCGTAATTGCCGCAACCCGAGTCGAGGCAGACGATCAACGAGGGCTTGCCGATGCGCGCGGCGAGATGGTCGACGTAGTACGGCAGGTCGTAGCTGCCCGATTCCTCGCAGGCTTCGATAAGCACGACGCAGCGCGCGTGCGGCGTCTTCTGCGCCTTGAGCGCGAGGATCGCGGCGAGCGAGCCGAAGATCGCGTAACCGTCGTCGGCGCCACCGCGGCCGTAGAGCTTGTCGCCCTCGATCACCGGCTTCCATGGACCAAGATGTTCGGCCCAGCCGGTCATCTCGGGCTGCTTGTCGAGATGGCCGTAGAGCAGTACGCAATCGTCGCCGCTTTTCGCATCTTTCGATGCCGGGATGTCGATAAAGATCAGCGGCGTGCGGCCTTCGAGTCGCACCACTTCAACCGTCATGCCCTCGATCGCCTTCGCCTTGGCCCAACCCGAGAGCTGCGCGACCGCCTGATCCATGAACCCGTGCGCCGCCCAGTCCTTGTCGAACATCGGCGACTTGTTCGGAATCTTGATGTATTCGACGAGCTGCGGAACGATCTCCTCGTCCCAGCGCGCGGAAACATCGGAGCGGGTCAGGTTGGCATCCATCGCAATCACCTTGGCAAATTACAAGGTTGCGATTTTAGTCCCCCTCACTCCGCGCTGACGAGGGCCGCTTGCTCTGCTTTGCTTGGTCACGCTCTTTAATTGCTTTCTGAAAAGCAAGGGCTTCCACTCGCCCTGCGGGCGAGCGTCTTACTTTCTGAAAAGCAAGGGCTTCCACTCGCCCTGCGGGCGAGCGTCTTACTTTCTTTGCTTGCACAAAGAAAGTAAGCAAAGAAATGCCCCCCAGAGCATTGCGCCTTTCGCGCATCCTGCGCGAACGGTCCGCGTCAGCGGCCGGGTTCCGCTAATTGCACGTCCGTGTGCAATAGCGGAATGCGCGCGGTCCTCGCGCGCACCCTTCGGGCCTTTTCGACCGCTACCGCCGCAATGCAATGGGGATCCGGAAAAGCCGAAGCAGCGCGCATCCTGCGCGCCTGGCTTGCTGTTGATGTTGCTCTGCACTTGATCTTCGGGTGCCCGTTTGCCGCGGCGAGGGTGTGACGGAAACGCCCGCAGGGGCGGCGCGATGGATCGCGCCGAGTTCGTTGTCTGGACAAGGACGTTCAGTCAACGAACCCCGGCACACCCTCGCGCACCGCCGCAGGCGGCGCGGCATCCGGGTGCATTTCTTTTGGTTACTTTTCTTTGGGCAAGCAAAGAAAAGTGACCCGCGCGCCGGACGCGCGCGGAAAACCGAATGGACGCGGTCAGAAAGAACCTAAAGACGGAGCACAATTGGATTCCCGCCGGGGGCGCGAGGGAATCTCAAGCGAGAACGTGTCGAGGCGCAGAACAAGCGCCAAACCGTCCGGGATGCACATCCCCCCATCCCATGCCATAATTTGGGGCCAACTCCGGCCGCCAGCTTTCCCGGCGCGGCCTCCAACAAGGGTCAAATGATGGATTTCTTCATTTCCAGCGCCTACGCGCAAGCGGCGGGCGCCGCGGGACAGCCGAGTCCGTGGCCGAGCCTGATCATGTTCGGCGCGGTCTTCGTGGCGATGTACTTCTTCATGCTGCGTCCGCAGATGAAGCGCGCCAAGGAGCAGCGCACGATGGTCGAGGCGCTGGCCAAGGGCGACGAAGTCGTCACCAATGGCGGCATCGCCGGCCGCGTCACCGACGTGGGCGATACCTTCCTCAGCGTCGAAATCGCGCCGAACGTCACGATCAAGGTGCAGAAGCAGGCCGTATCGATGGTCCTGCCGAAAGGCACGTTGAAATCGTCCTGACCCGGCCGCATCCGTTCCAGACCCCGTGAATCGCGTCGAGCTGCGGCCCGCGCGGTGAATTAAAACAACAACCGTTGCGCCCCGAATCCGGCGCATGAGCGATATCGATGAACGATTTTGCCAAATGGCGTTACGCCCTGATCGCAGTCGTGCTGATCCTCGGCGCGATCTATGCCCTGCCGAACATGTTCCTGCCGCAGCCCGCGGTGCAGGTGTCCGCCAATCGCACCGGTACCGTCGACCAGGCGCTCAAGGAAAAGGTCCAGGGTGCGCTGGAGAAGGACAAGCTCGCGTTCAAGAGCCTTGAATTGAACAAGGACACCCTGCTTGCTGAGTTCAACGATTCGGACACGCAGAACAAGGCCCAGGCCGCGATCAGCAAGGCCCTCGGCGACCAGTACAACGTCGCGCTGAACATGGCCTCGACCGTGCCAGGCTGGCTGCGCGCGATCGGCGCCAACTCGATGCCGCTCGGCCTCGACCTGCAGGGCGGCGTGCACTTCCTGCTCGAAGTCGACCAGAAGGCCGCGCTCGACAAGATGCAGCAGCGCTACCGCGACGATATCGCCGGTGCGCTGCGCGACGCGAAGATTCGCTACGAAACGATCAATTCGAGCGCCAACGGCATCGTCGCCACGTTCAAGAGCGACGCCGACCGTGCCGCGGCGGGCAACGTGATCGCCAAGCAAGTCAACCAGCCCGAGAAACTCGGCGACCAACCGCCGCTGGAGCTCACCGACGGCACGGCCACCGCCGACAGCTTCCCGCTGACCGCGAAGGTGCGCGAATCGACCGCGAACGCCGCCTCGCGCAGCACGATCTCGAGCAACCTGACCACGCTGCGCAACCGCGTCAACCAACTCGGCGTGTCCGAGCCGATCATCCAGCAGCAGGGCGCGAACCGTATCGTCGTCGAACTCGCCGGCGTGCACGACACGGCCGAGGCGAAGAAGATCCTCGGCGCGCAGGCCACGCTCGAATGGCGCGCGGTCGACGAGAATGCCACCGGCGCGGCTAACCTCGGCAATCCGGGCGCCTACGAAATCGCGAGGACCGGCAACGTGCCGCCCGAATCGCGCCTGTACTACATGCAGCGCCCCGGCCCGGACGGCAAACCGCAACCGATCATCCTGTCGAAGAAGGTCATCGCCAGCGGCAACGAGCTGGTGAATGCGACCGCGATTCCCGATCCGCAGACCGGAACGCCCGCCGTGTCGGTGCAGCTCAATGCGAAAGGCGGCGCGAAGATGCTCGAATTCACCCAGCAGAGCGTCGGCAAGCGCATGGGCGTGGTCTACATTGAACGCGTGCCGCAGACGCAGATCGTCGACGGCAAGGAAGTGCGCACGTTCAAGGAAACTCAGGAAGTCATCAGCGCGGCGACGATCCAGGGCGTGTTCGGCGCGCGCTTTCAGACCACCGGCCTGGGCCAGAAGGAAGCCACTGACCTCGCCCTGCTGCTGCGCGCCGGCTCGCTCGCCGCGCCGGTCGACATCGTCGAGGAACGCGTCATCGGCGCCAGCCTCGGCCAGGACAATATCAACAAGGGCTTCAAGGCGGTGCTTCTCGGCCTGGTCGCGGTGCTGATCGCCGCGGCGATCTATTACAAGCTGTTCGGCTTCATCGCCGACGCCGCGCTGGTGTTCAACCTCGTTCTGCTCGTCGCCGTGCTTTCGCTGTTCCAGGCCACGCTGACCATGCCCGGCATCGCCGGCATCGTGCTCACCCTCGGCATGGCGATCGACGCCAACGTGCTGATCTGCGAGCGCATCCGCGAGGAACAGCGCAACGGCGCCACCCCGCTCGCCGCGATCAAGGCCGGTTACGAGAAGGCCTGGGCAACGATTCTCGACGCCAACGTCACCCATCTGCTCGCCGCGGTCGCCCTGCTGTTCTTCGGCTCCGGCCCGATCAAGGGTTTCGGCGTGACCCTGCTCATCGGCATCCTCACCTCGATGTTCACGTCGGTCACGGTGACGCATGCGATCGTCAATATCGTCCACGGCGGACGCAAACTGAAAGCGCTGTCCGTCTAAAGGTACGCACATGGAAATTTTCAACCACGACAGCAAGATCGACTTCCTGCGCCTGCGCACGATCAGCATCGGCGTCTCGATTGCCCTCCTGCTCATCTCGCTCGGCGCGCTCGCCACGCGCGGCCTCAACTACGCCCTGGACTTCACCGGCGGCGTGCTCGTCGAAGCGAGCTACCATCAGCAGCCCGACATCGATGGCGTGCGCGGTGCGCTGGAGACGGCCGGGTTCCACAACGCGCAGGTCACGCAGTATCTCGGCACGAATGACGTTGCCATTCGCCTCCAGCTCGAGGATGCGAACTCAGCCAAAGGCGAATCCAGCGATGATCTGAAGAGAATGAACCTGGTCGCCGACAACGTCATCGCCGCGCTGCAGGCCAAGACACCGGATGTGACCAAGAAGAGCGCGAGCTTCGTCAGCGCCTCGGTCGGCGAAGAACTCAAGAGCGACGGCATCGTCGCCGTCATCTTCGTCATCATCGGCATCATGATCTACATCGGCATTCGCTTCGAATGGCGCTTCGCCATCGCCGCGATCGCCAGCGAATTCCACGACACGATCATTGTGCTCGGGTTCTACGCGCTGACCCACCGGGAATTCGACGTCAACGTGCTCGCTTCGGTGCTCGCCGTGGTCGGCTACTCGATCAACGACAAGGTCGTCGTGTTCGACCGCGTGCGCGAATTGTTCCGCTCCGCGCGCCGCGCCGAGCCGGTCGAGATTCTCAACAAGGCGATCAACTCGACCCTGTCGCGTACGATCATCACCGCGCTGTTCACCGCAATCACGATGATCGCGCTGTACCTGTTCGGCGGCCCAGCCGTGCACGGCTTCGCCCTGACCATGGTCATCGGCATCCTCGTCGGCACGCTGTCGTCGATTTTCTTCGCCAGCCCGATCCTGTATTGGCTCGGCGTGTCGAAGAAGGACCTGATGCAGGTCACGCGCGACAATTCCGAGCTCGCGCGTCGCCCCTGAGATTCGCTTAGGGGCGCGACTTTCGCGCGCCCCGCGCGAAAGCAATTCAACGGGATTCGCGCTCGCTCCCGCTCGTCATTCCTGCAAAGAACGCCAGAGTTCAGTTGTCCTGACTGTTCGGAGCAAGAGCTTCCACTCGCCTTCGGCGAGCGGGTAACTTTCTTGTCTACAGCGACAAGAAAGTCACCAAAGAAACGCCGCCCCCGACACCGCACCTCGCGCGCCGCGCGCGCGAGGTGCCCTGCGCTTCTCGGCACCGGCGGGCCGGCGCGAACTCGCGCATCCTTGCGCTCGGACATGCGCGCCTTTTCCCCGCCGCCGCCTGCGATGCTCGGTGCGGTGAAGAGGGAGGAAAATCAAAGGCCAGATCAAGAGCAACGACGTGCGGCGCTTTTGCTCTTGCCTTGGCTTCTGCGCGCAGGAGCGCGCTGCTCTGGCTTCTCCGGGTCCCCATTGCATTGCGGCGGCTGCGGTCGGAAAAGCCCTGCAAGGGGCGGCGCGCAGGATGTGCGCAGGGCGCAATGCTCTGGGGCGTGTCTCTTTGCTTACTTTCTCTGCACGAGCAGAGAAAGTAAGACCCTCGTCCGCAGGACGAGCGGAAGCTTTTGCTCTAAATAACGGCCAGCGCTAAAAAGCTGATTCCAGCTTGCGCTGGAATGACGAGCAGCGCAGACGCGAAGCATTGCGTCCTACTTACGCCTGAGTAAGTAAAACTCCGCAACAAAATCCCCAAGCCGCCGCGCGGCGATCGCCTCGCGCAGCCCGCGCATCAGATCCTGGTAGTAATGCAGGTTGTGGATCGTCGCCAGCATGGGTCCGAGCATCTCGCCGCATTTGTCGAGATGGCGCAGATAGGCGCGCGAAAACCCGTTTGCGCAGGCGTAGCACGAACAGGCCTCGTCGAGCGGGCGCGTGTCGCGCTCATATTGCGAATTGCGGATGCGCAGCACACCCGTGCGCGTGAAGATGTGCGCGTTGCGCGCGTTGCGCGTCGGCATCACGCAGTCGAACATATCGATGCCACGTACGACCGCCTCGACGATGTCCTCGGGGCGGCCAACGCCCATCAGATAGCGCGGCCGATCCGCCGGCAGCAGCGGCACAGTTTCTTCGAGCGTGCGGTTGCGCTCGCCTTCCGGCTCGCCAACCGCGAGACCGCCGACCGCATAGCCGTCGAAGCCGATCTGCAGCAGACCCTCGGCCGATACCTTGCGCAGCGCCGGATAGGTGCCGCCCTGGACGATGCCGAACAGCGAGTTCGGATTCTTCAGATCATCGAACGCGCGTCGAGAACGCGCAGCCCAGCGCAACGACAACTCCATCGAATCGCGCGCCTGCTTTTCAGTCGCCGGATACGGCGTGCATTCGTCGAAGATCATCGCGATGTCGGAATCGAGCACGCGCTGGATGCGCATGGACTCCTCGGGCGAGAGGAACACCTGCGAGCCGTCGACCGGCGAGGCGAAACGCACGCCCTCCTCCGTGATCTTGCGCCGCTCGGCGAGCGAGAACACCTGGAAGCCGCCAGAATCGGTCAGGATCGGCTTGCTCCAGCCGATGAACTTGTGCAGCCCGCCGAACTCGCCAATCACGTCGAGACCCGGGCGCAGAAACAAATGGAATGTGTTGCCGAGGATGATCTCCGCACCGATGTCGAGGATCGATCGCGGCGTCATGCCCTTGACCGAGCCGTAGGTGCCTACCGGCATGAACGCCGGCGTTTCGATCGTGCCGCGGGCGAAGCCCAGCCGACCGCGCCGCGCCGCGCCATCGCCGGCGAGAAGTTCAAACCGCATTGCGTTTCCTCGGATCCAATTCAGGCCGCGGATTTTACGCGCTCGCGACGCTTACCGCGCGTCCAGCGGGCTACGCACGCCGAGACCGCCGCGATTGAGGACGTGCGTATAGATCTGGGTCGTCGCCACGTCCTTGTGGCCGAGCAGTTCCTGCACCGTGCGGATGTCGTAACCCGATTCGATCAGATGCGTGGCAAACGAATGCCGCAGCGTGTGCGCGCTGACCGGCTTGACGATGCCGGCCTTGGCGCACGCCGCCTTCAACGCGCGCGAAAACACCGCATCGTCGAGATGGTGCCTGCGCACCGCGCCGCTGCGCGGATCGCGCGACAATTGCGCGGCCGGAAACAGCCAACGCCAACCGAGCTCAAGATGCGCGCGTGGATACTTTCGTGCGAGCGCGTGCGGCAGCCAGACCCCGCCGGCACCCGCAGCAAGGTCCTGCGCGAGCAGGACGCGCGCACGCTCGACCTCACGCTGCAACGGCTCGACCAGCGAACGCGGCAGCATCGTGTGCCGGTCCTTGCCGCCCTTGCCGTCGCGCACGACGATTTCGTTGCGCGCGAAGTCGACATCCTTCACGCGCAGGCGCAGGCCTTCCATCAGCCGCATGCCCGTGCCATAGAGCAGGCTGGCAATCAGCCAAGGCCGACCATCCATCGCCGCGAGCAAGCACGCCGCCTCCTCGCGTGCCAGCACCGTCGGTACACGACGCGGGCGCTTCGCGCGCACGACCCGGTCCAGCCAAGGCAACTTGAGCCTAAGTACCTCTCGATATAGATACAGCAACGCGGAAAGCGCCTGATTCTGCGTCGCTGCAGCAACTTCGCCGTCGGTCGCCAGGCCGCTCAAAAACGCCTCGACCTCATCCGCACCCAATTCGCGCGGATGCCGTTTGCCATTGGCGAGGATGAACCGCCGTATCCATCCCACATACGCCTGCTCCGTGCGCAGGCTGTAATGTTTGACGCGTAACTTGCGTCGAACTTCGTCCAACAGGCGCGGAGCCTGCGACCCAGCCGGTACCGCTGTTACGCCCCTGTTTCCGGCCTGATAATCCATTACGCCCTCGCTTCGCGATGATTGCAACGAAGCTTGGCCGCGGATTGTCGCGGCGCATATCGGGTAACTGCTTGCTGCAGTGTAAGAATTTCGCTTGACGTGCAATCGAAGCCGGCTGAACATCCCGTGCAACGCCCCGGATGTGGGGTCTATTTGTAGTTAGGTGTCGTAGTCTGGCTCTTGGAAAAGGAGAAGGGTTATGGGTGCTTTCAGCTTTTGGCATTTGCTCATTGTTCTCTTCATGATGGGTATTCCCGCCATTTTCCTCGGATTGCTCATATGGTTCATTGTTCGCATAGCAAAAAAATCCGCTCGCGCCGTTGAGTCGCGGCCTCACTAGCTAATTTCAAGTCAAAGAGGCTCTCTCAGAAGAGGCCAAGCTTCCTTCAAACGCCTCCAGTCACGTGTCCAACGGCACCTAACTATTCGGTCAAGTGGACCGCTGCGACGCGCCACGGTAATCTGACGCTCACTGTGGCAGCGGCCACTTACCTCAAGCGTTAGGCCGCTTTGAAACTCAATCCCGAGCCAACAACAACGGAAATACGCACATCGCGTGTCTACTGCGCGATTGTTGCTCTTTTGAGCGCTATTCCCGCAGGAATCGCTCTGCAAACTGTTGGTCCATTGAGCTGGCAATTTCTCCTTTGCAGCGCTCTCGTCATAGCTTTTCTTCTTGCCGCATTCGTTCTGCCTGCCCGTGTATGCGTGGCTTTTGCGAGGTTTCTGCCATGGCCTCCGGTATAGGCGCGGCCTAACTATTCGGTCAAGTGGACCGCTGCGACGTGCCACGGTAATCTGACGCTCACTGTGGCAGCGGCCACTTACCTCAAGCGTTAGGCAGCATGAGATACGTTTTCTTTAGCTTGCTGCTCATGGCAATAACGCCAGCACTTGCCAGTCAGTGCCTCACGTACAACGCCGAGGTCACGTTACGCGGCGTTCTGTCAAAAGAAACGTTTCCTGAGCAACCTGGCTACGAAAACATCGCCAACGGCGATCGTGCAGCGACATATTTCTTCATTTCTCCAGCCCAGGCAATTTGTGTTGCTGCCGGCAACACTAAAGACAACGAGCCCGCAGAATCACAAATTGGCAAAGTACAGTTAGTCTTCGCGCCAGATGCACTTGGCTACGACTGGCTGAGGCCGTTCCTTGGCAAGCAAGTTGAGTGTCGTGGTTCGTTCTTTCATGCAATCTCGGGGCATCATCATTCATCCGTGCTGCTTGGCAGCGCAAAGTGCCATGCTGCCTAACTATTCGGTCAAGTGGACCGCTGCGATGTCGCGCGGTAATCTGACGTTCACTGTGGCAGCGGCCACTTACCTCAAGCGTTAGGCGCCGCATCAATGACACACGGGAGGCTGAGTTCGTTGGTAATCGCAGTCGGCTTGCTGCTTGCCATCGCCAGTGTGTCCACGGCGTCACTTACGTATTACGGTAGCGAGCCTTCCGATAGCTCTCTAATGTTGTACAACATGGCGTTTTCATTGGCTGTCGCTATTGGCGTTCAGAGCGATCGCCGAACCCAATCATTTGGCGCACCGTACGAATACGGTGCTTTCATGTTCTTTCTGTGGCCGGTCTTGCTCCCGGTCTACCTTTTTCGCACCCGCCGCTGGCGCGGGCTAGCCGCAGCATTTGGTGTCTTTCTCCTTGCAGAGGTACCGGTTTTCGCCGCCATAGCTAGCTACTACTGGCTGTCAGCGTCCGTCGCCTAACTATTCGGTCAAGTGGACCGCTGCGATGTGCCACGGTAATCTGACGCCCACTGTGGCAGCGGCCACTTACCTCAAGCGTTAGGTTCCAGTGACCTCCGACGATAGAAAGCATGAGCTGAAGGCCTTGGCCAAGGCCTCCGAGCGCGAAGCGCTGATTGCCTCCTTGCCGGTGGACGTTTCTACGCTCAAAGACCTCTTGTCCTACCTCAACAAAGATCCCGCTCCACCCTGCAATCACACGCATCGAGAGACCATCGAGTTCTTAAAATCGCGCAATATCGCACCGGCCAGCGTAATACCTTGGCTTCAAGCACACGGGGGCTTCTGCGACTGCGAGGTTATATATAACGTCTACGATGCTGTAGGCGATTTGATAGGGTGGCACTTGGACGCTGAAACCTAACTATTCGGTCAAGTGGACCGCTGCGATGGGTCACGGTAATCTGACACCCACTGTGGCAGCGGCCACTTACCTCAAGCGTTAGCCTTCAATTTGAACTCGGATACTCGACCAGAGCTCTCCGTTGGCCCAGGCTTGCGCATCGCGCAAAGCCTCTTTGTTCTTTTCGCGTATCCATCGATTCTTCTGCGTTTAGTCACTGGGCTCCTCAAGCCACTGGAACGCAGCATTTTTGACGTCCTTGCAAAACATCTTGAGCCTAGCGCGAGCGCTATCCTTCGCACTCAACTCACTGAGGTCAATTACGTGCAGCGCATCACTACGCGTCGCACCGAGTGCAATTTTTACCGCGCCGTGCCGTTTCGATTCGAACAGCGTCGCAGTGTGCTCTTTGCGTTCCAAGAGCCCGAGGTTCTTCTGTGCGCGTTACGTTTCCAGACCAACAAAGGCACGCGGCAAGTCGTCAAGGTTCATCTTGTCCATGGCAAGCTTTTCGAGCTCGAATTCGGCGGTGACATGCGTCAGCATTTCAACGAGGCCGTTGAGTCTGTCATCTCCTTCAAACAGCATGTCGTCACGCCAGGCTAACTATTCGGTCAAGTGGACCGCTGCGACGTGCCGCGGTAACCTGACGCTCACTGTGGCAGCGGACACTTACCTCAAGCGTTAGGCGTCATGCAAGCATCCATACAA
>Ga0207694_10002008_pt1 | contig 16844 bp, 13 predicted proteins | sample KBSC34metaG_FD_184353 | JGI IMG/M metagenome (GOLD analysis project Ga0207694, IMG submission 184353) | Corn rhizosphere microbial communities from Kellogg Biological Station, Michigan, USA - KBS C3-4 metaG (SPAdes) (version 2) | ecosystem: Host-associated > Plants > Roots > Rhizosphere > Soil... | reverse complement strand
CTGCGTGCCGCTGGAGAAGCCGCCGGAGGACACGGCTTGCACCGCAAAGCCGAAGCCGCCGACGCTGCTGTCGAAGGCGCCGCTGCCGATGACGGTGCCGAACACGTGGCCGCCGGCCTTCACGTCGACTTGGCCGCTATTCAGCTGCGTATCGCTCGCCACGCCGCCGCTGAAAACATCGAGTTCGCCGCCGCTGACGACCGTCGCCCCACTGGCGACACCAGAGGATTGCACCTGGATGCGGGCCTCGCTGCCGACGACGAAGGCGCTGACCGACTTGCCGCCGGACAGCACGGTCTGGCTGCCGGTTCTGCTGATGACCGAACTGATGCTGGCGCCGCCGGAGAAGATGATCTCCTCGGCGTGAGAGAAGAGGCCACCTTCGATCAGGCCCGCGCTGTCCGTACCCCGGATATCGAACTGACCGGTGCTGATATGGAAGCCGCTGACGGTGGCGCCCGACAGCACGAAGACGATAGACGCGCTGGTGGTCCCCACGTTCGTCGCGCTGCCGCCGGCGAGGATCAGTGTCCCGCCGTCCTGGATATCGGCGCCGGAGATGAAGCCGCCGGAATCCGCCTCGAGCATGCCGCCGCTGGAGACAACGGCAACGCCGACCTTGCCCTGGACCTTGTAGGTCTGCCCGTCGGCGGCCACGATAGAGGAAGCGCTGTAGTTGTTGCCTATAACCTCGGTGGCGCCTGAGGAGAGTGTCAGATTCTCGTACCCGGCGCCCGAATACAGGAAGATGGTGCCGCCTGACAGCACGTTCGTGTCGACGACGGTACCGCCGCTGCCCACCGACAGGAAGCCGCCACTGCTGACGAGGGTACCCCCAGCCTCCCCGCCGCTGATCACGACCTGCGCACCGCCGTCGAGGACATGCGTGTCGCTGGTAAACCCGCCGAAGACAAATTGGGTGCCGCCGCTGGAGACCACCGTGCCGTAGGCGGCAGACTCACCGAGCACGGTTTCAGTGCCGCCGCTGGATACGATCGTGTTGTCCGATTCGTTGTCCACCAACAGCTGGCCGCCGTCCAGAACCACGGTGGAGTAGGCGACGCCGCCGTTTCCCACGCTGAGAATATCGCCGGACGAAACGATAGTGCCCGTGGTGGTGCTGAAAGTGACGATCGTGGTGGACATGAGCGCCGGCATCCCTTTTTTTGATTCGCAAAGATTTATGCGATTGCGGGACGCTGAATATCAGCCGGACATTATAATGTCACTAAAATTTATTTAAACGTTACGTTAATGTAGTCGCATGTGAGGCGGCGTCGGAATCCACCCCACCGGTTACCGGTTAGTAAGAGTGAAAGCCGCCTTCAGGAGACTACCGCCTCAACTCACCACCACCCGCACCCGCGCGAGGTTGATCTGCCGCCGATGCACGGCGTTCACATCGCCCTCACGGTGGGCGGTGACGCGGGCTGAGGGGAAGTAGGTTCCCGGCTTGTCGAAGCGGTGGGTGACGTTGAGGCTGATGCGCGACGCGTTGCCCTCGAGATTGCCGTGCTTGACCGGCCAGCGGCCCTGGCCGTCGAAATCCCACTCGGCGGCGATGATGCCACCCGCGCCGGGTGGCACCTCGGCCTCGACCGCGAAGACCAGCGCCTCGCCCACCGCGGCCTCGACGCTCTCCGCGCCCTCGACCGTGGCATGGACCACCGGCTGGATGCCGAAGCGCTCGTCGGCAAAGGGCGCAAGGCTCATGCCCCGGTCGGCGGTGTAGTCGAACCTTGTGCTGGCCGGCGGCGCCGTTCCGTCCTCGACCCAGGCTATCACGTCGCGCACCGCCTGCTGGACCGAGCCCATGAAGGGCACGAGGTAAGTCGTCGAGGCCGCGTCGGTCGGGCCGATATGGGTGGTGTTGTCGTTGAGCCAGAGGCGGAAACGGTCGTCGATCTCAGGCCCGAACTGCTGCTTCACCAGGGGCACGTAATCGGCGGCGTTCGAGGCCAGCTCGTTGGTATCGAACATGTTGTTGACGAAGATCATCTTGCCGGAGAAATGCCCGGTCTGGGCCACGCCGACCAGGGTCGTCGCCTGGTTGGTCGGGCGCTGCGGATAGATCGGCCGGCCGAGCGCGCACAGTGCCGCGGTCGAGGGCAGTGGCTTGTCGACCTGATGGCGGTGGGCGAAGCAGAAGGTCAGGAAGGCGCGGTTGTCGATCTGCAGCTCGTCGCCGACCGCGATCTTTTCCAGGGGCTTCTCGCCGATATGCAGGCCCACCAGAATCGCGTCGCCCGCCGTGGCGATGCACACCCGCTTCTGCCCTGCCTCCGCGCCGGTGAGGACCGTGATGCGTGAACCCGGAATACGGGCAAGATCGATCGGCCCGTCGAGAACCAGGCCGATCGGCGAATCGTCATTGGACTGGCCCCAGAAGCCCTGGGTGATGGCGACGTCCTGGTTGTCACCCAGATCCCGCCTTGTCAGGATCTTCCGCACCCTGGCCTTCACGTCGACCAGGCTCTTGGCCAAGCCGCCGTCGGCACCGACATAGCCGGGAACCGACCAGAAATCGTCTACCAGCGTCGGATCGTAGAACAGGGTCGAGGTCAGGATCGCCATGCCGATGGTGACGTCCATCGCGGAGCCCTTGAGCGCGAACTCAGCCCCCTTGGGCAGGCCGGCACGATAGAACAGCGCCAGCGCCTCGCGCTGGTCCGCATCCAGCCCGGCGAACGGATCGCCCGAGCCGCCCGGCGCCATCGCGTCGATCACGTCATGCACCTTGGGGCCCAGCGCCCGCGCGGCATTGATGACCACCGACGGGCCGTTCAGCGCGCAGGGCCCGGCGATATAGGGCACGCCGCCGTCCCACACGCCTTGCGTATTCTCCATGCAGACCGCCGCGCGCAGGCCGCCGCCCGATCCGCCCAGCAGATAGGCGTGGTGCGGTTCTGCGCCGTAAATCTCCGCCGCCTTCTTGCGGGCAAAGCGCAAAGTCTGCGCGCTGGCCCGCCAGGAGGTCACCGTCGGGTCCATCTTCATGTACTCGCCGGAGATGTCGACATGGCCCTGGTTGGATTCGACATAGAACGCGCCGCACTGGGCGGCGAAGTCGATCATGCAGGTCTCGCCCAGCACCGACTGATAGGCGGTGTGCTCGCTGCCCCCCGTGCCGCCCTGGAGCATGTGGACGATGCGGCCCCGATACTCCTCGTCGGTCGGGAAATAGAAGGCGAAGAGCGTCTCGGTCTTCTCGAACCCGCCATGGATGTAGCGGTGGCGGCGGGGTTTGTCCCGCCACTCGTCCACATCGATATAGGGCGCGCCGAAATAGGGATCGATGTCGTCACGGCCGCCGTACATGGTCTACTCCGCCGCGGCGCGCTCGGGGCCGGCGAAGACCGGCAATACGTCCTCGGCCAATGCCGTCAGCGAATAGCGATAGGCCTCGAACTCTTCCAGATGATCGTAGATGACCTGGAGCAGGCAGCCGAACTGGCCGACCTTGTCGCGCATCTTGCCCAGCTTATCGATGACCGTGGAGGGCGAACCGACGATCCAGACATTGTCGACCAGATATTCCACCGTGACGTCGCTGTCCGGCACGCTCTGGTCGTGCTTGCAGGCGCCGAGCATGCCCCATTCCTTCAGCATCGGCAGCAGGTAGGTGCGCCAGCTGTTGCCGATCTCGCCATTGATCGCACGGCGGCGCGCCTCGGCGTCGGTCTCGGCGATATAGGTCTCCACGCCGACCCGCCACTCCTCGCGTCTGGCCGGACGGCCGGCTTCCTCGCAGCCCTGGCGGTAGGCCTCCCAATGGGTCAGCAGATAGTCCGGGCTCCAGGCCAGGCTCATCGGGGTGAAGCCCCGCTTGCCGGCAAACTTCAGGGTGGGTGAGTATTCGTTGAGGCCCGCGATGGCGATGGTCGGGTGCGGCTTGGTCAGTGGCAGCAGGTGGAATTTGAGGCCGAGCTCGGGAATGCCGTCGGCGCGCTCCCCTTTGTAATACTTGCCCTCATGCTTGAACGGGCCGGTCGAGGTCCACAGCTTGACCATCAGGTCGATGGATTCGTTCATCATCTCGCGATGCTGGCCGTGGGCGCCGTCGACGCCGAACAGCTCATAGTCGGTCGGCAGCCCGCCGGCGCCGATGCCGGCCATGAAGCGCCCGCCGGAGATATGATCCAGATAGGAGATGCGCTGCGCCAGCTCCACCGGCACGTGATAGGGCAGCAGGAAGGCGCCTGCGCCAAGGCGGATATTCTTGGTCAGCGCGAAGGCCTGGGCGATCAGGATATCCGGGCACGGCACGGGTTCGCGCTTGGAGGTGAAATGCTCGCCGACCCAGCCTTCGACATAGCCCAGCCGGTCGGCAAAGCTCAGGGTATCGAGATTATGCGCGTGGGCATCCGCATAGGAACGATGCGGCGGATGATTCGGCATCATGAACATACCCAACTTCATTGGGCGTCCTCCCTGAACGAGTTGTTCGACCTTTAATGGGAGGTTCTTACAGGGGCGGAAAGGGATTGTCAGCCCGCTCGATCGGGCGAACGATGAGCCGCGGTTCAGACCGCCGCGAGTTTCAGACGGCCCGAGTTTCAGACGGCCCGAGTTTCAGACGGCCATGGGCAGGGCGGCCTGCCAATCGTTCGCCGCGCGCAGGGATCGCGCCTCATTGTCCAGCTTGCGCCACATCACGATCATGCCCTCGATCTCAGGCGAAGGCTGGCCGCTCATTCCGAACGGCCGCATCAGCAGCGATTCGACCTCGAGCTCGATTTCCGAGAGGACGGTATCCCATCCGGCGGCCATCAGCGGGACGCCGTTATGGTGCGCGACCCGCAGGACCATCTCGTCGAAGATCGTGTCCTTGCAGGATTCGATGTAGCTGAGCCTTGAGGGTTCTCTCTGCATCATGCCAATGCAACCCCGCAACATCAGGAAAGTTTCCTCCCATCGGAGGTATAACGAAACGATACGTGGTCCAGCGGGGAGCGCAACAATTATCGATTACAAGTGTCTGAAAAAATTAATATATTTCTCTTGAAATCCATTGTTTCTATTTGCGCGTATAAGCGATGAATTCCAGCAGGGTACCGTCGGGGTCGCGGAAATACACGCTGTCCCCCAGCCCTTTGGCGCCGAACCCGGTCTGCGGGCCGCAATCGATGGCGACGCCGTGGCGCCGCAGATGCTCCACCGCCCCGTCGATCGTGCCCTCCCACTCGAAGCAGAGATCGCTGCCGCCGGGCGGCACCGCAATCCGCGCCACCGGCTTGGCATCGAGTCCCGGCCCGTGGACGTTCAACTGCGCATCGCCGAACCGGTACATGCAGATGCCCGCCACCCCCACCAGTTCCGCCCCCAGTACGTCGCGGTAAAAGGCGTTAGACACCTCCCGGTTCGAGACATGGACGACGCTGTGATCGAGCTTGAATGCCACCCTATCCTCCCTACCCTGTCACCCGCGCCACCGCACGCTGCCAGCCGGCATACAGCCGGTCGCGGTCCGCCGGCGCCATGGCAGGCTCGAACACGCGGTCGGCCTGCCATAAACCCTTGGTTTCGCTGATCGATTCGATGAACCCGGCGCCCAGACCGGCGAGATAGGCGGCGCCCAGCGCCGTGGTCTCGGTCAGGGCGGGGCGCTCGATCGGAATCCCCAGCAAATCCGCCAGGAACTGCATCACCCAGCCATTCGCGGCCATGCCGCCATCGGCCCGCAGGCGGGCCGGCGTCAATCCATCCGCTTTCATCGCCTCCTGCAGGTCGCGCGTCTGGTAGCAGACCGATTGCAGCCCGGCGCTGACGATCTCTGCGATGCCGGTGTCGCGGGTCAGTCCCAGGATCGCGCCCCGCGCCGCCGGATCCCAATAGGGCGCGCCCAGCCCGGTGAAGGCGGGCACGAAATGGACGCCGTGATCGTGCCCGATCGAGGCCGCCAGCGCCTCGCTGCCGGCGGCGTCCTGGATCAGCTTCAGACCGTCGCGCATCCACTGCACCACCGCCCCGGCGACGAAGATGCTGCCTTCCAGCGCATAAGTCGTCTTGCCGTTCAGCCGATATCCCACGGTGCTGAGCAGCCGATGATTGGACGAGAGAGGGGTGTCGCCGCTGTTCAAAACAAGGAAGCAGCCGGTCCCGTAAGTGCTCTTGGCCATGCCGCGCTCGACGCAGCCCTGGCCGATCAGCGCCCCCTGCTGGTCCCCGACCATGCCCAGAACAGGGATAGAAGAACCGAAAATGCCCGGTTCCGTCACGCCGAAGTCACAGCCGGTGTCGCAGACTTCCGGGAGCATTTCCGGCGGAACCTCGAGCAGCCGCAGCAATTCCGCATCCCATTGCTGCCGGTTGATATCGAACAGCATGGTGCGGGCGGCGTTGGTCGCATCGGTACGGTGGACCTGCCCGCCGGTCAGATGCCACAGCAGGAAACAGTCGACGGTGCCGAACGCAAGCTCTCCCCTGCCCGCCCGTGCCCGCGCGCCCGGAACATGGTCCAGAATCCAGGCGATCTTGGTGGCGGAGAAATAGGGATCGATCAGCAGGCCGGTCCGGTCCCTGATCAGCGCCTCGGCCCCTTCGGCAATCAGCCCGGCGCAGACATCGCTGGTACGCCGATCCTGCCAGACGATGGCGGGATAGATCGGCTGACCGGTCGCGCGGTCCCAGACGATGGTGGTTTCGCGCTGGTTGGTGATGCCGATGCCGGCGACATCCGCCGCGGTGCGGCCGGCCGAGGCCAGAGCCTCCTGCCCGGTGGCGATCACCGCATCGAGGATATCGCGCGGATCGTGCTCGACCCAGCCGTCATGCGGAAAATGCTGCGGCAGGTCGCGGCGCGCCATCGAGACAGGACGAAAGGCGCGGTCGAAAAGAATCGACCGCGTCGATGTCGTGCCCTGGTCGATGGCGAGCAGGAAGTCGGGCACTCGTGCCCTCCTGAGTTAGACCCCCGCGTCGCGGACCGGCTTGATCACCGTCTCGGCGTAGTGGTTCATCTCGGCGATCATGCCCTCCAAGGTCCGGTTGTCCGGGCCGCCGGCATAGGCGTCGCGGAAAGCCGCGAGGCATTCCTGCACGCCCAGCGCGGCGAGGCGCTTGATGCTTTCCGGATTATAAACCTCGGGCCCCATGATCTGCATGTCGAAGGGCGTGCCCTCCCGGCCATATTCCTTTCGGTAAACCTTCAGCCGGTCGATCATGTCGGTCAGCTCGTTCATATGGCCGCCGGCGCTGATCCAGCCGTCGCACAGCTTGGCGGTACGGCGCAGCGCCGGTTCGGTGTGGCCGCCATAAAGGAGACGGATCGGCTGGCTCGGCACCGGGCACAGTTTGATGCGCGGGATTTTGTAGAACTCGCTGTCCCAGCCGAAATACTCGCCCGAGCCCAGGCCGCGGATGATCTGGATGATCTCGTCCATGCGTTTGCCGCGCGTGTGGAAGTCCGTGCCGGTGGCGGCGAAATCCTCTTCCCACGGCGACAGGCCGATGCCGAAGACGAAGCGGTTGTCGATCAGCGCGTTGAGGCTGGTCACCTGCTTGGCCAGCAGCACCGGATGGCGGATCGGCAGCTTCATCACCGAAGTCGAGAACTTGATCGTCGTGGTGGCCGACGCCATCCAGGCCGTGACGATGAACGGGTCGATGAAGGGCACGCCGTCGAGGAATTCACGCGAGCCGTCGTCGTTGTACGGGTACTTGGAGTCCGCGTGCTCTGGGTAACAGATGCTATCCGGCAGGGTGAAGGTGTCGAACCCGGCAGCCTCGGCCGCAATGGCCAGCGGCTTGTAGAAAGCCGGGTTGCACATGGTCGGATGGAAAGCAAAGCGCATCTGAAAGTCCCCCAATCATTCTTTCGGAAATCTGGAGGCTGTTAGATCACGGCGCCTTACGGTTTGGAAGGTCGGCCATGATACGCCGGCGCTCTTCCCCCGACATTTGCGACCAGCCGGCGATCTCCGACAGGGTGCGAAGACATCCGACGCACACGCCCTTGGCATGGTCGAGCTGGCAGATTTTGACGCAGGGCGATTCCAAGTGGGGGTCCTGGGAGGTGAGGCAGCGCCCATCACGTGACGCTTCAGAGCGCCTTTGGCAAGATGGAGATACACCTTATGCGGACGACGCACTCTGCAGGAAAGCTGCGGCTGAGAGTATTGGAATACCCCGGAAAGGATTGAGAACCAGCAGGTCTGCATCGCCCGATACGATAAGATCGGCGTGGCCATTTACTGCCAACTCAAGAAACTTGTCGTCCGTCGGATCGCGGCAGGCGACTACTGGCTCGGCAATGGCGACAAGCTCCGCCGAAGCCATGATCCCGCTCATCCAATCCCGTGAAGCCCTCGAAATCAGACGCGCGAGGTAAGGACGCGCCAGCACCTCGTGAACTGCGCCTCCGTCCCTCCGGACTTCAGAAAAGTGCCCCGCTCTTGGACCCGACGAACGGCGAGAGCCGGCAGAGAATTATCTTTCAGAGCGGCACTGACGAAGATGTTTGTGTCGATGACCGCTCTCATCCGAGATGCGGCTCGACTTCCTTTTGAGCCTGCTTGATCAGACGGTCGATATCGTCATCCGTCAAACCCGCCGCGACGACACGAGCCCGAGATTGACGCCGGCCCGGGATCAGCTCGGGCTCGATCGTCAGTGTTACTTTTTCGTCGGAGGCAACGCCTCGCCGCAATAGCTCGGCCGAGACATCGCTCGCGGCAACCTGGATAACCTCACGCCGGGTTTCCATCGTCTTTGTCCTTCCTGTGCCGTTTGTACGCGCAGTCGGCCGATGCCGGCAGCATGGCACAATTCGGTATGCTTGTGAAAAAACTCAAGCGATACGCGAACCCCATCGGTGAAAGCCGGGCATGCAAAAGCCGCCGCCCGCAAGGGCGACGGCTTTGCCGATCGGAATGCTTAATACCAGCGCGAACGGCGCGGCGCGGTCTCGACGCCCACCAGGTAGCCGATGATGCCGCCCAGCAGCACGGCGCCGCCGATCGTGGCCCAGGTATTGTCCTTGACCACGCGGTCGACGCGATGGGCGGCATCGTCCAGCGCCTCGACGGCACGGTCATAGGCGTTGGCCGCCACCGCGTTGACGGTGGACATGAACTCGTCGGCCTGCTCCTTGGCCTCCTCGGCGCTGAGGCCATAGCGGGCCTGAAGCCGGGTCGCCAGCTCGACCACGTTGGTCTTGATGGAATCGAAATCCTCTTCGGTGAGCTTGTCCCACCGCGAGCGGGCTTCTTCCTTCACCTTGTCGACGGTATTGCGGGTTCGGGTCGCCATTTTGGATCTCCATATGTCCGAATGGAGAAGGAATGCCGATCCGGCCCCACCTGTTCCGCCGCCGGGCAAAGACAATCAGGCCTTTGCGAGTTCCGCCTCGATCGCGCTGGTGACCTGGGGGTCGTCCGGCGTGATGTCGGGCGCGAAACGCGCAACGACGTTGCCATGCTTGCCGATCAGGAACTTCTCGAAATTCCACACGACGTCGACATCGTTGCTGGGGCCGAGGCCGTGCTGCGCCAGCGTCTTGCGCAGGCCGCTGTCCCTGTCGCCATGCGTGTGCGGCGTCGCGGTGGTCAGGAAGTGATAGAGCGGGTGCTGGGTCTCGCCCTTCACCGCGATCTTGGCATACATCGGAAACTGCACCGAATATTTGGACGTGCAGAACTCCTGGATCTCGTCGTTGGTCCCCGGCTCCTGCGCACCGAAATCGTTGGCCGGAAAGCCCAGCACCTTGAAGCCCTTGCCGCGATACTTCTCATAGACGGATTCGAGCGCGGCATATTGCGGGGTGAGGCCGCAGGCCGAGGCGACATTGACGACCAGCAGCACATTGCCCTCATGCTCACCCAGGGAGGCGGCGGAACCGTCGATCTTGCGGACGGGAATCTCATAAAGTGGCGCGGTCATCTTTCCTCTCCGGTCGTCATGGCTTCATGTGGCCCAATTCTATGTCCCATATGGGCTGCGCACTCTAGGCGGGCCGCCACTGGCCGACAAGCCGCTGGCGTGGGTCAACGGCTCACATGTATTGGTTCAGGGCCGCGAATATGAGTGTCCGATTCCGCATGGCCGATACGCCGGAGAACCACAGCAAGACGCCGATCGCCCTCGTCTATTGGGGCCGGCTGGGCGCGGGCGCGGCGCTGATGAGCCAGATCGGCGAGGCTATGGTGCTGGATGCGCGGTTCGAGCTTTACCTGTCGCCCTCGCTCAACAGCGAGTTGCCGCCGGTATTCCCGGCCGCGCGGCTGCTGCCGATCCGGACATTCGCGGGGCCTGCCGGCCTTCTCGCCCGCACGCTGATCCTGCCGCTGACGGTCCGCCGGCTGGTTCGCGACCTGAAGGCGCGCGGCGTGCGCGCGATCGTCACCGTCATGCCGCATGTCTGGGGGCTGGCCCTGCTGCGCGCCGCGAGGCGGGCCGGTATCCGCACCCTGCTGATCGTCCATGACGCCGATCCGCACCCGGGGGAACGCCGCCCGGTCCTCGACCGGCTTGCGGCCCGGGAGATCCGGGGCAGCGACCGGATCGTCACTTTCTCGGATCACGTCGCAGACCGCCTGGCCGGGCGCGGCGACGTGCCTGAAAATCGCATCGCACGCCTCTATCACCCGATCTTCCGCTTCGGCGCCAAACCCCCGGCACAGGTACACAGGCCGTTCCGGCTGCTCTTCTTCGGCCGGATACTCCCGTATAAAGGCGTCGGCATGCTGCTGGACGCGTTCGCGAGGCTCAGGGCCGGGGGTGCCGATATCGCCCTGACGGTGGTCGGGCGGGGCGAGATCGACGCGCCCGCGGCGCTCATGTCGCAACCTGGCCTCACCATCCGGACCGGATGGGTGGCGCCCGACGCCATCGGGGCCATCCTGGCCGAGGCGGACGCCGTCGCCCTGCCCTATCTCGAAGCCAGCCAGTCGGGGGTCGTCGCCGCTGCTTTCGGGGCGGGGTTGCCGGTCGTCGCCACGCCGGTCGGCGGGCTCAAGGAACAGGTGGAAGACGGCGCGGCCGGCGTGCTGGCGCGCGGCACGACAGCTGCGGATTTCGCCGAGGCGATCCGCCGGCTGGTCGAGGCGCCGGGGCTTTATGAAATCTGCCGCGCGGGGGCGGAGGCGCAGGCGGAAAAGCATTCGCTGGAGAACTTCGCAGCGGTACTGGGCGATGCCGTCGTGAAAACGATCGAAACACCCCCCAGAACCTGAAGAACCCTATCGCGTTGCACGACCGCGGGCTATCGTCCGAGCAGTCCCGCCAGGAGCCCTTCATGACATTCCGCCATCTCGCCGTCGCCGCGATGCTTGCGCTCTCCACGCCGGCATTGGCCGACCCGATCGAGGCGCGGGAGAAGCTGCTGACCCTGCCCCATGCCGACGTCGCCCGCCTGATCGGGTCCTGGCAGGTGAAGGAGATGGAGCCGATCAAGATGATCTATGAGTTCCAGGCCGGCACCTTCGCCATGCACGGCAAGAACGACCAGGGCGGATCGACCTTCGAGATGACCCTGGACGCGGATTACCGCACGGCCGGCAAGGATGCGATCTGGGTGATCGGCACCCATCCCCGCCCGGTGCCCGAAGGCACGGACGAGAACAACCCATCGATCATCGGCATCGAATTCATCGCGCCGGACCAGCTGACGATGAGCGTCGGCGCGAACGAACGCTTCACTCTGGTGAAGGTGCCTTAAGGCCTGCGGGGCCCTTACAGGTCCTCGTCCGGAGGTATCCCCTCCAGCGCTTCCTTCTTTTCCTGCTGGAGGCGCGCCTTCGAATGGTCGGCGGCCAGCATCAGGTAGAAGGCCGGCACGACGAACAGGGTGAACAGCGTGCCGATCGACAGGCCGCTGGCGATCACCAGGCCCAGATTGAAGCGCGACACCGCGCCGGCGCCGCTCGAAATGACAAGCGGCACGACGCCGAACACCATCGCCGCGGTCGTCATCAGGATCGGGCGCAGGCGGATGCCGGCGGCGAGCTGAATCGCCTCGAGCTTGGACTTGCCTTCCATCTGCTGGGCATTGGCGAATTCGACGATCAGGATGCCGTGCTTGCTGATGAGGCCCATCAAGGTCACCAAACCGACCTGCGTATAGATGTTGATCGTCGCCCCGCCGACGCCCAGCGCGATGAAGATCAGCGCCCCGGCCAATGACATCGGCACCGAGATCAGGATGATCAGCGGGTCGCGGAAGCTCTCGAACAGGGCCGAAAGCGAGAGGAAGATCACGATCAGCGCGAAGGCGAAGGTTGCCGCGAACGAGCTGGATTCCTGGATATACTGGCGCGACTGGCCGCCGTAATCGACCGAATAGCCCTGCGGCAGGGTGCGCTTCGCCAGATCCTGCAAATATGCGATCGCATCGCCCAGCGCCACGCCCGGCATCGGCACGCCGCTGATCGAGGCCTCGTTCAACTGCTGGAAGTGGTTCAGCGATTCCGGGATCGTCTTGTTGATGATCGACGCGACGGTCGAAAGCGGCACCGGCGTTCCGCTGGCGGTCGGGATGTAATAATCCAGCAGCTGGTCGGTATTGAGACGCGACGCCCGCTGGACCTGCGGGATGACCTTATAGGACCGCCCGTCCAGGCTGAAGTAATTGAGGTAGCCGCCGCCCAGCAGCGAGCCCATCGAGGCGCCGATATCGCTCATCTGAAGCCCCAGCGCCGCCGCCTTGTCGCGGTCGATCTTCACCGTCGATTGCGGCTGGTCGATCTTCAGATCGTTGTCCATGAAGATGAACATGCCGCTCTTGCGGGCCTCGTTGATGAAATTCTGCGAAACCTCGTTCAGCTTGTCGAACGGCTGCGCGGTGCCGATGACGAACTGCACCGGCAGCGCCCCATTGCTGCCGGGCAGCGGCGGCGGCAGGAACGACACGACGTTCAGGCCGGCGACGCCCGCCATATCCTTCTGCACCAGGGGCAGCAGCTGGGCCGTGGTCCGCTTGCGCTGATCCCACGGTTTCTGGACCATGCCGGTGATGAAGGGCCCCGGCGTCACAATCTGGAAGACGATATAGTCCTCGGGATAGGCGGCCAGCCGGTCATAGACCTCCCTGGCATAGATCTGTTTCTGGTCAAGCGTCGCGTTCGGCGCCGGTGTCGCCAGATTGCCGATCAGGCCCTGGTCCTCGTTGGGCGCCAGCTCGGTCTTCGACATCAGGACCAGGCCGGCCAGGCTGGCGACTACGAGAAACGCGAAGACGGCGAAGACCGGCAGGGTCTTGAGCGCGCTGCCCAGCAGCCGCTCATAGCGGTCGCGCAGCCGCTCGAAACGGTCGTCGATGAAATCGATCAGCCGCTCCTGCCATCCGTGCTGGCCTTCCTCGCGCGGCTTCAGCATGCGCGAGCACATCATCGGCGACAGGGTGAGCGCGATGACGGCCGAGACAGTGACCGCGCCGACCAAGGTGAAGGCGAATTCGGTGAACAGCGCGCCGGTCAGCCCGCCCTGGAACCCGATCGGCACATAGACCGCGGCCAGAACCACCGTCATGGCGACGATCGGCCCGCCGAGCTCGCGCGCGGCCAGGATCGCCGCCGGGATCGGCTTCATGCCCTCGTCGATATGACGGTTCACGTTCTCGACCACGATGATCGCGTCGTCCACCACCAGGCCGATCGCCAGCACCAGGGCCAGCAGGGTCAGCAGATTGATCGAGAATCCGAACATCAGCATCATGATCAGCGTGCCGACCAGCGACAGCGGGATCGTGACGGCGGGGATCAGGATCGATCTGAGGGACCCCAGGAACGCGAAAACCACGACCGTGACGATCAGCGCCGCCTCGATCAGCGTGCGCTCCACCTCGCTGATGGCGCTGTTGACGAAGTCAGAGCTGTCATAGCCGATGGTGCTGTTCAGCCCGTGGGGAAAGTCCGGCTTGATCGATTCATAGGCGTTGCGGCAGCCCTTCAGCACATCCAGCAGGTTCGCAGCGGGCGCGACCTGGATGCCGATGAACACGGCATCGTGGCCGTAGAGATTGTTGCCGACCTCGTAATCGTCATTGCCGAGCTCGACCCGGGCGACATCCTTGAGCCGCACCATCGCGCTGCCCGACTGCTTCAGCACCAGGTTCTGGAATTCCTCCAGCGAGTGCAGGTTGGTCGCGGCATTGAGGTTGACCTGGACCATCTGGCCCTTGGTGTTGCCGATGCCCGAGATGTAGTCGTTGCCGGTCATCGCCTGCGACACCTGGCTCGCCGTCAGGCCATAGGCCGCCAGCTTCTGCGGGTCGAGCCAGGCGCGCAGCGCGTAATTCTTGGCGCCCAGGATTTCCGCGACCTGCACGCCCGGCACCGCCTGCAGCTTGGGCTGGACGATGCGCGTCAGGTAATCGGTGATCTGGTTCAGCTTCATCACATCGCTGGTGAAGCCGAAATACATCGAATCGACCGACTGGCCGATGCGGATGTTCAGGACCGGCTGCTGCGTGCCCGGCGGCAGCTGGTTCAGCACCGAATTGACCTTGGTGTTGATCTCGGTCAGCGCCTTGTCGGAATCGTAGTTCAGGACGAGGTTGACGGTGATCGAGCTGGAGCCGCTCGAACTCTGCGAGGTCATATAGTCGATGCCCACCGTCTGGGCGATCGCGTTTTCCAGCGGCGTGGTGATGAAGCCGGCGACCACGTCCGGATCGGCGCCGTAATAGGTCGTCGACACGGTGATGACGGCGTTCTCGGTGAACGGGAACTGGCGGACCGAGAGCGATTGGCCGGCGCGCAGGCCGACCACCAGGATCATCAGGCTGACGACGGTCGCGAGAACCGGCCGCCGGATGAAGATATCGGTGAAGTGCATCGCGCCGTTCCCGTTACTGATTGGGCGGGTTGGGATGGGCGTCGAACTTGGGCAGCAGCTTGTTGTCGACCACCACCGACACGCCGTTGCGCAACTTCATCTGGCCGGCGACGACGACGGTATCGCCGTTCTTCACCCCGTCCAGGATCGCGACCTGGTCCCCGCGCGTGGCGCCGGTCTTCACGAACACCTGGCGCACAATCAGCTTGGGGTGCCCCTGCTCGTCCTTGCCCTGGTCGTCGACCAGATAGATCGTGTTGCCGAACGAATTGTAGGCGATGGCGGTCGCCGGCACGGTCACGTGCTGTTCGGGCGCGCTGACATCGATGTCCACGGTCGCGTACATGCCGGGCAGCAGGACGCGGTCCGGGTTCTGCAGGGTCGCGCGGATCTGGACGTTGCGGGTGGCGGCGTCGATCTTCGGATTGATGGCGGTAATCGTTCCGGCGAACAGCTTGCCGGGGAAGGTGTCGACCTTGGCCTTCACCGTCTGCCCGACCTTGAGCTGCGACACCGACTGCTGCGGCAGGTTGAAATCAACGAAAATCGGGTCCAGCGACTGGATCGTCACCATGGCGGTTCCGGCGGCGAGGTACTGGCCGATATCGACCTGGCGGATACCCAGCCGTCCGTCGAACGGCGCACGGATATTCTTGTAGTCCAGCGTCGCCTGCTGCTGCGCCACCAGGGCCTGGGCATTCTTGAGGTTCTGCTGGTCGGCATCGACCTGCTGCTGCGAGACACCCTGCACCTTGATCTGCTTCTGGTCGCGGTCCAGCGTGATCTGGGCCAGCGCCGCCGTCGCCTTCAGCGATTGCAGCTTGCCGACATCGTCCGCCGATTGCAGCTCGACCAGCAGCGTGCCGGCCTTCACGTCCGCGCCGGATTCGAAATGCAGCGCCGATACCGTGCCCGCGACCTGCGCGCTCAAGTCGGCACCGTTGACGGCGCGCAGCGACCCTACGCCTTCAAGCTGCGGCTGCCAGTCCTGGGTGCCGGCGACCACCGTCGAGACCGTCTGCGGCGGATAGCCCATCGACGACATGTACTTGTCGCGCATGTAGTGGAAAAAGCCGACGGCGCCGATCACGCCGCCGAAAACCAGCAGCACCGCGACCAGCATGATGATCATACGTCTTGCCAACATGGCTCTGTCCCTTACTGACTTTCGGCCTTGGCCGGCTCGCCGTCCGGCTTCTTGGTTTCGAACACGCCGGCATCGGCGTTCCACCAGCCGCCGCCCAGCGCCTGGAACAGGGCGGCGGTATCGGCAAAGCGTGCCGCCTGGGACTGGGCCCGCGTCACGGCCGCCGCCTGCGCCAGCTGCTCGGCGTTGAGCAGCGTGGTGTAGTTGATCGCACCGACCTGATACTGCTCCCGGCTCAGGGCCAGGCTCTTGTTGGCCGCGACCTCGGCCGCCGTGGCCGCGGCGAGCGAATCTGCATCGGCCTGCAGCGCCCGGATCGCATTGGCGACATCCTGGAAGGCGCCGATCACGGTTGACTTGTACTGCGCCGCCGACTGGTCGAAGGCGGCCACCGCTGCCCGCTCCTTGTGCAGCAGGGTGGCGCCGTCGAAGATCGTCTGGGCGATGCTGCCGCCCACGCTCCAGATGCCGATGCCGGGATTGAGCATGGAACCGGCCGGCGACCCGACATTGCCGAGGCTGCCGGTGATGTTGATCTGTGGGAACTCGTTGGCCAGAGCCACGCCGATCTGGGCGCTGGCCTGGTGCAGCTGCGCATCGGCGGCGCGGATGTCCGGCCGCTGCTCGACCAGCTTGGACGGAACGCTGAGCGGCAGCTCCTGCGGCAGGGTCAGCTTGGTGAGGTCGAAGGTGGCGCCGATATCCTCGCTCGGCAGCCGCCCGGTCAGCGCCGCCAGCAGGTTGCGCGTCTGGTCGAGCTGTTTCTGCAGCGGCGGCAGGGTTGTGCGCGCCTGGGCCAGGGTGGCCTCCTGCGCCAACACCGCACCGCCGGCGACGCCGCCCAGCGAGAGCTGCTGGCGCAGCACCTTGAGCTCGTCCGTCTCGATATCGACGATCTGCTGGGTTGCGGCGATCTGCGCCCTGA
>Ga0207694_10001995_pt1 | contig 16888 bp, 8 predicted proteins | sample KBSC34metaG_FD_184353 | JGI IMG/M metagenome (GOLD analysis project Ga0207694, IMG submission 184353) | Corn rhizosphere microbial communities from Kellogg Biological Station, Michigan, USA - KBS C3-4 metaG (SPAdes) (version 2) | ecosystem: Host-associated > Plants > Roots > Rhizosphere > Soil... | reverse complement strand
TGAAACGAAAGCAGTTGAAGTTCAGATGATTCGGTGGCGTGCAAACACACCCTATTACTTTTTGGCCAGTTCTTTTTGCTGCTCGGCGAGTGCCCGCTTGTAGTCAATCGGCATGACTTTGACGAAGCGAGGCAATTCGTCGTCCCAATTCTGCAGGATGCCAGACGCCACTGTCGAACCGGTGTGCTTGGCGTGCTTGGCGATCAGGTCTTTCAGTTCAGCAATGTCCTGAGTCGCGTCGACTTTCTCGAGTTGAACCATTTCCAGGTTGCAGTTCCGCAGCAGTTGATCACCGGGATCGTAAATGTAGGCGACACCGCCGGACATCCCTGCTGCCAGGTTACGACCAGTGGGTCCCAGGATCACAGCGCGGCCGCCGGTCATGTACTCGAGACCATGATCGCCGACACCTTCAACAACGCACGACGCCCCTGAATTTCGGACGCAGAATCGCTCGGCCGCTCGCCCACGGAAGAACGCTTCGCCACGAGTGGCCCCATACAAAGCCACGTTGCCGATGATGATGTTCTCTTCCGGCTGGAACGAGGATCCGGCCGGCGGATAAACGACGATGCGCCCGCCGCACAGGCCTTTGCCAACAAAGTCGTTGGCATCGCCTTCGACTTCCAGCGTGATTCCTCCAGCGAGCCACCCACCCAGCGTCTGACCGGCCGAGCCCTTGCAGCGAACGTGGATCGTATCGTCGGGCAGCCCGTGCTCGCCCCATTTCTTCGAAACCTCGTGGCTCAGAATCGTTCCAAAGGCGCGATCGATGTTCTGAATCTCGAAGTTCAACCGCACTGGCTTGCCATTCTGAATGGCATCCTGTGACTCTCGCACCATCTCATTGTCAAGCTGGAACTCGATGCCATGCTGTTGCGGAATCTTGCAATACGTGTCGACATTGTCTCGCAGTTGCGAAGCGGGCGTCAGAATCTTCGACAGATTCAGGTGCTTCAGTTTCCAGTGAGTGATCGAGCTATCGTACTCGAGGACTTCGCAGTGTCCGACCATCTCGTTGATGGTGCGGAACCCGAGCGATGCCATGATCTCACGGACTTCTTCCGCCACCATGTACAGGTAGTTGATGACATGTTCGGGCTGGCCTGTGAACATCTTGCGGAGCTGCGGATCCTGCGTCGCAATACCCACCGGGCAGGTATTCAGATGACACTTACGCATCATGATGCAACCCAGCGTGATCAGCGGAGCGGTCGCAAACCCAAACTCTTCCGCACCCAGCAAACAGGCGATCACAACATCACGACCGGTCTTCAGCTGGCCGTCCGTCTCGAGGCGAACACGGCTGCGCAGATCGTTGAGTACCAACGTCTGGTGCGTTTCGGCGATGCCCAGTTCCCACGGCATCCCCGCGTGCTTGATGCTGGTCAGTGGCGACGCGCCCGTCCCTCCTGAGTCGCCAGAAATCAGGATTTTGTCGGCGTGTCCTTTGGCCACACCCGCAGCGACCGTTCCGACGCCCACTTCCGAAACCAGCTTCACGCTGACGCGTGCCGATGGATTGGAATTCTTCAGGTCGAAGATCAATTGAGACAAATCTTCGATCGAGTAGATGTCGTGATGCGGCGGTGGACTGATCAGGCCCACACCCGGTGTCGAATGACGAGTGGCGGCGATGATCTTGTCGACTTTGTGTCCGGGCAGCTCACCACCTTCACCCGGCTTCGCACCCTGCGAGACCTTGATCTGCAACTCGTCGGCGTTGGTCAGGTAGTAACTTGTGACGCCAAACCGGCCGGATGCCACCTGCTTGATGGCCGATCGCTTCGAGTCGCCATTTTCGAGGGGCTTGAACCGCTTGTAGTCTTCGCCCCCTTCACCGGTATTGCTCTTGCCGCCGATCCGATTCATGGCGATCGCCAGCGTTTCGTGAGCTTCGGCTGAAATTGAGCCGTAGCTCATCGCGCCGGTACAGAATCGCTTCATAATGTCGGCGGCGGTATCGACTTCTTCGATCCGAACGGCGGGTCGATCAAGTTTGAACTTCAGCATGCCGCGCAAGTGACATTCGCGCGTGGTTTGTTCGTTGACGATCTTCGCAAATTCTTTGTAGGCCGCCTTGTCACCCTGACGAGCCGCCTTCTGAATGTTGGCAATGGTGTGCGGATTCCAAGCGTGCTTTTCGCCATTCGACCGCCAGGCAAACAGACCAAAGTTCGGCAGCACCGGCAAGCTGTTCGCGTCGCGAGTGGGGTAACCCAACTCGTGTCGGCGAAACGCCTCTTCACCCAGAATTTCGAAGCCCACACCGCTGATCCGACTGGCGGTTCCACGGAAGCACTTGTTCATGACTTCGTCACTAATCCCGACGGCTTCGAAGATCTGAGCACCCTTGTAGCTGGCCAGGGTCGAAATCCCCATCTTAGCCATCACCTTCAGGATGCCTTGCTTCGTGGCTTTGCGATAAGCGGCGGTAATCTGTTCGTGAGTCCAGTCGCTGCCCAGTTCTCCATCATCCTGGAGTTGCCATAACGCTTCGAACGCCATGTAGGGATTGATCGCGTCGGCACCGTAACCGGTCAGCAGGCAGAAGTGATGAACTTCGCGTGCTTCACCCGTTTCGACCACGATTCCCAGGCGAGTTCGTTCTTCGTTGTGGACCAGGTGGTGATGGACCGCACCAGTCGCCAGCAAGGCGCTGACTGGCAGGCGATGAACACTGGCCAATCGATCTGACAGGATGATTAAGCTGAATCCGTCAGCAATGGCCTGACGGGCCTCGCCGCAGATTCGATCCAGAGCCCACTTCAGTCCGGCCGGACCCTGTGACTTCGGATAGGTGATGTCGATCGTTTTCGACTTCCAGCCGCGGTAGTTCAGGTGCTTGATCGCCGCCAATTCTTCATTGGTGAGAATCGGATGCGGCACCACCAGGCGGTGGCATTGCTCTTCTGTCGTATCCAGCAAATTGCCTTCCGGACCGATATAGCACTCCAGCGACATGATGACTTCTTCCCGCGTACTATCAATTGCGGGATTGGTCACTTGAGCGAACAACTGCTTGAAATAGTCGTATGCCAGTCGTGGCTGATCGCTCATACAAGCCAGAGCGGTATCGTCGCCCATCGAACCGATCGGGTCTTTCTTGGTGGTGATCATCGGGACCAGCATGAACTGCAACGTTTCGGTCGTATAACCGAACGACTGCATGTGCTGCAGCAGCTCTTTGCCAACCATCCGTTCAGGCGGTTCGGCCGTGGGCAATTCGTTCAATAGGAGACGCTGACGCTGCAACCATTGCTGGTACGGTCGGCGAGTGGAATAGTCTTTCTTCAGTTCCTCATCCGGGATCAAGCGTCCCTGTTTGAAATCGACCAGGAACATTTTGCCCGGTTGCAGGCGCCCCTTAATCTTCACATTGGCGGGATCGATATCGAGCACACCGACTTCGCTGGCCATGATCACGCGGTCATCGTGCGTCACGTAGAATCGGCTCGGGCGCAGACCGTTTCGATCGAGCGTTGCACCGATCACATCGCCATCGGTGAACGAAATCGATGCGGGGCCGTCCCACGGTTCCTGCAGGGCCGAATGATATTCGTAGAACGCACGCTTCTCTTCGTTCATCGTGTCGTGATTCTGCCAGGCTTCCGGAACCATCATCATCACGGCTTCCGGCAGGCTGCGTCCTGACATGACGAGCATTTCGAGCGCATTGTCATAGTTACCCGAGTCAGAACAGTGTGGCTCAATTAGCGGAAACAGCTTGTGCAAGTCGTCACCGAACAACGAACTTTGCATCATCCCTTGCCGGGCAACCATCCAGTTACCGTTTCCACGCACCGTGTTGATTTCGCCGTTATGAGCAATGTAGCGCTGCGGATGGGCACGATCCCAACTGGGGAAGGTGTTCGTCGAGAATCGGCTATGAACCATCGCCAAGTGCGATGTGTATTCAGGATCCTGCAAATCGTTAAAGAACGGCAGCACCTGCTCGGACGTCAACATTCCCTTGTAAATCAAGACCTTCGACGACATCGAGCAGATGTAGAATTTCAGAGCCTGCGGCAGTGAGCCTTCGCGTACCTTGTGGCTGGCTTGTTTGCGAATGACGAACAGTTGTCGTTCAAACGCCGCCTGGTCCAGCCCCGGCTTGGCTGCGATGAATAACTGTTCAAAAGCAGGCATCGCATCACGAGCAGACGGTCCGATATCTGCGCCGTCTGGGTCATGCGGCACCTGTCGCCAGCCCAGCAGCTTCTGCCCCTGTTCCGCAATCAGTTTCTCGACGGATGACTTGGCCGACTTACGTTGTTCCGGATCGGTGGGCAGGAAGACCAGTCCGACTCCATACGACCCCGCCGCCGGGAGCGTCACCTTCAAATCGCGTTCGACGGTCTTCGCCAGAAAGTCATGTGGGATGGCGGTCAGAATCCCGGCACCGTCGCCCGTGTTGACTTCGCAACCGCACGCTCCTCGATGCGCCATGTGTTTCAGCATCCGCAGCGCATCGTCGACAATCTGCCGCGACTTCTGTCCTTTGATGTGCGCGACAAAGCCGACGCCGCACGAATCATGTTCGTTGGCTGGATCGTACAGGCCCTGGGCCTTGGGGATGCCATCCGAAGTAAAACGTTCTGGATTACGATGAAAAAGGGATTCGGTCATTGGTTTGCTCTCAATGGGCTGCGTCGGTATTTCGCCGCCCGCAATCGGAACTTTGAATCTCATCCTGTTCGGTGATCAATCTCGGCAAAATCAGTTCGGCAATCGTGACAAGGACACCTGTCACAGGGTTCGTTCGTCGTCGCAATTCCTACGTGGAGACGGATCGCGAGGACGCTTCTTTGGCTTTTATCACGGCAGCATCCGTGCTCGGCAATCGACCGGACGAGAGTGCGAACGTCTCGGGCGGCTGGTGCAACAGCTCCAGAAAGCGGCTGATTGCGGAGGTAAATGGCTTCGTCCGTCGATAGACGATGTCCAATCGTCTGACCCATTTGGCATCTTCGAGGGACAGTGCCACCAGTGACCCCGATTCCACCTCTCGTCGTACCGTCGGCACCGGCAATAGCCCCAGTCCCGACCCGACTTCGACAGCGCGTTTGATGTTCTCGATGTTGTCGAACGCGTGGACAACATTTACGGAAACCTTGGCCTGTTTCAGCCAGCGATCCATCTCTTGCCGCATTCGTAATTCCTGGGTGAAACCCACCAGGGCCTCGCCATCCAGTTCGGCGACACGAATGCTGCTCCGATTCGCCAATCGATGCTGCGGTGAGACAACGACAACAATCGGCTGATCCTGCCAGGTCTCGTAGACCAGGTCTGCCCGGCGCGGTGCAAACGACATCAGCCCCAAATCAACCTCTTCATTCAAAACACTGTTCAAGACTTGTTCGGGATGCAGGTACTGCAAGTCGAGTGCTGCATCGGGATAGAGGCGTTCGAATTCCTTGACGTAACTGTCCATTTGCAACAGACCGACGGAATAGATCGACGCAATTCGGACCGGACCAACCACCTTGTCGCGGCGTTGCAGGATACGATCTTCCAGGCGTCGATAGCCGTCGAGCAATTCACGACATCCGTCGTAATAGATGCGCCCTTCGGGTGTGAGCTCCAGCGGGCGAATGGCGCGGTTCAACAAATCGCAGCCGAGATGCGCTTCCAGCCCTTTCACGATTTCGCTGGCGGCCGGTTGTGAAATGTGATGCGCCTTCGCCGCTTTGGAAAAACTCCCGCGGTGCGCCACTTCACAAAAGATCTCAAGATCACGCAGATTCATCGAAGCCAGACTCACTATCTGTCGGCGATATAACGTTGGACCCGAATTATCGGATTCGCCGATGAGAAGCATTATCCAGAATCGTCCCCGATCGTCAACGAACCGAATTTCGTTTTCACGCGGAAATCGAAGCAGGGCCTGAAATTCGGCAAATCCGATAAAGCGTCGAAGTACGTTGACCGCTCTGTCGAATGACGAGCAGCCCGTTTGGGGAAGATGGACCTCAAGGAAGAATCGAGACGCAAATAATTACCAGGTAATACTTTGCAAATCAGGACAGGCCGGCTGCTCAGATCCTCTGATGGGCTGGGCCACCAACTTGGTAATCGCTCAGGGCGCCGCTTAGTCGCGCGCGATCAACGAGAGATGCCCTTTTTGTGCTGGATCAGTTTCCGGAAAGTCACTTCGCGCATGTGTCCCGCGACTCTCGCGACGCGCGATCGCAGCCGCGATCATCAAGCGAGCGGCCAGCAGCAGATTCTGCAGTTCCCACCCCTTGGTGCTCGAGAACTCCCGCGGGCCCACGTAACGGTCCCAGAACTCGACCTGCAGTCGGGCCGATTCGAGATCCTCTGCGTTCCGCTCGATGCCAACCTTGCGCCACATCTCGCTGTTCAGGGAGTTCAATAAGTCGTCGAGTTTCAATCCATCTTCATCCACGCGCGAAATGGATGCTGGGGCGTCCTGCAATGTATTTGTTTCAACGTCCTGGCACAGTGACAACGCGGTGAACTGGTCTGGCTCGCTGGATGCCGCTACCGAGGCGTTTCGACCGGCTCGCAGACCGAAGACTAATCCTTCAAGCAAACTGTTACTCGCCAGTCGGTTCGCTCCGTGCAATCCGCTGGAAGTGACTTCTCCCGCCGCCCACAGCCTGGCCAGGGATGTACGCGCTTCGTCGTCAACGGTCACTCCGCCGATCATATAGTGCGCTCCCGGCCGGACGGGGATCAGGTCGCGCATCAAGTCGAGACCAAATTGCGCACAGACCTGCCGAATGTGAGGGAACCGCTCTGCGATCAGCGCTTTGGGCAAATGGGTCAGGTCAAGATAGACACAGTGATGACGCGTCTTTTCCATCTGCCGCGTGATCGAACGGCTAACGATATCGCGCGGGGCCAGTTCGGCCGCCGTATCATAGTCCGGCATAAATCGATGACCGAAGCAGTCGCGCAGCAGTCCACCCTCTCCGCGCGCCGCTTCTGAAATCAGGTGTCGTGAGGAACCCGCGATATACAGCACCGTCGGATGGAATTGCATGAACTCCATATCGCGCAGCTCGCAACCGGCGCGAAACGCCATCGCATGACCATCTGCCGTTGCAATTTCGGGATTCGTTGTTTCACGGTAGAGACGGCCGGCACCGCCAGTCGCGAGAATGGTCTGCTTGGCCCAGACGAACGTTTTGCCGTGACTCGCATTCCATACCAGTGCACCGCGACACTGACCTTCGTGTGTCAGCAGATCCAGCGTGAATGTGTTTTCCCAGATATCGATCTGCGGCTCGGAGCGGATCCGCTCAATCAACGCACGCATCACCTCTTTGCCCGTCGCATCGCCCAGAGCATGGACCACGCGGCGGTGACTGTGGCCGCCTTCTTGCGTCAGAGCAATTTCGCCATCGGTCCGATCAAATAACGCGCCGATTTCGATCAATTCTCTGATGCGTGAAGGAGCTTCACGAACGACAGTCTCGACAATCGCCTCGTCGCACATCCCTTTGCCCGCCGCCAGTGTATCGGCAACGTGGTTGGCAAAATCATCAACGGGATCAAAGACCCCCGCGATGCCGCCTTGAGCGTACGCGCTGTTCGATTCCTTCAGTCGATCCTTGGTTGCCAGAACGACATTCAGTTTGGGATCGATCGCCAGAGCGGCGCGAATTCCGGTGATTCCGGCGCCAATGATCAAGACGTCGGTAAACAGATGCGGAACACGTTTCGGGTTAAAGCGGACTAAGTATCGACGTTTTGGTGGAACGATCAGCCGGGGCATGAGGTTTATTTCAATTCTATTTGAATTGTTTTTGTTCCCGAACTCAGCCGCACGTTCGCTCCATCAAAGTGCTTCTGAAGCACGCTCACCAGTGCTTCGGCGTCAGGTATCGAAGTAAATCGGCATCGAGTTTTGCCGTCGTTCGCAATCATTTCGAAATTGACCTTTGGATCGTCCAATGACGACAGAACGGCTTGCTTCAGTTTGGTTAATTGCTCATCGCTCAACTCGCGACTGATGACCAGATGGACAGGCGGACCACGATGGGGGTTCGCCGCGGCGTCCAGCACCGCCTGCTCGGACTGACGGATGCCGAAAACAAGTGCGAATATGAGTGGTCCCGCCGCGGAATTGAATTCGTCAGCCGTCTTCGCCTGTTGCAATTGATCAAGCATGCCATTGACAACTTCCAGTTGCTGCAACATCCCAGGCTTCACCAAGGCGATGCGACTGGGCAAGTCAGTTAACCGCGCCTGGGCATCAGCAAGGCCTGTTGGCCAGCTTTGAACGATCGATTTTGGTAACCATTTGCCTTCGATCTTCACGAATTCGACTTGGTGCGATTCTCCATTCTTTGATTCTTCGTAGGTCAGAATCGCCGAATTGCTGTCTGAACTGACGGTATGGACTTTGACATCACCAAACTTGGGCAACGGCAACCCATTCAGCGATTGACTGACGGCGGCCAACAGCTTGTGCACGTCTGCTCGTTTTAATCCTTCGACGGTTGAGATCTCGCTGCGGGCAACATCCTGAACTGCGGTGGCAATCGCGTCCCAATGCGGTGTGATCGCTTGAGCCACGGAGGACTTTTTTACCTGATCCAGACCAAGAATGAGCGGCTTCTTTGACTTTAGCAGCGTGCCCACCTTCGACAGAGTGGCAAATCCATTCGACCAAAGCTCCGCGTCCATTTTTCCGGCGAAATCATGTACCACCTTTTCAACATCCGCTTGATACGACGGTGGAAGAAAGTCGTATGCCGCGTCCAGTCGTCCTTCTTGAAACGCGATCAGCGTTTGTTGAAAGGTTGCTTCGGCCGTTCCTGCGGCTGCTGTCGCAACAAGTGTCGGAGGCTCCGTGTTCGCTGGTGTCGCGGGTGCTTCTACGACCGGTTCTGTTTTTTCGGCCTTTTTGCCGTTTGACGACGCGGTCGTTTCGGTCGATTTCAAAACAGGTTCAGAGGAGTTCGTCGACGGAGCAGGCCCTGGGTTTGCCTTGCCACATCCGCACGCAACACAAGTGCTCAACAGGACCCCAACAATCAGAATGCGTGACATGCGTCAAAGGCTCCTTGGCGGACAATCACGGCAGCAGGTCCACCATGACCTGATGCTTGGCAGCCGACTGAAATAACAAACGGGCGCACTCGATGTCGAATCGAATTGCAAACCGTCTGACGCGACGAGTGTCTGTCCCAGTGTTTCAACAATCATTTAAACCGTATCATAGGCCATTCCGACCGCGAATTCAGTCTGATCACAAAAACTTCACTCATCCCGTCACCCTTGGAGGCGTTCCAGGAGCAATGGCTTGAGTTCTGGAAGCAGGTTTTTGATCCATTCCGGCTGATCCAATTGCAATCCATCGGGAGGCCTCTGCAGGTCACCCGGCAATTTCTTGGCAAGATCCTTTAACTCGTCGACCAATCGTGCCAACTCATCGGGATTGTTGGGCAACTCGTCAAGGTATTTTGCCAGCTCCCCCAACGGCCCATCCCCCGGGAGAATCGATTGCTCGTCGCGCGGGTAACTGGTCGCCAGATGAACCTGTTCGATCCATACTTCGCCATCAGACACGATCGTCGCGGTGGACCGGACATCAGCGATGAACCCGGCGCGATAACTCGACAGCTCCTGGTGCGCGGCTGTTCCGCCCGTCACAACGACCCGAACACCCAGGGGTCGATGTCCGTGTCGCTCCGTCAGAGCCCGCAGTTCTTGACGGAATCGATCAAGAACACCATCAGGATGGCGCGCGTCACGACAGGGAACGGAACAGATATCCCAGCGAAACACATCCAGTTCACGGAACTGCACATCCACTCGATGGCGTTCGTCGACCGAAACCAGGAAGCATCCGCGCGGTCCGAGTTCGCGTATATGTCGACCTTGGATATTGCCCGAATACAAAACAGGCGGAAGCGTGAGGGGGTGTCCGTCCGCGGGAATGAGCGATCGCTTGTGAATGTGTCCCAGTGCCCAGTAATCGTATCCCTTTGACCGCAACTCGGTGGGAGTACACGGCGCGTAGGTGTCGTGTTCCTCCGACCCATTCAGGCTTGTGTGCAGCAGCCCGAGATTGAACCAGTGAGGAATGGGTGTCGGGTATTCCGGTACCATATTTCTGGTTTCGGCCTGACTGGCGAAGCTGCGTCCGTGAATGGCGACCCCCAGGTCTTCGAGGCGACGGGTCTCCGCTTGCTCATGCGACAGCATCAAGCTCAGGCCATCCGGGTTCGTGGGCAGCCGCAGTGTGCGCGTCATCGTGCTGGCAGCATCATGGTTGCCGGCGATCAGATAAACTCGAATGCCCGCTTCGCGCAGATTGTGCATTTGCCTGACGAAGAACATGCCTGTGTTAAAGTCACGCCAGTCGCCATCGTACAGGTCACCTGCGATGACGACGAAGTCGACACGTTCGGTCAACGCCAATTGCACCATATTCTCGAGAGCCCGCCGAGTAGCACCTCGAATCAGATCGACGGGGGCCCCCTCGTACCGTTCCAACCCGTCCAATGGGCTGTCCAAGTGAATGTCAGCGACGTGTAAAAACTTCATGTCGACTCATTTGGGTCTGTAACTTCGATCGATCCGTCGAACGGACAAATTGACAAAGCGACACGGAACCAAAGCAGATTCGAGGACGAACCGAACGCCGACTGTTCCATTGCGACGAGATGTGCAATCTGGCAGAGTCGTTCTTTAACGTTTCCGTGTCCGAAAGTCACGGTCGTTGCGATGAATCATGACTGTACCCACTGAGAATGCCCGCAGTTCTGACAACGGGCGTCGACGCCTTGATTGTTTTCTGACCTAGCTGAGTGACCGTCCAATGCGCGCCAATTCGAATACTGCCATTAATCGTCCAACGTTCGTGTCGCATCTGGAATGCAGTCTCACCGGCGAAGTCTATCCAGCCGATGTCGTCCACGGATTGTCCCGTGCGGGACGTCCGCTGCTGGTGCGGTACGATCTGACGAGTTTGGGGCAGGCCGTCACTCGAGATGACGTTCGCATTCGAGCGCCAGATCTGTGGCGTTATCGCGAGTTTCTGCCGGTCCGCCATACTCGAAACATCGTCAGTCTGGGCGAGGTGATGACGCCACTGATTTCGGCGCCCCGTGCCCAACTTGGTACCGGAGAGCTGCTGATCAAAGATGAAGGACGGCTGCCAACGGGTTCGTTCAAGGCCCGTGGGTTGTGCCTGGCGGTTTCGATGGCGAAAGAACTCGGTCTGAAACGGGTGGCTTTGCCGACCAACGGGAACGCCGGTGCCGCGATGGCGGCCTATGCCGCACGGGCCGGGATCGAAGCGTTTGTCTTCTGCCCCGATGACACACCCGAAGTGAACGTACGCGAGATCGCCGCACAGGGAGCACATGTCTGGCGGGTCAACGGATTGATCAACGATTGTGGAAAAATCGTCGGTGCAGGCAAAGAACCGATGGGCTGGTTCGATTGTTCGACTCTGAAAGAGCCTTATCGAATCGAAGGCAAGAAGACGATGGGGCTGGAACTGGCCGAACAACTTGGCTGGCAACTCCCTGACGTGATTCTCTATCCAACGGGCGGTGGAACCGGATTGATCGGGATGTGGAAGGCATTTCAAGAGTTGCAAACCCTGGGTTGGATCACTGGCCGCCTGCCACGCATGGTTGTCGTACAGGCCAGCGGATGCGCCCCGATCGTCAAAGCGTGGAACGATGGAGTCGAACATGCCGATTTATGGCCGAACGCGCACACGGTCGCGTCAGGAATTCGAGTTCCAGCAGCCGTCGGGGATTTTCTGATGTTGCGTGCTGTCCGCGACAGCGGTGGGTTCGCGATCACAGTCACAGACGAACAAATCCTGCATGCGCGTGACCGAATGGCACAGGTTGAAGGCTTCCTGATGTGCCCGGAGGGCGCCGCCACGTATGCGGCCTATGAGCAAGCGTATCGCACCGGTCAGATACAACCTGATGAATCCTCCGTGCTGTTCAATTGCGCGAGCGGCCTGAAATACGAATTGCCGCCCGTTCACCGAAGCCTGGACTGTACGCAGCCCATCTCGTTTGCAGACCTGAAATCGATCTGATGCGTTAGCGCCTGGGTCGCTCAACATTTTCGTTCGAGCCGACTAGGATGACGGCCTTCACAAAACTACCGAAACTGTCGCGACCGACGTTGCGCACAACATCACACTGAAAGGGCTCGCCGTTGACGAACCGTTCATTCTTCTGGAACCGCTGTATCGCATGCAGCGCAGTTGTCTTCGCCGCTTCTGTGTCGATCGGCGCCGAAGGTCCGCTGCCACCGAGGCAAGCGGCCGAAAGTATTCAGGTCCCTGCCGGATTCAAAGCAACACTGTTTGCGGGCGAACCTGATGTTGAACAGCCGATGTCGATTACGTTTGATGATCGTGGTCGGATGTGGGTCGTCGAATGCCGGTCGTATCCGAAATGGCTGCCGGCAGACGCGCAGGAAGGCAAAGACCGAATCCTGATCCTGGAAGACGAAGACGGTGATGGAACATTCGACAAGCGAACCGTCTTCTTCGACAAGGGAGTCAACTTCAGCTCGGTGGAATACGGCTTCGGTGGAGTGTTCGTCACGGCGATTCCAAACCTGATCTTCATTCCCGATTCCAATCACGACGACGTCCCTGATGGCCCCGCTCAAATATTGCTCGACGGATTCGATTTGAAAGCCGTCCACAACGTTGCCAATGGACTGATCTGGGGACCGGATGGTTGGCTTTACGGCTGCAACGGCATCCTTTCGAACTCCAAAGTTGGGAAGCCGGGAACACCCGATGACCAGCGAGTGCCGATCAACTGCGGTATCTGGCGCTATCACCCGGTTCGTCACCAGTTCGAAGCCGTCGCGCACGGGACAACCAATCCTTGGGGATTGGCCTTTGACGAGCGTGGAGAAGCATTTTTGACAAACTGCGTGATCGAACATGCCTTTCATGTCGTGCCCGGTGCACGATTCAAACGGATGTTCGGACAGGACTTCAATCCTCGCACATTTGAGTTGATGCAGACCTGTGCCGACCACATTCACTGGGCGGGAGGAACTTGGGAAGGATCACGCAACGCCACCGGAAAACATGGTGAAGCCGGCGGCGGCCACGCTCATTCGGGCGCCATGATTTATCTGGGAGATCAGTTTCCGGCCGATTTTCGCAACTGCCTGTTCACCCTGAATATTCACGGACAACGCTTGAATCGAGACAAGCTGGAACGAAGCGGTTCTGGATATGTTGCCAAGCATCTGGCCGACTTTGCTCCATCAGGCGATCCGTGGTTCCGCGGGGTTTGCGTAAAAGAAGGACTCGATGGATCCATCTATTTCACCGATTGGTCTGATACGGGTGAATGCCACAACTATGACGATGCAACGATTCAGCGCAACAACGGTCGAATCTATAAGGTGAAGTACGGTGAAAAGGCCGCTAAAAAGATCGACTACGCTCAGCTAAGCGATCAACAGTTGGTGGAACTACTGACAAACCGCAATTTGATCGTGGCGGGTGTGGCGCGACGACTGCTGCAGGAACGCGCAGCAATAAACATGCTTGCTGCAGATACGGCGAAACGCCTGACGGAGGCTTTCCTGGCGGAAAGCCGTCGCTCGCCCTTCGTACTGTCATCAACACTGCAACTCTTGTGGACGCTGCATTCCACTGGCTTGCTTCCCCAAGTCGGGGCAGCGGGCGATACGCTGACGCATGCGGACGACACTCTGCGTGGCTGGGGAATCCGGATTGCACTGGAAGGAACTGCACGTGCCGGGATGCTCGAGAAGCTTGCTCAACTTGCCGGTAGTGATCGCTCACCGTACGTCCGCTTGCAATTGGCGTCAGGTCTGCAACGTCTGCCTGTGGCAGATCGGATGACAATCGCGAAACAACTGGTCACGCATGCCGAAGATGCCAGCGACAACAATCTCGCCTTGATGATGTGGTATGGCATTGAGCCTTTGGTCGCGAAAGCAGACGACGATGTCTTATCGCTGGCGCTGGCGACAAAGGTTCCCAAGTTGCGTCAATTCATTGCCCGGCACCTGGCGTCGGGTGAGTCGCCGCGTTTTGGGCCGCTGTTGCGATGGCTCGAAGAACGTCCTGATGACGTCGCAACCGAACGTGACGTGCTGGTCGGTTTGCACGCTGCGATCGAAGGCCGACGTGACTTGAAAGCGAACGAGGGCTGGCTGAATATCGCGCCGCGGCTTGGATTGAGCAACGATCCAACCGTGCGTGAATACAGTCAGCGTGTTTCGTTGATTCAAGGCAGCGATGACGCCTTTAAATACTTCGTATCCATTGTGAAAGACACGAAGCTGGATTCACAGCAGCGCGAGCGGGCGCTGTTAGATCTCGTCACGACGCGAAGGCCTGCCGTCGCAGACCTGTTGCTCGACCGACTCTCTGACAAATCACTGCGGGCGACTGCGATTCGAGGATTGGCGGGCTTTGACCGCCCTGAAACTGGCGACAAGATTCTGGGACAATACGCTCAACTGTCTGACGCGGAAAAGCTCGATGCGGTCAGCACCCTGGTGGCTCGAGAGAAAACGGCATTGGCGCTGGCGACCGCTGCTGATGCAGGCAAGGTTGATAAGCAGGACTTGTCCGAATTCGATATTCGCCAACTGCAACGCTACAAAGAACCCAAATTGAAGCAACTTGTCAACAAACTTTTCGGCGCCAAGCCGTCATCGGCCGAACGCGCTAAGCAGATCGCCGACATGAAAGAGCAGATCATGAAGGGAAATCTCAAGAGTGCGAGTGCCGGACGCGGCCGAGCCATCTTCCAGAAAAATTGTGCCACGTGTCACACGCTATTCGGCGAAGGACGGCAGGTTGGTCCTGACCTGACGGGGGCTCAACGAACTGAACTCGACTATGTACTGGTCAACGTCATGGACCCCAGCGCGCTCGTCGGACACGCATACCGAGTGACCATTATCGAGTTGAAAGACGGGCGAGTCATTAATGGGATCGTCAAATCAGAAGACCCCAACACGCTGATTCTGCAGACGGCGAACGATCGAGTCGTCGTCGCAACTCAAGACATTGCCGACCGGCAACAGCAATCAGTCTCGATGATGCCCGAAGGATTGTTGAATCGATTGAACATCGACGACATTCGCAATCTGGTAAAATATCTGGCCAGCCCGGACCAGGTTCCTGCGGAATAACATTCGATGACCTGAACTGGCCGATCGGTGGCAGAATCAAGGCTGCCGGTCGGCCATTCCCTTTTTTGTAGCCTGATATGCGTATTCCTCTCGTCGTCCCTGACATTCGCCCTGGCCACGCGCCTCTATCGGTCAGTGGATGGTTTGTTGACGAAGGAGATATTGTCCTTGCAGGCGATCTGGTAGTCGAACTGTTGATTCCTGGTATCACCTTCGATGTCACCTCCAATGCCTCTGGGCGACTGGTCGAGATTGTGAAACCGGTCGATAGTGGAACGGCAGCAGGCGAGATTCTGGGCTGGATCGAAGCTGACTTGCCGGACACGGCCGAGCCGACTGAGGATCGTGAAACCGCGTGAATCCAGTTCTGGGAAAAATTCGCCAGACACGATCGAAAACCGCTGAAACGCGGCCTACATCTGATAAACTTACTTGAATGCCTTCCTGATCCCGATCGCCCAGAGATCGGCCCACCTGGTGAACGAGACCTGTCGATGCGCACTTGCACTTCCTGTTTCGCCGTGACCGTAGTTTTCGTCGTGTCGAATGGTCTTCAGGCCGCGCCTGTCGTCGATTTTCAGCGTGACGTACAGCCGATTCTTGCCGAGCATTGCACTCTCTGTCACGGAGTCGACGCGACCAATCGCAAAAATGGTCTGCGTCTGGACCAGCGCGAGGGTGCGCTGAAAGGTGGCGAATCCGGTGTCGCCGCCATTGTTCCGGGTAAACCTAATGAGAGCGAGCTAATCCGAAGAATCACATCGTCAGACAACGACGTCGTGATGCCGCCTTCCGATCACAACAAACCGCTGTCCCCAAAGCAAATGGAAACGTTGCGGCAATGGATCGGACAGGGCGCAAAGTATGAATCGCATTGGGCGTTCGGGACGCCTCAAAAATCGCCATTACCCGAAGCAACGAGCAAGAACCCAATCGATGCGTTTGTCGTCAGCCATTTGAAACAGCGCAACATGTCGCTATCACCCAAGGCGGCATCGAACATTTTGTGTCGCCGTTTGTATCTGGATCTGATCGGCCTGCCGCCCTCACCACAGGATTTGGCAGACTTCGAGAAAAATGGTGTTGAGGCCACTGTCGACAAACTGTTACAGAGTGAACGATTCGGCGAAAAGTGGGCCCGCCATTGGCTGGATGTCGCTCGATATTCGGATACCAACGGCTACGAAAAAGACATGGCGCGAGAACAATGGGTCTGGCGCGATTGGATCGTCGATGCACTGAACCGCGACATGCCATATGACCAATTCTTGATCGAACAATTGGCCGGCGATCTGCTCCCTGGTGCGAGTCAGCAACAATTGATCGCCACCGGATTTCTCCGTAACAGCATGATCAACGAAGAGGGGGCGATTGTGCCCGAGCAATTCCGAATGGTCGAAATGTTTGACCGGATGGACTGTGTCGGCAAAGCGATTCTCGGCCTCACTACCCAGTGTGCTCAATGCCATTCGCACAAATTTGATCCACTGACGCATGACGAATATTACGGGATGTTTGCCTTCCTAAACACAGCGTACGAGGCGCAGTCGTGGGTCTATACCGAAGACCAGCAGCGACAGATCGCGGATTTGATGAAGCGAATTCAGGATGCTGAGCAGCGATTGCGTTCGCTGCATCCGCAATGGGAGTCGGAACTGACTGCCTGGGAACAAAACCTGATTGCGGCACAACCCGCTTGGGAACCATTGATTGCCACTGAACTGGGAACAATCAG
>Ga0207694_10001994_pt1 | contig 16900 bp, 14 predicted proteins | sample KBSC34metaG_FD_184353 | JGI IMG/M metagenome (GOLD analysis project Ga0207694, IMG submission 184353) | Corn rhizosphere microbial communities from Kellogg Biological Station, Michigan, USA - KBS C3-4 metaG (SPAdes) (version 2) | ecosystem: Host-associated > Plants > Roots > Rhizosphere > Soil... | reverse complement strand
TCACCTCCGCCGGCAGGGTCTCTGGCCCGATTTGATGTAAGAAATGGACTAACTGGCACGTGTATTGCGGATTCATTGCTGTTTTCCTTTGGGAGCTAAATAGTGGCGGCGCAAAACCAGAATTCTTTCGCCCTTCTGGTTGTACGCGCGAGTTTCGATACCGATCACGCCACGGTCCGGTTTGCTGGCCGATTCGCGCTTCTCTAAAACTTCGGATTCCGCGTACAACGAATCTCCCGGAAACAGAGGATGGAGAAACTCCACACTCTCGTATCCCAAATTGGCAATCGCTCTACCCGTGGTATCCGCTACACTCATGCCGACCGTCAAGCTGAACACCAAGGTATCGACCACCGGGCATCGCCCCAGCGGCTGCGTACGCGCGTATTCGTGGTCTATGAACAGCGGGTTTTGGTTCATCGAGAGCAACGCGAATAAAGTGTTGTCGTACTCGCTGATGGTGCGCCCCGGCCAGTGCTTGTAAACTGTCCCGACTTCGAGTTCCTCGTAATAACGGCCGAAGGGCCGTTGCTGATCGCTCATACTAGCCGTTGTCCTTGTATTTCTTGAGGAGGTTCCGCGCGATGATCAGCCGTTGCAATTCGTTGGTGCCGCCTCCGATCACGACAAGCGGCGCGTCGCGGTAATAGCGCTCGACGGGAAAATCTTTGGAGTAGCCGTTGGCGCCCAAAATGCGCATCGCTTCGAAGGCGACTTCAGCAGCCGTCTCTGTTGCAAACAGTTTGGCCATCCCGGCCTCCAGATCGCAACGTTCGCCACGGTCGCGCTTTTCGGCTGCCGAGTAAATCAACAGGCGCGAGGCTTCGATGCGCGTTGCCATATCGGCGAGCTTGTTTTGGATGGTCTGATATTCCGCGATGGCCTTGCCGAAAGTCACCCGGCGCTGCGCGTACTTGATCGCTTCCTCAAACGCTGCGCGCGCAATTCCCAGCCCCCGCGCCGCCACATTGAGCCGTTCCGCCTCCAACCCCGTCATCACCTGTTTGAAGCCATGCCCCTCCACGCCGCCGATCAGATTCTCTGCGGGAATCGCAAAGTTATCGAAGTGAAGCTCGCACGTTTCCACACCCTTATATCCCAGCTTATCGATATCCCGCCCCACGACCATGCCGGGAGCGCCCTTCTCGAAGATGAACGCGCTCATTCCCCGATGCGCCGGTTGCGCCTTGGGATCGCTCTTGGCCAGCAGCAGGAACGTGTTTCCATGGCGGGCGTTGGTGATCCACATCTTGGAGCCGTTGACGCGATACACATCACCATCGCGAATAGCCGTGGTGCTTATGTTTTGCAGATCCGTGCCCGCGTTGGATTCCGTGAGACAGATCCCGCCGCGCATTTCCCCCGTGGCCATGGAGGGCAAAAAACGCTGCTTTTGTTCTTCCGTACCGAAATGAACCAGCACGTCGCACATCACGGAGTTACTTCCCAATACACCGGCCAGACCCAGCCACCCCCGTGACAGTTCCTCGAAGATCATCGCAAACGTGGTGGTGTCAGCGTTCACCCCGCCGTACTGTTCCGGTATGTTCACCCCGAACAGGCCCATCTCTTTCATCTGCTCCACGAGGGCATGCGGGTATTCATTGCGATGCTCCATCTCGGAGGCCACCGGAATGACTTCGTTTTGCACGAATTTCCGCACAGTCCCGATAATCAGGTCCCGCTCGGCATTTGTCGCCTGCATTACTTTTCTCCCTTCGCATTGGACGGCACGATAATCTTCCGCGTCAAACTCAGAACCATCTCTTGCTTCTGATTGGTAGCTCGCGTCTCAACCACCACCGACCCGCGTCCACCCGGCAGTGCTTCCGTCCGCACCACGGTTGATTCGGCATACAGCGTATCTCCATGGAACACCGGCGCCGCGTGGCGAACGTCTGCATAGCTTAGAGTTTCCACAGCGCGGCCTCCCACATCGCCTTGCGTCATTCCGATGACGATGCTGATGACGGTTGGGCCGGCCACCAGGCGGCGTCCGTGCTGCGTCGCGCGCGCATAGTGTTCGTCGATATGCACGGGATGCTGGTTCATGCACAGCAAACTCAGAAGAGTGTCGTCGTATTCATTAATCGTGCGGCCTGGCCGGTGCCGGAACGTTTCCCCTGGCCGAAGCTCTTCGAAATATCGTCCGTAACTCATATTCAATTGCGAAGCAATTCCTCAATCTCAGGCTCCGAAAACCCGGCTTCCTGCAGGACTGCCCTGGTATGTTCTCCAACCCGCGGCGGGGAGCCCTGTATCACGGCTGGAGTGAGTGAGAAGCCAAGGGGTAAACGCGGTAGGAGTGAACTCTCTTGCCCTGGCAATTCGATTCGCTCGAGTTGTTGGAGGGCGGCAACCTGACGATCGGTAATCACCTGATCCGGCGTCTGCACAGGGTCGTTTGCGACGTCGCACGCATCGAGCACCGCAGTCCAATGGGATCGCGGATGCAGGGCAAACACCCCAGAGAGAATTTGATCCAGCTCAGGCGTATTCCGCACCCGCTCCTGATTCGTACGAAAGCGCGAATCGTCGGCAAGTTCGGATTTGCCCAGCGCCTCTGTAAGCCGCCGGAATGCCTGGTCACTGGAGATGCCGATCATAATGGCTCCGTCAGCAGCTGAATAGGCCCCGTACGGCGCGAACGCCGTATGACGTGAGCCCTGCGGCTTCGGATTGACACCCGCGAACTGCCGGTACAACAAGTGATACGACATGAACATCACGCCCGTCTGAAACAGCGATGCGTCCACGCGCTGCCCTCTCCCGGATTGCTGCCGCTCAAATAACGCTGCCAGTATCCCCAGCGCAGTCCAGATACCGGTTCCCATGTCGAGAACAGAAACGCCGGATCGAACCGGCATTTCGCCACCGTCGCCGGTGACGCTCATGATGCCTGTGCGAGCCTGCAGGATGGCGTCATAGCCGGGCCGCTTGTAATCGGGCCCGCTGGGTCCATAGGCGGAAAGTGAAGCGTAAATGATGTCGGACTTCCGTGCCCGGACCGCCGTTTCATCGAGTCCGAACTGCGCCGCCTTCCCGCCCCGGAAATTTTCGAGAAACACATCGCAGGTGGAAGCGATGCGCAGGACTGCCTCGCGCCCTGCTGCCTGGCGAATGTCGAGAGCGATCGAACGCTTGCCGCGATTGAGAGCGGTGAAATATGCGCCCCACTCTCCGCGATGCGGCCCCATCGCGCGCCCATCTTCCCCGGTCCCCGGACGCTCCACCTTAATAATGTCCGCGCCAAGATCTGCCAGGATCATGCTGGTAGCCGGGCCAGCCACAATCGTACTGAGGTCCAGGACGCGAATGCCACTGAGAATACTTGTCATCAACTATGCTTTTACCGCCTTCGCGCCAGTCATGCCAAGCGGCGCTTCTTCCGGCGCCAATTCTTCCAGCGGCCGGTTCTCCGTACGGACGCCGAACAGGAACACAGCCAGCGCCTGGAATAGACTTTCAGGGCGTACCCAATCCGCGGGCGATACTCGATCCGCGCACCGTATTCTTCGAGCGCTTTCCGAATCTCGCTGACCGTCGTGGCTACCGTGTGCCGTGAAATAAACGTGCCGTCCCACGCTTCTTTCAGGAGTTGGTCGTGGTGAACGGATTGCCCCGCCTTCTGCGGCAGGACGCGAAAGACGCGGACGGCCTGTGGTCTGAGCTTAAAGTCAGTTCCGTCGCGGAAGAATCGCCGCTGATCGATGTCCAGGCAAAATGGTCCAAACAGAATCGGGTCCATGCCCGGCTCGCTCCCAACGTTTCAGTATAGGCACAGCGATTGTGCGCCGTTGGGTTGACAATAGAATCATTGTCGAATTCCCATGAACAGTACACCCAAAACGAGTAAGTCAAAGGCTGCCGCGGATGCACTAGACCGGGGCCGGGATGCGTTACGCAAGCAAGCCTGGGGTGCTGCGTTTACGCAACTATCGGCTGCGGATCGCGAGGCGGAACTGGAGCCTGCCGATCTGGGGGGACTCGCCCGGGCGGCCTATCTTACCGGGAGAGAAGCGTATGGAGCTGAGATCCTCGCCCGGGCGCATCAAGGTTTTCTGAGCCAAGGCGATGTTCCGGGGGCCGCCCGCTGCGCGTTCTGGCTAGCCTTCGCTTTGCTGAACGATGGAGACTTCGCGCAAGCCGGCGGCTGGCTGGCGCGGGCGCACCGCGTGCTCGCCGACGGCCAGCACGATTGCGTGGAGCAGGGCTTTCTGCTGATTCCGGCCGGCATTCGCGCGCTCCGCGAGGGCGATGTCGCCGCTGCCTACGCGACCTTCGTCAAAGCCGGCGCGATTGGCGAACGTTTCGCGGACAACGATCTGCTGACTCTCGCCCGCCACGGCCAGGGGCGCGCCTTGATCCGCAGCGGCGAAATCGAGCGCGGCGTTTCTTTGCTGGATGAGGCCATGGTGGCCGTCACAGCGGGTGAGGTGTCGCCCCTGGTGGCCGGAGGTGTGTACTGCAGTGTGATCGAGGCATGCAGCGAGATTTTTGACACGCGCCGCGCGCATGAATGGACCTCGGCGCTGGAACGCTGGTGCAACTCGCAGCCGGAAGCGGTCCCGTATCGCGGTCATTGCCTGGTGCGCCGCGCGGAGATCCTGCAACTGCAAGGCGCATGGGCCGATGCGCTGGAGCAGGCGCAGCAAGCGTGCACCCGCCTTTCTGAGCCCACGCCCAAACCGGGAGCCGGCGCCGCCTACTATCGTATGGCGGAACTACATAGGCTGCGTGGCGAGTTCGCCGAGGCTGAAGAAAAGTATCGCCAAGCAAGTCAGCGTGAGCCCATGCCGCGCCCCGGTCTCGCCCAGCTCCGCCTGGCCCAGGGCCAACTCGATGCAGCCCAGGCGTCGATCCGGCACGTTGCGGATGAAGCGAAGGAGGATGGCAGCCGTTCACGTGTGCTGGATGCGTATGTGGAGATCATACTCGCCGTAAACGATATCCCGGCCGCCCGCGCCGCTGCCGGCGAACTGTCGCAGATCGCCGCCCGCTTCCACTCGCCACTCCTCGATGCCGTGTCGGCTTGCGCGAAGGGGGCCGTTCTGCTCGCCGAGAAGGACTCTCGCGGAGCGCTAACGTCGCTACAGCAGGCACTCGGCATTTGGCGCGAACTCGCAGCGCCCTACCAGGCCGCGCAAGTCCAAGTCCTCATCGCCTTGGCGTGCCGGGAGCAAGGCAATGAAACCACTGCTGAGATGGAGTTGCATGCGGCGCGCCGTGTCTTCGAGCAACTAGGCGCGGCGCCCGATCTTGCCCGCGTCGACGTTCTCTTGAACAGGGCCGGACCCAAGGCCGAAGGCCCGCTGACCGGCCGCGAACTAGAGGTCCTTAGACAGGTAGCGTCCGGCCTGACGAACCGGGAGATCGCCGCTAAACTCAGCATCAGCGAGAAAACCGTGGCGCGCCACGTGAGCAACATCTTTACCAAGCTCGACCTGTCGTCGAGAGCGGCGGCCACCGCCTACGCTTACCAGCATCGTCTGGTTTGATCGCCCGTACATAGAATTACCCATTCGCCCCGCCCTCAAAATTGGGTACTTCGCCCGATGCGCGACCTGCCGGTTCAGCCTTACTCTCCAAGTGAGGTAACCATGAAACCACAGCATCAGTCGACGCGAATTCAGACCATCGTTATCGGCGGAGGCCAAGCCGGCCTTTCCGTTGGGTACCACCTGGCAAAATGCGGGCGTCCCTTCCTGATCCTGGATGCAAACCAGCGCATCGGGGACGCATGGCGGAATCGTTGGGATTCCCTGCGCCTTTTCACCGTAGCCCGCTACAGCGGACTTCCCGGCTATCCATTCCCGGCCAGAGGCGACGCGTTCCCAACCAAGGAACAGATGGCGGATTATCTGGAATCCTACGCCCAACGATTTCAACTTCCCGTTCGCAGCGGCGTAACGGTGGACGGGCTTTCCAAACAGGGAGACCACTTCGTCATCACGGCAGGCGGCCTGCGCTTTGAGGCCGAACAAGTGGTGGTAGCCATGGCCAACTATCAAACGCCGCGGACGCCAGTGTTCGCTCGAGATCTGGATCCCGGTATTCTGCAAATGCATTCGCACGACTACCGCAACCCCGGCCAACTGCAGAAAGGCGGCGTGCTGGTGGTGGGTGCGGGCAATTCGGGAGCGGACATCGGCATCGAAGTCGTGCGCAGCCACAAAACGTGGCTATCCGGGAAGGAATCCGGCCACATTCCCTTCCCCATCGAAAGCGCCTTCTCTCGTTTCTTCATGGTGCGTCTGGTGCGATTTTTCGGCCACCATGTGCTGACCATGAGCACACCGGTCGGCCGTAAGCTGCGCCCCAAGTTGCTGGGTCGTGCCGCTCCGTTAGTTCGCGTCAAACCCGAGGATCTCACCGCGGCCGGGATCGAGCGCGTGCCCCGAGTGGTGGGCGTGCGGAACGGCCGTCCGCTGCTCGAGGATGACCGCGTCCTCGACGTCGCCAACGTGATCTGGTGCACCGGCTATCATCCCGGCTTCTCCTGGATCGACCTGCCTATCTTTGGCGAGGACGGGCGGCCCATGCACGAGCGCGGCGTCGTCACGCGTGTACCCGGAATGTACTTCGTCGGCCTGCACTACCTCTATGCGATGACCTCGGCCACGGTCATCGGCGTCGGCCGGGATGCGGAGCGTATCGCCAGAGCCATCGAATCGCGAACTGCCATGACCCGAGCTGCGTGAAAATAGTTGCTATGAAAGCAACGTATCATGCCATTCAGTTGATGGGCAAAGGCGGGCTGGAGCAGCTTCAGGAAGTTGAACTGCCGCTCGAAGCGCCTAAGAAGGGTGAACTCCGCATCCGTGTGCGAGCGAGCGGGGTGGGGGCGACAGACATCATGAAACGAACCGGCCACTACATGTACGCCCCCAAGTTTCCGTTTGTAGATGGCTATGAAGTGGTGGGCGACGTGGACGCGATCGGCGAAAGCGTGAGCGGTTTCGCGGCCGGGCAGCGCGTCTGCGCGTTGACGGTTTATGGCGCCTGGGCCGAATATTTCACGCGCGACGCCAGGGATTTCGTGGCGGTTCCTGAAGGGCTCGACGACGCCGAAGTGATCGCGCTGATTCTCAACTACGTAACCGCATACCAGATGATTCATCGCACCGCTGCCATGCAACCCGGCCAGACCGCGCTGGTGACGGGAGCAAACGGCGGAGTGGGGACGGCGCTGCTGGAGCTTTTGCGGGTGCGGGGAGTTCGCGCATTCGGAATGGCGTCGAAGAAACATTTCGATCTGGTCAAGAGCCTGGGCGGCGAACCCATCGAATCGCGGACGAAGCCGTTGCATGCCGCGGTTCACGAAGTCCTGCCGGCGGGCGTGGACGTGACCTTCGATGGCCTCGGCGGTCCGCTTACTCGTGAGTGCATCCGCGCCACGAGAAGGGGCGGGCTGGTCGTCGGCTATGGATTTATGACTGCCCACGGCATGGTTGACATCCTGCGAGGCATGACGACGCTTCTTCTCGGCGCACGCTTCGCCGGACGCCGCGGCGCCTTCTACGGCATCACGGCGCTTTACCGGAAAGACAAAGGTCCCTTCAAGGAAGACCTTCCTAAACTTTTCGAGCTTCTTGCGGCGCGGCAGATTCAACCGCGCATTGCCGCCAGACTGCCGCTCCTTGCCGGCCGCGAGGGCGAGCGCTTGCTCGAAGCGGGAGGCATTGCCGGAAAGGTCGTTCTGTTGCGATGAAAATCACAAGCCTCGACGACTATTTCAACACGTATTGCGCCGGCAAGCCGATTTACGTTATCAATCCGGAAGTGCTGACCAGCTTAACGAAGTAGTCACGCGCCTGGGGCGGTCAGTCCGCCAGCGGATCCGGCCGCATCTGGAACTTCACCAGCTTAGGCGTGGTCCCTTTGCCGCCTTCCATGTGGAACGGCGCTCGCGTCGAGATGGGCGTGTAAATACCCTTCCCCTTCCAGCCGCCGTTCGGATTATCGATGCGGCCGTCTAGGCCCTTCGCGTAGTAACCCATCGGATACGGCACGCGCAGCGTCATGAACTTGCCGTCCACCAGCGCCAGCAATCCCTCTGAGAGATTCCCGGTTGCCAGCGGAACGTCTTTGCCGACGCCCAGCATGTCGAAGCGGTCGACGAAGTTGTAGTAAGCCGACTCGGCACTGCCATTCTCGACGGCACCCTTATAATTCGGACCCGGGAAGTTATACAACGTCCAGCCTTCCGGACAATGTTGTCCGCTCGCGGCCGCTGGGCCGTTGAGCGGTCCCTTGCACTTGCTGCGGTCGAAGCTCGCGTATTGTCCGCTCGAGAGCACCGTCCAGACCACGCCCTTGCTGTCGACGTCCATGCCGCGTGGCGCGAAGCCTTGTGACTTCGCTTTGGGATTATTCCACGGCACCTCGTAGTATTCAGCCAGCGCGGTCTCGGGCGGATGAGATCCCGGGACGAAACGAACCACCGCGCCCGGCATTCCCAGAACCGATCCCCACACTGAGCCGTCCGGCGCCGGCGAGTCACCATAGAACGACACGTTGATGCGTTTGTCCTTGGTCGGATCCGCCGGTTGATTCGGTTCGGTGTAGGCGTCGCGCTTCCCGTTTCCGTTGTAGTCGAGGACGAATGCGCTCCAGCCTTGCGCTTTCTTTTCGTCGTGCGTCTTGTCCCAGATCCTGGTGTCGAACCAACCCTCAATACCGGCAGGTCCGAACGAGGACCACAGCACATCGTTGTTGTCGAAATTCACGTGGCCCCACGTGAAGCACGTGTCGATAGTAGTCGTCTCTTTGGTTTTCGGATCGTAGAGCTCCAGCCCTCGTTGACCGGAAGTGATGGGGAACAATTTCGCCGACGGATGATCCGATCCCGCCTGGCACCATGCCGGCGTGTCAGGCTTGCGGACGCGCGCCGCGGCCCATACCCGCGCCTGCTTGTCCATTGAGAAGCTGTGCACCGTCGTCTGGCTGTTCCAGATTACTTCTTCGCCCCAATAGGGCGACGGGGCCAACGGCGGAGTATCCGCGGAACTGGGCGTGTGCGGATCGCGCACGTTTAGCTTTATTTTGCTGGTGGCGGTGCGCGCAGGATCGAGCACCGTCAAATAATCGGCGCTCTCTTCGAGCGCTCCGTAGATGGGCCCGTTGGGGTTCACAGTCGGATTCCGTTTGTCGCTCGCGATGGCGTCATGCAGATAGACTTTGGGATCAGCCCAGTCCCACAGAGTGACGACAACGTTCCGCTCCTTGCCCTGCGGACGCGAAGGAGCGGCAGATGGCAGCTCTCCTTTGGCAATGCGGTCGCTCCAGTCCGCGTACATCGCCAGCGCGCGCTGACGGCCAACCTGCGAGAAGCGCGCACTCATCCCGCCACCCGCCTGGCCGGCTTTAATCCGCTGATCCCACGCGACGGTGGTGTCTTTGGAGTGGCTGAGAATACTCTGGGGAATCTCGCGCGTCGCCTTGTCCCCCATCTGATGACAGCCCGTGCAGCCGTCCGTGTTGACGATCTGGCGAATCCAATCGCCCTGGCTCTTGACGCCGGGAGCGATGCCGTTTCCGCTGGGCCCGGTGCCCGGGAAATCGCTCTTGGGCGGTACTTGCAGCAGAGAGAACCAGTACAATGCGGGATAGTATTCGACCGCAGCCTTCTTGTCCGGCGCCACGACGGCCTTCAAGTTTAGTGTGGCTCCCGGAGCGGCCTTCATCTTCGGCGAATCCACCAGCCCATAGCCGCGAACCCACACGCTGTAGTTCGCCTTCGGAAGATCCGGCAATAGGTAGCGCCCCATGTCATCCGTGACGACGATCTTTACGAGTTTAGTTGGCAAGTCCGTGGTTTCGGCAACTACCCACACGCCGGCTTCCGGTCCTTTAGCACTAGTGACCACGCCGCCGATATCGTCGCCATCGTTCTTCGGCGCGCCAGAGACTTGTTGAGCGGCGCCGCGGCCTAACCACACCGCGAGGAAGATTCCCACGCCGAACACTGCAATAGCAAGATACTGCAACTTTGTTCTGCCCATGTTTGTAGTTCCTTTCGCCGGTTCCGGTTCGAATCGAATCGAATCGTGTCCACGGGCCAGTATACATCTGTTGAGGAACGTCGGCAGCAGGTCAGGGAGTACCCGAAAGCGACGGTGGAACCAAACCCTTAAGCCGCAGAAACGCACCGATGATGCCATACATTTCGTTATCGTGGCTGATGTTCCAATTGAGCAATCCGAGCTTAGACATCTCCCAGCGCGCCCACTTCACTTTCGCCGCGCCGGCGGAATCGGTGATGCTTTCGTACACCGGATCGCAATAGTCGAACGACGCCTTCAATGCGGTCACCAGTTCGGCTTTCGTGCTTTTCGAAGCCGCATTGGCAGTAGGGGACTCGCCCTTCACCACGCCGCACATACGCAGTTGCCCGTCAGCCACGTGAGCGATCATTTCGCCGAACGAGCGCACCTGAGGAGTGGTTCGAAACGAATAGGCTTCCGCCGGCATCCTATCGGCGGCCTTGAGCATGATCTCCTTAATTAGCGCGTAAGTCTGCCGTGCATCCGTGCTGAAAGGGTTGTCCTGAGCCCGCAGGACGACAGCGCCCGCTAGACAGAAGGTTATCGTCAATGTCGTAATACGATTCACGCGTAACTCGCTAAACCTACACGCGCCCGCGCCCGCCGCCCGGGGCAAAGGGAGGATACGTTCGCGGATGCAGAACCTGCCGTTCCAGAAAGAAATCAGTGAGCCCCGCGCAGTTCTCAGCAAATTCGGGATGCATGTCAAACTCGTGCGGAACACCCGCGAAGGTATGCAGCTCCGACGGAACTTTGGCGTCACGCAACGTCTGCAGCAAACGCTGGCTGTTCTCCGGAGGTATGGTCACATCCACTAGTCCATGGAAAATCACAGTAGGCGGGTACCCTGCCTTGATATGCGCGATCGGGCTGGCGTCATTGATCGCGACGTCGTCGCTGCCCGCAGGCATCAGCGCTTGAGCGACGACCCGCACATCAGTTTGCGGATAAAACGCGATGCAAGCCGCCAGTTGCGTGTCCGCCTGGCCCGCGGTAAAGAGCGCAATGTGCCCTCCCGCCGAATAGCCCACGATGGCGATGTGCTGCGGGTCGATGCCGAGCGAACTGGCATTAGCACGCACCCATCGTATATGGGTTTTCGCGTCCTCGATTTGCGCAGGCCACTTCGCCGTGCCGCTCAGGCGATACTGCGCAGCGATGGACACGTAGCCGCGAGCCGTAATCGGCGTCACCTTGTTGGCGAGAGTTTCCTTACTCCCACGAGCGAATCCTCCGCCGTGAAAGTGCACCAGTGCCATGCGTTTCTCGGTTCCCACAGGCGGCCGGTAGATGTCGCAATGAAGATCGGCATCGCCGCCTTTGCCGACGACGACATTTTTTTCCACCTTGACGCCGGACGCGCCGGGCGTATTGCCAGTTTGCGCGGCGAGGACAGCGGCGCCGCCAATCCCTAAAAAGGTTCGACGAACGATAGGCAGGTTGTCAGACATAGCCTGGATTATATCTAAGGTTCTTAATGACCGAAAGATAGCTATCCTGTCGCTCGGTCCGGATTTAATCTGACTATGGATATGCTCTTCTTTTGGATCGCCGCAATCGGCGGCTCGGTTATCTTCTTCGTGGCGAATGCATTGAATCCCCGCTGAGACGCCGGTTCCCGCACGCGTAACGTTCGGCGTATTGCCACGCTGAGCATTGTCAGAATAATCCCATTCGTATCGATCCAGAATTCCGCGGACTCGCCCCACAAAGCAGTCTTACTCCTTGCGACGCTTCCGATACCTATCTTAGTGATGATTCACTTATTCCTTTCAAGCGCACAGATACCACCGCAATCCCAACCATTGCCAGGCCTCGGTCTGCTTCGTGGAATTCAGGAATCGAAAGGACATGAAGCACAATGGCTGATCGCAAACGTTCCGTTAGGTGTTTGATTGCGGCCGTCCTGCTGCTTTCGCTGGGTTGCCTCAACAGCGCCTGGGCGCAGACCGCTCCGGCCATGGGCACGGCACGGAACTTTGCGGTCCTGGGCGCCTCGACCGTAACCAATACGGGTCCGTCCTCCCTCACCGGAGATTTAGGCGTCAGCCCCGGTTCGGCCATCACCGGCTTTCCGCCGGGAACAGTGACCGGAACGATTCACGCAGGCGATGCGGTAGCGGCGCAAGCGCAGGTGGATGCCGCGGCGGCCTACAATACTCTGGTTGGCGAAACGTGTACCACCAATTTGTCAGGCCAGGACCTCGGTACATTGACACTGACGCCCGGAGTCTATTGTTTCAACAGCTCGGCGCAGTTGACCGGAACCCTCAACCTTAGCTCTGCGGGAGATCCCAATGCCGTCTTTGTCTTCCAGATAGGCAGCACTCTTACCACGGCCACCAATTCGGCGGTGATCGTCAGTGGCGGCGCCCCTTGCGGCGTGTATTTCCAAGTGGGCAGTTCGGCCACTCTAGGCACGGGCACACAGTTTTCCGGAAACATTTTCGCGCTAACTTCCATTACCGCCACCACCGGTGCGAGCGTGAGCGGCGGCAGCTACGCGCTCAACGGTGCCGTGACGATGGATACCAACGCAGCCACAGCCTGCCGGGGTACGTTACAGGTTTGTAAAGTCGCCGGGAGCGGCGTCGTCGTAGGAACCAACTTCTCTTTCAGCGTCGCCGGAACTCCGCTTACGGTTCCAGCCGGCGCCGCGCCAGGAGGATCTTGTAGTACCCCGCTGGTGGTGCCAGCCCTGCCGGCGACGATTACCGAAACCATCCCGTCCGGCACCACCTTGGCGTCAGTGAGCACTCTGCCGGGCGCCGGGTTATTGATCAGCAGCGATCTGGCCGCGGGCACTGCCATCGTAGCCGTCAATCCCGGAGGCCAAACCATCGCTACCTTTGTAAATACCATTCCGCCGCCTCCCACGACCGGCTTTCTGCAAATCTGCAAGATCGCCGGCAACGGGGTCACCATTGGGACGAACTTCACCTTCAACGTGGCGGGAACGCCGGTCATAGTGGCGGCGGGTCCTCCCAGTCCCGCGTCATGCAGTGCGGCTCTCACGCTTCCCGCTGGGCAAGTACTGGTTGCTGAGACCCTGCCCACCGGTACGGCGTTGACGGCCGTCTCCACTTTGCCGAACGCCGGATTGCTGGTCGCGAGCAATTTGGCGGCAGGCACCGCAACGGTTACGGTGATTGCCGGAGCACAGACCATCGCCACCTTTACCGACGCGGTCGCGCCCACCACGGGATTTCTGCAGATTTGTAAAGTGGCCGGAACGGGCATCGTCGAAGGAAGCAACTTCACCTTCACGGTGGCGGGGAGTCCCCTCACCGTCCCCGCCGGCCCCGCGCCGGCAGGTTCTTGCAGCCAGCTGCTCGAATTGCCAGCCGGTCCGGTACTGGTCACGGAGACGATTCCCATCGGCACACAGTTGACGGCCGTCAGCGCTACGCCGGGCGGATCGCTGGTCAGCACCGATCTGGCAGCGGGCCACGCTACGGTGACCATCGCCGCCGGAGGGCAGACGGTAGTTACTTTCCAGAACGCCAGAATTCCGGTACCACCCACGGGATTTCTGCAGATTTGCAAAGTAGCCGGCGCGGGCGTCGTGACCGGAACGAATTTTGTGTTCATGGTGGCAGGAACTCCCGTGACCGTTCCCGCCGGCCTCCCGCCTGGAGGCGCTTGCAGTGCCGCACTGGTCGAACCAGCAGGTTCGGTACCCATCGCGGAAACCTTGCCATCCGGCACCGTTCTGACGGCCGTCACCACTCTGCCGGCGGGGTTGCTCGTGGCAAGCGATCTAGCCGCCGGCACGGCTACCGTAACCGTGCAAAATGGCGGACAGACCATCGTCACTTTCCTGGACACGATTCCCGCCGTGCCTCCCACCACCGGATTTTTACAGATTTGCAAAGCGGCCGGCGCGGGCATCACTGTAGGAACCAACTTCACCTTCAGCGTGGCGGGAACTCCCGTGATCGTTACGGCAGGCCCGGCGCCGGGGGGCTCTTGCAGTCTGCCGCTGGTCGTGCCGGCAGGTCCCGTGACCGTCATTGAGACACTGCCATCCGCTACTACGTTGACGGCCGTAACCACCTTACCGGGCGGCTCGCTGGTCAGCAGCAATCTGGCGGCGGGCAGCGCTACCGTTACGGTCACTGCCGGGGGCCAGACCATCGTGACGTTCCTCGATAGCGTCATCCCTATCCTTCCGAGCACCGGCTTTCTGCAAATCTGCAAAGTCGCCGGGGCAGGAGTTGCGGTAGGGACACCCTTCACCTTCAGCGTCGCCGGAAACCCGCTAACGGTTCTAGCAGGACCTGCGCCCGGGGGCACCTGCAGCGCACCGCTGGTCATGCCCGTGGGTGCCGCGCTGATTGTGGAATCTCCGTCTGCGGGCACGGTGTTGAGTTCTGTAACCACGTTGCCTGCCGGGTTGCTGCTCAGTAGCAATCTAAGCGCGGGCACGGCGACGGTGACCGTGAATGCTGGGGGCCAGACCATTGCGACGTTCCTGAACAACGTCGTTACCGCCCTTCCCCTGGGTACTCTTGAGATCTGCAAACTCGGCGGTGCGGGCGTCACTGCCGGCATGAGTTTTTCGTTTAACGCGGGCGGAACACCAGTTACCGTTCCGGCGGGATCGTGCGTGGCGGTGGCAACTTTCGCGGTGGGCACTGCGATCGTGGTGTCCGAAATCCCCTCGACGGGTACTATCGTGTCAGCCATTCGCGTGCTTCCGGTGGACCGCGAAGGCGCCGTCAATCTATCCGCAGGCACAGTCTCCGTGACCATCGGCACCGGCCTGACCGAGGTGGACTTCACAAACACGGCGGGGGGATTAGGCCTGCTGAAGGTATGTAAGATCGCCGGATCGGGCGTTACGCCAGGCACCCGCTTCTCGTTTGCAAGAGGTGCGATCAGTTTCGTGGTTCCCGCCGGCTACTGCGTCGAGAACGGCTTGTTGCCGGTGGGGACAGTGGTCACGATTACGGAGATGTTTTCCGCCGCCACGGCGGCCTCAGCCATCAGCGTTCTTCCGGCGGAACGGCAGGGGACTGTCGATCTCACCGCCCAGACAGTGACTGCCACGGTCGGCGTGGGTGTGACAGAAGTTTACTTTACAAACGTGGGCAGGTGAGAAAATGAGCTACCGACTTTTTTCGAGCGCCGTAGTGTTGGTTTGCCTTTCCAACTGCGCGCAGGCAGGTTTTATCGAGATCTGCAAGGACAATAGCCCGGCGGCCGGCTCCCTGAGCGGTCCTTCCACCTTCGCCATCGCTGGACAAACCGGGACGGTGGCGGTCCTCGTGGGTGCGTGCTCTCCTGCGCTGCAATTACCCGATGGATTCGCCACCGTCACAGAACTCCCGCAGCCAGGTACTGCTCTCCTCAGCGTCCTCACGTTTCCGAACGATCGGCTGATCAGCTTCGACCCCATAACCAGAAGCGCCGTCGTGCTCATTACGCCGGGCGACATATCCACCGAGACGGTCATTACTTTCACCAACGCACCGGTCTCAAGCGTCCCCGAGCCAGCGACCGGGTGGCTATTTGGCCTCGGCTTGACTCTCTGGACGGCGCGGCTCGTCAAGCGTAACGCAACAACGCCTTGAATCCGTAATCCATGTGCTGTTGGATATGGCAGTGAAACAACGTCAGCCCGGGTTGATCGGCTGTGAAGTCCACGCTGGCGCGCCCGTAAGTAGGCACCACCACCGTATCCTTGATCACCCCTGAAGTTGCCTTCCCATAAATTTCGGCGATCTCGAGTTGGTGCCGATGCACATGTAAGGGATGCGCATCGTCGGTGCGATTGTGAAACGTCAACCGGTAGCGTGTGCCCTGCTTGAGCACGAACTCCTGCTCGTGAGGATAGGATTTCCCATTCACTGTGAAGCTGTTGAATTTACCCGCGCCGCGCGGCACTTTTTCAAACACCATGTCCAGGCGCTCCGTAGGCGGCGGTCCCGACGGTGGCTTGCCGAAGACCGTGTAATCCCAACTGGGTTTCGCCGGCGGCATCCACTGCGGAGTCCCCCGCCGGTTCGCATATTCGATGACGATGCCCAGGCCGCCTTCGCGCACCGGGTCCTCAGGCGCGCCCAGGATCCAAACGCCGGGCTGGTTCATCTCCACCCAGGCATCGATGCGCTCGCCCGGACCTAGCATCAACACATCCATCGCCGCCGGCGTGGGCACGGGATTTCCATCCAGCCCAGTCACGTTGAATTTGTGGCCCGGAAGCGCGATGTGGCGGATCTCGATCGCACTCGCGTTTAGAAAATGAAACATCACGCGATCTCCCGGCTTCACGCGGATCGGTGCGCCGGCGCCAAGCGCCTTGTCGTTGATGGAAAAAATATCGGCCATGACCTCCAGCCCCGGCTGCCGCGTATCGAGGACCGCTGGCTTCTCCGGTTGCGGACCGGTGGCATCGAGATCGTCGTTATCCATGGCCTGGTTGGTGAAGTACGGCTCCCAATCGCGCAGCGCCAGATAATGTTCCTGATCGTAGCGCCCAGGATCGTTCGCTCCTTCGACGATCAGAAAGCCGAACATCCCAGTAAAGCTGCCGCGATGCAGGTCGTCCATCGACATGGTGTGGGTGTGATACCAGCGCGTGCCCGCCGGCGTGGGCGTGAACTGATAGCGGCGGCTTCCATGCGGAGGCACTTCCGGAGTCCCTTCTTCCTCGGACCCGTCCACATCGGAAGGAATCAGCAGCCCGTGAAAATGCACAAACTCCGGCACGTCGGTTTTATTGATCACGTTCACCGTGACCGGCACGCCCTCCTTCATGCGCAGCCGCGGCCCCGGCGAAATGCCGTTATAGCCGACGGTGCTGACGATGCGATTGGGTGCGAGCTCCACCGTGACCGGCGCGATTTCCA
>Ga0207694_10001988_pt1 | contig 16911 bp, 10 predicted proteins | sample KBSC34metaG_FD_184353 | JGI IMG/M metagenome (GOLD analysis project Ga0207694, IMG submission 184353) | Corn rhizosphere microbial communities from Kellogg Biological Station, Michigan, USA - KBS C3-4 metaG (SPAdes) (version 2) | ecosystem: Host-associated > Plants > Roots > Rhizosphere > Soil... | reverse complement strand
TGATCTCTTCAAAGGTTTCAAGCCTGTAGTCCTTCCATTCCTCAGTTTCACGAAAAGATTGTTTAGACAGAATGTTGTGGGCTTCATCAACAATGACGTTCAGTGATTTGGTATTGTTGTGTTTTTTGTGAGCGTTGTAGACGTTCTTCGCGATCAGTAAAGGGATAGTCTTCCTCATATCTAGATTGACGTCGTGGAGATTAATGACAACGCAATTCGTCCCGCCCCAAAAGGCTGCCGCGTCCTCAACTTTGAAAGTACGCTCAATACTACTTTTCTTTGCTTTAAAACGATTGATTACACCGTAAATGTGTTCGATTTGCACTTTATACTTATAAGCATCGTCGATCAGCTGAACATGGACGAATATCAATGCCATCGACAGATCTGACAAGCCCTCGATTGCCTCGTCATTAACAAACTCGGTTGACTTGTAGAACTTTGTGTCTAGGATGGACTCAGGATGTGAGTTGAGAAATATTCCATTGTGCGTAAATTCCTTACCCGTATTGTGGAAATCAAGTCCATCGCGTAATTGATCCAGTTGCTCGTCGTTTAGGAATGGTTCAAGGGCCTCTTCGACGTAGTCTAATAGCTTAAACCCAAGTTCTTTATTCGCCATTCGGAGAATACGAGTGATTTGATTTTGAATGATTCCTCTCAGATATGCGCCGAACCTTTCTTTTTGCCGTGCGCGTTTATAAAAGCTGAGAGCACGTCTCAAGAATGGTTTCTGTGTTTTATCAGTCGCCTCCACTAGAACAGAAAAGGTTTCGACATCGAACAACTGTTCAAAAGTGGTTGGAAGCTTATCGCCATTGTCGTCTTGCGTTCTAAGTGAATACGTACGCTTCTGATCCGTAATGCAACCTGGTTTCGTGTATTCTCCATTAAAGTCGAATATCAAAAACTGACAATTATTAATGAATCCCTGATTAGCGCCGCACACATCAAAAAGGCTTTGATATAGCGCCGCTACAGTATTTGATTTGCCACTGCCCGTATTACCGAAAACCGCCAGGTGACTATTGAATAGGCCGTCGATAGGGAAATCTAGGGCAATTTCTTCAGCATCAGTCTTGGCTATAGTAATGTGAGGCTGGGTATCATCTACGGCGAAGTTATGAATTCTGTGAATCTTTTCATCGGTTAAGACAAATGCCTCGTTGCCAATTAACGGCAATTCTTTGATCCCGCCGCGAAAACGTCCGTCTATGCCGATATAACCGACTAAGGAAAGCGCTAAAAAGCGCCGATTTCTATCGACTTGATCGTAGCGATTATTTTCCCGTTTTAGGAAAAAGGTGTCCTCAGTCAACTGTTCGCCATCAGCCTTGCCGATGATTGCCAAAAAGCCTTTCCTTATTTCGATATAACTTCCTACCGATACATTCTTGATAATTTCGCCGTCGAGCAGGAGGTCCGATGAGTTCTTGTCTTTGTCGACGTGAACGAAAACCTTCGTTCCCTTGATTTCAGACACCGCCCCTATCCGGAGGATCGCGTCTGCCACGAGCTTTTTGTTCGCTGTTGGAAACATCCGACTTCGCGAGGATCAGTGATCAGAGGGTATCGCTTGACTTAAGATCGAATTGAATTTTTCAAAGTCAATTGGCTCAGATTCAGAGTAAACAACCTGTACGTTATTGAACTCTTCGAACTTCGCAACATACGCATCGAGATGATTCTTGGTGTGGCAGAAAACGACGAGTTGTAGCGTAGGATTGTGCAAGGCACCTTGGGTCATTCCCAAAATATGTTCATCCGCAAAGGAAACTCCTTCTGTAAGGAGAACGACGTTCTCTTTATCTAATTGGTTCGCATAAAGTCTTAGCATGTCGTAATACGTTCGAGTCAAAAGCACATCTCGAAATTTTTCATGCTTTCTCGGAAGGACTAAACAAAATTTGCGATTGAAACGTTCGTTTCCATCTAACGAAAGAATTTCAGAAAGAGTCTCATATTCGCGTTGAAGGTCGTTTAATCTAGTGACGGAAAACTTTATGTTCTCACCTAATTGTTCCCAACTAAGCGATCCGTGAAGCTTGATTAGGTTCACAGTTGGAACCTCGACTCGGTAGTTGTATGAATGTCCGTTGTTATATACGGATGTGAAAAACTCAGAAATTGAAAACGACGAAGCGCCAGCAATGAGGGGTCCACGGACAAACCCATCAGCTACTCTAAGGCCAGTTCTGATTTCCTCTGCCGCCACTTCAACGAACAGATCGTAGTTGGTTGAAAAGATATTTGCCTGTTTAGGCAATATGTTATTTGCATTCCGAAAGAGTATCTGTGAGATGACGTTCAGAAAGGTTTTGTAGTTCTGCAGGACACTGTTGATTTCCGGATCGGCCTCGCGATTTATCATCTTACATGAAACGATGAGGAATGGTCTTAGAAAGTCGAAAATCAGTGATTCCGCGTCCTCGATTTTATTCTGATCATATAACTGCTGTACTTGATTCTCGACGTCGCCCAGCGGAGCAAGTGCCGGCATTGAACAGCCGGCTCCAATGAGGAAATTGAGACGTGCCGATTGAATGGCTTTGCGAAGATCTCGAAGGAGAACATCAATGTTCGAATCTATATCGCAGGTTTTCGCCATCTTGGTCTGGTCCGCGTCTAAGCACGCCGTGAGCAATCCGCAGGACGCGGGTACAAGTATTGGTGTGCCAAGAAAGGTAAAACGAACTGGAATTGCGCGCCGCCAGTGGGCTGACTCCGGTATCGTTAACCGCGTTACTCCTCAGTCTTTTAGCATGCTTCCATAAAGCATGTCGAGGTGCACGGTTGAAAGCCGATGATCGCGTACTGAGTACGTAGAAGTTGCTTTACCCGGATCTCGGTGGCGAATACCACTATTTCTGTTTACCAGCGTCGAGTCTTACCCAGTGTTTGTCGTATTGTTCTTACGCAATAGCCTTCTCGCCGCATCCGCCTCAAACTTCGGCGAATTGTATCCATCGATGGTCCTTCTTGATTTTCTCCTTAACTGTCCTTCTTGTACCAGCCGGTTTATGGTCGTTTGGTCGACCCCCAATTCTTTTGCCAGCCCTCGTGAGCCTAAAGCCTGCTCATATTGCATTTTGACAGTCTCAACGTCCTTTAGCCGCAGCAGATAACATACAGTTCTGTCTTGGTTCCTTATGGCAAAAGCGATTTCTCCAGTCTTCACGAGATCTAATAGTGAATCGTGACTAAGCTTTAGCAACCGTCGGGCTTTTGTGAGTGAAATGTATTTGTCGTCTTTGAATGCAGAGGCGCCAAATAGTCCATCTCCCCGCTCATACTGCGCCCTCAATCTGTGGTTCAGGTATTGTGCAAAGGCCTCGCGGAGGAAATCGAATTGAGGCTCTTGAAGATCGCGATATAGCCGTTTGAACAATGTGCCAAATTCTTCTTTCAACGCTGTATCAAGTTTGCCATCGCGCGGATTGAGTCGAACGTTTCCTTTTGATTTCGCGTTGAGGAACTGATGAAAGTTCTGCGGCCAGTTTTCGAACACCTGATACGCTGCGGTGATATAAGTATGAAGCTCGTCATTCCGTAACGTTATTGATTTTGAAGGTCTTCCGGTGGCCCGTGACATTTCACATTCAAGCCCGGCGATAAACGTGAGGACGATGACAAACTCCTGAAGAGCAAGGCTCTGTAACGGATTAAGGCGCTCTTTCGAGTCCTGGTCCAGTGGCAGAAGGCCGCAGAGCTGATAGATGCGGCGCGACACTGCGATCTCATGCTCAGGCCTAAGATCTGGCTGTAGCTCACTCCAATCACATCCGCATGCGCAGATACTCATCCGGTTTCTAATTGCTCTGAGACGCCTTTTGCATTTTGGACAAGTATCAAGAAGCAGACACTCGTGAATCGGGCATACGGTTACAAGTGAGCAATCCCAAACGCGACGACAGTAGCCGGATTCAGCCAAGCATTGAACACAGGCTTTAGGGCAATGAGGTCGGATGATAGAACGATTAAAGAAGGCTCCGTAAAAATTGTAGTCGACGTCGCAGGTCGTGTGCTTCGGTGAAGGGGCAGGGAGATAGAGAAGTCCGATTAGATCCTATAGTGGGTTTCCTGTGAGCTTGGCAAATTTCTTGAATCCCTCTGAACAACTGAACACGAAGGTGAACTTCCATTGAAGTTCCATGTAATCAATTCCGCTCAGGGAAAGTATCCACGATGGCGTGTCATAACCGTTCGCCTCTGTGAGGCGCAATAGATAGCTTATGAACCCCTCATCCTTTTCAGGCTTCGGGGTAATTAGCAATTTCACTTAGGGCTGTTGCAGACGGAAAGTTTTAAAGACGGCATCTAAGGCCGGAAGAATGCAGACCGCTGCATTTCTCCAAGAGGATACTCATTCCTCGTTGACTTAATCTGCGGAGGGAATCGAACTGATGTTACTGAGTTACTGGCAAGCGTGAGGCGAGAAGGAGATTTTGTTTTCTAATGGAGAACGTCCCTCGAACGCCGTTCGCGTTTCGACCGGCATCACGATAATAGCGTCTGAGTGTTTCAAAATCGCTTCGCGAGTAGATGATGTGTGGGAAAGCTAACGGATATGGATTATTTATAGGCTGGAGCCGTTCTCTGCGCAAGATGGTCTTGATGTACTCTCGGGATACCCCAAGCATTATTGCTGCCTCTGGCCTTGTCACGATCGAGTTCATAAAAGAGGCAATGTGTTCAACCTCGGACCTGACCAGAAAGCGCTTCTTTCTATCGCGTGAGATTTGGTATTTCAAATAGCCGTTCTTTATCCATTGGCAGGAAATGCTGCTTGGGTTTATTTGAAGAATCTTAGCAGCGACGGTCGGCGATATGAGGTTAGTTAAATCGGTGAACCGGCCGACGAATCTTTCGATTAAAGATCGATTAAAGTGGTATTCTCCCGCTCTTTCGGGAGGTTCAGAATAGGGTATAAGCACTCCATTCTTAACCAGCTGCACTACTGCTTTCTTTTTCACTGAAAGTATCTCTGCTGCCTCTCGAGAATCGACAATATGTGATCCTTTTTTCTTTAGCTTAAGATGGAGCACATCTTCCCGTTTATAGATGTAGAGTGGGCCGCCGTCGACTGACCTTCCCGACACTGGAAAAACTTTTCGATACTTAAGGGCTCGCACCAGACTTGCTCCTGAGGTGCGTATTTCACGCAATAATTCGTCCGCCCCGACGTAATGTGATTTGAATGCCAGGATTGCTTTTGCGGTAATCACATGGCATTGGACGCCTTGTACACTGCTTCTTTCTGTCTTGATAAATCCTTTCTGCGCCAGGAAATAAAGAGTTGAAGATTTGAAGAGACGCTCCGTTGTTCCTTCAGCGAGTCTTATCGGCTCAGTTGATTGTTCGTCAAGTTTGGTGCGAATGTAAGGTTTGATCTCGTCGCGAGAAAAGTAAAGATCATTGAGCGTCGGTTTTTTAATACAGCGGCACCGCGGAACTACTACGCCACTTAAAATGTCGTCAATCAGCGTGTGTATTCCCCAGGAGTTGGATACTAACCAAATACATAGAGCGTCGACTAGACTTCTAAATCGCCACATTAGATCGACAGACACAGAAGGCACTCTCTTCGCGCGTGCAAAAACGTTTGAAAGCAACTTGTCGAGTTGAGCCATGTCGAAACGCCAGAGTTGCCCGCTATCTCCTGACAGGATGTTGGTACCAGTCAGCAACGAGTGCCTGACTAACATTAGCGTTTGTGGCGGTCTGATACCCAGGTATTTTGAAGCGTGAGGTAATGAGACACTTTGAGCCCACTCTTGTCTAAGTCTCTCAACGCTTTCTGCTTCCAGGATGAAATCCCTTCGCTTACCAGTTGCTCTTATAACGCCTCTTAGCATTCCGCTGGATATCAGTTGATCGATTACGGGAAGATCAACTTTAAGAATCTGCTGGGTAGCCATTTTTGTTACGTACCGGCCCGTACTCTTTCTTCTGAGCCACTGCGCAGTGCGGTATTGATGATCCCAGTGATCCAAAAAATAATTATCGAACTCTTGGTCGAGAAGATGTTTAATCCCGGTTGGAAGAGAATGGAGTCGGTGCTCGAAAAGTTTAAAAGCGGCGCGGAGCCCTGTTTTCCGTTGGGACGCTTGGCTGAAGTGTCGGTCAACAAAGTTATGGAAACCATTGGGCCAGTTGTCAAAAACCGCGAATGCGCTGGACAGTTTCCGATGGATTACGCTGTTTGTCTTATCAAAAGCGACTGGGCGTGGACTTCCGTCCAAGCTTGCTATTACGAGTAGCCCACTCATCAAAGAGTTGAAGTCAAGGCTCCAAAGCAGATTGTTTGTGTCCTTAACGGAACGTGGGATTAAGCCAAACGCTTCATGTAGAAGTTGGGCCAAACCAGTATCTGATTCAGATAAGCCTGGAGTACGTGCTCGACGCCAATCTGCGCCGCAAGGGCAGTAACATACGCGCAGTCGATGCCACCTGATTGGCCTCCGACATTTAGGGCACTCCTGTAGGAGCATCCGATTATGAATAACGCAGCAAGTGAAGAATCCAAGTTCCCACTGTTTGCGACAATACGGCGATTGTGCGAGACATGCTGGGCACACTTTCGGACGCGGCGCTCCCATAAGGCTGTACGGTACGCTCCTACCGAATATCATGACCTCAGAGGGTTTAGTAGCAGACGTGTATAGGAGTTGCTTCAGGTCATTGCGAGTAATCCTCGTCAACTGAATAAGTCCATCGTAATTACTATTGTGCTCATCCCAAATGTGGTTACAGAGGAAAACTTTTCCGTCGAGGCGCGCTAATTTCGGTATTAGACCGTGTGATGTATAAGCGTTAAGTTCAGTGAGCCGTAAGAGGAAGCCGAAGAAACTTTCATCGCTCTTGGGTCGACTGCGAACTACGAGACTGCGAATCTCTTGATCTCTCGAACCCTTTATTAATCGGAATTCCTTCACTTCTTCTATCACTCACCGTAGACGCTTAAGTCAGGTCGCTAATATTTTGATCAAGCAAACAACGCCACGGTAACGAAAGGATTTGGCTTACCTGGGTTGTTTGCGGCCAATCGCTGCTCATACGCGAGAGCCAGAATTTCCATCGTCAGCTTTTCCCGGCACGACTCCACTGCAATTCCGGTTGCCTGTCGGACTAATTTCATAACGTGTGCAACTACGCCGTTTGTCGCTTCAAAGATACAGAGAGCCATATTTGAATCCGCCAAGTCCGATTTTTCAGCCAACGGTAACTTCTCGTCGATGACCTTTAGAAAACGTCGGAAGTCCTGACGCTCTTTAGATGTGTTGTAACGAAAGGTTTCGAGTTCGATCCGGACTCCGAACCGCCGTTGCAGTTGTTCGTTTCCGTCTGCATCAAGAATTGTGTGTGAGTACGGCAGCCCCGTCAGAACGATCGGTACTCCGGTTTCATCCATCAGCAACTTGAGCCAGTCGGATACAGTTTTTAAGACTCTGTGGGAATCACGGTCTTGAAAGTGCTGAAACTCATCCAGAATTAACAGCTCCACACAACACGCATCGAGATATCTTTTTAAACGTAAAGTTTGTGATATTTGAGAACCCTTTACAGCGGCGGGGTCGCCAATCGCAGTAAGAAGTGCTGTGACAAGGCTTTTGCAGGTGGCTGGAACCGGAACGCTTGCGTATAGCACGGGAACCATTGTCTTCTCCGCAGTGTGTTTCCGCGGATAATCCTTCATATAAAGTTTGACCAATGTAGTTTTGCCAGCTCCGGTGTTTCCTTGTATCAGGATTCCTTCAGATTCCTTCGAACGCTTCGCATGTTTGTGGCAGGAGTGAATAGATTTGAGCGCAACTTCATTTCGCGGAAAGTGAACGTATAGAGCTTCGATCAGTTGCATTCTGTCTTCGATCGGCATTTTCTTGTATTTTGTGCGATCAGAATCGCCTCGTGTTTTAGGCATGCGATATCTCCTACTTGGGAAGGTTGTAGTCACCACTCCAACCGGTCATGTCTAACTCTTCAGGGCTAGATGCCTGCTGAGTAGTTCGATTCTTTCTGGTGGAAGACGCCGAGTTAGTCGCAGGACCCTTCTTCCTGGTTTTGTCTTTAATGTCTCTCAGATTGCTGCTGGCTCCCTCGACCTGTGTGACGTCCGCTGTCTTCTTTGAGGCAACCAGCTTTAACTTCGGCTTTGGTTTATTGACGTTGGCCGACTCCACGTTCGACGGAGCACAAGCGTCCGTCGGTTCTTCAAGCGGCTCCCCATTCAACGGTGGAAGCAAAAGATGGGGGACTGAACTCGGAATGAGTCTAGGGCCATCTCCGTTGTCTTGTGAGAGCGAACGTTCGATGCTCTCGCGCTGCTGCACGCCTTCGCCGAGATAGCGCGCCAATCGTTTCCGTGTTTTCTTCTTAGATTTAGCTGAAGCCCACTCGCGTTCCACAATCTCCTGGATTTCCTGTTTGGCGCGAGCGAGGGAAAGTAGGTCGACCTTACGTTTGAGTTCATTGCGGACGTAGCGACTAATGACGTTGTGCTGATAGAGCGTCAGTCCCTTCGTGTACTTCTGATCCACCGCCGGCACCGGAAGATATGTGTTGTGCTTTTGGTCATAAACATGAATCAGCGAAAGATCTAAGGGATTGCGTTTGATGATTACCTTCTTCTGGGAATCAAGTCCACGACGGACCAGCGCCAATTCGTCGTCGTTGTAGAAGAGATTGTCTAACTCAATTCCTCTGGCTGAAACTACTCGCTCTTCTGTATAACCCAGCGCCACGTCTAACAACTCATTGTTGACAGGCAAGGCCGGCGGCCATTCAGCGATACCTTTCTCCCATCGCAAAGCTGGAATATCTCTAATCCCACGATGCGGCGAAACTTGATATACATCAGCGATCCACTTGTGCATTATTTCGTCGAGAGTATCGGGAGTGATGATCGCAGTCTTGCCAGGCTCATAATCCGCGCGGTCAAAGATATTAGAGAATGTCGTTCCGGGAAGTTGATGATGCAGCTGGGTGGCAAGCGTGCCAAAGCTTCTCTCGATTGTCGGTCGTAACCACGGTTTACCTTTCTGGCTAAACTGCAAAACGATACCCAGCTGATGGCAGGCATCTTCCAGATTTCGTCCGTGAAATTCCCGTGCGTTATCAACAACCAGCATTTCTGGAATGCCGTAAGGATTCCAATCGTTTCTGATATTGGGAAATTTTTTCCTGAGGTAAGTTTTTGATCGGATCGCATGCTTCAAGCATTCCATGACTGTCAGATAGCTTGGAGGGTTGAAGCTGATATAGAACCCAAGAACCATCTTCGTAAAAACGCACATCATCCAGGTGAGGTAGGCCCTCCCAATGGGCAACATCATCGTTGGATCGATGACAAAGAGATCAAGGATCGTGTGATCGCATTCGACTCTTTCAAGAAGTCTGGTTGGTCGTGGTCCCTGGAGAACGGCGCGGTACTTTTCATCAGCAATCTTTTTGCCGAAGCGAGCTTCGATAACTTCATAGTCGTCAAGTTTTGCGATCGCTTCATAAACAGCGCTTCTTTTTGGTTCTGGGAGTTGGTCATCGGAATCTCGGAACTGATTGGCGTCATCCACCTTCACCAGCAAGGCATCAAGGACAGCCTGCACCGTGAAACGTTGATCCTTCATATAAACCTCGTCGATTGCCTGGTTGAGTAATTCAGCGACCTTTGCTGATCGCTTTTGTGCTTCAGGGTTGTTTTTGAGTTCGCCTTCTTTTGCTTGACGACCGAAGAAGCGCCGGTTTCGGTTTCCTCGTGCCTGAATGGCTGGTACAAGAGACCTGACGTCCTGACCGGAATCGGTGTAGGAACGCCACCATCTCCAAACAGTGATAACTGATGGTGGCTTAGGCTCATTAAGGCGAGCGGCAACTTTGCTGATAAGGGGCGCGAGAGTTTCTGGAGTCTGTTTGTCCAATCGAGCCAACATTACGGCTCGGACGTACGAAAAGCGTCGATCGAGTTCTAATCGTCTGGGATCGTTCTCGCCAAGACAAGCGACGTCGCAAACGCCAGTCTTGCTCAAACGTCGCTGCAGTACGTCTTGATTACGATGGTGTCCAAGTAACTCCGCGTTATTCTCAAAAACTGCCTCAACCAAGTCTTGTTCCGACAGAGCCGATCTTTCGTCTGTAATGATGTCCTTGATTCTGATCCTGCCGTCAGGAAGCCGCTTTTCAATGATGAATTCTCTGCCGCGCAATCTGAATTGCATGTTTCGACTTAATCGGTGTTGTGACATTTTAAGAAAGCCTCCAGTTAGTGGTTGCAGAAACTTCGGTTGATGGAAGCGTGATAATGCTTGCGCCATTGAGCGGTTGCGTTACGTCGAAATTCAGAATGCTCCAAAACAAGAGTGCGTATATCGTCTGCACAGGTACATGCTGCACTGTAAAGAATTGAATCAGTTCGCTTAGCTCTATCTCTGCAACTTGTTTCTCTCGAAAGAATTCAATGCAGAGAATTTGATGCCTGGCTCGAATTGGTGTCCGCGCGTATTTCCACAACGTTTTTACGTTGTCGAGCCGTGGTTGTTGGCGAATGAATTCATCCGTGACCACCGTGAATTCATAACCTTCTTGCTCACAGATGAATGTTGCAGTACTGAATAGAGAGTCCCAGTCTCCACTATCTACTTGTTTCTTGGCCTTGACCTCTATGATCTGCTTTTTGGATTGCCGATGAACTTCGAAATCCGGCGTGTAAGAGCAGGTTCTGCCATTGTCGCCGAAGCGGATCTTCAACGGTTGTTCGACCCAATAACTGATCGCGAGTTCGTAATCGAGCAAGTACATGTAATCGCGCTCGAGAAGGGATTCAAACCATGCTACTCGGCCCGTCTTAACACTTGAGAACTTGCCGATATTTTTCTGCGCTCCGAACCGAGGAATTTTTCTTACTGGCATTTGCGATGCGCCCTTCATCAAATGATTGTATTGCGCTGCCGAAAACTGTCCGCTTCGCATTTCTGCTTGATGACCGCTCCTTTCCGAGGTTTCCGACATGCTATGCCGACTTTCAAACCGGCGATGTCAGAAATTACTTGAGGATGTGACATAACTTGTGACAGATTTCTGATCCGAATCCACGGAAGGGAAACAGAGAGGTTGTGTCGCGCAACGTCAAAACGGAGGAATAAGAGATGCCGAGAAAAGAAATAACGAAGGATGAGAGGGCGCTACTGGCCGAGAACTGGAAAACGTTTGGTCGCTTTTTACGTGCTCAAAGGATAGCGAAAGGATTTACTCAAGAACGGGCAGCTCTGGCCGCAAAGGTTTCCACACGACAATGGATAAGATATGAACAAGGCTCACGGGTTCTTTTCAAAAGGTTTCCTTTGATAGCGAAAGCGCTGAACGTCTCGGTTGCAAGAATCGCGTATCTGGCGGGATACAAAACCGCGCCAAAGCGCAACGATGCAAACTCACAACTTAAACGTATTCATGACCTCCTTCGGATCGGCCGGCTAGATCTTGCTCTGGAGAATTTTTTGCTTCTCTATTATCACATTGGCCGATTGGACCCTGAGCTCAATTCCTATTTGGACAGTATTGCTCCAGCTAATTTCGCCACAGCGGTGATATCACTGGATAGATTGCCGAAATGGCTGTTTGAGGTAATAGCTCAATGCATGCAGAAGATGTTTAGCGAACGACAGGACCCAAAGTGGTGGACTTATAATCTTCGGAGGGTGGTCTTCAAAGAATGCACCGGCGAGATGCAAAACAAACTATCAACTCTGTCGTTGCAAGTACCTGGATACATACCGTGAGAGTTCACTGCACTGGCTCCTTGTCAATAGACCGTTGCTATTTCGTTTTCTCGATTCACGCAGTTCTCAAATCCTGACCTTTTCGGTCAACTTAAGCAGTTTTCGGCCATGTCATTTTCCGCTCGCCTAACTTGCTTGCGCCTACCGAAAACTAAGTCGGTGTGGTCGTCGATTATATCGTTAACAGGACTTTGGCAACTTGTGTGTAATGGAGCAGGTGAACAAGCTAGGTTCGCGTATGTCGCGTTCGTATTCGCTTACTCGCGCCGCAGCCAACTCGTTATCAAGAAGATTTGCCCATGACTTGTGATTGGTATAAGGCTCGCCGCAAATTGTTGCTGTTCTTAGTTTGACCGATTTGGCCAACTGGAAGAACATCACTTGTCGCATTGCGGTGACACGATTGACGATTATTAATGGTCAAGATATGAGTGAACGAAACTGGCTCAGGCTACCCGTCGTCTCAGCAAGCTCTGAGTACCTAGTAATGGGGTATTTGATGCGGCGAAACATTCTTGCTTACAAAGCGCCACCTAACAATGAAGGCTACGATCTCATTTGCATTCATCCTGATCCGCGGCATGTCCCGAGCAATGGCGAAATCGCTCAAGTTAGAATTCAGGTCAAGAGTCGCTACGCGACGGATTGCGACAGAGGGTTTCCCTTGAAAGAAGTTTCTCTTAGTGCTTTTGATTTCCTCACGGTGGTCTTTATGAACATCGGGAAATTTGGCGGGAAGAACGACGGTTCCACCGGAATGAGAGAAATTGAGATCTATACGCTGCCCAATGAATTCATTAGAGAACACCACATAACTACATCTTCCTGGCAAAAGGTAAGACTGCGCAAACTTGAAGACGAGCTTCAAGTCTTTAAAGGGGAAGCGGGGTTTGAGCAGATTGCTCGTTGCCTCGGCGTTCCGAAACCAATAAAGAAGCGACTCAGGTAATTTTGCCCAGTAGAGAAGCACTTGATGTTAGAGAAAGCTTTCGCTCTTGGTTATGAAACATCGATCTGCAAATTCCTTCAACTCCAAACGTCAGTAAGTCCTTCAAATTGCGGCAGGGTAGGTGTATATAGGCATTGGATGGCGACGCCAAATGCACGAAGAACCTCAGAAGAGTGTAATTGAGTTTATTGATAGCGAACCTGAGGACTGATAACTGACATGTACAAGCGGGTCATAACCTCTTTCTTTTGCCTGTTAATCGTTAACGCTCTTCCTCTGCTGCTGGGGCTCACAGCGCTACCTGCGCTCGGACAAGAACAATTGTCCTCCGATGCGCTGGAGTTGCCGCCAAACCGTGTTCTCGAAGGCGAGTTGACCGGCACGGAACAGCACCTTTACAAAGTCGATTTACAAAAGGGTGAGTTTTTTCAGGTACGTGTCGAGCAAAAGGGCGTGGATGTTGTGCTGCGACTCATGAATCTGAGCGGTACGCAGTTAGCGCGAATGGACAGCCCGAACGGCAAAGAGGGATATGAAACTTTGACTTTTGTAGTCACGGAATCGGCTGTTTACACGCTGACGGTAAGCGGTCTCGACGCAAAGGCGGAAAGAGGCCTCTACACTATACGCCGTGAGACGCCGCGAATGGCAACCGCACAGGACAAGCGGCGTGTTGAAGTAGAGACCTTGTTCGTCGCAGCGGCAGAAGAAAGCGCCGCAGGCCCTACCGATACGGCCATTAAGAAATGGGAGGTGGCATTGGCCGGATGGCGAGAGCTGCGCGACGAATACATGGCAGAACTGGCGGCGCGAGAGCTCAGAGGGACCAAGAGTGCTAAGGCGAAGGCGCTCTTTGAGGTTGCAACACAGCTCGCTAAGCGGGGCGACAAATCATCTCTGAAGACCTCTTTGCCGGTGTTCACCGAAGCGCGGAGGCTCACGCGGGAGATCGGTGAGAAAAAGGGAGAGGCGATCTGTCTAATTTCACTGGCTGGGGTGAGCCAGGCTTTGGGAGACCAGTTGCAGGCACTCGAATACTACCGACAGGCCCTGCCGCTCTGGATCGCCGTCAAAGACAGCGCAGAGGAGGCCGCGACGCTTTACGCCCTCGGGAATATTAGCTACAGCCTGAAAGAAACCCGCAAAGCGCTCGAATACTTCCAACAAGGTGTGGAGCCTTTCAAGGCTACGCACGACAAGGCCGGTGAGGCCACGATGCTGAGTAATATTGGCAGCTGCTATATGGCTCTTGGAGAGAGAGAAACGGCGCTTGACTACTTTAACCGGTCCCTAACGCTTTGGCGCCTTCTAGAAGACAAAAAAGGCGAGGCGAGAATCTTGATGAACCTGGGCGCGCTCCATTCCGAGATGGGAGAGATGCGGGAAGCGCTGAACTATTACCAGCAAGCCTTGACGATTTTCAAGGCTGTCAAGGATCAACCGGCCGAAGCAAATGTATTGGTAAACATCGGCAACGTTTATTCGAATTTTGAGGAGAAGCGGGCGGCGCTTGAACCTTATCGGGAGGCTCTGGCGATTTACCGGCGCTTGGATGACAAACAAGGAGTCGTTGAGGTTCTCGACGAACTCGGGTTCACTTCCGAGGCTCTGGGCGAAAAAGAGAAGGCCATAGAGTACTTCTTGGAAGCGCTGCCGCTCTACAAGCTTACGTCAGACGAATGGAAAGAGAGGCGAACGCTGGCCAACCTCGGATCGGCTTATCTGGATCTAGGCGAGAAAAGGAAGGCGCTTGAGGCACACCAGAAGGGGCTTGACCTGAGCAGAGAGGCTCAAGACGAGCTGGGCATAGGGACGCAACTCAACAATGTCGGCATGGTGTACATGGCGCTGGGCGACAGACGTAAGGCGCGCGACGAATACTTTAAAGAGGCGCTGAAAGTTTTCGTTGCTTTGAAGGATAAGTACCGGGAAGCTTGGACGCACATGTTGTTAGGGGCGGTTTACACAGATCTGGGGGACGATCTCACAGCCTTAGAGTATTACGAACGAGCCCGATCGCTTTACAGGGACTCCAAAGATAAAGGTCGGGAGGCCAATGCCTTGCATTCCATCGGTGTCTCCTACGAGCGCCTAGGCGAGAAGCAACTGGCGCTTCAGGCTTACGAGGAGGGAATGAGAATCGTAGGTTCTGCGAGCACTCGTTCCTCGCTTCAGCTTAGCCTCAGCGGCATCTACCTGGACTCCGGGGACACGCAAAGAGGTCTCGAATACAAGACGCAGGCGCTGGCAGAAAACGTGGCCGACAGTAAGGATGGAGAAGCGATTGTGCTGAGCAATCTGGGTTCCACTTGGTTGGAATTAGGCAACGCTCGGCTCGGCGTTTTCTACGGGAAGCAGGCAGTCAATAAGTATCAGGAGCTGCGGCAGGCGCTCCAAGGGATGGACTACGAAACCCAGAAGGCTTTCCTTCAAAGGCTCGACACCGTTTACAACTCCCTCGCCCTTTCGCTGATTGCAGTGGGCCGCTTGGCCGAAGCCGTCCAAGTCCTTAACCTCTACCAAGATCAACAATATTTCGACTTCGACCGCAACCCTAACGAGCCCGCCAAACGGATTGAGCTTTCGCCGCGCGAGGCGGCACTCGCAGCGAAGTACGAGCGGGCGGGCGAAGCCGTCCGGCAGTCCGGCAGGAAACTCGTCAGTCTGACCCGTCGTATCGGCGATGATCAACCCACCGAGCAGCAGCTCACCCAACGCCACATCCTCGAAGCAGAATACAAAACTGCCGAGGAGGCCTTCGTCGCCGTGCTCGACGAGATCAAGTCAGAACTCTCGAAACCGGCAGCCGGGCAGGACGAAGCTCCAGCTGCGAAAGAGGTGAGCGACCTACAACAGTCTCTGCACGACATCAGCGAGGGACGGCAAAAAGCTGTCGCGATCTACACGGCAGCGGACGCCAAAAGATTTCATCTCCTGCTCGTTGCCGAGGATGGCATCAAAACTTTCGACGCGCCTGTAAAGTCGAAAGAATTCGACGAGAAGGTCTTGCGCTTTTATGCCCTATTGCGGTCGCGCCGCTACGACCCGCGTCCGCTCGGGAAACAGCTCTACGACATCATCCTCAAACCGGCCGAAGCTGAGCTTAAGAGAACGGGCGCACGAACGCTGCTATGGGCATTGCGTGGCAACCTGCGCTACGTGCCGATGGCCGCCCTCTCGCCCGACGGCACAGGATACCTCGTCGAGCAGTATCAAAATGTGGTCTTCACCCGATCCGAACGCAGACGTATTATCCGCGCGGCGAGCAAGCGTTGGGCAGGTGTTGGCTTCGGCAATAGCGAGGCGCGGAAGGTTGAACTGAACGGCGACGTGTATAGGTTTCCGGAGTTGAAGGGCGTGACGACGGAGCTTCGCGCCATCTTCGGTTCACCGTCGGCGCAAGGGATTTTGCCAGGCGCGGTCTTCACAGACGCCGCGTTCACTAGGGAAAGCTTCTTCGAGGCGCTTAAGCAGCACCTTCCACTTGTGCATGTCGCAAGCCACTTTTTCTTCCGGCCCGGCGATGGCTCGCGTTCATTTCTTCTGCCGGGTGCCGGGCCGCCGCTCACTCTGAGCGATTTAAAGGAGCGCATCCGGCCGTTCGATGACGTCGAGCTTTTGACACTGTCGGCTTGCAATACAGCGGCGCAACGCGCGGATGCTGACGGGCGCGAAATAGACGGATTCGCGGAACTTGCGCAAAGGCTCGGTGCTAACGCTGTATTGGCAACCTTGTGGCCGGCGTCAGACACCTCCACGCCGCAGTTGATGAGCAGTTTCTACCGCCTGCGCCAAGCTGGCGGAGGCATGACCAAAGCCGAAGCCCTACGCGAGGCGCAACTCGACTTACTCAACGGCACGCTGCGCATTAGACGCCCACGCCTCCCGGGGGGACGTGGGGCGACCGGCGAGCCGGAAGTAGAAGTTCAAATCGTGCCCCCACCGGGTGGCGGCGAGCGCGCAGACAACGACCCTCGACGCGACACCGGCCAAGCAGTCTTCGTTGACCAGAGGGACGCCGTGCCCTACCGGAAGAACACCGCTAAACCGTTCGCGCACCCTTATTACTGGGCGCCTTTCGTGCTGTTCGGCAATTCGCGCTAAACGAGCGCGGGATTTCCCACCGGGACCTGGTGCCACTAACTCGTCAGACCTCGGCCGTGAGGTCAGCCTTCGAAAATGGAAACGAGCCAT
>Ga0207694_10001983_pt1 | contig 16927 bp, 17 predicted proteins | sample KBSC34metaG_FD_184353 | JGI IMG/M metagenome (GOLD analysis project Ga0207694, IMG submission 184353) | Corn rhizosphere microbial communities from Kellogg Biological Station, Michigan, USA - KBS C3-4 metaG (SPAdes) (version 2) | ecosystem: Host-associated > Plants > Roots > Rhizosphere > Soil... | reverse complement strand
TATCGGTTTCAGCAGCCAGGCCTCAATAGGCAAGCGCAAAAATGGCAACCCCAGAATTCCTTGATCATTTTTTATTTCCACATCACGGATGACCGGGTAATCGTAGAGATGCCCTGTTCCAGCCAGTTTACCGGCAGCATAAAACTCTACGAAGTCGTCCGATTGGTAGCCCAAGCCATAATAGCGATGACTCACCCATGCCGTGAGCGCGGACGTGATCAAAAGACCAGTGATGATCATACACATAAGAAACTTCATGGGGTTGCCTCTGAATTGACACTTATACACGATATCGAATCGCGACCCGCGATGAATCGCCGTTGGTGTACTTTACGAATATGGAGGTCAGAAACCGCTGGTGGCCGATAGCCGAACCAGGCAAGTGGTCTCGCCGGCGTTCAGCTTTCGTAGTTCGAATTGGGCGGCATCTCGAGTGTCCCCTTGCTTCGGTGCGCAAAGGGTATAGAGTGGAGCCTCGTCCGGGGTAACGATGTGTTCGCCACTTCCTATCTCGCTCACGGTGGCCATGTCGCTTGCCGCTACAGCATTTGGGCCGGAAACGCGGACTCGGAATTGCGCGCTCGGCGGCTCATAGTTTCCATAGTCAAAGCAGCGCCCCAGGCAAGCGGCCGCGACTACATGGTCCAATCCCCGTAGCCGCAAACTCGCGGAGTCCACCAGCACGGCCGCCACGCGCGAATTTGGGGGTAGATTTGAAAATAAACGGGCGAGATTGGCCTCCACCTGATTCAGCGACCTTGCATCCAAATACATCAGAGTAAAGAACACGCAAGCCATCAAGCCCGAGACGCGAGTCCAATACCGGCCGTGGGCTCCGCTAGAAACCACGGCGCATAATAAAACCGCGATGAATAGCGAAATCCGATAGGGCATAAACTGGAGCGGCGTGTTGTACTGCGGAAACAGAATGATCTTCGGCATTAAGGCATAGGACAGTATCGTCAATCCCCAAATATGGACGACCGCATCGTCGAGAACGAACCGCCGGTCCAATCGCTGGAGAAACAAAGCGAACCAGACGAGAAGAACTCCGCAGACCACAATTGCATATTGGGGTCCGTACAGCCAAAACTGTCCGGATCCGGTTAGTCCCAACGCCGCCTCTAAAGACACCAGTTCTCGAAGTGACCATTGATGGGCAGGAAAACGCGCCAGTAACGCAAACTGCAGCAAGATCATTAGGCAGGCGGCTGCCACGAAAGCTAGCACTTTGCGAGGTTTCAAAAGCATCCGCACCCCGTGCACGTATAGCAATGCCCCTAGCGCCCAGGCGAGCGGAAGGGCGTGCGCCAGGAGCGCCAACACCGCGAGCGGTACCGCGAGCCAACACCACTGGAGACGTGGGCGCCACAGCAATGCCATCATCCATAAGCAGAGACCCGTGGACAGATAAAAGTTCAGGAAGCCGAGATGGAAGATCAGCCCGTAAGAGATCATCGCCAGAATTGGTGCGATGATCCAACAGCGCTGCCCCGCGGTTGCGGCCACAAAGCAGAATGCTCCCCAGAAAAAGATTTCGACCGCGGCACCGGCCACGATGCGTTCGGTCGCGTGAGGACCGAGTCTATACAAGAGTCCTTGCGAAACCCAGTCAGCCAGAACATTGGTAATAGGATGCGCCAGACTTAACTGCGCTGGAAGGTTGCCTTGTTCGATTTGCTCCGCCAGCCACGCATTATACAGGTGGCTCGGCAGATCGCCAGCCATGATGTGGGGCTGCCAGAAGCAGGGGACCAGCAATAGCATTGCCACCACAGCGATCAGTACGCGATCTGTGACGCTAGACAGCGGATGGGCTGCCGGTCTTGCGCGCGGCGGGGGCTCCGGGTAAGCTTCCCTCGACATAGCTTTCCTCCGAACGACTTTACGAGCGAGACAGGCGCAAGCCGGCAAGCTCCGGCAAAACCGCAAAGTTGCCAGCGACGCTTTCGATCCGCTCGCCGCGCTGCGGGATCAATTCCTCGCCTAAGTTCTGCACACCTGCTGTAAGCTGCAAGTATCCGATGCGTGCCGGATCCAGTCCCATGATACGGCAGCAAGTGGCATCCACCGCCACCGGACTCGCGCCCGCGATCACTACACCAGCCGTACGCGGCGTACCCTGAATGGGGCCGTTGCCTTCCATCGCGACAATTCCGTCCACGATCGCGAAGGTCTTGGGAAATAACGCGTGCAGGTCGGCGATGCACTGGTGAATTCCGGCCCAATGAAGCACATTCTTGGGCCATCCATATACTCCGCCGGGCACTACGCCGAAGAGGTTCTTCATGCTCAAGGTGGCTCCGGCCCAGTGATGCGTTTTGAGTTTGGGCATCGACACCAGAAGGTCGCATCCCAAGATGGTGTTGGGCAGATATAGCGATTGAAGCTTGGATACCGGACGCACTAAATTGACCTTGGTGGTGTCGTCCAAATTGAGGTCGGTAAAGAGCGATTCGAAATTGGGCACGGTGGCAAAGTATCCACCGGCGTCAGCCAAGTCCAGCGTGACGCGCCGATGACCGGGGCCTTCTGCAATGCGAACATCCGCCGCGCCCGCCGCGCGAAACGCCTCGAGCGCCGCGTGCACCAGCTTGGGATTGGTATTGATCACCGTGTGGGCATCGAACTCCACCAGGTTGGGCTTCAAGACGACGCGCTTGCCGCGGACGTCCAGCGCGTGCTCTGCGATGATGCGCCGGACAAGATCGTAGAGTTCTTCAGAATAGGTGGCGGCGCGATAAATCGAAACCGGAGCCCACGCCTGGGTCCGTACCGGCGGACTTGAGCAACTCTCGATCGTACCCGCCGCGGCACCGGCTGCAGCCATCCCAACTGCTTTGTTCCACGCACGCCGTGTGGGGTTCATACGTTGAGGAAAGAATTCTTTCCGGCTTGGGCGGAGTCGGCAAGCGCCGCTAGTGCAAGCTCCATCACGCCGCCGTGCATGGCAGGAGCCTTTGACGGCAATGAAGTCCGGCCATGCGCGCCGAGTCCCAGGCGCAGCCAACTCTGGCCTTCACTGGAAGCGGACAGGGCAAGCTGCTGTTCGCCCCGCGCGACACCCTGCGCCACCTTCGGGTCATCCACGCCATGCAGCGCCAGCAGCGCCAGGCCGGTGGTCTCCGGATAGGAATCTGAATCGTATCCCAGCGCGCGGGTAGAGCCGTGGTTCCAGCCACCGTCTCTACAGCGGCGGGCCAGCAAATAACTGACACCTTGGTCGATACGCTTTTTTAAATCGGCACCATTGGCCGATCCGCCGCCGCGCTTCGCCAGCTTCTGTAAAGCAAGTACCGATAACGCTGTAGGTCCAACCCACGCCGCGGCACCGGGGTACCAGGGCCATCCATCAAAACTCATGGAGTCACTGGTGGAGGAGTCGACGCCCAGCATCCACAGACGAAGCCGGAACACCCATCCCGATTCGCGCCCGGTCTGATCCACGGTCCAGGCTTCGGCGCGCGAGCGGTCGAAACCTTCAATATCGGGCGGTAGCAATAAAGTAAGTGCTGTTACCCACGTGCTTTCCTGCACCGACTCGCGGGGAGCAAAACCGCCATCTGGCCGCTGGCAACGTCGCAACCAGCTCATGCCGCGGCGCACCTCGGCCTGGTGGGCGGGTCCGCTCGCCGCAAGGGCTAAGAGGGCATAACATGTCGGTTCCGTCCACGAGCCGCCACGGAAATAACTCCATCCGCCATCGGCGTTTTGACGGCCCAGCAGATCCTCCGAATACAGCATGATCTGGGGTGATTGAAAAAGCCTAAGACCGTTCGATCTGGTCCTAGCGGCGCTTTTTACGACTGCTGCGCCGCATCAAGTACAGAACCAGCACTAAGGCCGCAGCGATCCACAGAATCGCCTGCAATGTATTGTTACTCATTTATGCGCGTCTCTCCTTAAACATAATTGGCCCACTTTGTTTCGGTACGACTCGCTCACGCACCACCTCGCTTGAAGTTCTGCATGAGCGGGAACAGATACTTGAATACTTGTAGCAGACCCGGACCAGCCACCACAATGAGCATGGCAGGCAGAATCAAAAAGAAGATGGGGAAGACCAGTTTCACGCCAACCTTTGCGGCGCGCTCTTCGGCTTCCTGCCGGCGGCGTACGCGCATGAAGTCGGAGTGCGTTCGCAGGGAATCCGCAATGCTGGTACCGAAGCGGTCGGTCTGAATCATCACCGCTACCAGCTTGCTTAGTTCCGGTTCTCCGGTGCGATCGGCCAGACCGCGCAAAGCTTCGGCGCGCCGCTTGCCGCCGCGGATCTCAAGGTTGACCAACTCAACCTCACGGCTAATGTCCGGATGCACATCCATCAATTCCCGTGAGACGTGCTGCATGGCTTGATCCAGCGCAAGTCCTGCTTCCACGCAAACTACGATCAGGTCGAGCGTATCCGGCAGACCCTCGCGGATGCGCTGCTGGCGGGCGCCCACCATATAATCGAGGATGAAACTCGGTCCAAACCATCCGGCGACTCCGGCAGCGATCGGGAACACAATACTGAGAATCGGGTTGGAAGTAACGCTGTTGCGGAATATGAGCGCCAACCCCAAAAGCGCAATCACGGTAAGCGCACGGAGTCCAAAGTAGATCCACACAGCGTTGTCCGTGCGGAAGCCGGCTGCGATCAGGTCATGGCGAACGATCGATTCGTCGTCTTCGCCGATCGGCATCGCATGGCCGAGTTGCTCGAGCATCGTCACGACGACGTTTAGCTCGCCAGCTTCGGTGCGGTCGATTTGGGGCAGTCCTACAGATGCCGGACCGCCGAGCTGTTCATATACCCGGCCGGGCCGCGCATAGAAACGGTAACCCAGATAGAGAATAAACGCCAGCAAACCGGCGAAAACAAATATGGATATAAGTATAGATTCCATGGCTTCAGACCTTGATATTTACGATCTTGCGCATGATGAGGTAGCCCAGTATCTGGAAGATCACCGCAGCCACGATCATGTACTTCCCGTCGGGATCTTTCGCCATGGTCGAAAGATAATCCGGCGCCACAAAATTCAGCGCGAAGATCATGACCAGCGGCAGGATGGTCAGCACCATACTGGTCAGGCGCCCGTGGGCGCTAGCCGCCTTCACTTGGCCGCGCAGCCGGAAACGTTCGCGAATCAGGAACGCGAGACGCGTCAGAACTTCGCTCAAATTACCGCCGGTCTGCCGCTGCAGAGCAACCGAAGAAACGAAGAGGCGAACGTCGAGCAGCGGCACTCGCCTGCCGAAATTTGTCATGGCCGTCTCAAGCGTGGCGCCCAAGTTGTGTTCGGCGAAGAGAGCGCGGAACTCCTGCCCGAGCGGATCGGGCATTTCGGTGCCGATCATCTCTAAGCTGATCGAAAACGCATGCCCGGCACGCATGGAGCGCGCCAGAAAGTCCAGTGCATCGGGAAGCTGCTCTTCCATTTGTTTGAGACGCGAATTGCGCTTGTAACGAACGTAAAACAGAGGCATTCCACCCAGCACGAAGGCAAACGCCACCATGCTCCCATACGCGAATCCCAGGGGTGCGATCGTGAGACCGAGCACGCCGCCCACCACAGCGCCTACCGCCATCGCCACCAGCAAATGGCTGGGGGCCCATTGCAGTCCAGCTTGCTGCAGCAGAGTCGTAATACTACCCTGAAGCTGCGAGCGCTCGAGGAATGCATCCAGTGGATCGCGGTTGATAGGCGCTACCAGGATGGAAGTCTCGACCTCCTGCACCTGACCGGTAGTCGGATTCAGGATGGTTTCCATCTGCTTCTTGCCGCGCAGTTCCAGGAAACGCGATCCTAACCCCACCGCGACCATCAACACGGCGAACAAGACTAGAAAGATGACAATGCCAATGACGGGTGTCATGACTGCGGAACTCCCAACTCCACCACGGTTTGGAACAGCGTGGCGGGAATTTGCACGCCGGAAGCGCGCAATTGTTCGTAAAACCGCGGGCGAATACCGGTGGCGCGGAAGCGTCCGGTAACCCGGCCTTTGTCGGTTAATCCGGTTCTTTCGAACACGAAAATATCCTGCATCGTGATCAGATCGCCTTCCATACCCACGCACTCGGTAAGCGCCACGACGCGGCGCGCGCCGTCGCTCATACGGGCGATTTGAACTACCAGGTCGATAGCGGAGCTAACCTGCTGCCGGATTGCGCGCATACCCATGTTCGCGTTGGCCATGCCCACCATGACCTCCAGACGTCCGAAGGCGTCGCGCGGGGAGTTGGCGTGAATCGTGGTCAAGGAACCGTCATGACCGGTATTCATGGCCTGTAACATATCGAGCGCTTCTTCGCCGCGGACTTCGCCGACGATGATGCGATCGGGACGCATACGCAAAGCGTTGATGACCAGCTCGCGAATACGAATGGCACCGGTGCCCTCAATATTGGGCGGCCGCGTTTCCATGCGCGCCACATGCTCTTGCCGCAATTTAAGCTCGGCAGCGTCCTCGATCGTGACAATGCGCTCATCTTCGGAGATGAAGCTGGACATCACGTTCAACAAAGTAGTCTTGCCGGCGCCGGTACCGCCCGAGATCAAGATGTTGAGCCGGGCTTTTACGCAGGCCTTGCAAAGCTCCATCATTCCGTCGGTCATGGTGAGGATCCGTACGAGGTCCTCGGCTTTGAGCGGATCGCGTCCGAAACGGCGGATCGAGAGCAGCGGGCCATCGACCGCCACCGGTGGAATCGCGGCATTAACGCGCGATCCGTCGGGTAGACGTGCGTCCACCAGCGGCGAGGATTCGTCCACGCGCCGGCCCACGCGGGCCACAATCTTTTCGATGATCCGCATCAGGTGCTGATTGTCTTTGAACTGCACCGGAGTCTTGTAGAGCTTGCCGGCGCGTTCGATGTAAACCAGTTTCGGCGTGGTCACCAGGATATCGGAGATAGTGGGATCGGCCAGCAGCGGCTCGAGGGGTCCCAGACCGAATACTTCGTCGAGGACTTCGCCGATGATGCGATCTTTCTCCATCATGGTCAGCGGTGTTTTCTCGTCTTCAACCAGACGAGCCACCGCTGAGCGCACTTCCGAACGGACGCGATCCACGGCCACGCTCGAGAGCATCTCCAGATTGATGCGGTCGAGGAGCTTACGGTGGAGGGTGAATTTCAAGTCCTGATATTGCGGACTGAATTCTGCTTGCGAGAATAGCCGGTCCACCCAGGCCGATTCTTTTTGCACCAAGGCGTTTGAGTTACTTCCCATTACCGCTGATCCTCTCTGTCAAACAGGCGAAAGTATTATGCACAGCCAAAAATTTATCCAAACAGCGAAAACCGCTTTTTCTTGGTTTCCGGAAGGCCGGCGATTTTGCCGGCGAGTCTCGCGAAATCGGTGCTTGCGTCGCTCGAATCGTTTACCAACCGTCCTTCACTGAAAGCTTCGTAAAGGGAATCGAAATCGTTGACCACGGTGGCGAAGACGGGCACGCCCAGCATGGTTTCCAGTTCATCGAAAGTCACGTCGACGCGCTTGGTAGTGCGGTTTAGCACTAATCGCAAATGAGAACGCGAATAACCCGCATCCAGCAGTACTTGAATCACCTGCTTGGCTTGATGCAATGCCGGAACCTCCGGCGTGGTTACCAGATAGGTTTCGTCCGCCATATCCAAGATGGAAAGCGTCCCGGTATTGACGTTGCGCCCCAGGTCTAGCAGGGTCCAGTCATAAAGCGTGCGCGCGAACGCCACCACTTGCTTCACGTGAGCGGGGGGCAACTGCTTGGCGGCAGGAGACGTCGGTGCGTTCATGATCTCCAGGTTGGGAATGCCGTTCGATATCAACCCATGCCAGAAACTAGGATCCAACCGCTGCAGACTATTGACAGCGTCCGCGAGCGAGTACGCAGACGCGGTCTTCATCAGGAAACCCACCATGCCGGATTGCAAATCCAAATCCGCCAGCAGAATCTTGCCGGTGTTCTGCCGCGCCATTTCGGAGGCGACATGGCACGCGATGGTGGTGGCGCCGCATCCGCCCTTGGCGGAAAGAAAGGCGATAATCTTACCTCCGCGCAGACTGCCTTTGCCAGCCTTTTCCTTGCTCTGCCCCAGCCGCTCCAAGGCAGCGGTCAAGGGCTCGGCCACGGGCGGAAAAAGGTACTCACTCACGCCGGCGCGCAGCGCCTTTAGAATGTCGTCCGGATGCGCCGCGTCGTTCAGCGCGAAAACTACCGGCTGCGAAGTAGTGGAACGAAGACGCTTCACAACGTCTTCGAGAGGCTCCCGCAGTTTCGTGATATCCAGCAGGATCACGTCGGGCTGCATACGATCCAGGCGTTCCACAAACGGACCCCAGTCCTGTGGCACTTCAGACGCCTCAAAAGCTAGACGGATCGGCAGCGGAGCGAGGGCTTCTTTGACCTCTCCCCACAACTCTTTACTTTCGACAATCAGTCCAGCTGTAATCGGATACATTCAAAACCTTTCTATTTTGATGGTGGCGCGCTATTCGTCGGCGTCGCGGGAGCCGGAGTCGGCGGAGCCACCGATGATGGCGCGGCACTATTCGTTTGCGGTGGCGCCTGACCCGGCTGCGGAGCCAATACCGCAGGTACAAACTGCAACTGCGGAGCCCCCGAGCCCTGCGAAGGCGCTGACGTGGTCTGCATGGCCTTGACTAAATCCTCGACCGGCATACTTGCCTGAGGAGACTCTTTGGTTAGCGGCACCGGTCCCGTTACATCCATGCCGGGTTGCTGGGGTGCCTTGGAGGAAGTATTCGGTGGCATATACGTTCCCGGGTACGTAAGGGCCGGAAGAGGCTGCCCTTTGGGAATCGGGCGCACGATCTCCGGGGTTACCATCACCAGCAGTTCGGAATTGTTCTTCGTGATCTGGCGCGAGCGGAATAGGTTTCCAAAGAATGGGATATTTCCCAAGCCCGGAACCTTGTTAAACGTTTCGGTGTCGCGGTTATCCAGCAGCCCACCGATCGCAAACGTCTGTCCTTCCTCCAATTCAACCTCAGTGGACATTCGGCGCGTGCTTAATGCGGGGATAGTGAACCCTTGGAAGATTAATCCATTCGCAAAGTCCAGCGAGCTGACCTCGGGAGTCACTGCCAGGCGGATGGTACCGCGAGGTGTGATGGTCGGGGTGAAATTGATACGCACGCCAAACTCACGGAATTGAATGGTGACTGCGCCTAGACCGCCGCCGCCACCCTGCAGGTTGGGGAACGGGAACTCGCCGCCGGCCAGGAAGCTGGCATTATGTCCATCGATAGCGAGAACATTAGGCTCCGCCAAGACCTGTAATAAATTGCGCGCTTCCAGCGCGGAAATGGTAGTTCCCAAATTTAGATCCGGCCGGAATAGAAAAATATTGAGAGGATTTGTTACGGTGGCGGTGGCGGCCACACCTCCTCCGATACTCGAAACAGCGGGCGATTGAATCTGCCCGGTCTGGGTTTGGCCTACGGTGTTAGCAGCCCCCAGGCTGAAAAGATTAATCCCTAGCTGCTTGGTGATGGAACGATCTACGTCGGTAAACTTCACCTTCAACAAAATCTGCGCGTCGGTTCCCGGTATGTTCACCCGCAGCAAGTTAATAGGCTTGCCCAGAGTGGAAGCGATCTCCACTGCGCGCTGCGCTGCCGTGAGAGTCGGAACGGTACCGCGCAGGAACACGTTGTCGCCTTCCATGTTGATGGTTACTTTGTCATCTCCGCCCAGTTCCTGGGCCATTTCCCGGCGAATGCCATCCAGGCGGGTTTCATTGCGCTGCACCGTAAGGTCGAAAAACAGGCGGTTCCCACCCTCTTGCCAGATAATCAGGCTGGTTTCTCCCGGCGCCAGCCCGTTCAACATCACCTCGTGCGGGGAAATCGCGACCGCCTCCGCAAGCGCGCCGTTGGAAACCGCGATGCGCTCGATGGTCTGCGGCGAATCCACCAGCACCGATTTGCCCACGGTTACCGCAAGTTCCCGGGAAGCCGTAGTCTGGCTGGGACCCGCATCCTGCGCCATTGCATTCTGCCCCACGCCCAGCGACATAATCGCCAGGAAAAAACTAGCGCGAAAACTCATTTCGCTGCCTCCGGAGTTTTGCCTTTATCTTCTGAATCGAACTTCTGTTCCACTTTCCTGGAGCCGTGAATCACTTCTACGTTAATCGGCGGAGGGGGCGGCGGCACCACCACCTTCGGAGGCGCGGGCGGTGGCGGCGGTGGGGGCCTCCGCACCTGGGCCGCTGGAGTTCCCGTTTTCGGCGCAGCTACCGGTGGCGCCACGCCGCCGCTGAATAAATAGGCCATGGCGGTGCCTGGGGGTTTCGATTCCTCCTTGTCGGTAGGATTTCGCAGCACCAGCTGTATCCGCGCTTCATTGCTCGCCAGACTCATAATTTCAGCCTGCGCGGGGGTCAGCAGCAGATTTACCGTAGGCACACTGACAGGCTTGCCTTCCGCGTCCTTCTGAATGGTGGCGCCGGCCGACAGAATTTCCACGTTTTGCAGCAAAGTCTTGGTCACAGTCCCCGCAGCCTGATTTCCGCCAGGGGGGTTGCCGGCGATCAGGACGTCTACATGCGATCCGGCCGCCGCAAATCCCGAGACCGCCACCACATCGTTTACACGAATCGCTACCGCGCGCATCCCGGGCGGAATCATGGAAGCCAGACCCGCTCCCGCGCCGGGCTTCGACACCCGGTTCTCCACTAGCGGCTCGCCTTGGTAAATCGGTTCGAGCACGCCGCGGTTCAGCGCATCTTCCGTGCGGACTAAGGCGCCGACCGGCACCGGCCCGTTCCAATCGGCGATTTTGACATCCACGTCTTTTATCAAGTCCCCACCCGACAGGTTGTGGGTGGCGACCACCACCTTGTTGGTTGCGGCTACCTTACTGGCTGCCAATTGGGCGGAAATCAGCCGATACAGCACGGCGCTGGCGGCGCCGGAAACCACTAGCGCGAATAAGACCACGAATACTAAACGTTGCTTCACTGTATTAGCTCCCTGAACAATTAGACGTACAATTCGCCGCCGCCAAGCGGTTGTTGGCGAGGGTCCAGATACTGCCGATCGTCGTGCCCATCGCTATAAATGTCGCCGCGCCCGCCAAGCAGACGAACGCCAGCAGCAGGGAATACTCCACTAAATCCTGCCCTCCCTGATCCTGTAAAAACCGGCGCCATGCCATAAACTCATCTCCCATACTTCGGCCTTATGAGCCCGAATTATTAGCGGCGCTGTAAGCTTGCGACAAAGATGTGCTTGTTGTGCCCCAGATCGAGGCTACGGTTTTGCCCACTGAGATAAACAGTGCAGCAGACGCCAAACACACAAATGCCAAGAGCAACGAGTATTCAACCAGATCCTGCCCGTTCTCATCTCTACAGAAAAACTTCCAGCGCCGCATCTTCTTTCCTCCACAACTTTGCCTGACCGTAAAACGGTACCTAGCTCGCCGTTACAGCATTCGCTACGAGCCCGGCATTGCTCAATACCAGGTTTGTATCCACCCAAATATTTGCCATCGACTTGCCCGCACCGATAAACAGCGCGGCCGAAGCCAGGCAAACGAATGCCAGCAATAAAGTGTATTCCACTAAGTCTTGGCCTTCTTCGTCTCGCAAGAACCGATTCATGAGTTGTCGCATACCTTTTCCTCCTTTCCAACCTTAAAATTAATCCGGTTATATGGGTTGGGCTGACGCAGCCGAAAGCTGGGGCAGAGTAGCGCCCAATCTCCCGATTACGTCAACCCCAGTTCTTCGCACACTAGCTGGTTACAGCATTCGCTACAAGACCGGCATTGCTCAATACCAGGTTTGTATCCACCCAAATATTCGCCATCGACTTACCGGCGCCAATGAACAGCGCCGCCGAAGCCAGGCACACGAACGCCAGCAACAGGGTGTACTCCACCAAATCCTGGCCTTCTTCTTCGCGAACGAAGCGTAAAATAAATTGTTTCATGGGTTTTTAGTTTTCCTCCAATTAATTGAGTGGTCCCTGGGGATCACTGTTTTGACAGAAGCGATCTCGGGATCACCCCCACCTATTCCACTGGTAACTCCAGTGAAAATCTGCGTCCTCGCCCCCGCAAGCGCCGCTGGGCGGAAGACAATAGCCCTGCCATCGTCGTAGGCCACGCGCCAGCGCTGAGACTCCTTCAACGCGCCCGTCAGCGCTGCATCGGAAGGCATGAGGATGGTATCTACTCCGTAGCGATCAAGTGTTTGCTGCCAGTTGTACTTGACATCCAGCACATCAATGTAATCCTGGCCAAACTTTCCGCCGTAAAAATCGCTACGTCCGTCGACAAAAACCTTAAAGCCGCGGGGATACAGTTTATAAATCAGATAGTCTCCCCACTCGTCGTGCGTAAAAATTCGCTCACTCGATTCAAATAAAGGTTCCGCAGCCGCGGCCGCATTGACCGTGCTGCCTTCGCGGAAAGCCACGGGGCCAGGTCGTGCGGGGTTGAGCGATAGCGGGTTGATCCACGCGGGATTTAGTGCCGCCAAAGCTTTTTCCGGATAATCGTGCGGATCGTAGTCTGCTTTCAGCTTGATTCCCGCGTTGGGCGATGCCATCGCAACCGCTAACAGCAGCATCGCCGCCGTGGGCACAAGGTGCACGCGCCAAGGCCCTTCCATGGGGACCAGCTCTTCGCCGATCTCCACGAACGTACCCACCAATCCCCGGATCCATCCGGCGACCGGTCCGTCCGCCAACGCTTTCAGCCACGCCACTAAAGGCACAGCCACAATCGGCGCCGCCGCGAGCATATAGATCGGAATATTCCTCACCATGACCAGCGATATGTGCCCCAAGCCTGCGAGCATCAAAACTTCGGCGAATTGTCCCCGCCGGCCGTGCCAGATGGCCGCGCCCAGGCCCAGGATCAGCATGATTTCCAGGAACATCGCCGGCGGCGAATGGAAATCGGCCGAGCGAAACTCTGCGATGTACTTCAGCTGGTAAGAGTCTTTGAAGTATTCCAATAAGTGGGCATGCAGTTGGTAACCGTAGGGGTTCACCAGACTTGCCAGGGCGCAGCCAGCCGTCGCTACTAGATACGGGCCTGCCGCCCGCAGACTGGCTTGCCGTTCGGCGCTATTGGGACTGATCGCCGCGCGCAGCAACTCTCCCGCGCCGTAAGTGCCCACGATAATGATGCCGATTGGGAACCCACCATGCAAGTTGGCCCACAAAATCATTAACACCGGCAGGGACCATAACCAAGCCCTGTGTCCTTCGCGCACACGCTGCAGAATAGTCAGGAACACCATCATCAGCAGCATCGTGAGCAAGTGCGGCCGTGCCAGCCAGTGAACCGAGGCGCCGGCTGCCGCCAGTCCCGTCAGCGTGATCGAAACCAGCGGATTCCCGCACCGGCGGTAGACCAGGCGATACAGCAGCACGATGGAAAGCGCTATAACGAAGAGGCTCGCGAACACCACACCCGCCAAGCCCCAGCGCTGATGCAGCCAAGCCGCGCCCACGTCCCACAGCCATTCCCAAGCAAAAAACGGCTGGCCCGGCTTAGTGAAGGAGAACATATCCTGCCGGGGGACCTGTCCGTGCGCGAGAATCCACTCGCCAACGCGTACGTGCCAACCCGTATCGCCATCGCTCAGCAGGGTGCGGACGCCCCGCAGCCCGCCGAAGAGGAGGATGAGGGGCAGCAGGAACGCCACGTCCGTCAGGGACGGCATAAGGCGAAGGAGCGGGTTGGTCTTGGATGCCGTCATCTATTGAATCAATATGGCTTTGTAGGTGGCGCCGCGCGATTGATAAGCATTGCGTGTTGTCGAGTTCGTCATCATCGCCTCAACTACATCCGCCACTTCGTGTTCGCGGCTTGCGCGGGGTTCAGGGCGCCGTCATTCTCACCCGCCTCTTTCAGCCGTTCTTTGAACGCCGGCTTCCGGAAACGCAATTCCAGGCGGCGCTTGCCGTCCGGCATATCTGTGATATCCGCAACTCGCGCGCGCACACTCAAGTACTTGGCCTTCGCACGGGCGCTCTTCACAGGTAACAACAGCTCCAGCAGAATCGACTCCCCCACTAGCGGATTCCAAACGCCATCAGGTGAGTCCAGCTGCAAGCGAACACTGGCAGGCCCAATGTTTAATGCTGTACCCTCAAGCTCTAAAAGGGAATCCGGGCCGCAGAAGATCTTGCACGGTAATTCGACTTCAGCCGAAAAACGTTCTTCGTGAAGCTGCATCTCACACTTTCCTATACTGGGTATTTACCTAAGATAAGGGAATTCAAAGGTTTACCACAAGACTCCCGATAGGAGTTAGAGTTCTACTAACTTTAGATAGTATAGTACTATTAACCTATCTTTCGATTGGTTGGTTATTGTTCCGTAAACCGCTACAATATAAGTGTTAGCTTAAACTAGGGATACCCAGCTAGCTGGGGTCATAGTCGGAGCTGACGTCGGCAACTCGGAGGGCCGTCGTAGTGACCATGTTATCGGTTCTAGTCTCAACGGACGAGCCACTGGTTGAAATCGGGGTAAAGGCTCTACTGGGCTCGGACCCGGAAATCAATCTTCTCGAAGTCTGCCGCTCCCACCCCGAACTACTGGATGCCGCTAGCCGCTCCCAACCGGATGTGATTGTGTGTGGATTAAGCCGCGAAACCGAGCTGAACGGCATTCGCGAACTGCAGAGGAAGGCTGGCTCCGCGCATATCGTATTATGGGCGCGCGAGTTATCCACCGAGTTGGCGCATCAGGCGGTGGAAGTGGGTGTGCGCGGATTTCTGAGCACCACGGCGTCGCCCGAGCATTTCCGTGAGTGCTTGCAGATCGCGGCCCGCGGCGAGCTTTGGATGGAAAGCTCGCTGACCATGAACTTGCTGAATAACCGTCCAGTGAGCTTGAGTAAACGTCAAAGCGAGCTAGTCGGGCTGTTGACACAAGGGCTCAAAAATAAAGAAATTGCGGCGGCGTTGGGCATTTCCGAAGGCACCGTGAAAGCCTACCTCACCACGCTCTACGAAAAGGTGGGCGCACGCGACCGGTTTGAACTAGCGCTGTTCGGATTGAAGAATCTGGGCGGCCGCCGTGTGGATGCGGGCACAGGGGGGACAATCCGTTCCCTGGTGGCGCGCCGAGGCTTCCGGCGACCGGAGGCGTAGCGCTGGCTTCAGTGGCTTGCGCACGCAGGGCGGGAGTTTCACATTCTTAGACCAACAACGTAGGATGGTGTAAGTGTATTCCGGACCGTCGCCGCGAAACTTAGTTCTATCGGTGGTGCTGCACGGCACGGCGATAGCGGCGTTGTTCAACGTGTCAACCCCCGCGGCGGAGCCGGATAATCCCCACATCGTAAACGGACGTCCAACGGAAATCCGGATCGCGGGCAAGTTGTACTACGTTGCGCAATTGGACGGGTCGCATAGTGGCTCTAGCGGCTCTCCGCTTACCAACCGTCGGGCGCGACAAAATAGCAAATCGCCGGCCGAGGGGCGGAGTGGAGGACTAGCAGCTCCGCGCGCTGCTGCAGCCGGCCGTTCACCGAGACCCGCGCGAGCCGCGCTACCAACTCCCGAACCTAGTGCTGAGCCGCCCGCCCCGGCCTCCAAACCTGCGGTTCCGAAACCGCCGGCAACTCCGGCTGTGGCTGCGAATCCGGCACCCGCGCCGACTCCGGAAAAGATCAGCCCGGTGAGGCAGGAGGCACGCACCTTCATCCCTCCCGAAGTGCACCCTACGCGAACCGCGACGCAGACGCTAATTCAACCGCTGTCGCCGCCTGACTTGGTACCGCCCCCGACGCCGCTTCCGAATTTTCGATTGACCGATATGAGGCAGGTGCGCACGATTCCCAAACCTTTCCAGACACCGGGGCGCAGGACACCACCGACACCGCCGCAGTCGCCGGATATTGCAACGCCGGCGATCGAACTGGTGCAGCAAGCGCCCGCGCCGGTGGGAGATCCGCTGACGATTCTGTCTATGAACGATCACCCGATTCCGTTCAGCGATAAAGTAGTGGTGCCGCCCGGCAATATCGCGCAGCCACAGCATGAATCGAGCGGTCCAGTGGCGGCATCGGGAACAACGCCCGGGACCGCTACCGCAGGCAATGGTACGGCGGCCTCTGCCAGCAACACGGCCTCGGCGAAATCTGGCGCGAACGGCGGGGGTCCGGCGGGCTCGCCTTCGAATGGAAGTACCGCCGCAAACGGAAATGGCACCGGCAGCACCGCAACGAATGGCGGCTTCGCGCCGGGCAACGGGCGGTCGACTGTAGGCAACGGCATCGGATCGGCATTGGTGGGAGGTTCGCCCGACGGTAATCTGGTGGCGATTGTAGGCGGAAATGGCGCGAGTCCAGGAAGCAAAGGCGCGGGTACCGGTGCGAATGGTTTGGGTGCAAACGGGGCGGGCCCGGGAGCGAGCGAGACCAGCGGAACCGGTACAGGCGGAACCGGCACAGGTGTGGGCGCAGGAGCCGGTTCGGGCACTGGAACCGGTGTGGGCACTGGAGCGGGGGCGGGGCGCAGTTCACCGGGTGCGCTTACCATCAACCGTCCTCCCGCCGGAACTTTCGATGCGGTAGTGGTGCAATCGTCACCGGTGGACCAGTATCCGGAAAGCCGCGGGCTGCTGAGTGGGCGCCCGATCTATTCGGTGTACGTTTCAATGGGCACGGCGCGGGATTGGACGTTATTTTTCTGCGTACCCGGAGAGAAGCCGCAGTCGGGTAACGGGCCAGTGGTGGTTCTAGGGCCTATGGGAGCGCCCGTCAAGGCGCCATTTCCGCTTAAGACGCTTAAGCCCACCATAAAACTTCCGTCGTATGAGAAATACGTACTGGTGCATGGACTTGTGAACAAGGACGGGAAATTCGAGGGCCTGAAACTGGTACGGCCCGTTAGGCCGGAGACGGATCAGGCCTTGCTCGCGGCGCTAGCGAGCTGGGAATTCCGCGCCGCCACCCGCG
>Ga0207694_10001980_pt1 | contig 16951 bp, 21 predicted proteins | sample KBSC34metaG_FD_184353 | JGI IMG/M metagenome (GOLD analysis project Ga0207694, IMG submission 184353) | Corn rhizosphere microbial communities from Kellogg Biological Station, Michigan, USA - KBS C3-4 metaG (SPAdes) (version 2) | ecosystem: Host-associated > Plants > Roots > Rhizosphere > Soil... | reverse complement strand
CGAAACAACGTCTGAGGAAACTGACAGCGATTTGACTCATGCTGGCACCTCTTGGGAGTGTGAATGTGCGGGCGTTAGCAGAAGAGAAGCCCGGCTTTCGCCGGGCTCCTCTTCTGAAGGAAACGGCCTATGCGGCCATGTCCTCGTCGAAGGTTTCATCGACCTCATCCTCAGTGGCAACCCGTTCTGCGCGGTCGAGCTTGAGGATGGAAGTCACCAGGATCGTGTCCGTCTTCACACCCTTGTATTCCGAGTGCTGAATCTTGCCCTCGATCTGGATGTGGGCACCCTTCTTGAGCTTGGCTGCGAAGTCGGCTAGCTTGCCGAAGACGATGAGGTTATGCCATTCTGTGCGCTCGTTGTACTTGCCGGTCTCTTTGTCCTTGCGGGACTCCTTGGTTGCAAGGGAGAGCGTGGTGAACGGCTTGTTGTTTTTGCCGGTGCGAACGACGGCATCGCCGCCGAGGAAGCCCATGAGGATTGCTTTGTTCAGGTACATAATTGTGTCTCCGTTTTGAAATTCCCGATCTGCTCGGGTCACACGTGGCGAAGCCTAGCGAGTGGGTCCGACTCCCAAGGCCGAAGTTCTGCATTTACGGAGGGTCCGTCGCAGATGGAAACCGTAACCGAAGGCGGCGCGAGCCGAAGCAGAAGAACGAGCCTGCCGCCGGGCGTCGGTTTGACCCCGAAGCAGTGACCGTGCAGAAAGCGGGATACATATGGGAGACACCCGCCTGAACAATCCTCTTCATCCGCTTCCTGACGATGCAATGCACCGGCGAATAGCGTTCGCTCGTCCCCACCGAGGACTCCGCAAAGAGCCGCAAGTCAGCGCCGAAACCAAGCGCCTTCAGGCAGCCTGCACCATGCTCAAGCGCACACCTTCCGGTCGAAAGACTCTGCTCCGTGTTGTGGGTGAGAAGCACCATAACGATTCCGGTTCCATCCGTGTCTCATGCTGCCACTACCGCAGAGGAAGCACGGTAGATTTCCTCTGTCTCGAAAGACTCATCCGCATGGCTATAGCTCTTCACGGCGATAAGTTCGCGTACCCGGCGTCGCCCCGCATGATCGCGCTCGCAATACAGTACAAAGTCGATGGCGTCCGCCGTCTCCGAACGGATAAAAGAATGATTGAGATTCGGTCGCGCACTCAAGGCGAGATCCGATAGCCGATTGAGAGCGTCCCACGCGCTCTTTGCATGGATTGTGGACAGAGTTCCGCCGTGCCCCGTATTCATCGCTTGCAAGAGGTCATAGCCGCATTCGTCGCGTATCTCGCCCATGATGATGCGGTCGGGACGATGGCGTAACGCAGCGGCAACAAGCTGGCTTGGAGTCACGGCGACCTGACCGGGGATGGCCTCGACTGCTTCCCAACGAACGGCGTTCGGATGCGTTATCTTTAGCTCTGCTGGTTGCTCGATGACAATGAGCCGTTCCTGCATCGGCACATGGTCTAGCAAGGCTTTCATCAGGGTTGTCTTCCCACTGCCAGTTCCGCCGCTGATGATGCCGTTCTTCCTCTCTGCGATAAAGCCCACAACGGCATCCCGAATCTCCTCCGGTAGGCTTCCCGACGCAATCAGCTCCTCGGACGTGAACCAGCGATTGAATTTACGCACGGTGAACGTCGGGCCATTGATTGAGGATGGCGAGCCGACGACGGCGACACGGGAGCCGTCCGGCAGTCGTGTATTCAGGATGGGATTCTGGCTGTTGAGGTCTTGTCCAAGCAGGCGTGCTACGCGCTCTATCGCGGCCTGCAAGCGGTCGTTGCTGTACGGCGTGGAGAGCGCAATATGCTCGACAACGCCGCCACGGTCGGCGTAGACGCCGCTGGTGCCGTTAATCATCAAATCGGAGATGGACGGGTCAAGTAGTAGCGCCCGCAACTCTTCGGGAAAGAACGGCAGTATCAGCTCGAAGCTCACCGTACTGCTCCTGCCGTTGGCACCGTGCTTCCGTTTGCAGTCGGACCCGGGGCGCCGGGCGCGATGGGATCGACGGACACGCGGTTTTCATGGAACTCGGTGATAGTCAAACCAAGTGGGTTGATGAGCTCGTATTGCGGATAAATCTTGGCTTGATCGCTGACTTGTTTGGGATTGAGGTAATAGGTAATACTGAGCATCCAATGCTCAGTCCTCGGCTCTCGCGAATGGCTTGGGGAGTAGAGCTTGTCCAGGGCAAGGAGCGCCGTGCCACGGGCCATGACTGCGCCCTGTACCGTCTCCTGAGACATGGCGGTGATGGTGACATCCCTTACGTCCACATCGCTCTGCTCGATCTGCCCGCCGACCACTTGAGATACCAGGTGATTCTGGTTGTCATCCGTCATCAACTGCGAAGCCAGATTGCCGGACAGAAAGTAGTAGTTTAGGGGGTATTTCTTTGCGATGGTGTCGCGGCTGATGATATAGCGGTAGTTTGCCCAATCGGTGAGATAGGTACGAATCTCACCCTCACGCGGACTGTAGTTCAAGTCGCTGTATTGGATGGCCTGGGCGCGGCCCATCTCATCAATACGAATGTAGCGATTTACGAGCGGGCGGCGGGCAAGAGAGAAATTGAGCCACATGGAGCCGCAAAGCAGGACTGTTCCACAGGCGAGGATGAGGCGGTAGGCTTTTCGTTCGGCATAGTGAGAGGCATAAACTTCGTTGCCAATCTGGTCTGTGAGCAATGTTTGCTCTGGCGTTATGTGCTGCTCATGGACCACTGGGTGCATGGACATGGGAAGGGCGACTCCTTTCGTTGACCGCATGAAAGACTGCGAAAGCATAGATCAATCCGGCGATGATCGACCCGAGTAGGAGAAGCAACAACAATGGCCGAATGATTCTTGATGCTCCGGTAGCTCGCGCGAATAGAAACCCTAATAAGAAATTCCACATGCTCATCCTCCCGATTTGATCGCCAGAGCAACCGCACCGCCAGCGAGTTGCGCGGGCGCTCCAGTAAGCCCGGCAGCCCCGCCGAAGATCGCTTGTGTCATGCTCGGAATAAAGAGCATGTTCACAATGAATGCGACGAATACCATGATGCACGGAATCAGGTTCGCAAGCCACATTTCCATCGAGTAATTTCCGTTGAAGGTTTGCTGAATAAAGGCATTCATAAAGCCGCCCCAAACGAAGATGAATGCTGCGGCCACCGCACGAATCATGGCGAAGCTGATAAGAACGTCAAGGAAGTGAAAGAACTTTGCGCGAAAGGTCTTCGTCATCAGCAGCGGAATGAAGACAGGACCGAACAATGCGGTTACACCATAGAGAATGAAGGCGCTGCAATTAATCACGAAGAGGATCGCGGATGAGATGCCAAGAAGCGCCTGCACAACGAAGTAGCAAAGGATCTGAACGGGAGCCATGAGTGACGGCATCGCGGTACTGTCGCCAGCGGTCTTGAGAAGCTGAAGCAAGTTATCGAGCGAGTTTTGGTCGAAGGCGGCGACCATCGCTTGTGCGATGTAGGAAAAGAAATGATTGATACCGAAGCTCGCGCCGGGGAATGGATTCACCCAATAGTTTTCAAGCAGGCAGCAGATGATGAGCCGCAATAGAAAATTGACCAAATCGCCCGCGTGGACAGGCTGGGCGTGAAAGCGAAAGGTCATGCTGGTGGTATTCCAGTTGATGACCAGGCTGATAAGGGTAAAGAGAGAGATGCACGCAAGCTCCGTCAATCCAAGTTGAGTGAGCGCGCCGCCGTTCTGCGTGGTCAAGTTGGTGAGGTTATTGGTGAACTGGTACAACCAATCGACGCCCGAACTTGCGCTCGGCAATGCTTGTGCTAACAGCGCTACAGAAACCATATCGTTACTCTCCCTCGATCACATTTAGGGGATGTACTTCTGCCAGGTCTTGCCCTCATGGGCGGCGGCGGAGTTGTGCTTCTTCTTGTCCGCCTCTACGCGCTGCCGGAAAGCCTCATCCGCGGCCTTTCGTTCCTCGGTCTCCTTCTGCTGTTGCTGAAGGATGGCCGCAGCTTTGGCGGCGGCAGCGGCGGCTTTCGCCGCCTCATGCCGCTGGTAGGTGAGCGCGCCACCAATCGCGGTGAGAGCCGCGAGGATGGCGAGCAGGATTTTGGTATTGATCGCTTTCAACATCGCAGTCTCCGTTATGGCAGGTAGCTGTCCCAGGTGCTGCCTTCGTTGGCGGCGCTGGTGTCGTTGGCCGAACGCTGCTGCTGTACGAAGACAGCGGTGTTGAGGTCTTCGACGTGAGCATTGCGGCGCTCCATGTTCGCAAGTGTCATCTGTGAAGCGAGACACGCCTGCAAAGTCCCTTGCGACTGTATCTCCGCCGTCTTCTGCGCCTCTGCTGCGTTGAGCAAATTAAGCTGCTGAACTTCGCTATTGGTGGAGTCAGAGACATCGAACTGCGAAGAGAGAAGCGAGCTGTTCGCCGTCGCGTTGGCGCTCCGATCGCTCCGATACTGGCCCACAGCCGTAAGGCAATCGGGCGATACGGCATCGGACGTTTCAATCAAGGCGAGCTGCGACGTGCGCGAGCTACCGAGAGACTGGCTGGCCAGGTAGGTCGGGGCGCTGCCATTCATCGTGACGGTGGCAGCGTTCCATGCGGTCGAGGACGCAGACGGCGAGTTTGTATTGAGGGCAATGCTCATGCCCGCCGTCTCCCCGAACATATTGGCGACGTTCACGTTCTCCAGGGCATGAAGGGTAGTTTGCCACTGCTGTTTCGCCGAGAAATGCGTGATGTTGTTCTTCAGCATGTTGTATTGCGTCTGAAGTGTGGTGAGCTGCGATACAAGACTGGCGTAGCTGGTAGGGTCGAAGACAATATCCCCGATGCCGAACAGAGCAAAGCCCGGTGTTGCGGTGAGCAACAAGGCCGCGCCTGCCCCGATGAGCAACTTGCGCCGGTGGGTCAGTGTGACTTTCATAAAGCCTCCTGCGGTTGGGTTGAACTACATGCACTGCGGGCAGGTTGGGTCCAACCTGTCCAGGGAAAACGTGTGGATATGTGTTGGGTTTGTCATGGTCTCGGTGGACTGGAGGTAAATCCACGCAAGAGTGCTTCTGCCGGTCGCTGTCCCAATGAACAGGAGAGCGAGCAGAATGGCGGCGATGATTCCTGAAACTTGATAGAAGCGATGGAGCGGAATTGTCTGCATGGCTGTCATTCCTCCTCTGCAAGCTGGCGGGCAACCTGCGGAATCACCGCTACCCACTCCGCGCCGCTGCGGTCGATAGCCTCGGCAATTGTGTAGTCAATCTCGGCCAGCCAATCGGCACGATTGAGGAGGAGCGCCACGGCAACTTTCTCGCCGGTGGACTGCACGGTCCATGCGTCATGCCCTCCACGCTTGGCGTCACGCGACTTGCGGAGCAGATGTTCGTAACGGTCATTCATCGCAAATGCTCCTTTTCCTACAAGGTGGGATCGACGCGATGCTCCGCATAGGCCGGAATCAACAGGTCGGTGCCGATGTACACGCGAGCACGGGAACCTTCCTTGAGCGTGATGATGGGCAGGCGATTCAGGAAGTGGTTGAGTACCTGTTCACCCTCTACGGCGGACTGTTCGGAGATGCCGTTGCGAATCTGCACGGAAGGATCAAGAACACTGCCGCCATTTCCAATCTGCGCGAGACCGCCAAGGCCGCCGATAGCGGCTGCGGCGGCAAACGCCTGCAAATATCCGTGGTCTACTTTGGTGGCAAGGCCGGTCGTGCCGATCTGGTCAAGGCCGATGTACTTCGCAAACTCCAGCGAAAATCCATCCGGGCAGATAGCACGATGGAAGGTGACGAACATCTTGCGCTGTTGTGCATTGCCGACGCTCTGCACGTCGCCTAACAGCCGCGTGCCCTGGGGCAAGAGAAGCTGCTGGTGGTCGTGAGAGTACAGGTCGGTCGTGAGCGAAACCATGATGGGGCCGCTGAAACCGCCGTCGATATGGTTGGTCACGACACCTTCCAGTACCGTTCCCTCGAAGACGCGATAGAGACGGCCATCGTAGGTATCGAAGTCGTATCCGGCCATCGGGTTCTTTTGGGTGTCAGGCTTTGGAGTTGTGCTGACTGGCTTGGACGAAGCCGCGCCGCCGGCTGCGGTAGCGGCCGTTTCCTGCGCGGCCTCTGGCGCGACTGCCGGACTGGTGCGCTCAAAGTCAATCGCTACGGTGTCACTGTTAATCGCGTCTTGCTGCTGTTTCTCTTTCGCAAGCTCCTTCTGCTTGGCCTCGGCCTGGGCCTGAGAGATATTGGAGGTGCGCTGCGGCGCATTGGGACTGTCGCCGTAGATCGCCGAACGCTGCGCGGCGGTCATTGGAGGTGCGCCTGCGGCCTCCGGGCCGGGTGCGCCTTCCGTCTGCTGGAGTTGTTGGAGCGCGGCGGCAAGCTCCTGCTGGTGCTGCCGGGCATCGGCGTCACGCTGCGCCTGCAACTGCTGCTGGGACTCGAAGCTGTTTACCTGCTGGGCGTTCGGCGCTGCCGGACGCATGGGCATGGCACTGTTGGGAGCATTCTTTTTGCTGCCGCTCAATAGGCTGGAGAGATTGGCGATACCGATAAGCCCGATGATGACAACCAGGGCAATCACCACCGGCATACTCTTCCGTAGCGGAGGCTTGCTCTCTGGCTGTTCGGGGACGGTCGCAGGGACGGTCTGGTTTGGCTCCGGCATGGCTACCTCACTTCCTCGGTGCGGTGAAACTCCACTTTCTGCTTGCCGATGGCGAGGTAGCCGTTATCCAGCTCCTTCGGGACGGTATAGAGGCCGTTCGCGAAATCAAAGTTGATGAGGGACGGTTTCTTGTCCTTCACCTCATATAAGGCTGGGGTTTCCTGAAATTGCCCGCGCAGATACGTGAACTTGTCATCGCGCCATATCGCCTGCAAGCCAAGCTCTTTTCCCTTCGACTTATCCCATGTGTAATCAAAGTGGAGTGAGCCGGGATACTGGCTGCGGTAGGCTTCTTCTTTGCTCTGTTCGGACTTCAGCGTTGCGGCCTGGGCCGCCTGCGCTGCTACGGCTTCCTGCTTCGCCTTGTCCAGCTCGGCGGCGGGCACGAAAACGGGCAGCTCGGCCAGCCGATCTTTCGCGGCCTTGTCGCCGGGGGCAATGAAGATTTTGGAATCGAAGTGCGGATCGTCGTCGCCGGAGACTTCACGCAACTGCAAGGTGTACTCGTTGCCGTGATCGGAAACGATATGCACGTCGGTCGTGCTGTTCGCCAGTTTGGGCTTGATGCTGATAAAGCGGCTGGCGACATGGCCGCCGTCGAACACCCAATCCACGGTGTCTCCGGCAAAGACGTTCGCAACCTTCTCCTGATCGGGAAGCAGAATCAGGGTCGATTGCAAAAGCCCGGCGCGGACCACAGGCGGCGTGTCCGTCTCGGACACGGTGATGGTGCGGGGCGCGTTCGGTTGAAGGTGCTTCTGATCGGGACTACCGGGGCCGGAGGCAGAGGCAGCGGTTGCCGCGAAGGTGAGTCCACAGGCGACGAAGATAAGAATAGGTGGGTTCATTTCTCTCTAATCCTTTCGGTTATGCAGTCTCACCCTGAGCGAATCGCGTAATGCCCTCGGTGAGTCCATACTTGGCAATCAGCTTGGACCGGCGCACGCGGTCTTTGGGTTTGGTGGAGAACGTCGCATAGCTGCGGCTGTCGAGATTCAGGCGAACAACCTTGGTGAGTCCATCGCGGCGCATGTACAGCGCCTCGCGGTCTTGCAAGCTCTCAAAAAGTGCGAGCTGCTGTTCGGTCATCTTGAACAGCTCGGCGTACCGCTTGCGGTTGAACGTCGCATCTTTCAGGAAGAGAAACGACGTGCAGGAGTTCACGATGGAATCGGCGTTCTCGCCAAGGTCTTCCGCCGATTGCCCAATCATGGTGACGCCGCCAAGATTCTTACGCACGGTCTTGATGGAGGCCAACGCACCCTCTAGTAGCTGGCGATTCTTCATCGAAGAGAAAATCTCCTCGATCAAAATGTGCTTCGGGACGCCAAGGTTGGCCGGGTCATAGAGCACGTCATTGATGCGATGGAGCAGCCACACCATCAGCGGCTCAATCAGGTCGGCGTATTGCTGATTATTGACGCCCTGGAAGTCGAAGCACTGCACGCGAGACAAGGAAAGGCTGTCTTCCACGTTGTCGAAGATGGCACTATAGACGCCTCTCCCAACCCATTTCGATAGATAGCGGTCAAGTTTCTTGGGAAGGAAGAGATTGGAGAGACGCCGGTTCTCAGAATCAAGCAGATAGATGTCCTGCACGGCTTTATGGATCACGTCATCGTCTTCCGGCTCCAGCTCCGCGCCGCCGTTAGTGAGCAGGAGCTTGATGAAGCTATACAGAAACTTGATGTTGCTTTCGGTCGGCTCCAAAGCGAACAGTGCCACACGCGGGCCATCTTTGCCGATGCGGTCTACACGACCGCCGTACAACTCCACGACACTTTCATAGCTGCCGCCGATGTCGAAGATGTAAGTGAACCCGCCGTACTTTTGCTCCAGCGCAACGGTGGCATTTCCGATCACGCTTTTGCCTGAGCCGGTTGGCCCGATGATGAGTGAGACGCGCACACCGTCCACGTACACGTCCTGAAAGAATGGCGTCCGTGTGCGTGTCTCAAAGACATTCAGGTACTCGGAGTCCAGGTCTTCGGAATGAGGATGACCGATGTGCGGTGCGAACACAGACGACAACCGCGCATGGTGTTCTTCACTGAGCCACATCGGAAAGACATTGAACTTTCCATTGCCGGGGAACATCGAATAGAACGCACAGAGATTGCCAAGTGTCTCCTCGACCACCTGCGCCCGTGCATCGACGAAGATCCGATGCACAGCGGGTGCGGTATCGCGTAGCTGCTCCGCGCTGTTAGCGGCGAGCAGCAAGCGGAGCGAGTATTCGCCCTGCGCTTTCTTGTCCAACTCGCGGATGACAAGGCTGAGGTCATCGACGCTGCTGTTGGCGGCTTTCGCACCGGCTCCCGTGTCCAGCGATGCGGTATCGCGCCCGCTCATCACGCGGGTCAGCACGCCAACCTTGAAAAACGAGATGAACTTTTCCTGTGCGTCGATCTCGCTGCGGGCTGCGGTAGTGGATTTGGGCCGCCACGTCGAGCAGAGGATGCTATCGCAATCGAGGGCCAACAGGCTGGAGAAGAGGCAGGGCCGCGATGCCTCCGGCGTGGTTTTGAGGGAATACATCTGCACGTAGCGTTTGCCCACGCGGAGATGATCGCTGTGCCATGCAACCGGATTGCTGACGATCTGGCGGTCTACGCCCGCATCGTCGCGGAGCTGCGATTGCGAAGCCCACTCTTCGAGATTGAACAAATACGAAAAGAACTGGAAGGTGCTTTGCTTATTCAGTAAGCGCAGCCCCAACAGACTGCTGAGATGACCTTCCAGAATCGTTGCCGACTTCTGAAGCTCTGCCAGCATCCGCGATGTATCAACGGCGTTCTCCTGCGGTTTGCGCTCGAACGCTTTCAGTTTCGAGGGCTCCAATGTGAGGCACCAGTGAAGGTCAATGCGCCGAAAGGCGGCGGTCCTGGCAAGGAAACCGAGACGATCATCCACGAATACCTGTGTGACAGGATTGCTATAGTTCTGTTGGCGCGGCAGTTCAAAGCCGGACATGACGCGGGTGTACTGATACAGACACGAACCTTCGGGAAGGCCGCGCAATGCGCCTTCAATCGACCGCATCCGCGATTCAAGTTCCTGATCGGTCAATCCCTCTTCGTCGATGCCTGACAGATGAAATAGGCATCCATAGCCACCGCCTTTTAAGGCGAAGATACTGGAGCCAATAAAGCGTGCAATCGGAACGATGCTGCACGCGGCTCCGGCCTTGGCGAACCATGGAACGAATTTGGCTTGCTCAGTATTTGCGCGGGTCATAATAGGACTTCTGGCTGAGGCTCAGGCCCCACAGTTGAAACATCTTCGGGTGTTTGCGAACGATGAGCCATGCACTCACGGCGAGCGTGGGGAAGGCCATCATCGCCAGCAGGCGAAACCCAACGAGGAAAACCGTTACGCAGACGAACACAATCGCCATCCATGCGCTGAGGTCGAGGCCAAGTTTGGCCCGAGACCGGTTGAGCGCCTGATTGATCGGTAACGGCTCTCCCCGCTTGGCCATGGGCGCACCTCACATGGATTGGCCGGTTAAACTGCCGATCCAGCCCGCGCCCCATCCCAGGACTCCGGCACCAAAAAGAGCGCCGAAAAGGCCGGGAATGGCGTCTTGGAACCGCCCGCTCATCATGCGGATTCCCGCGAAGATGAGCCCGCCGAGGCAGATGACGGCCCCAGCGTACATGGCGAAAGTTTTGAAGGTTGACATCAGCGTTTGTGCCCCGGAGAAATCCATTGTTCCCTGGGCGTGAGCGACACCGCTTCCAACTCCAACAAATGAGAGCGCAGCGAGCGTCGGTCCTATCAGGTGAAGGATGTGGCGGAGGGATTGCTTTGAGAGGGGTAATGCCCACCGTTTGGCGGGAAGATTGGACGGCCGACTGAGAGGCTTTCCCAATCGGAATACGCGGCGGATTCTGAGCATCTTTGCACCTCCGCTGACCGTGATGTCAGCTAGGCGCAAAGCTAAGATTTAGCCGCGGAAACGTCCAATGACATTTCGAGCGTTCGTCATGCCTCCGGGGCATGACGATGGGAGCTTGAAGTGGCTCTATAACTCATAATTCCGAATGATCTTTGGTGTTCCGGCACCACCTTCAAACAGGATTCCTTTTACTTTAGGCTGGTTGCAAACGGAACTGGAGAATGATGTGCCATCTGTAAACTCAATGAGGGTCTCGCAGCCGTCTGCGTCGTCCTCGTACATTTTGAGTGTCTTGATGGTTTTGCCTGCAACATCGGTACATTCCACGTAATCTCTCGACACCATTTACCTCCTGCAAAGATCAGATGCTAACCAGCCTGTCCCTTATTAGGGGATTCGTCAAGCGTTACCCACACTTGAAAGGTGAAGAAGCAGACGAAGCCTGAGACTCGAATCTCGCGGAAGGGGAGAACTACGCCCCATCAGGCTCTCTATGACCGATTTCTTGAAAAGCTGATTTCGGCGCGTGACGAAGCAGGGCTGACGCAGCGTGAAGTCTCCGCACGGATGGCAAGGTCCCATTCCTTCCTCTCCAAATGCGAGACAGGCGAGCGCAGTATCGAAGTCTTTGAACTCATCCAGCTCGCTCAGATATATGCGAAGCCTCCGCAATACTTCCTAGACCCTGACTAGCCATTGTCGCGGAGAGTCGGAGAGATTGAATTAAAAGATTACGATTTCAGCGCAAACCGTGAACATATTCGCGGAGTAGAGAGGTCGTTTGTGTAAGCCCCTGCGATTCCAGCATGGAGAGGTGTTCGTCCACGGTCTTCGGGGGATTCTTGAGGCTTTCTCGATGATTTTCCGCCGCCTCAATCACTAGCCCCGGCGCAAGGTCTAGGAGATTAAGAATAAACTCGTCGGGGTGCTGTGCTTCAATTCCGAACTTCTTAAGAGACTCTTGGGGAAAATCAGCCAGATTGCATGTGACGATGACGCTGGCTCCGCAACGGATCGCCGCAGCCAGCACATGCCGGTCTCTTTCGTCTGGAAGAATGAGGCCAGAGATGAGGTGTTCATATCCCATCACGAGTGCATCTGGCGCGGCTTTGTCCATGAGCTGCCGTGTGCGCTCCAGTTTCTCGCGGGTAAGATCGGGGCGGTTCTCCAGAAGACTACTGATCCATTCTTCATGCACATCTGCGGACCATTTGGCGCGAAATGCTCCCATTAGAGCGAGGTGCATCAGGAAATTGCGCAGCTCCGCAGGATAGAGCACATTCGCGTCGTAGAAGACAATGAATGCTGCCACGGTCAGATCCCGATCTCCTGGTCATACGCTGCCAGTTCAGCAAGCGCCGCGCGGCGTTCCGCGTCGGCCTGCCGCTTGTAGGCCATCAAAGCATCAAAGCGAATACGACGATGGGTTCCAACCTTCCGATATTCGATTTTCCCCTCATCCAGAAGTTGGATCAGGGAAGGCCGCGAGATGTTCAGCATCTCTGCAGCTTCCTGGGTAGTTAGTTCTGCGTGGACCGGAATCAAGGTGACGGCATTACCCCGCGCCATCTCTTCCAGAATTCGAACCAACATTCGGACAGCGGGTGCCGGAAGCTGCAACGTCTCCTCTTTGGCGGCACCCACGACGCGGAAGCGGAGAGGTGCTTCGGCGAGCATTTGGGGTGCCAGCGATCGGCTGGTCTCGCGTGCGAGCGTGGCATCCATTTCTGTGGGAAGGGTCGGCATGAGAAGGGTCTGGGACATCACATCACCTCAAGGTCATTGTCCCATCTATTCGAAGCAAACGCAAGTAAACGAACTAAACGAAACTTGTGGTTCGCGGGCTTTGCGCCTAAAAATCCAGAGGCCGTTGGGCATAAAACCCAACCTGCAAAACGCGCTCCCAATAAGCTCCCACCAGGCTGTCTGGAGGGTACTTTTCCATACTTCCGCGTGGCTATCCGTACCAAAGAAATCAGTTAGATACGCGAGTGCGCGGCCACTCATAACCCAAAGGTCGTAGGTTCAAATCCTACCCCCGCAACCAAATAAGCATTCTGAGGCGACCCAAGTGGTCGCTTTTGGCGTTTTGGCATGCAATTACTGCATTGGAGCAGCTGGCGACACCGCCAGCACCGCCTGACCTCCAAACCACAGGGCTATTGGCTTCGTTGCAACATCATCTTCTGTTAAGGCACGGTCGATCCACTGCCAGCCATTGGACGAATTGAGAAACACGATGTGCGGCGAGCGGTCCGCCATGAGTTGATCGTAGGAAACGATGGGGAGACTGGAGAACTGCGCAAGATGTTCCGCGGTAAGGGCTTCGGTGTCGTGCCCGTCGATGCGTATCTCGCGGTCAGAAGAGTAGACCAGAGCGAGCCTGTCACGAAGTTCAGCGTCAGGCGTGTTGTAGCGCGCCTCTTCAAAGCGGCCAACCTCCTGGATGTAAATGCGGCCGCTCGGATCCGCACGCAGAGCTTCATCAAGCGAGGCAGGCAGGCGCAGTGAGGCTAGGGTCTCCGCTGATTTGCGGGCCTCTGTGCAGACGTGAAGAACACCGGCTGCGGCAATCACGATGGCCACGATAACTGTGAAAGCCAGATTTGAGACATGGCTGAGAATAGGCTCAAGAAGTATGGAGCTCAGTGCGGCGATGGCGATAATAGCTCCGAGCACGTAGCGCACCTCAATGCTGTGCGTGACAAAGCGCGCGAGTAGATAGCCAAAGAAGGGAAGCGCCGCAAGGGTGAGCAAGAACGCCAATTCGCCCGGCCGCAGAGGAAGCTCCTTCCAGCGGAGTGCCAATGCAGCGAGAAAGCAGAGCGCGCATAGAACGAACACAATCGCAATCAGATGCTGCATGTGCAGCGAAGTCTGCGTGTAGTCGACAAGCAATGCGCGATACGCCTGCGTGATGGCATGACCACTGACATTAGCCAGATTGTAGTAGTGGACGCGGAACACGGAGGCGGCCTGTTGAAACGGTATGGTGAAACCAAAACAGGCCGTTCCGGCCAGGATTGCTATGGCGACGGGTATGTCGAGTTTACGTCGAACAACTGTGCGCACTAACTCGGCGGCGTAAAGCGGTGGCAGCAGGAGGATAGCGAAGTAGTGTGAGTTGAGCGCCAGTGCAATGGCAAGCGCAAGCGTGCAAAGTGCAGCAGAGTGACTCGGGCATTGCTGTGAGCCCAATTTATCCCAAGCCCTCGTTGCAGCCTGATACGCCACCAGCGCTAAGGCAAAGAGGCCCAGAAGAAGTCCGTAGGGTCTTGCCTCGGCGGAGTAGAAGAGAGTAGCAGTAACAGCAGGAATTGCTGCTCCGAGTAAGCCGGCACGGTCGCCGGCTGTGCGGCTTACGTATATAAACAGGCAGACCTGCATCAAGAGAAAGCCAAGTAGCGACGGCAGACGCAGCGCGAATGGCGTGACACCCAGTATGCTGAGCGCGGCGTGGACAAGCAGGTGATACACAGGGGGATCAAGCGCGATAGGCGAGTGCAGCTGGATATGCAGTACCTGCGATGCAGTCGGCACAGAATCGGTCTGCAGGACAAAGATTTCATCCTGGTTAAGCAGCTTGTGGTGCGACCAGGCGAGCGAGATGATCGCCGTCGACCCCAGGATCGCCCCGAGCAGGAGCAGGGACACTCGACTTGGGCGAGCAATGGGCTTTGCCATCAGACAGGAGAAGAAGAGACTGAGGTTGGAACCGCCGCCTGAGGCGCTGGTAATGCGCTGGTCGGCGCCATCTGCGGAGTTATGGTTGGGCCAAAGTACTGCTCCAGCCGCGGCATGCGGATAAAGAGCAAGAGGCTCATGACGAGGACCGTCGCGGTGAAAGCGCCCATGAGCAGCGGTTCGCGATAGAGCTTCTCGGGGTTCTGCACAGCGGAATCGCGTTGAAATGCCAGCTTGAGGTAGATGGCCATAGTCAGCGCCACGAGGGGGAAGCCGAGAATCAGCTCAATCCGGTAGCGCATGATGAATGCGCCGAGAAAGAGCATTGCCGCAGAGGCATAGAAGACAACACTGACCAGCAACGACTCCGGAGTGTAGTGTTTGAAGCTCGCGCGGTAGCTGCCGGCAATAGAACGGTCGCCGATCTCATTCAACTCTGAGAATCGTTTGAGCGCCATAAAGTAGCAGCCGATCATCCAGTAAGCGATCAGCAGCGAGACGGGCGGTACCAGCGACGTGATGGCATACCAGCCAAGCAGCATGCGCAGCGGGTTGTTGACAGACTCTGTGGTGACGTCGAGATACGGAACGTCCTTGGTGCGAATGGGTGGAAAGTTATAGAGGCACCCCATGATCCAGAGCACCACCTCAACCAGCGCGAACATACGTGAGATAGTGAGGCCGATGGCGACGCCGGCGACCATCATGGCGAGCCATTGCACGTACGCCAGCGGGATATTCACCAGTCCGCGCGCCGCAGGCCGGTTGCGCTTCGTGGGATGTAGCCGGTCGAACGGTGCGTCCAGCACCTCATTGATGACGTAGTTGGAGCACGCGACCAGCGTGATGGAGACCAATGCGACTGCCAGCCTTGAAACCAGTGCGCCGAACGGCATGCGCACACCGGTAGAGAGCGGCACGATGACGCCCGGAAGGACAAACAGGTTCTTGATCGAGTGATCGAAGCGCGCGATGGCCAGATGAGCGCGCAGGCGTTCTTTCAAGGACACTTGAGGTACTGCAGCTGGCATGAAACCCCTTGGCTATGAAAGTCAGTTTCGATTGTATAAGCGGCAAGACTCCCGACATGAACAGGAGTTGATTCGTCAACAAGTTACACACGCATCCCCGCGGCAATTTCATCAAGGATTGCAGCGGCAGCTTTTGCAGGATCGGCAGCCTGCGTAATGGGGCGGCCCACCACAAGCATCGAGGCGCCGCGCGCGATAGCATCGGCTGGTGTTGCGATGCGACTCTGATCACCAGCTGCGCTTCCGGCTGGACGAATGCCCGGGACCACAAGCAGCGGAGCGGCACCCAGCGCATCACGAATCGCCGACGTCTCCTCCGCCGAGCAGACCAGGGCGTCGATGCCTGCTTCGTGTGCCAGACGCGCAAGGCGAAGTACCTGGGACTGGGCGAGTGTATCCGGTGTCGCACCCTTTTCTGGACAGACACCCGTGGCGCGCAACTCAGCGGAGTCCATGCTGGTGAGGACGGTGACTGCCAGCAGACGTGGGGCTCCAGGCGCAGATGCTGCGTCTGCAGCCGCCCGCATCATCTTGCGGCCGCCGCCGGCGTGGATGGTAAGCAGGGAAGCGCCACTGCTCGCCACGGTGCGAACGGCGGATGCAACGGTGTTGGGAATGTCATGCAGCTTCAGGTCGAGGAAGACCAAGTGTCCGCGCTCGCGAAGCTGTTCAATGATTCGATTGCCGGCTGCGTAATAGAGCTCCATGCCGACCTTGAACCACCGGCAGCGTCCCTCAAGACGCGCGACCAGATCCAGGGCGCCTTCGGCGGACGGGAAGTCGAGGGCGACGATGAGCCGGTCCGCGGCATCTGTCCCGGCCGGCCGAGGCTCGGCTGCAGTGATGGCACTGGAGTGCATGCCCTAAGTCTAACTTGAGTGTCTTTAGCGGGAGATCATGCCCATTGGGCGGAAGAGGACCGGCATCTGCAGCTGTGCAACGAGTGCCTGGGCCAGAGCGGGGTCGTCCTGATGGACCTGCTCGAGCTTGACCCGGCCGACTCCGGAAAGTCCGATAACGTGCGCCGCCGCATAGGACAGATCGACGATACGGCCATCCACCACCGGCCCGCGGTCGTTCACGCGGACATAGGCAGTCTTCCGGTTGTGCAGGTTGGTAACCCTCAGCCAGGTTCCCATGGGCAGGGTCGGATGGGCGCAGGTCAGCCCGTTCATGTCATACGTCTCACCGGCGGCGGTGGTGCGCCCTTGGAAACGCCCTCCATACCAGGAGGCGATGCCCACCTGGTACCAGTGACGAGCCTTTGCCTTGGCTGAGGGGGTAGTCACGCCAGCCTTAGCCGGAGTGGCACCTCCATTAGCTGAGGGTGTAAAGGCCAGACCGGCTAAGAGCATTGCCGCGGCAAATTTATAGAAAGTAGACAAAATAGAAAAAGGGGAACCCTGAGCAGTTTTGAAAGAAGGACTTTCCATTCGCACGCTCCTTCTGATATTGTCTTGATTCCGGGAAGGCCAAGTCAAACATCCGAAAGCGTTTAGCAGCCAAAATAACTTGCGCCGCAGGGCGGTTTTGTGATATAGAAGATCAAGCCTGCCATGCGTTCTTCTGCCCCAAAAGTGGCAGATTTCAGCCTCGTTTTGTTCGATGCAATCAGGCGCTGGCCGCTAAGTCCTTATAGAAAGATTTTTCCAGGAAAATTTTCGCTTTGCACAGGGCCTT
>Ga0207694_10001972_pt1 | contig 16986 bp, 16 predicted proteins | sample KBSC34metaG_FD_184353 | JGI IMG/M metagenome (GOLD analysis project Ga0207694, IMG submission 184353) | Corn rhizosphere microbial communities from Kellogg Biological Station, Michigan, USA - KBS C3-4 metaG (SPAdes) (version 2) | ecosystem: Host-associated > Plants > Roots > Rhizosphere > Soil... | reverse complement strand
CAAGATCAAACTAAAGCGCATCTACGATCTGGACGCGCCCAAGGGCGTGATGGGCCGCAACAGCGACAACACCCTCATCAAGAAGTACCTGGGTTGGGAGCCGGATATTCCATTGCGGCAGGGCATGGAAAAAACCTACGCCTGGATCTACGATCAATACATGCTCAACCAGAATCAAACTCACTCCGCGGTCGTTCGGTAGTATGGCCCGGTAGCAGGTTGTGGACGCTTCGGGTCTGCCGCTGGTCAGCATCGTAACGCCCTCCTTCAATATGGAGGAGTACCTTCCCCGAACCATCGAAAGCGTGCTGAGCCAGGACTACCCCAACATCGAATACATCGTGATGGATGGGGGGTCGAACGACGGCACCCTCGAGATTCTCAAAAGCTACGGTGACCGGCTTCGCTACTTCAGCGAACCCGACAAAGGTCCCTCGGATGCGGTTCACAAGGGCTTTCAGCAGGCGCATGGCGAGATCTTCGCCTGGTTAGGAGCCGACGATCTCTATCTTCCTGGCGCGGTTCGAACAGGCGTGGAAGCGCTGATGGCGCGTCCGAATATCGACGTGATCTATGGCGAGGGAAACTGGATCGACGAACACGGCGCGGTGATCAGCCGGTATCCCACGCTGCCGTTCGATCCCAAGGATCTGGAGTGGGACTGCTTCATTTGCCAGCCGGCGTCGTTCATTCGGGCTTCTGCCTATCGCCGCTGCGGGCTCGATCCGGACGTCAACTTTTCATTCGACTACGACTTGTGGATTCGCATGGCCAAGCAGGGAATCCGGTTTGAGATGATCCCGCAGTATCTGGCCGGTTCCCGTATGCACCAGGGCGCCAAGACGATCAATGAGCGCGAGACCGTTTTTACGGCGTCCATGGGTCTGTTGCAGCGGCATTACGGCTACATCCCATTCTCTTGGGCGTTTGGTTACGCGGCGTTTCTTCGAGATTCCCGCGATCAGTTTTTTCAACCTGTGAAGTATTCGCTGCGCAATTATCTGGCTAGTCTGCCTGTGGGACTGCGGCTGAATCCCGCGAAACGCGCGCGGTTTGTGGGGGAATGGCTGGCGGCGCCAATCAAGGCAATCACGCGCCGACTAACGTAGCGCTAACCTACTTCGGAAACAACGCCAGCGGCGGCTTTACGTTCGCCGGAAGAGGCGATCGGGCGGTGTTCATGACCATGGATAGATACGTGTAGTAACCCTCGAGACTCGCGGCCTCCACGACTCCTGCTTCGCCGAATTTGGCCAGAGCGCGAGCGTACGTCGGATCGCTGACACTCTTGTTGTGCAGCAACTCATTGCAGAAGTCCCACAGGATTTCTTCGTCCTCGGCCATGCGCTCAGGACGGCGTCCGTCGGCGACGGCAGCGATAATCGCAGCGTTCAAGCCCGCGGTGGTGGCTAAGTTGGCATGCGCGTTCCATTCGAAGTTATTGGTCCATTCGCGTGCGGCGATCAGTATCGCGAACTCGGTGAGCTTCGGACCGAGCGGATTGTTCGTCGTCTGATTGTGCAACCTTAGTTGGAGCGAAGGGACGATCAGATCCGGAACGCGCAGCAGAACGGTCCACGGTGGTCCCGTAAGATCGGTCTTGCGGAGATCCTTGTAATCGGCGATAGCCTTCTTTTGGGCAGCGGTCTGCTTGTCGACCGGAATCGGCGGCATCCGATCCTGGGCCACTAAGGCGCCGGCCAGACCGAACACAAGGATCGTAAGTATTATGGATTGGTTCATGGTCACTCTCCTCTTAACGTGATGTTGACCCGGCTTTAGCCTGCAACGGGTACTTCAGCACCCGCGCCGAATCGTCGGCTGAAGCCGCCGTTGCACAGGCTGAAGCCTGCTCCACCCATTCCTACTGTTCCGCCGCTCGATTGGGCGCCGATTCCGTGGTCACGATCGGCTTGGGCATGGGCGGACCATTCAGCGGATTCAGCCGGCCGCCCAGTTTGAAGCTCCACACCAGATCGCCGCGAGCTTCCTTATACCCATCGCGGCTTCCGCCCGCGGCGATGGCGACGTATTGCTCGCCGTCGATCTCATAGGTCGCGGCCGGCGCGTCGGCTCCGAAACCGGTCTGGAATCGCCACAGTTCTTCGCCCGTCTTGGAATCGAACGCGCGAAAGAATCCGTCCGAGCCTCCGTGGAACAACAGCCCGCCCGCCGTGGCCAGCACACCGCTGCCGAACCCCGCGAGATATGGCACTTCCTTCTGCCAAACCTGCTTGTTGGTTCGTGAATCGAGCGCGGTGATCAGTCCGTACTCGCGCGTCCCTGGAACTGATACGCGGCCCGTGATGCTGAACTTCCGCGTCGACACGCCCGTGGTGAAGTACAGCAGTCCCGACCGTGGATCGTATGCGCCGGGAGCCCAGTCGGCTGATGCCGAAGGCTGCGCGATCTTCGAATCTGTCCAGACCGGCGTGAACATGCAGCCGCGTTCGTACTCCTTGATGGGTTCCGCGCACTGTGGAGCCGTGGGATCGCCCGCCGGGATCGGCTGCGTCGGGGCAGTCTTCTGGCGCGCTTCTTGTGGAAACGGCTTCTCAGTCACAGGGATCAGAGGCTTGCCGGTCACGCGATCCAGAATGTACACCCATCCCTGCTTCGTATGCGCGGCCAGCGCCTTACGCATCTGGCCGTTGTACGTCTGGTCGAACAGGATCAAGGGCGTCGGGACGTCAAAGTCCCAGAGATCGTGATGAACGGTCTGGTAATGCCAGCGATACTTGCCGGTGGCCGCATCCAGCGCCACGATCGAATCGGTGAACAAGTTGTCGCCGGCGCGAGTCGATCCGTTGTAATCCGGCCAAGGATTTCCGGTATTCACGTAGATCAGGCCGAGATCGGGATCCACAGCCGGCTGCACCCATATTGCTCCGCCGCCGGTCTTCCAGGAATCGCCCTCCCAGGTCTCGTGGCCGAATTCGCCGGGACCGGGCACGGCCCACCAGCGCCAGACTTCCTTGCCGGTTTTCGCGTCGTGCGCCGTCAGGCGGCCGCGCAGGCCACCGTCGCCTCCGGAAATGCTGACGTATACCAAGCCTTTGTAGTACAGCGGAGGGACCGCGACATACTGGCGCAGTTCTTTCGGCACATCCGTGCCGAGCTCCACTTTCCAGCGCGTCTTTCCCGTTTTCTGATCCAGCGCGAACAGGCGGGTCAATGGTTCCGCGCGACCCTCTTTCGGCGCGGGCTGACGGATGTCCGACTCGACCCCGAACACCATACCCTCACCGAGTGCAACGCCGCGCTTGGCTTTGTTGTCGCCGGTTTTTGGATCGGTCGGCGTGCGATATTCCCAGATCAGGTTACCGGTCTTACCATCCAGCGCGAAGATTTCCTGCTCGCCCGTAGTGACGTACATCACTCCGTCTTTGACCACCGGTGTGCCCTGCTGCGAGAACCCCGCGCCGAATCCGGACTGCAGGCGCGCCATCCACGCGCCCTTGAGCGTTTTCACATTCGATGGATTGATGCGGGCGAGCGTGGAATACCGCGTGTTGCCCCAATCGCCTCCGACCAGCGGCCAGTCCGCGCTGGGAGCCTTTCGATAGTCCTGCGCGATCGCGGATAGTCCCAGCAATCCAAAGACGAAAACTTTATTCATAGAATTCCGGGGATTTCTTAAGTTTGCGGTTTCCGATCATGTCGTGCTGAATCCAGAGCTGGGCATTGTTTTTCTGGATTAGCGCCTCGAGCTTGGATCGAGAAGCCACGGTCTCGGGCTTATCGACTATCGGAACAGTGTGGAAGGTTCGTTCGCCGGGGAAATGATAGAGATCGCCGGTGAGTACGACGGCTCCTGTTTTGGGCAGTTTCACCAACAGGCTCTGATGACCCGGCGTGTGCCCCGGAGTCAGGATGAGCATGACCGATCCGTCTCCGAAGACGTCGTAGTCGCCAGTGATCAGCTTGGTCCTGCTGTTTTTGAGCGCGGCATATTCGGTGGGATGGATATTCTCGGGCAGGCCGGGACCGAACATGTAATCGCGTTCGGCTTTTTGCGCGATCCATGTCGAGCCGGCGTAGTCATTGGCGTTTCCCGAGTGATCGCCGTGCAGGTGCGAGATCGCCAGATACGTTATGTCCTTAGATTGATAGCCGACCGCCGCCAATTGGCTCTTGAGCGACTTGTCGATTTTGTCGTGCTTCGCGCCGCCGCCTTCAGGACGATCGTAGACCGCGTCATTCAGTCCGGTTTCCCAGAGGAGCGTCCCGCGCGGATGCACGATCAGGAAGCAGGGATCGGCCATGTCGACAGATTCTACCTGTTGCCGGGTGAGCCCGTAGTTGGCCGGGTCGCGATCCTTGAGCGTGGCGCAATCGAAGACGTACATTCTCATCGAGCGCGGAGGCGTCGCGGAGAGAGCCGCCGTAACTACAACGGCCAGGCCGATGATTGTTTTGATGTGGGTTTTCCTGGATCGCATATGTGCTCTAAGAGGTATAGGAGGTTTCCCGATCCGAGTCAAGGTAGTCTATTCTAAAGACCTCAAACAGGAGTCAGGCTCATGCTCAAGCCCCGAGGATTGCTGGTCGCAGTCCTGATCGCCGCGGTGGTTCCCGCATTTTTCCTCCCAACGATTTCAGGCCAGGACAAAGGTGGGGGTAAAGCCGGCGGCAAGCAGAAGGGTAACGCGGCGCCACCGCCGCCGATGCCCGCGATCCTGCAAAACTACCAGCCTGTTACCAAAGAGCGCCTACTGAAACCGGAAGACGGCAATTGGCCGATGATCCGCCGGACGTACGACGGCTGGGGCTACAGCCCGCTTGATCAGATCACGCCAGCGAACGTCGCGCGGCTGAAGCTGGTGTGGTCCTCCACCACGGGCGAAGGTCGTGCCCATGAGGCTGCACCCGTAGTGAACAACGGAGTGGTGTTCATCACTACGCCTTTCAATCAAGTGATCGCCTTCGATGGCACGAACGGTACGATTCTCTGGCGCTATCGCAGGCCGCGTCCCCAAGGCGCGAACGTTCCCCACGAAGTGAATCGCGGCGTGGCGCTGTACGGCGATAAAGTCTATTTCGCCGCCGGGGAAGCAGTTCTTGTCGCGCTGGATGCCAAGACCGGCACGGAAGTATGGAGCACCACGGTGGCCGACAACAAATCCGGTTATTACACGACGCTCGCTCCGCTGATCGCCGACGGAAAAGTCTTACTGGGAAGTTCCGGCGGTGAATTCGGCATCCGCGGCTTTGTGGCGGCATTTGATGCCGAGACCGGGAAGGAGCTCTGGCGCACGTTCACTGTTCCGGCTCCCGGAGAGCCCGGTAGCGAAACCTGGCCTGCGGGAGGAGACCAGTGGAAGACCGGCGGCGCACCCGTGTGGGTCACCGGCAACTACGATCCCGAGACTAACCTGGCGTTCTTCGGCACCGGTAACGGTGGCCCGACGATTGGCGACAATCGGCCCGGCGACAATCTGTATACGGCGTCGACCATCGCGTTCGACGTCGCCACGGGAGCCATCAAGGGCTTCCACCAATACCATCCGAACGACTCGTGGGATTACGACGAAGTGTCGCCGCCCATTCTGGTCGACTACCAGCGCAACGGGCGGACCATCAAGGGCCTGATTGATGTGGCGCGCGACGGCTACCTGTGGTTTCTGGAGCGTAGCGCGGGACCGATCAAGTTCGTCGAAGGCCAGCCTTACGTCTTCAACAACGTCATTCGCGGTCTCGATCCAGTCACAGGACGCCCCGATATCGATCCGGCGCACAAGCCCGGCACCAATGCGCCGGCCGAATTCTGTCCTGGTGTGCACGGAGGAAAGACCTGGCCGCCGATTTCGTACAGTCCCAAGACGCGAATGATCTACATCCCGGCGAATAACAACATCTGCGGGCACAACGGCGGCGCTCCGAATGTGACTTACACGCCGGGCAGGGGATTCGTCGGCATCCAAGGCGGCTTTCCTCCCTTAATCGTTCCGGGCGCCGATCACTTCGGTGAAGTGCAAGCGTGGAACGTCGACACCGGTAAGGAAGTCTGGGCCCATAACTACGCGCGATCGCCCAACTGGGGATCGATGCTCGCCACAGGCGGAGGGCTGGTGTTCAGCGGAGGAACCGCCGATCGCAAGTTCCACGCTTTCGATGCGACGACCGGCAAGCTGCTATGGGAGTTCCCGATGAGCTCAGGCGTCGAGGCGCCGCCAACTTCGTTCTCGGTCAACGGGAAGCAATACATCGCCGTGCTGGCAGGCTGGGGTCAGGACGCCGGGGGTGAGGTGAATACGATGAGCCGATTGTTCCCGGGCGAAGTTCCACCGATGCCGGACGGCGGATCGGTCTGGGTGTTCGCGCTGGAGTAGGCTCGAATGCCGAATTGGCCCGAATAATGAAACGATGCCCGAGATTAGCCGGTCCCGCGCTCTGGGTCTAGTGCGTGAGTGGGCTGAATTGCACCGGGCGGAACTCAGGCCGATTCCGCCTTTGGAGTAAAGCCTTGGGACGGTAATGTGGCCTAAGGGCGCCGACCTGGATCCAGACGTTTTGTACTCCCACATAACGGGGCAGCCGATTGTTGTGGAGCGGACTGCGTTAAATCGGGATACCTAAGCTAGCTCGATCCCATGATCGCCTTGCGCCCGGAATAGCTATTGTTGGCTGGCTTGCGTCGAAGACAGCACCGAGAATATTGCCACGGGCGATGCGCTCACGCTCGACAGAATCGCCGTGGTCGCTCCGGTAACATTGTCAAAAACCTCGAGCGTGGTGTTGATGTTGCAGAAGAAAGATTGCGTGGATCCGACTTTCACCGCTGCGCTCACATCCACGTGGGCCGCCGTGGTATTGAGCGCCGAGCGGACCAGGTCGAGAAAGTCGGCCTGCCCGAAACCCAAGTTGGCGACCGTTTTCTGCTGGATCAGCTTTCCCTGACCATCGTAAAAATCCAATTCCACTTTGCAGGGCACTTGGGCGATGGAAATAGCGAAGGGAGGAGCCGTGCGCACCAAGTTAACCACGTTGAGCCGGGCCGTCTGGCCTGTACCAATTCCGATCATTCCAAATGAAAATGTGGGATTCGGCAGAGTAGAAGCTATTTGCGCTAGTCTCTCCTGTGCGATGACAGTCCCGTGCGTCAAGAACAGAGTGGCTCCCGCCACCGAAAGCAGGGATAACGATTGGCTTCGCATAAAACGATGTCCTCCGGTAACGATTCTAATGCTCTACGGTAGCTGGCAGGCGAAGTTCGAGGCTTCGTCGATGCTGCCGGAACCTTTGTACTTCGCCACCTGAGGATACGCGCACAGGGGACGCGTGCGGTCCACTTTCCCGGCGGTGCTGTGCGATGCGACGATCTTCTCCGGAGCCTTGCCCTGTTCCACCCACTGCTCGAGCATGCCGACTTTATCGAACACGTTGGGCCCTTCACCGCCGCCGCAATGCCCCATGCCCGGCTCCATGAACAACCGGACGTTGTTCGAAGTCTTGGACGCGCCGCCTAGCGTATCCACCACGCTCTTGTAGTACTTGATGGTGTTCAGCGGAGCGACGTTCGAATCGGCCCAGCCGTGATAGATGAGCAGCTTCCCGTTGTGCGCGAAAAACGGCTTGAGGTTGGGATCGGTCGCGTTCATCACCGCGTTTTCCGGCTGATCGGCCAGCGCGACGCCTTTATCGAAGTCGAACGTCTTCCAGTCCCAGGCGGGATTCTTGAAGACCACGTATTTGAAGTGGTCGAAGATGTTGGCGGAAGGATCCGGCCCGGCGGCCTGGATGCCCCAATTCAGCTCGCTTCCCGGCACCAATGACGGGAAGAGCTCCTGCCCCGTACGTGGATTCGTCGCGGCGCTGTAGATTTTCTTGGCGGCCTCCACTTGCGGCGCGGTGAGGCACAATGGGCCGTCGCCATTCTTGCACAGCAGGACCTTGGGATCGAACTTGCAGCGCGTGGGATCTTCGATCAAGCCGTCCTTAACTCCATCGCGGAGATCGCAGGCATTGAGCACGGCTTCATGAATCATGGGGTACTTTGCTGGCGGAATGTAACTACCCGGATCTTTCAGGACGGCGAATGCGATCCACAGTGAGATTGCCGTGCGGTTCGCTGGGGCGCCGGCAATAATGCCGTCGTAATCGTCGGGAAATTTCTGCGCTTCTTTCAATCCCTGGCGACCGCCGGTGGAACATCCATTCCAATACGAAAGACGCGGCGCGCTGCCGTAGAATGCCTGGACGACGGCCTTGGCCTTGAGGGTCATCTCATGCTCCGAGCGCCAGCTGAAATCGATCAACTGTTCGGGATGTTCCAGTGCGAAGCTCCCGCTGCCGCCCACGTGTCCGGTATCGGTAGAGGCGCTCGCATAGCCGGACTTGACCGCGTCCGCTAGTGCGGAATAGCTGATCACGCCGGCCCAGCCTCCGTTCCCGACCGATTGCAGTTTTTTGTTCCAGTTCGAGGTCGGAAGCCAGAATTCGACCTTGATGTCGGAATCGCTCGAAGGCTTGAGCGTCGCCGCCACACGGCAAAATTCGGGAAGGTCTTTGTAGGCATTAGCACCCTTGCCTTTTCCAGTCGCGCCCGGCTGCGAAAACTGTCCTGCTGGCACGATCTGCGCCGAGGTGATGGTGGTGTTCGGCAACGCCAGCGACGCAAGACTCTCGCACGAGGCCGCAAACACGGGAGCAGAGATGGCGCACGCTATGACGAACAGGGGCTTATGCATGGTGACCTCCAGACATAGTTTACAAACTGCGGTTCAGTATACACCTTCATCCAGCTGAACTATGATGTTCCGGGGAGGTGAGCATGAAACGTAATTCAGTTTGGCTGCTCGGGGCGGCTCTCTTTGTGCACGTTTCTGGCAACGCGCAGGATTTCGATGGTAAGAAGGTCGCTGCCGCGCTCACCCGGAAGAATATTCCTCCAGCGCCGCGCCTGCCCGACGGACATCCCGACCTCGGCAACGATAAGGGATCCTGGGAGCCTCCCGGAGTGGGAGACATGGCCGGTACCGGAGGCGGTTTCGCTGGCACTGCCCAGCCGGAGAAGAAGATCGACGTTCCTTTTCTCCCCTGGGCCAAAGCCGCGTACGATCAGCGCAATGCCAATGTCACGAAAGACGATCCAGAAGGGTTCTGTCTTCCTTCGGGAATCCCGCGCATGTATGCGACCTCCTTCCCGTTTCAGATTTACCAGATGCCTAGCCGCATTCTGTTTGTGTTCGAAGGCGGCGCACACATGTGGAGAGTCGTCTACACGGACGGGCGCAAGCATACGCCTCCGGACAAGCTAAATCCTACGTACCTGGGTGAAGGGATCGGCCGCTGGGAGGGAGACACGCTGGTGGTCGACGTCACGGGATTGAACGATCGAAGTTGGGTGGACGCGGCGGGACATCCGCATACGGAACAGCTGCACGTGATCGAACGTTTCACGCGGGTGAATGAGCTGATTCTGCACTACGAGGCGACGATCGAGGATCCCGGAGCGTATTCCAAGCCGTGGACCACGAGCTGGAACATCCTGTTCCACCCCGGCATGGAACCGTTCGAGTACATCTGCCAGGAAAATAACGCCGACGTGAAGCATCTGGTCGGCAAGTAACGTCTATCTCCACTGTAAGGTTCTCGAGGGTGGCGCGTCAGCCTTGTTGAAAAGGAACAAAATGTCAACAATCAAGAGATTTACGGGAAGGGTCCTTCTAGTAGCGGCCGCCAACCTTGCAATGAGCGTCTCCGCCCGCGCTGCGGACGGCTCGCTGGACTATCGGATTCTCGCAACCTCCAAGACTTCCACCATGGAAAAGGAACTCAACGAGGCGGCGGCCGGGGGCTATCGCTTCGCCAAGGCCATGGGAGGGAAATCCGCGAATGGAGGAGAGGAGGTCATAGTAGCGATGATGAAAGAGGCGGCAACTGCCGGTCAGGGCACGCTCCGGTACAAGCTCCTCGCTACAACCAAAACATCCACGATGCAGAAGGAGATGCAACGCTGGGCGGACGAAGGGTATGAGTACGTGGAGCAGACTGTATTTCAGTCGGCCTTCGGGGGCAGAGAAGTGGTCGTGATTATGGAAGCTGACTCCGCACGTCAAGCTCCGCGTTCAACCTACCAATTGCTCGCGACTACCAAAACTTCGACCATGCAGAAAGAGTTAAAGGAAGCAGGAGCGCAGGGATACGTGCTGCTTGGCCTCACCATCGGTAAGACAGAAATGGGCGGCGATGAGGTCGTCGCGGTCCTGAGAAAGAACTAGAGTGCGAGGAGGCCGGGCGAGTCCGTTAGGATTTGCCCGGTTCGCAACCGGTTCCGTCGGCTTTGCAGTGACAATCGAGACACCCGTGCTCGGCACAGCTTCCGCAGACCACCCGAACTTGCTTGCGCAGCGCCTCGCGGGCGCGATGCACCCGAACAGCGGCATTTCCCGCCGTAATTCCCGCCTGCTCCGCTAGGTCGTTCAAACTTCCCTCATCCAGATCGATGATCCGCAGGGCGTCCCGGTATTCGGGCTTGAGTGTATCGAGCAATCCGGAAACGCACTGGCAGATCTCTTCTTTCAACTCCGCCTCGGGCGCCTCGTGTGCGATAAATTCCTTGCCCCAGCCTTCCATCGCGCGCTCCGTCGACGCACGGCGGCGGTAATGATCGATGACGGCGTTGCGAAGTATCCGGTAAAACCACGCCACGATGCTTTCCTCATCGCGCACTTCGCCGCCACGCTCCAGGCCTTTCACAAATGCCGATTGCAGGATATCTTCCGCGGTGGCCCGCGATTCGACGCGAGTCTGGAGGAACGCCAGGAACTGCCGGTGATGGTCCACCAGGCGCTGGATCGCTTCGGGGGTGAGCGAAGTCGATGATCCTGGAGTAGTTGCCACCACGCTCAGCCTATCACGCACGACGGACTGTAATGTTTCCGAGGGGTGTCCGTCAGCCTCTTTGAAAGCGCTGATCTACACAAACAAAGGCGCGCGAAACACAAAAAAGGAGAAAGACAATGTCCAACGTGAAGACTACAGCTACGAAGAATACGGCGAAGGCCAACTGTGACTGCGGTACCTGTTCCTGCGGCTGCCCGGCGAACGAATGCCGCTGCCAGGAGACGAATTGCCAGTGCGGTTGCGCCAAGGCTGTCGCTGGCCGTTGATCGCCTACTCTTGCCGCAGGGCAGACATCGGGTCGATCCGGGTGGCACGGCGCGCGGGGATCCAGCAGGCGATCCCCGCGGTCAACGCGACTAAGCCGGTGGCAATCCAGAGGTGAGACGGATTCGCGGACTCGAGGCCGGGTAGGAAACTACGTAGGGATTGCATGGCCATGAGCGCGAGCCCCAGTCCGATCCCAAGTCCGATCGCGACGGTCAGGAAGCCTTGGCGGAATACTAAAGCAAGCACGTCCCAGGGCATCGCACCCACTGCCACGCGAATTCCGATTTCCTGCGTCCTTCTGGAAGTGGTGTACGAAATGACGCCGTAAACGCCCGCGGCTGACATGACCAGGGCCAAGCCGGCTGTAACCGCGAGCAGTAGCATGATAAACCGCCGGTCTGCGACCGAGTCGGCAATGAGAGACGTCATGGAGGCGCTGAGGAACACGGGCTGATTGGGATCGATGGACGCGATGGTTCGCCGAATGGCTTTCTCGAGGTCGCCCGTGGGCCGCTGTGTTCTCACGACCACAAAAGCGGAGTACCGCATCGCTCCGGCGGACAGGTAAGCATTCCCCTTGGCCGCTTCGTTGAGAGCGGCGTGGCTTGCGCTGGAGACGACTCCAATGACGCGCTTCCAGTTGTTCGGATTCTCCGGCGTGCAATAGACGCAGACTCGCTGTCCAATTGCGCTGGAGCCAGGCCACAAGCGCGCGGCAATAAAATCGTTCACGATCGCAGAGTCATTCGAGTCGGCCATCTCCTCTTCGCGGAACCAGCGGCCTTCCACGAGATGGACGCCCATGGTTTGGAGATACTCGCCGCCCACGTTGTCCATTTCTACCTCGATCTTTGTTCCTTCCGCGGCACTCACGTATCCGCCGTTATTCTCGCCGCTAAAAGGCAGCGCGTCCACGGTTCCGGCGCTTTCGACTCCGGGAAGCGCGCGCACCGAATCCAGGATTCGTTTGTAGAATAATGCGCGCTGTACGGGATCGGGGTAGCGTTCATGAGCAGGCAATACGACGGACGCCAGAATGCGATCCGCCTGGAAGCCGGGATCGGTGCCGATCAACTTCACAAAGCTGCTCAGCAGTTCACCGCCGATCACCACCAGGACCACCGAAACGGCAACCTCGGCTGCGACCAGTGAGGATCGAGTACGGTCATGCCGTCCGGATGCGGCGCCGCGAGCGCCGAATCCAGCGAGCGAGATCACTCTTCCGCGGGTCAGGCGAAGTGCTGGGGCAATGCCGAACAGGATTCCGTTGACGACCGCCAACGCGAGGGCAAAGCCGAAGATGGTCCCATCCGCGCGCGCGGCGGCCAGCCGGGGAATGTTTACGGGAGCCAGGGCCGGCAAGATTCTCCAGGCCGCCGCGGTCAGAACATAGCCGCCGAGACCGCCCAGCAAGGCCAGCAGGCAGCTCTCCGTAAGAAGCTGGCGAACGATTCGCATTTGTCCCGCGCCGATGGCGAGCCGCACGTCAATTTCCCGCTGCCGGGCGAGCCCGCGCGCCAGCAGCAGGTTGGCGACATTGGCGCATCCGATCAACATGAATAGGACCGCCGCAGCCATCAGCAGCAGCAAACCGTTGGTGGCGATTCCCACGGTCCGGTCGCGAACCAGGTTCAGCCGTAAAGCTCGGTCGCGGTTGGTCTCGGGAAAATCGTGAGTGAGCGCCGCGCTGATCGAAGTGAGGTCCTGGCGGGCCTCGGTCAAGGTAACTCCTGGACGCAGTCTTGCCACGGCGCCGAGAGCCCCGTTCGGATTCGTCGGCAGAGGGAACGGCGCTGCCCAGAAATCCCTGTAAGGAGAAGGCGTATGAGCCGCTTGACTGCGGAGTGGAAAATCGAAATCGGGCGGCATGACGCCAATCACCTGGCAATCGTGTCCATTGATTGTGACGCTTCGGCCTACGATGGAACGATCCGAGTTGAACCGGCGCGCCCAGAGGCCGTAGCTGAGAATCATCACATCGGAGTGGCCGATTTGATCCTCTTCCGGAAGAACGTTGCGCCCGAGCATGGGCGAGACGCCCAGCACTGAGAACAAGTTCGCATTCATCCGTACGCCGTACAGCGCTTCCGGAGTCGAATTCGAGTCGCCCGCAAGGTCGAAAATGGCGTTGCTGTACACTCCCGTCGATTCGAGCGTGCGCGTCCTTCGATCCAGCTCACGGGTGTCATTCCATACCACCCAGTCGCTGTTAGCCTGCGTCTGCATCTGCGGAAATTCGCTGCGCAACTGCACAAGTCCCTCGGCATGAGCGTACGGTAACGGATCGATGAGTACCGATTTGACCGCGGCGAAGACGACGGCTGTCGCGCCCACACTCAGCGCAATCGACAGGAGAGCGATTCCCGTCGGGACAGGAGTGCGCCGAAATATCCGCAGGGCGATTCGGACGTCCTGGAAGGCCGACATGTCCCAATTCTATGAAACGGGCATGGTCGGCGTCACATTGGACCGTCGATTGCTCTTCTTTGCCATATGGAATGGAAGCCAGGCGGAATCAGTGACGACGTTGAAGATCGCCGCGGCGAAGGCGGAGGCATGGGCTTTGGCGGACGGCACATAGGAATCGGAGGAGCTCTCGTCCTGCTGGTTCTGAGCCTGGTATTCCATCGCAATCTTTTCACTATGTTTCTAGGCGATTCCGATTCTGCCAGCCCCGTGGCGACGTCGGCGCCTCAGTCTACAGCCGCGGAAAATACCGAAGTGCAGTTTGTCTCGTTTGTTTTGGATGATGTGCAGGGGACCTGGCAGAAATTACTGCCCGCGCAGGGTGGCAGGCAGTATCGGCACGCCAAACTGGTGCTGTTCCGCGACTCGATCGATTCCGCGTGCGGACAGGCGGAAAGTGCTACAGGTCCGTTCTACTGTCCTGACGACGAGAAAGTTTACCTCGATTTAGGCTTTTTCGACGAGCTGCGGGGGCGTTTCGGGGCTCCCGGGGAGTTCGCGCAGGCCTATGTCATCGCTCACGAAATCGGACATCATGTCCAGAAGATCTTGGGCATCGAAGGCCGGGTGCAACGCATGCGGTCCAGCGATCCGCGCGAGGCGAATCCACTATCCGTCCGCCTGGAACTGCAGGCCGATTGTTTTGCCGGCATGTGGGCGATGTCAACGGAACAGCGGAAAATCGTCGACCAAAGCGATGTGCAGGCCGCCATGCAGGCCGCCGCAGCGGTGGGAGACGATCGCCTCCAGAAAATGGCAACGGGCCGCGTCAGTCCGGAAAACTTCACCCACGGGTCATCGCGCGAGCGCACGAAGTGGTTTCAGGCCGGTCTGAATTCCGGTCAGATTTCGAGTTGCGATACTTTCGCTCGGTAGCTGCTGGCAGCCTCCGTTAGATGATATAGTTCAAAATCATCTTGGAGGTGTTCATGAAGCATTTGGCCTTAATACTGATTGGCTTGCTCTCGTTCTGCGTGATGGTGGCGCTGCCCCAACAATCGGGACAGAATCTCACGTGGGCGTATCCCGTGCCGGATACGAATCCTCCGCCCGCGGGCGATGCGAAAGAAGTGAAGCGGCTCCCAGGGAGCACCAAATCCTACACACAGGCCCAGATTGACGACCAGCTCAATCCGCCGGATTGGTTTCCGCAGGAGCATGCGCCGCTGCCGGGGATCGTGGAGCACGGGTTTCAGGTGCAGGCCTGCGGATCCTGCCATCTGATGTCGGGACACGGGCATCCGGAGTCGGCTATGCTCGCGGGTTTGCCCGTCGCATACCTCATGCGCCAGATGCAGGATTTCAAGAGCGGCGCTCGCAAGGATCCCATGGCCTATGAGCCGTCCCAGCGTGCCGCGCGGATGAACGGGATCGCCAAGGGCCTGCCCGATGAAGACATGCGCAAAGCCGTCGAGTTTTTTGCGGCGTTGAAGCCGACCGTCTGGTACAAGGTGGAGGAAGCGCAGACTGTCCCGAAAACCTGGGTCAACGGTGGGCGCATGCGCTTCGCGCTGCCGGGCGGCGGGACCGAGCCGATCGGCAATCGCATCGTCACGCTGCCGCAGGATCCCGCAAGGGTCGAGAGTCGCGATCCGCATTCGGGATTCATCGCGTACGTTCCGCCGGGCAGCATCAAGAAGGGCGAGACGCTGGTGAAAACCGGCGGATCAGGCAAGACCATCGCTTGCGAAATCTGTCACGGCGAGGGGCTCAAAGGCCTCGGCGACGTGCCCCGGCTTGCGGGGATTCACCCGATCTATATCGTCCGCCAGCTTTACAATTTTCAGACTGGCGCGAACAGCAGCACGGCTGGCGCGCAGATGAAGAAGGTCGCCGAGAAGCTGACCGAGGACGACATGATCGCGATCGCGGCGTACGCAGCGTCGCTAAACCCCTAGATCAACGGGTGCCGGGAAGCGGACCGCCTGCCTCCCCGCGGACGACGCGCGTATCCTGACCCTGGGCTTCCAGTTGACGAGCCGCGGTCAGCGCGTCCAGCATCATATAGTTGCCCTCGTGGCAGGCGTATTCGTACAAGTGATACTCAGGGTCCCGCTTGAATGGATACCGCAGCGTGTATGGCTTGGTCCAAACGTTCGGGTCGCTGATGGTGGCTTCCCACGTCAGCTCGTCCGGCGCCGTGCGCGTAAAGCGTTCGACGATCTTCGCGGCGTCGGTGTAACGCCCGCCCGCACCCGATTCCGGCCTTAGGTTGGTCGTCTCGACCACGAGCGTGTTGCCTTCCCAGTGGCCGACCGAATTCCCCATATACATCTTGATGTCCTTGCCCACGTGCTTACGTGCGTCGATGGGAATTACGCGTTGCTCGTGCACCATCTCACTGCGAATCACGACATAGCCGGGAGCCTGGATGATGTCGTTGCCGAAGTTATAGACCGTGTATAGCATCGTCGCCGGGAACCCGCGCGTGATACAGCGGCTGTAGTAGTCGAAATCCTCCCAGGAATCGACCTTGTCGGGAAAATGCTGCCCTGGTCCAAGCCCGCCGCGTTCCGCCGCCACGATCTTCTGAGCCTGCGGTGTCATCGGAGGGATCCGTCCGTCCGGCGGATCGACCACCACCGAAGTCTGCTTGGTCCTCTTGCCGCCTTCACTCCAGTACAGCGGTGGATTAATCGTGATCTGATTCTCGTACTGCTTCTGGACGCTGGCGGATTGCTGCGCCGCCTGCGCTTCGGTTTGGGCGAACTCCTCGTCGGAAAGAACTTCTTTGTCTTTCACGTTACCCGCACGCTGCATCGGGATGTTGAACTGGGCCGGCCAGTTTCCCTGGAGGTCGGGATCGCCCCAAGGCGTCTTCGGAGGTGTGTAGGCCTTTTTAGCCGTCTTGGGAGCAGCGGCGGGAGTTTGCGCTGTTACGGTCAAAGACGCGGCAAACGCGAGTGCGAGAAGACGATAACTCATTTCATGCCTCCTTCGACGAGAACAGTCTATCAGCCGGGAGTCCCTTGCGCTCAGAGCGCGAGTAGCGTTATATCTTGGACTCATGAAACGAGCGTGGTTGTTGGCCTGCATGGCGATGTGCGCGCCTGTATTCTCCCAGCAGGGCCACCCCTTGACCGGGACCTGGACGGGCGATTGGGGTGCAACCTCGACCCAGCGCAACCAAGTCATTTTCGTGATGAATTGGGACGGCAAGAACATCACGGGGCTGATCAATCCCGGCCCGGATTCCATCCCGATTGCCAGCGTCTTTTTGGATCCGACTACTTGGACCGTGCGGATCGAGGCGGATACGAAGACCAAGGTGCACATTTTCGCTGAGGGCAAACTGGAGGATCTCGGGTCGTATCATCGCATCATCAAGGGCTCCTGGACGCAGGGGTCGACTAAAGGCGATTTCAAGATTACGCGGACATGAGGCCCTATTGCGTTCTCCTCGTC